>Ga0073934_10000044_pt1 | contig 368569 bp, 342 predicted proteins | sample LarsenN4metaG_FD_76834 | JGI IMG/M metagenome (GOLD analysis project Ga0073934, IMG submission 76834) | Hot spring sediment bacterial and archeal communities from British Columbia, Canada, to study Microbial Dark Matter (Phase II) - Larsen... ...
CCCTGCTTGACGATGACATCGCCCTTTCTGTAAGAGACCGCCTCCATCGTTGAGAGCAGCTTGGAGATGTTCGAGGCGGGAACGCGCGCGAAGAGCTCGGATTGCAGGAGACTGCCGACCCAGTCCGCATCCGCGCCTTCGATGACTTCGACCTCGATGCCGGATTTGTCGTCGTAGGCGCCGCCCTCGCCGCCAAGGCTGAGCAGCTTGTCCAGGAGCAGGCGGTTGACGCGCAGCACGGTTATCGCCGTCGTGGCGCGCGCCGACATCTGCCGCGGCTGCAGCTGAGCGACCGGGAAGAAGGCCTGGCCGGTGCCGCCGTCGAGCTTCTTGATGAGCTGGTCGCTGGCGACGAGTTCGAGCGTGCCTTCCAGGAGATAGTAGGTGTAGTTGTCGCGGCTACCCTGGTGGAACACGTAGTCGCGCTTGCGGAAGGTGAGGATCTCGCTGTCCTTGATGATCTGATCCTGCAAGGCCGGGGCGAGGCCGTTGATCGGCACCAGCAGGCGTACCAATTCCTGGAAATCGTGGTCCTGTTTGTTCATTCTCGTCGTTCGCGCTGGCTGCCTTACTCACCCTCAACGAGGCGAATACGCCCCTGCTCTCAAGCGTCCAGATCAGGAATGAGCTGGCTTCGCAGTCGTGCGATCTGGTCCTTCAGCAGCAGCTTTCTCTTCTTCAGGCGCGTCAGCTGCAGTTGGTCCACACCGGGGTCGGCGGCAAGCCGACGGACAATCTCGTCCAGGTCGCGGTGCTCCACTTCGAGCTCGAGTATCCACTTCTGTATGGATTTTGGCTTCTCCTCGCTCATATCGAGTTCAGCAAAGCTGGCCGCTCCTCTGAAGAGGCGTCCGCGCCGGCAGGTGCCCGTTCAAGCCCATGAATTATAGACCCCTCGTCGCGGCCGGACCGTGCTCGGAGAGGGCTGCCAGGATTGAATCGGCGCCACGCCGGAGCAAATCCTCTGCAAGCTCCAGGCCGAGTCGTTCGCCTTGATCCGCCGCGCCCCCGGTGCTGCCGCGCACCATGAGAGAGCCGTCCGGACTGCCCACCAGCGCCTCCAGCTCGATCCTTGCGCCTTGCAGGCGGGCGTGGCCGGCGATCGGGACCTGGCAGCCGCCAAACAGGCGTCTATTGATGGCCCTTTCGGCCAGCACGCAGGCGGCTGTCTCGCGGTGGTGCAGCGGCGCAATCAGGTCGTGGATCTCCCGATCATCGGCCCGGCACTCCACGCCGATCGCCCCCTGTCCGATGGCCGGCAGCATGGTCGGAGGCTCCAGATACTGCCTCATCCTGGCGGCCAGACCAAGGCGCTTGACGCCCGCGGCCGCCAGAATGATGGCGTCGAAGCGCCCGTCATCCAGATGCTTGAGGCGGGTGCCGACGTTGCCGCGAAGGTCCTCGGTGACGAATCCGCGTCCCAGCGCGTGCAACTGGCATTGCCGGCGCAGGCTGGAGGTCCCGATGCGAGCGCCGCGGGGCAGCTCCTCCAGGCTGCTGTACGCATTGGAGATGAACGCGTCACGCGGGTCCTCGCGCTCGAGGATCACCGGCAGGGCGAGGTCGGGAGGCAGGTCGACGGTGACGTCCTTCATCGAGTGGACGGCGATGTCGGCCTCCCGCTCGCGCAGGCTCTGTTCAAGTTCCTTGATGAACAAGCCCTTGCCGCCGATCTTGGCCAGGGGACTGTCGAGGATCTTGTCCCCGCGGGTCTGTATTCCGAGTAGCTCGACGTGCAGGCCCGGGTGCGCTGACTGCAGCCGCGCCCTCACGTGCTCGGCCTGCCAGAGGGCGAGCGGGCTCTTGCGGGTGGCGATGCGCAGCGGTCTGGATGCGGTGCTCATGGCGGAGGTTGGATTCAGCCGGCCTGGAACCTATGCTAGCGGCCAGATCTCTCAGGCACAAACCGTGGAGAGCCCAAAGAAAGGCGGCGCTTAGCGTATGACGGTGCGTCTCGGCGTGGTGATGGACCCTATCGGCGAGATCAAGATCGCCAAGGATACTACCTTTGCGCTTCTGCTGGAGGCGCAATCCAGGGGCTGGATCCTGTACTACATGGAAATGGCGGATCTTTCGCTGGCCGACGGTGTTGCCCATGCGCGAACCCGCCTGCTCACCGTGAACGACGACCCCTCGGGCTGGTTCCAATTTGGCGAATCCCGATCCATGCCCCTGGCGGAGCTCGACGTCGTGCTGATGCGCAAGGATCCCCCCTTTGACATGGAGTATGTCTTCAGCACCTATCTGCTGGAGCAGGCCGAACGCGCCGGCGTGCTCGTGGTGAACAAGCCCGCGAGTCTGCGCGACGCCAACGAGAAGCTGTTCACCGCCTGGTTTCCACAGTGCTGCCCCCCGACGCTGGTCACCCGCCGGGATGCACAGATCCGAGAGTTCCTGCGCCGACATGGCGATATCGTCGTCAAGCCGCTCGACGGGATGGGCGGCACATCGATCTTCCGGCTGCGGGATGGAGACCCAAACACCAGCGTCATCATCGAGACGATGACGCGGAACGAGGATCGCTACGTGATGGCGCAGCGATTCATCCCGGAGATCGTCAGCGGCGACAAGCGCATCCTGATGATCGACGGGGTGCCGGTGCCGTACGCCCTGGCGCGCATCCCGGCGCCTGGCGAGACGCGCGGCGACCTCGCCGCCGGCGGCCGCGGCGTAGGGGTCGCGCTCAGCGACCGTGACCGGTGGATCTGCGCGCAGGTCGGGCCGGTGCTGCGCGAGCGTGGTCTGCTGTTCGTCGGCCTCGACGTGATCGGCGATTACCTGACGGAGGTCAACGTGACCAGTCCGACCTGCCTGCGCGAGCTCGAGTCGATCTACGGTATCGACATCAAGTCCGAGGTGCTCGACGCGGTCGCGGCCAGATGCCGAAGCCGGTGACCGCGCGGTTTGCGCGGCCATTGAGGTTATAATCGGCCGACGAAGCTGAACGGCGAGAGACTCCGGACCCTTGACTGCCATTCCCCTTGACACCGCCGTCTCCGACAGCGACCGACTCAGTCTCACGCTGTGCCTAGCGATCCTGTTTCACGCCATACTCATCCTCGGCGTGAGTTTCATCCCCCCCGAGTTCGATCTGCCCAACTACGAGTCGATGGAGATCGTCCTCGTGAACAGCGAGTCCAGCGAGAAGCCCGAGGAGGCGAAGCTGCTCGCGCAGGCCAACCAGCTTGGAGGTGGTGAGGAAGACACCGACGAGCGGCCCGCGACCCCCCTCACCACGCCGGTGCCGGCAGCGATCGCCGCAGTGCCGATGGCGCCACGCCCGGAACTCAGCCCGCAGCTTCCCGCGCCGCGCCCCGAGCCCCAGGCATTCGAGGTCTCCCCGCGCGCCGAGACGCCGGTGAACGGTTCCACGGCCGCCGCGCGGCAGGACGAGGAGACGACGGCCGCGACCCAGGAGCTGGTGGCCGAGGCGGTAAAGGAGCTGGATCGACAGCTGAAAGAGACGCGGCGAGACGAAACGGAGGTCCAGGAAAAGGCGGAGACGCTCGACAGGCGGGAAGAAGAGCCGGTCCGCAAGGCCGAGGCGGCGCGTGAGCAGGCGACCGCGCAGACCACGGCCGTGTCGCCGCCGGCTCCGGCGATGCCATCGGGCGCCGCACTCATCGCGCGATCCTTCGAGATCGCCAGTCTCGACGCCGAGATCGCCGAGCGCATGGAGGCCAAGGCCAAGCGGCCTCGCCGCAAATTCATCTCGGCGACGACGTCCGAGTACAAGTTCGCGGCCTACATGGAGGCGTGGCGCGCGAAGGTGGAACGGATTGGAAACCTGAACTATCCGGACGAGGCGCGACGCAACAAGCTTTCGGGCAGCCTGATCCTGGACGTGGCGCTGAGATCCGACGGCAGCATCGAGGAGATCACGGTTCGGAAGCCTTCGGGACACGCCATCCTCGACGACGCGGCCATACGCATCGTCAAGCTGGCCGCGCCCTATGCGGCGTTTCCAGAGGAGTTCAACAAGGAGGTCGACATCCTGCACATCACGCGCACCTGGCAATTCCAGAGCGGCGACCGCTTCGCCAGCCAGTGAGGGGTCGGTTGCCATCGACGCCCGCAACGGCGTTCGGTCCAATCGAATCGTGAAAAAACGCCGGCTTATGCCGGCGGTTGCCGTCACGGCGTAGTGCGCCCCGGAGTTCAGAAGTCGTAGCGCACGGTGATGCCGCCGTAGAGACTGCTCGGCGGGGCGGGCTCGAAGAAGCGGCCGTTGGCATCCTGATTCAGGCGCACGTTGCCGTTGTACTCGGCGTTGAACATGTTGTTGAAACCGAGGAACGGCGCAACGGTCCAGCCGCCGAAGGCGAAATCGCGGCCGAGGCGCAGATTGGCCACGGTATAGGACTCGTTCTCCACGGTATTGCCGTTGTTGGCATAGAAGTCGCCGACGTGCAGCCAATCCCACCCGACATAGAAGCCGGAGCGGTGGAAGTAGGCGACCTGCCCCTGGAACTGGTGTCTCGGGATCCCGGGCAGCGCGTTGCCGTCGAAGATCACGCCCGCGGTCCCGCCGACGCTGCCGGTGAAGCTGTCGTACTCGAAATCCGAGTAGGTGTAGGCGCCGCTCAGCGTCAGCCCGGGCACGAACGCCGGCTGCCAGATCAACGCCGCCTCCACGCCGTCGCGGGTGGTCTCCTCCGCGTTCTCCATGAACGTGCGGCCGATCGGAGCGCCCTGCAGGGCGACGTTGACCAGCTCGTCCTCAGTGTCGATGTGGAACACCGCGACGTCGTAGCGGACCCCCGCCCGTTCGATCAAGCCCTTGACGCCGATCTCGTAGCTGACCGAGGTCTGGGCGTCGAGATCGGGATTGAGACCCCCGGCCGTGCCATTGGCCGCCGTGTTGGCGAACTCCGTCGTGCTCGGGGTCTCGAAAGCCGTCGAGATGTTGCCGTAGACGTTGACAGCCTGCATCGGGCTCCACAGCAGGCCGATCATCGGGCTGACCTCGTCGAAGCTGCGCGAATCGGAGTCATCGCCGGTCACGTCGCTGAGGAAATAATCGCTGACGTCGTAGTCCACGACGTCGTAGCGCGCCCCGGCGGTCAACTCGACGCTCTCCGTGATCGCGAACTCGTTCTGCGCGTACACACCCCGACTCAGCACCTCCTCGAGTTCGTCGAAGCGAAGGTCGCCGCGCGTGCCGAGGTCGTTGTCGTACCGCTGACGATCGTCCTCCTGCTTGTCGATGTCGAAGCCCAGCGTGAAGCGGTTGCGATGACCGAAGAACCGATCGGCGTAGGTGTATTGTGCACCGCCCCCGAAAAAGAACCGATCGAACTCGACCCAAGCGCTGTTCGGATTGCCGTTCACGCTAGGCGCGTTGCCGAGCAGGGCTTCAAGCGTACCAGGCGCGCCGCCCCCGCCTGCAACCAGCTTGTTCTCGAAAGTACGCCACAGGTAGTAGTTGCGCACCGTAATCTCGTGCTTGTCGCCAAATCGCTTGTTGTAGCTGAGGCCGAACTTCTGCTGGTCTACGGACTCGCCGGAGTCGTAGGCGACGTTTCGGCAGGAGGCGGCGGAGCGGCCGTCGCTGTTCTCGTAGCCCGCGGCGCGGCAGGCCGCCTGGGTGGCGCCGGGCGCGAGCTCCGCCACGGTCAGAGCGCCCGGGTCGTCGGAGATGGGCTGGTGCACTACGTTGACCGTCAGCGTCAATGCCGAGCTCGGGTCGATGTCGTAGCGCAGCTTCGTGTTCAGGTTGTTGCTCTCGACCTCACTGTGGTCGCGGAAACCGTCGAGAGTCAGTCGCGACAGGCCGAGCAGGTAATTCAGTTGCCCATGCTGACCGCCTCCCTTCAGCTGGTGGCGCTGCTCATCGTAGCTGCCGTAGATGCCCCGCGCAGCGACGAAAGGCGTCTGTGGGCCGTCTTCCGTGTAAATATTGATGACGCCGCCGGAGGAGGCGCCGTAGAGCGAGGACGACGCGCCGCGGATCACCTCGATGCGATCGGTGACGCCGAGATCGAGCTCGTCGACGTTACTCTGCCCATCCGGGGTCGTCATCGGAATGCCGTCGGCATACATGCGTATGCCGCGGATGCCGAAATTGGATCGCGCGCCGAAACCGCGGATGGCGATGCGCAGGTCCTGGGCGAAGTTGTAGCGGTCCTGGAAGAAGAGGCCGGGAACGCTGTTCAGTGATTCGTCGAGCCCGAGCAATTCCCGCCCCAGCTGGATGTCGTCCTGGCCGACCGTGCTGACGGCTGCGGGCACCCGAAGAGCGGATTTCTCCACGCGCGTGGCGGTGACGGTGATGTCGCCGAGCGGTTCAACCTCAACTGCAGCGGTCTCCTGGGCCGCCAGCGGCGAGCAGTACGAGCCCAGCGCGGCAAGCACGGCGGCGGGTATCCCGAGCGGGCGATGAATGGACATGGAATTCCCCCTGGACAGATTCTATGGTCATTTGACGACGGCGGTCCGGAAAAGCGGGCTAGGGTTACCGCCGAGCCCACAAGGGAGCGCCGGACAGCGATAGCAAGCGCCGCGCCGATGTGGCACGTTCGCTGCCAACGCATAAAATGTCAACATATCAGCAAGTTAGAGGCGGACACCCCCGCCTCCTGGCGGCCCCCGGTGCCAACGGCCCCGTGGCTGGATGAAAGCAAACGACGGCTGGTTGTCCGCAACCACAGGCGCGTTTCCCGGTCCAACTTTCGAGCTGGCCGTTATACTTTGACTATGTCGTCCATCAACCTGACCAACCACTTTCTGATCGCCATGCCGACGCTGGCCGATCCGAACTTCTCGCAGACGGTGACCTACGTCTGCTCCCATGGAGAGGACGGCGCCATGGGAATCATCATCAACCGCCCGCTGAATTTCGGGCTGGCCGAGATCCTCTCGCAGATGCAGCTGCAGCCCACCGACGAGAGCATCGGCCAGATGCCCGTTTACCAGGGCGGACCCGTCCAGCGCGATCGCGGCTTCGTGTTGTTCAGGCCCGGGGCCAGCTGGAATTCCAGCATCCAGGTGACCGAGGAGGTGGGGGTGGCCACATCGCGGGACATCCTGGAGGCGATATCAAAGGGCGAGGGGCCGAGCGAGACGCTGATCGCGCTGGGCTACGCCGGATGGGCCGGCGGCCAGCTGGAGCAGGAGATGCTCGACAACGCCTGGCTGTCGATCCCGGCAAACGAGGACATCATCTTTCGCGTACCGCCGCAGGAGCGCTGGCACCGCGCCGCCGCGCTGCTCGGCATCAACATCGACACGATTGCCCACGACGCCGGCCACGCATGAGCGGGGGCGACCCACCGGTCACCCTCATGGCCTTCGACTATGGCGAGCGGCGCATCGGAGTGGCGGTCGGTCAGACCATCACCCGCTCCGCCTCGCCGCTTGCTATCATCGCGATGCGTGACGGCCGACCGGAGTGGGAGGCGCTCTCACGGCTCGTTCAGCAGTACGCGCCGGAGCTCATGGTCGTCGGACTGCCGTCGCATGCCGACGGAAACCCGCATCCGCTGGCATCGCGAGTCGAGCGGTTCTGCAATCAGCTGCGCGAGCGTTACCGGGTCCCGGTGCAGACGGTCAACGAGCGGCTGTCGTCGCACGAGGCGCGCGCGCGCATGGGGACCGAGGGACAGGCGGTCGACGCGCTGGCCGCGCAGGTCATACTGGAGACATGGCTGAATGAAAACCGCCCCGCGCAAGAGAGCGGCCGTTGACATTCCGGTCCTGCTGGACGGCATGGCCGACCGGCTCGACGCTTGCCTGCGAGCGCTCGACCGCGAGGAGTTCGTACTCATCGGCATACGCACGGGCGGAGTCTGGATAGCCGAGGAGCTGCACAAGCGACTCAAGCCTCCCGAGCCCGTGGGTGGACTGAATATCGCCTATCATCGGGACGATTTCGCGCGCAAGGGACTGCACCCGACGGTGGAGCCGTCGGATCTCCCCTTCGACGTGGAGAATCGCCACGTCGTGCTGGTCGACGACATACTCTATACCGGCCGCACCGTTCGCGCAGCCCTGAACGAGATCTTCGATTACGGCCGGCCAGCCAGCGTCGCGCTCGTCGTGCTCGTCGACAGGGGCGGTCGTGAATTGCCCATCGAGGCCAACATCGTGGGCACCGTGATGACGCTCGCTCCCGGCGAGCATGTTAAACTCACCGGACCTGAACCGCTCGCACTGAAGCTGCAGAAGTCTGAATGACGGCACGTGACCTACAGATAAACGAACATGGCCGCCTGCAGCATTTCATTACCGTCGAAGGGCTTCCCCGTCAGCTGTTGATCGACATACTCGATCGCGCCGAGGGCTTCGCCGGACTCGGCGGCGGTCGTGCGGTTAAGAAGGTTCCGCTCCTGCGCGGCAAGACGGTCATCAACCTGTTCTTCGAACCGAGCACTCGCACGCGCACGACCTTCGAACTCGCCGCCAACCGCTTGTCCGCCGACGTGCTGAGCCTGAACATCGACGCCTCCTCGGCGAAGAAGGGCGAATCGCTGCTCGACACCCTGCGCAACCTCGAGGCGATGCACTGCGACATGTTCGTAGTGCGACACAATCTGAGCGGCGCGGCGCACTTCATCGCCAGCCACGTCGCCCCGCATATCAGCGTCATCAACGGCGGCGATGGGCGGCACGCGCATCCGACCCAGGCGATGCTGGACGCCTTCACCATACGCCAGCACAAGCACGATTTCCGAAGGCTTTCCGTCGCGATCGTCGGCGATATCCTTCATTCCCGCGTCGCGCGCTCCAATATCCATGCCTTGCGCATCCTCGGGGTTCCCGACGTCCGCGTGGTCGGTCCGCATACGCTCATACCGACGGGCATAGAGACCATGGGCGTGCGCGTATTCCAGGAACTGGAGGCCGGGCTTCGTGACGTCGACGTGGTGATCATGCTGCGATTGCAGCAGGAGCGGATGCGCGGCGCCTTGTTGCCCAGCACCTCGGAGTATTTCCGGCTTTACGGGCTGACCGAGCAGCGCCTGCGGGTGGCCAAGCCGGACGTGATCGTGATGCATCCGGGTCCGATTAACCGCGGCGTGGAGATCGATTCGGCGGTCGCCGACGGCAGTCGTTCCGTGATCCTTCAGCAGGTCAGCCATGGCATCGCGGTGCGCATGGCCGTGATGGCTCTCTGTGCCGGCAGCCAGACTGAATGAGACGGAGCGTATGCGCATAGCGATCAGCGGCGGCCATGTCATCGATCCGGCCAATAACATTGACGCTGTGGTGGACGTTTTCATCGAAGGAGGGCGGATCGCGGCGCTCGGCCGCGCGCCGAAGGGCTACAAGGCCGAGCGGACGATCAACGCCCGGGGGTTGCACGTCATCCCCGGCCTGGTCGAGCTGAGCGCCCGCCTGGGCGAGCCCGGATATACGCACAAGGGCACGATCGCCAGTGAGACGCGCGCCGCCGCCGCCGGCGGAGTCACCACCCTCTGCTGCCCGCCGGACACCCTCCCGGTCATCGATACTCCCGCGGTCGTCGAGCTGATACATCAGCGCGCCACCGCCAGTGGCCGGGCGCGGGTGGTCTGCCTGGGCGCGTTGACGCGGGAATTGAAGGGAGAGCTGCTGGCCGGCATGGGGGGGCTTCGACAGGTGGGATGCGTCGGGGTCAGCAACGCGCGCGTGCCGATCCCGAATACCGAGGTGATGCGCCGGGCGATGGAGTATGCCGCCACCATCGGGATGACCGTTTTCCTGCACGCCGAAGACCCATGGCTGGCTGCGCAGGGCCACGTACACGAGGGGGCGACGAGTACCCGCATGGGCCTGCCCGGGATCCCTGAAACCGCGGAGACCATCTCGGTCGCCCGCGACCTGTTGCTCATCGAGCAAACCGGGGTGCGGGCGCATTTCTGCCGCCTGTCGACATCACGCTCCGTCGCCATGGTCGCCGAGGCGAGGCGCCGCGGTCTGCCGGTCACCGCCGATGTGAGCGTCCAGCACCTGCACCTCATCGACGAGGATGTCGTCGGTTATAACAGTCTGTGTCACGTCCGACCCCCGCTACGCAGTCGACGCGACCGCGACGGCCTGCGCAAGGCGCTCCGCAAGGGCGTGGTGACGGCGATGTGCTGCGATCATCAGCCGCAGGATCAGGACGCGAAGAAGCTGCCGTTCGATGCCACGGAGCCGGGCGTATCGGCGCTAGAGACCTGGCTGCCGCTGACGCTGCGTCTGGTCTCCGAGGGCGCGCTGGACATGCCGGCTGCGATTGCCTCGATGACCACCGCGCCGGCGGAGATCCTGGGTATCGAGGCCGGAACCCTGAGCGAAGGAGCGCCCGCTGACGTGTGCGTGTTCGATGCCAACGCGCAGTGGGTGCTGACCGAGGACGCGCTGCTGAGCCATGGCAAGAACTCGCCGTTCCTGGGCGAGACTATGCGTGGTCGCGTGCGTTACACGCTGCTCGGCGGGGTCATCGTCCACGAGGCAGGCTGAGGCGGGGATCGCGCCCTAGGCGGGCGCACCGCGGAATCCACGGCGCAATAGTTGCCGCCGCGTAACACTATTGCTGATTGCCCTCGTTGTCGAAGACACGCGCTCGGGGCGGCGGTGTGCGCTTGCGCAGGCTGGCGGCGATCAGCGTTACCAGTCCGAGGATGATCTCGTCGGCAAACGGAATGAAGTCGGGGACGAGGACGTCCACGAGGAACAGCCCGAGCGCGAGCAGAAAGAGCTGCGGAAACCGCAGCCCAGCGGCGAACTGCATGATGACCCGCGGGATCAGTTGCGCCATGTTCAGAACCTGTAAAGGATGCCGGCCCTCAGCTGCAGGCCGTCGTAATCGTTGTCCCCGTCGCCGTACGCCTGGAAGTGCAGCGCCGAGAGATCCAGTGCCAGCTTGCGCGACAGGGCGACGTTGAGTCCCAGTTCGCCCGTGAGCGAGTCGGCATCCAGGCGGTAGGCGACCCGGTCGCCCTCGAAGAAGTTGCCCACGCGGGCGGCACCGAGTGGACGCTCGCTCAGAGCCTCATCCAGATGGCGCGCTTCGGAGGCAGTCAGCACCTGCGGCCGGGGCGTGGCGGTCGACACCACCTCGCCGGTCTGCCATGCGAAGGTTCCGTACAACGTCACCCAGTCGTTGACTCCGTAATCGAGGCTGCCGGAAAAGCGATGGCTGTCGAGATCGAAGACCTCCCCCTCCCAGGCACGCCGCAGTTCGTAGCGGTAGCCCACCCTCCCCACCAGTCGATCGGTGAAATCGCTTCCGACCGCGAGGTTCAGCCGTAGCCGGGCGCCGTCGCGAATATCGCTGTCTTGGTGCTGCATCAGCGCCGCGACCAGCTGAGCCTCGTACCAGGGCGCGGAGAACGCCGCACCCGGCTGATACCGGAACGTGCTGGCCGCACTCGCGGTCAGCGCGCTCAGGTCCTCCCACTCGGCCTGGGCTGCATACTCGAGCCGAAGCGAATTCAGCAGGCCGGCCCGGCTGCCAAGCAACCGGGGCATGTTGAGCGAGCTCGACAGCGTGACGATATTGTCTTCGAGTGTGTCGCGGTCGAGCTCGGCACGCCCGATGTTGTCGTCGTGCAGGTAATCCAGCGAGACGTCGACATAACGGCTCTGCCCGCGGGCGCCGGGGCCCGAGCCGACCAACGCCAGGACGAACAGGGCCGATGCCGTCGCATGGCTGTATCGAGCGCTGGTGCGGGAGGCGATCCCCATGACGCGTCATTGTGTATCCGCGGCCGGCTACACTCAAGCCGATGCAAACCGGCCATACTGCTGCTATCGTTTGACGCGCGGCGTTCGGGCCGTGCAGGTCTACGGGGGGACGACATGAGTGCACGGGGACGGGAAGTGGACGACCCACGCCGGGGATTCCTGATCGCCCTGCTCGCGGCGGGCGCATACATGCTGGGACGGCCGCGAGACGCTGCAGCCGGTCTGCTCGGCACGGTGCCGAGACCCCTCCCGGCGGGCCGGTCGGTGCACACCCATTCCGGCGGAGTGCGCGTCAACGGACGCCCGCTGAATGCCGCGACATTGATCCGTGCGAGCGACGTGGTGGAGACCGATGCGGACGGCAAACTGGTGTTCGTCGTCGGCAAGGATGCTTTCTTGTTAAGGGGTCAGAGTCGGCTGGAGATGATCGCTGCCGGAGCCGAGCAGTTCGCGGTGGGGACGTTGCGGCTGGTAACGGGGCGGCTGCTGTCGGTGTTCGGTCGATCCCCGCACCGCCTCGAGACCGTGACCGCCACGATTGGAGTACGCGGCACGGGCGTATATCTCGAGTCGGAGCCGGATCGCAGCTACGTGTGCACCTGCTATGGTACGACGGAGATCGCCGCCGTCGGCGATCCGCAAAGCAGCGAGGTCATCAGTGCCACCCATCACGATGCGCCGCGTTACGTGCTCGCCGCCGGCAGCAGCGGCAGACGCATCGAACCCGCTCCGTTCAAGGATCACACCGACGAGGAACTGGAGCTGCTGGAGGCTCTCGTCGGCCGGACCACGCCGTTCAGGTTGCCCGGCGACGCCTACGGCCGTCCGCGTCGAAATACCTACTAAAACGGGCGCGCGCCAATTCAGCGGTAGTTCAGCGCATCGGTCCTAGAGTGGGCCGCGATTCGCAATCCTGCGAAAGGAAGGTGAGGCTCATGCGCGCCCTGAACAGAATGCTGGTTTGCATTGCGATGGTGCTGGCGACGCTGCTGCCGTCCACGAGCTGGGCTCGGGACAACGTATATTTCAACTTCGGTTTCAGCAGCGGCTTCCCGGCGACTCGCTACTATTCGTACCCTTACCCGACCGTGGTCCACGCGGTACCTGTCTACCCGCCGCCCGTCAGGCATTACTATCACTACTACACGCCGCGGCACTATTATCATCACTACACGCCGCAGCACTACCATAGCCATTACAAACCGCGGCACTGTCACTCCGATTGGTATCCGCGCCACGGGCACTTCGATCCACATCGGCCGGATCATCATGGCCGGCGTGACGGTTATCACCATCACTGGCGGGATGGCGGCGACCGATACCATCGCGATCGCGGTCATGACGATCGCCGGGGCGGCAGCCGCACCTTCGTCAATCGGGACGACTGAGTCACGATTCGCGATTCCCGACGCCCCACGCGGACCGCTCCGGCCCGCGTGGGTTGTGTTTTGCTGACCCCGCGGTTATTGTTCTCGCCCGGTACGCAGGGCGACAGGTGACGATGACCGCGACGCAGCTGCAGTTACTGCAGGGAATGCCGATCTTCGGCGGCATCAACGAGGAGGTTCTGAGCTACTTGCTCAGATTCACCCGTATCGTCGCCCGCCCCGCTGGCGGCTATTTCTTCCGCGAGAATGATCCGGGTGACTCCGTGTTCGTGCTGGAGCACGGTGAAGTCGATATCGTCAAGCGCTGGAAGGAGCAGATGTACTTCCTGCGCAAGATTTCGGTCGGCGACTGCTTCGGCATACTTACGCTTCTCGATCTTGGACCGCGCAGCGGATCGGCGATCGCGCGCCAGGACTGCACCGCCATCGAGATCTCGACCACGAACATGTACGAGATCTACAAGATGGATCGCCAGCAGTACACTATCTTGCTGATGAATCTGGCCAGGGAGGTCAGCCGGCGCCTCAGGCACTCCGACACTCAGCTGTTCAAGACGCTCGTCGATCCCGACGACGCCGCCAGGCCCTGGATGGCGGGAGATATTTACGACTTCCCGGCGATCGACACCCCAACCTGAAGTCAAGCCTACGGCCGACCCCGTGCGGGCGCTATAATCCGGCCTGCCCCCGTATCCCAACGTCGAGTCCCCTCCTTGCGCGAGTTGAACGCCGCGCAGCGCGCCGCGGTGCGCTGCCTGGACAAGCCGCTGATGGTCCTGGCCGGCGCCGGCAGCGGCAAGACCAGCGTGATCACCGAGAAGATCGCTTACTTGCTGGAGCGCGGTGCGCTCGATCCGGCGCAGATCGTGGCGGTCACGTTCACCAACAAGGCGGCGCGCGAGATGCGCGATCGCGTCGGCAAGCGCATCAAGGGACGCGACCTCTCGGCATTGAGGGTGTCGACTTTCCATGCGCTCGGCCTGGCCATCCTGCGGGAGGAGATCGCGCACCTCGGATACCGACCGCGCTTCACCGTTTACGACGGGCAGGATGTCAGCCAACTGCTCGCGGAGATCCTGGGCTGCGACGCGAACGACCCGCGCGTGCTGACGACGCAACAGCAGATCTCTCGCTGCAAGAATGCGGGGGAGGCGCAAGCGCCTCCGCCGGGAGAAATCCAGGCGCTGCTCAAGGAGTGCGAGCGTCAGATGCGAGCGCGCAATGCGGTCGACCTGGACGACCTGATCGCGTTGCCGGGACGGTTGCTTGCCGGCGACGGGGAGATCCGCGCGCGCTGGCAGAACCGGGTGAGATACCTGCTGGTGGACGAGTATCAGGACACCAACGGCGCGCAATACGACTTGATGAAGCTGCTGGCGGGATCCAGGGCGCGGTTCACGGTGGTTGGTGACGACGACCAGTCGATCTATGCGTGGCGCGGCGCGCAGCCGAAGAATATCCAGCTGCTCGCGCGGGATTACCCGGGGCTTGAGGTGATAATGCTCGAGCAGAACTATCGCTCCACACGCCGCATCCTCAAGGCCGCCAATCACCTGATCAGACAGAATCCGCATGTCTACGAGAAGCGTCTCTGGAGCGACCTCGGTCTCGGTGATCCCATCCGCGTAATACGAGCAGATGACGAGAACGACGAGGCGCGCAGGGTAATCGCGCAGATATTGCATCACCGCCTGATGGCGCGAGGCGACTACGGCGATTATGCGATTCTCTACCGCGGCAACCACCAGTCCCGGCCATTCGAGCAGGCGCTGAGGGAGCACGGGGTGCCATACGCCGTGAGCGGCGCAACCTCCTTCTTCGAGTACGGCGAGGTACGGGACCTGCTCGCGTATATGCGGTTGCTTGCCAATCCGACGGACGACGGTGCGTTCCTGCGGATCGTCAACACGCCGCGGAGGGAGATCGGACCGGCGACGGTGGAGAGGCTGGTCGCGTACGCGCGGAGGCGCGACGCGAGCCTGTTCGATGCCTGTTGGGACGAGGAGCTTCTGAGCACCCTGGGCGAGCGCGTCCGTGCGCGGGTTCGGGACTTCGCGGCGCAGGTGTCCAGGTGGTCCGAACGCGCGGAGGGCGAACCTGCAGTGCCGCTGCTGAAGGAGATCGTCGAGACCATCGACTATCGCCGATGGCTGGAGTCACAGGCCGACAGCCCTGCGGAGGCCGAGCGGCGCTACGGCAACGTCGAGGAGCTCCTGGCATGGATGGCCCGCCTGTCCTCCTCGCCGAGCGGCGATCGGCCTCTGCCGGAGGTCCTCGACCAGCTCGCCCTGATGGAAACCCTGGCCGACCGCGACGCCGACGAGCAGTCCAACCGGGTGCGCCTGATGACCCTGCACGCCGCCAAGGGTCTGGAGTTCTCGCACGTCTACCTCGTCGGGGCGGAGGAGGAACTGCTGCCGCACCGCGCAAGTCTCGAGGCTGGCGATATCGATGAGGAGCGGCGGCTCGCCTACGTCGGCATTACGCGGGCCCGATCGACTTTGACCTTCACCTGGGCAGCTTCCCGGCGCCGTTACGGGGAGACGCGCGAATGCCGGATAAGCCGTTTTATCAGCGAGTTACCGGCAGACGACCTGGAGTGGATCGGGGTCGACGACCAATCTGAGGCCTCTCCCGAGGAGGGCCGCCGGGTGTTGGCGTCGCTGAAGGACCTGGTACGTTAGGCATGAGCCCGGCGGCCGGCGCCGCCTGTCGTCTGGCCCCGACATTGCCGTCGTTCGCGGCACGCCGGCCGGTGTGGGGCAGGCCGCATCTTTCTTGATACTTCACCTTAATTAACGTCCTCAGTCTCATGAAATGAAGTCTGTTCACCGCCCATCGGATCTACGGTGCAGCGGCGCCTCCGGCCTTGGCACACGGGCTGCAATGGGTCTATCGCACACACAGGCAGGCGTGTGGGACTTCAGGGACACCATCGATAACGAGGCTAGGGCATATGGGATTACAGCTGGTCGTCGATAACACCGCGCGGGCGCAGGCCTACAGCAACTCCCTGCCCGGGGGGACGCCGTACTTCGATGGTTTGCTCGAACGGACGCGCGCCCAGCTACGCGAGGACCTGCGTTACTACCAGAACCGCCTCCGCGACCTGAAGCAGATGGAGCCCCACAACCTCGCCGAGCTGCGCGCGCTGTACCGTTCGCGCGAGCAGTACATCCTGCGACTGCTGCGTACGATGGGCGATCGGCTGCAGGCGGTCTGAACCGGATTTGTCGCTGTTCCCTTCTCGTTGGGACCTCTGCCCGCCTCAGGCGGGCTTTTTTTTCCTCCGCGGCAGCGGCCAGTACCAGTCCGCCAGCGAGGTGTCAGCCCCGGCCCTGCCTGAACATCAGCGCCCGCCCGGCCCGCGTTGATTCCGCGATGCGTGCCTTCGCCTCAAGCCAATTCGTCGTCAGAGGGGATCAACCACCCTTTCACCGCGCGCCCGCTTCCATTGTCCCTTCCATTGCCCAGCGACCTGAAATCGAACAGGGAGCGATCGGCCAGATGCGAGGGACTGACCGTCTGTAGCGCGGAGAAGATCGTCTCGAGCCTTCCCGGGTGATGCTTATCCCACTCCCTCAGCATCGCCTTGATCTGCTTGCGCTGCAGATTCTCCTGGCTCCCGCACAGATTGCAGGGAATGATCGGAAAGGCGCGCTGATCGGCGTACTCGGCGATGTCCTCTTCCTTGCAGTAGGCAAGTGGCCGGATGACGATATGCGCGCCGTCGTCACTTCTCAGCTTCGGTGGCATCGCCTTCAGCTTGCCTCCGAAGAACATGTTGAGGAACAGCGTCTCGATAATGTCGTCGCGGTGGTGACCAAGGGCGATCTTCGTCATGCCGTGCTCGCGCGCGAATCGGTAGAGGATCCCGCGCCGGAGGCGTGAGCACAGACCGCACATGGTCTTGCCCCTGGGAACGACGCGCTCAACGATGCTGTAGGTGTCTTCATCGATGACGTGAAACGGTATCCCGAGGTCGCGAAGGTAGTCCGGAAGCACATGCGCCGGAAAGCCGGGCTGCTTCTGGTCCAGGTTCACCGCTACGATCTCGAAATCCACCGGGGCACTGCGCCGCAGGGACAACAGTACATCCAACAACGTGTAAGAGTCCTTGCCGCCGGAAAGGCAGACCATGACCCGATCGCCGTGCTCGATCATGTTGAAGTCTTCGATCGCGCGACCGGCGTTCCGTCGCAGGCGTTTGGCGAGCTTGTTGGATTCCAGTTCGTGTTTCTGAGCGGCAGAGGGCATGAATGGACTCTGTGACTCACTGCAGGCGTCGAAGCTCGACGCCGTTCTACTTTATGCGAACCGGGTGAACAGGAAAAGCGAGGACGACAAAAAGAAACCCCGCTCGCCGGCGGGGTTGCCGATGTTCCGGACCGACGGCTGGGGTCAGCCCTCGGGCGTTACCGATGCCGCCTGTAGACCCTTCGGGCCCCGCTGCACTTCGAAGTTCACCTTCTGGCCTTCCTGCAGGGTGCGGAAGCCAGAGCCTTTGATGGCAGAGTAGTGGACGAACACGTCGTCACCACCCTCGCTCGGTGTGATGAAGCCGTAACCTTTTGCCTCGTTGAACCACTTCACGGTACCGGTAGCCATGCAAATAAACTCCACTGATTTTTCGCCAAGGGTGTCGTGCAGAGTATCGGGGGGCAGTGCAAGGAGACCATGAGGAACTTCTTTTTACTACCTGCGACACTGTCACTGCAGTCGGGCCTAAGCATAGACCAAAGCCGTTGCACCCGCCAAGTGCCCGCATTCCGCCGAATCGGCCGGTTGCGTTTTCCCGCAGTGCGGCATAATGGACGCCTGCGACGACAATCGGGTAACTTGACAAAATGGCCTTACAAAAGCATCTCGTTGATCAGGTAGCGCTAGTCACAGGCGGCGCCAGGCGCGTCGGCCGCGCAGTCGCCCTTGCCTTGGCGAAAGCCGGAATGCATGTGGTCATCACCTACAATCAAAGCCGCGCCGAGGCCGATGAAGTCGTCGCCGCGATTACCGCCATGGGACGATGCGCCTTCGCGCTGCAGGTGAGGATGGAAGACGTCGATGCCGCCGAACAGGTCTATCGCGCGCTGAACTCGCGGTTCGACCGATTGGACGTGCTCGTGAACAACGCCAGCATCTTCGATCCGACCCCGTTCGGTTCGATTACCGTGGAGCAATACGACCGCAATCAGGCTATCAATGCGCGCGCGCCGCTCATGCTGATACAGAGGTTTGCACCGATGTTGGGCGCCCATTACCACAGCGACGATCCCTCGAGTCCCGGCCGTATCGTCAACTTCATCGACATACACGTCATGGGCGAACCGCTGCAGCATTTCGCGGCCTACAATAGCTCCAAGGCCGCCCTCATGGAGATCACGGCCACCTGCGCGATAGAGCTCGCGCCGCGCGTGACCGTCAATGCCATCGCGCCGGGCGTGGTCGCCTGGGCCGATTCCTACAGCGAGGAGATGAAGCGGGAGTACATGACCCGCGTGCCGCTGGCGCGTCCCGGCACGCCCGAGGACGCGGCGGCCGCCGTGCTCTATCTGGTGCGCGATGCGGCGTACTGCACCGGCCAGATCATCCGTCTCGACGGTGGTCGTTTCCTTACCTGAGTGGCGCCATGCCTGATCCCGTCGATTCGAGGGTGGAGCCCGAGCAGGTCGGCGCGCATGCCCCAGACCGTCCTGACGCCGGAATCATCCGGATCGGCTGGCGGGAGTGGGTGGCGCTCCCCCAATTCAACATAAGGTCCATCAAGGCGAAGATCGACACCGGTGCCAGGACCTCCGCGCTGCACGCTTACTCCGTGGAGCGTTTCCTTCTGCATGGCGCTCCGCGCGTGCGGTTCATGCTGCATCCGAGGCGCCTGCGCACCGACATTGCGGTGGCCTGCGAATGCGACATCGTGGATGAGCGTACGGTGACCGATTCAGGGGGTCATCAGGAACGGCGGATTGTCATCGTCACCGACATCGTGCTCGGGCATCTGCGCTACCCGATAGAACTCACTATCACCGATCGCGACACCATGCGCTATCGCATGCTGCTCGGGCGCAGCGCCATGCGCGATCGCCTGACAGTGGATCCCTCCCTATCGTACCTGGCCGGCAGGCCAAAGTTGCCGCGAAAGAACAGGCAATGAAGATCGGCATCCTCTCCCGCAATCCGAAGCTTTATTCAACCCAGCGGCTCGTGGAGGCCGCATCGCAGCGCGGCCATGAGGTGCATGTGATCGATTTCCTGCGCTGCTACATGGACATCACGTCAAAGAATCCGCAGATGTTCTACAAGGGAGAACCATTGCAGGGATTCGATGCGGTGATCCCGCGCATCGGCGCGTCGGTGACCTTCTACGGCGCCGCCGTGGTCCGTCAGTTCGAGATGATGGGCGTCTTCAGCGTTAATGAGTCTGTCGCCATCACGCGCTCGCGCGACAAACTGCGGTGCCTGCAGTTGCTCGCGCGCCGCGGTGTGGGCCTGCCGACGACCGGGTTCGCGCACGAAAACAGCGACGTGCAGGAGCTCATCCGCAAGGTGGGCGGCGCGCCGGTGGTGATCAAGCTTCTCGAGGGAACCCAGGGAATCGGCGTGGTCCTTGCCGAGACCGTGACCGCCGCCGAGAGTGTCATCGAGGCGTTCATGGGGTTGAAGGCCGATATTCTCGTCCAGGAGTACATAAGCGAGGCGCAGGGCAGCGACATCCGATGCTTCGTCATCAATGGCAAGGTCATCGCGGCGATGCGTCGGCAGGCGCGGGCGGGAGAGTTTCGATCGAATCTGCATCGGGGCGGATCGGCAGAACTCGTCAAGATCGCTGCCGAGGAGCGCGCCACGGCTGCGAAGGCGGCAAGAGTCATCGGCTTGAACGTCTGCGGCGTGGATCTCCTGCGTTCGCGTCGCGGCCCGCTGGTGATAGAGGTGAATTCCTCGCCCGGGCTGGAGGGGATCGAAAGCGCCACGGGCAAGGACGTCGCAGCCTTGATCGTCGAATTCGCGGAGAAAAAGGCGGCGGAGGCCGCCACTACCCGCACGCGCGGCGCGGGCTGACGGCTGAGATTCGGTTCGGAAGGGTCAACTTGCGCCGATGGCCCGTGGCAGTCGCCGAGCGTGGTCGCCGGGCGGCACTCGACCGAGCGGTATGGCCATCCCGGGGGGACGGTGTCTCCGGTCCGTCCGCTCTGTGCGACCTGCCCCGGTGCCGGGCTAAGGCCGGTCGGTCGTACCAGTCCTCACCGGCGGCGCCGGGCTATCGGTGGGCGGCTCGCCCCCTACGACGACCCGAAGGGGCTGTACGTTCGTCGCTGAGGTGCTCGGGGCGTTCTTTTGCCGCCACACGGCGTCGGTGCTGGACTCGTTGGCGACCCTGAAATCGGTTGCGCGTTTCTGGCGCTCCGTGAGGACGAGCGATCTCGGATCCTCCCCATTCAGGAATTTCCCGATGAAGTCCACCAGCCTGGCGACGGCGAAGCAACTGATGCCCGCGCACAGCGCGATCACCCCGGAGCGCAGGCCAAGCTCCAGGATGCGGTCATTCTCGGCGAACACCATCGTCAGCAAGCCGGCGGCGGACAGCCCCAGACCTACTACGCCCAGGCTGTCGAGGATCAGGCTGAACTTGCCCAGCAGGCCGCCCATCTGCCAGACATACCGGTGTAGCGGGCGGGTGAGGTCGAATGCATAGCGCTTGTTGGAATTCGGCATGCTCTTAACCCTTGGTACAGGCTTTCCTTGGGACCCGCTCTTCGGCGGGTGCTCCTTGTCGTTGGACGTCGGATTTCTCGTCGGACATCTGCATTGTACAGGCTTGAGGGCACTGTGAGACACTCGGCCCCGATGGTCCTGCGAACTGGTTCTCTCACAGGCGCCCCGACCCTCCGGCGCGGCGGGGTTACACGTTCAATGATCGCCCGCCGGTCGGCCGGCGACGAGGGCAGGACGTTATTCGAGGGACACGATATGCAATTTGTTCAATGTGTTAGCGCCGCGGTCCTGGCGGCGATGCTGACCCAGCCAGCGTTGGCCGGGGATCCGTCTGCGGCTCCGGTGGTGCCGGCGGGCGAACCGGCGGTGGAGGAGCAGGTGCTCACCGGCCGCGAACTCCTCGATAGCTGCACGCGTGGGGAGGCCGATGCGGAGGCGCACACCTTCTGCATGACGTTCATGGTCGGGCTGGTGCAGACGGTATCGGTGATGCAGCAGTCCGGCGATGGACCGGGATTGTTCTGCATCGATCCGAATCAGGTCAGCCCGGAGGACGTTAGCCGCCGGGCGGTGGCCTGGCTGCATGCCCGCCCGGAGCGACTCGACGAGGAGGCCTACGTCCTCGTGGGCGAGGCGCTGCATCAGGGTTACCCGTGCCCGGTGGCCGCAGCGGTCCCCCCGCCCTGAGTTGCGGGGGCGGGCGGCGGGTTGGGCCCGGCGCCCGGGAGGAGGCGATGCCGACGGTGTTCTTGCTGGCGAAAATCTCGCAAAACGATTAACTTAACGGCCTTCCCGTCCCGATACCGGCATGGCGCGCAAGCTGTACATCAAGACCTTTGGCTGTCAGATGAACGAGTACGACTCGGCCAGAATGGCCGACGTATTGACGTCTCGCGGGTTCGTCACCACGGAGGACCCTGCCGAGGCCGATGTGCTGCTCGTGAACACCTGTTCAGTGCGGGAGAAGCCGCAGGAGAAGCTGTTCTCGCAGCTCGGCATGTGGCGCGAGTACAAGGAGGCCCGCCCCGGGGTCGTGCTGGGCGTGGGCGGATGCGTGGCCAGCCAGGAGGGCTCCGCGATCTGGAAGCGCGCCCCCTATGTCGACATCATCTTCGGGCCCCAGACGGTGCACCGGCTGCCGCAGATGCTGGATGCCGTGGAAAGCCAGCGGCGGCGCGCGATCGACATAAGTTTCCCAGAGATCGAGAAGTTCGATCGTCTTCCCGAGGTCAGGGCGGACGGCCCGACGGCGTTCGTCTCCATCATGGAGGGCTGCAGCAAGTACTGCACGTTCTGCGTCGTGCCCTACACCCGCGGCGAGGAGTTCAGCCGTCCGTTCGACGACGTGCTGGCGGAGATTGCGGGACTGGCGCAGCAAGGCGTACGCGAGGTGACGTTGCTGGGCCAGAACGTCAACGCCTACCGCGGCACGAAGCACGACGGCGGGGTCGCGGATCTCGCCGAGCTCATCCGCTACGTCGCCGCCATCGACGGTATCGGGCGTATCCGGTTCACCACCTCGCATCCGGTGGAGTTCAGCGACCGGCTCATCGAGGTGTACGCGGAGGTGCCGGAGCTCGTCGACCATCTGCACCTGCCCGTGCAGAGCGGCTCGGATCGAATCCTGGCGCTGATGAAGCGGGGTCATACCGTCCTGGAGTACAAGGCGAAGATACGGCGATTGCGCAAGCTGCGCCCGAAGCTTTCGCTGAGCACCGATTTCATCGTGGGATTCCCGGGGGAGACCGATGCCGACTTCGGCGCAACGATGCGACTGATCGATGACGTCGGCTTCGACACTTCATTCAGCTTCATTTACAGCAGGAGGCCGGGCACCCCGGCATCGAACCTGCCCGATGACGTCCCAATGGAGGTGAAGAAGCACCGGCTGTCCGTCCTGCAGCGCCGCATCGAGGAGCTGTCAACGGAGGTGAGCCAGCGCATGGTCGGCAGCGTCGAGCGCGTGCTGGTTACCGGCGCCTCGCGCAAGGATCGCTCGCAGATGAGCGGCCGTACCGGGAACAATCGCCTCGTCAATTTCGACGGCCCCGCGCGGCTCGTCGGGGAATTCGTGAACGTGCGCATCACCGAGGCGCTTCCGAATTCGCTGCGCGGCCAACTTCTGAATCAGCTTGAACACGCCTGTTAACCTACCCCGATCGCGGGCGCACGAAGTCGTCCTCGAGCCACTCGACAACGCGCGTCTGGCGAATCTCTGCGGCCAGTTCGATGAACACCTGCGCCAGATGGAGCAGCGGCTGGGCGTGGAGATCAACAATCGCGGTAACCTGTTCCGTATCCTGGGCGCGCCCGACGCGACCAAGTCCGCAGGCGACGTCCTGGAACGACTCTACAAGCTCACCAGCGAGGGGACGCTAACGCCTGCCAAGGTTCACCTGCATCTGCAGGCCGAGAGTCTCGTGCTGGACAGGGATACCGGGGCCGGAGAGACGATCGCGGTAAGCACCCGCCGGGCGGTTGTCCGTCCGCGCGGCGCCAATCAGCGAAACTATCTGCAGGCCATCCGATCGCACGACATCAGTTTCGGCGTCGGTCCCGCCGGAACGGGCAAGACCTATCTCGCGGTCGCCTGCGCCGTGGAGGCGCTGGAGTCCGAGCGCGTGCGCCGGCTCGTGCTGGTGCGTCCGGCCGTGGAGGCGGGCGAGCGGCTGGGATTTCTGCCGGGAGACATGTCGCAGAAGATCGACCCGTATCTGAGGCCGCTTTACGATGCGCTGTACGAAATGCTCGGATTCGAGCGGGTGGCGAAACTGATCGAGCGCAGCGTCATCGAGGTTGCGCCGCTGGCGTTCATGCGCGGCCGCACGCTCAACGAGTCATTCATCATCCTCGACGAGGGGCAGAACACGACCGTCGAGCAGATGAAGATGTTCCTGACGCGCATCGGATTCGGATCCACCGCGGTCGTCACCGGCGATATCACCCAGGTCGATCTGCCGCGCGACCGGCCATCCGGACTGCGGCAGGTCATCGATGTGCTCGCCGGTACCGAAGGCATAAGCTTCACGTTCTTCCGGTCCAAGGATGTCGTGCGCCACCCGGTGGTTGCGCGCATACTCGACGCGTACGACAGCTTCGATCAGGGACGGGCAGGCTCCGACGGCTGATGGCGCGAGCGCGAACCATCGTTCAGTACGCCACGCCACGTCGCGGCGTGCCCCACCCGCGGTCGATACGCAGATGGACGCAGGCGGCGCTGTGCGCCGAACGCCGTCGGGACGGGGATCTGACGGTGCGCTTCGTCGGCGCGCGCGAGGGCCGGGCGCTGAATCGCCGATGGCGCGGCCGAGACTATGCGACCAACGTCCTTTCCTTCCCGGGCGACTCCGCGGACGACGCCGTGGCGTGGCTGGGAGATATCGTGCTCTGTGTTCCCGTCATCCTCGCGGAGGCCCGCGACCAGCATAAACCGGCCGCTGCGCACTACGCGCACATGGTCGTGCACGGCGTTCTGCACCTGCTGGGCTATGACCACCTGCGCACGGCGGAGGCGGCGTTGATGGAGCGCCGCGAGATATCGATATTGCGGTCGCTGGGCTACCCCGATCCCTACGGTACAGGTTGAATTTCACGGCGATGGCAGACACCGGCAACAAGCGGACGGGCAGGCCGAAATGGTTGCAGAGGCTGCGGCGCGTCTTTCGCACTGAGCCGCGCGACCGCGCCGAACTGGTCGAGGTGCTGCGTGACGCGGAGCGCGCCAACCTCGTCGATACCGACACCCTGGCGATGCTCGAGGGCGCGCTACAAGTCTCCGAGATGCAGGTACGCGACATCATGGTGCCGCGCTCGCAGATGGTCGCCGTCGAGGAAGGCGTGGATCCGCGCGAATTCTTGCCGACCGTCATCGATTCCGGGCATTCGCGCTTCCCGGTGATGAACGAGCGCAAGGATCAGGTCGTCGGGATCCTGCTTGCAAAGGACCTGCTCGCCTACATCGCGCAGCAATCGGGCGAGCGCTTCCAGCTCAAGGACGTGCTGCGACCGGCCGTATTCGTGCCGGAGAGCAAGCGTCTGAACATCCTGCTGCGCGAGTTCCGCTCCAGCCGCAATCATCTGGCCATCGTGGTCGATGAGTACGGCGGCGTTTCCGGTCTGGTCAGCATCGAGGACGTGATCGAGCAGATCGTTGGGGAAATCGAGGACGAGCACGACATCGAGGACGAGGACTACATCAAGCCGCACGGGACCACCCGCTTCACGGTCAAGGCGCGCACGCCGATTGCCGAGTTCAACGATTACTTCAACGTCCAGTTCGGCAACGACGATTACGACACCATCGGTGGCCTGGTGCTGAAGGAGCTCGGGCACCTGCCCAAGAAGGGGGAGCGGCTCGAGTACAAGGGGTTCAGTTTCCTGGTGCTGCGCGCGGATCGACGCCGCATCCACACACTTCGCGTCATCCGCCACCAGCCGTCGGACGAGGCGGCAGCGCGAGGCGCCACGAACGGTTGACCTACGGCCGGATTGCCGCGGCTACGGGGACGGCGGGCGAGCCGCCGAGCGGGAGAATGGGATTGAATCGTCACGGCCTCGGCGACAACCGGCGCAGCGCCCATCTTTGCGATCTGGCGGCGTTGCTCGCCGGCGCCGCGATGCCGCTGGCCTTTGCCCCTTATGGCTGGTCCCTCGTCGCCGTGCTCTCGCTGGCGATCCTGTTTCGATGCTGGCTCGATGTGCGCCCGGGCCGCGCCTTCTGGCGCGGATGGCTGTTCGGGCTTGGCATGTTCGGCTACGGCATCGCCTGGGTGCAGATCAGCGTGCATCAGTTCGGGCTCCCGGTGCTCGCCTTTTCGGTGTCGGTCACTGCGCTGCTGGTCATGTTCATGGCGTTATACCCGGCCTTGGTCGGCTACGCCGCGCAGCGCTGGTTCTGGATCAACTCGCGCGCCTCGCTGCTGGTTGTCATGCCGGCGCTCTGGGCCCTCGGGGAGTGGCTGCGCGGCTGGTTGTTCACCGGGTTCCCCTGGCTGAGTGTCGGCTACAGCCAGATTGAAAGCCCGCTGGCGGGCTACGCCCCGGTTGGTGGCGTCTACCTGGTCGGTCTGGCCGTCGCGGCGAGCGCCGGCGCGCTGGCCTCGATGCCCCGGGAGCGCCTGGGTCCGGTCCTGATGCTGAGCGCCGTATGGGGCCTGGCAGTGGCGCTTTCGCAGGTCTCGTGGACGAAAGCGGAGGGGGCGCCGGTGCGGGTCGCCCTCGTGCAGGGCGGGATCGAGCAGAGCCAGAAGTGGGATCCGGAGATGAAGAATCGGACCCTCGAGCTTTACCGGCAGTTGAGCGAGAGGTACTGGGGGCAGGTGGAGATCATCGTCTGGCCGGAGACGGCGATCCCGGCGTTCGGCTCCGAGGTGAAGGATTTCATCGCCGAGGTCGACGATCGTGCGGCCCGTTCGGGGACCGACATCGTGCTTGGCCTGCCCGTCGATGACCGCGACGAGCAGGGCCGCATCATCAGCTATTACAACAGCATCATCGCTTTGGGTTCGGCGGTGAGCCGTTACGACAAACGTCACCTGGTGGTGCTGGGGGAGTATCCGCCGTTCCAGTCCGTCCTCATGCCGATATTGCGGTCCCTCAGCATTCCGATGTCCGAATTCAGCCACGGTGCGCCGGAGCAGGCGCCGCTGTCCGCCGCCGGGCTCAAGCTCGCGCCGTCGGTCTGTTTCGAAGACGCCTTCGGTGAGGAGGTGATCGACTTCCTGCCGCAGTCGCATCTGCTGGTCAATGTCAGCAATGACGCTTGGTTTGGCGATTCGCTGGCGCCGCACCAGCATCTGGAGATAGCGCGCATGCGGGCGGTCGAGACCGGCAGGTATCTGCTGCGCGCGACCAACAATGGAATCTCGGCAATCATCGATCCGCGCGGCGAGATCGCGAGCCGCTCGCCGCAGTTCATCGCTAATGTGCTGGCCGGCGAGGCTACGGCGCATGTCGGTGCCACCCCTTATGTCAGGGTCGGCAATGCACTGCTGGTCGTGCTGGCATCGACGCTGCTCGCGATCGTCCGGCTGAGTGCGCGGCACCGCCAATGAGCCGCGCGCCGGGCGTCGATGAGGAAGGCGCAGGCGCGCGGGCGCCGTACTCGGGACTGACGCCGGAATGCATCCTGGACGCCGTGGAGGGCCTGCACCTACGCTGCGACGGCCGGTTGCTCGCGCTCAACAGCTACGAGAATCGCGTCTATCAGGTCGGCATCGAGGACGCGCCGCCGGTCATCGCCAAGTTCTATCGTCCCGGGCGCTGGACCGATGCGGCGATCCTCGAGGAGCACCGTTACACCCAGCAGCTCGCCGAACTCGAGATTCCGGCAGTCCCGCCAATCGCCGACCACCACGGGCGAACGCTGCACCGGCATGCCGGTTACCGCTTCAGTATTTACCCACGCAAGGGGGGGCGCGCTCCGGAACTGGGCGATGCGGAGACGCTGACCTGGCTGGGGAGATTCATCGGGCGTATCCACGCGGTGGGCAGGGCCGCAGCGTTCGAGCATCGGCCGACGCTGAGCATCGAGGCGTACGGCGAGCGGCCATCCCGGTTCGTCATCGACAACGGCTTCGTTCCGCCCGATCTGCTCGCCGCATACCGCAGCACGGTGGACGACGTACTGCGGTCGGTCCGCGCCGGCTACGGGCGCGCCGGCGATCTCGCCTTGTTGCGCCTGCACGGCGACTGCCACATGGGCAACGTGCTGTGGACCGACGCCGGCCCGCATTTCGTCGACTTCGACGATTGCATGACCGGGCCCGCCGTGCAGGATCTGTGGATGCTGCTGTCCGGCGATCGCGACGACATGGTGGCGCAGCTGGCGAGCGTCCTCGACGGCTACGAGGAGTTTGCGGAATTCAACTACGCGGAGCTGCAGCTCATCGAGCCGCTGCGCAGCCTGCGGATGATTCACTACGCCGGCTGGCTTGCGCGGCGTTGGGACGACCCGGCCTTTCCCATGCATTTCCCCTGGTTCAACACGCAGCGATACTGGCAGGATCACGTGCTCGCACTGCGGGAGCAACTGTCGGCGATGTCCGCGCCGGCGCTGAACGTCCTCGGAGCGCGATAGGATTCACCCCGGCCGGGTTGCCGCACGCGGAGTCAGTGTTTCGCGCTGAGGCTGTGAACGGCCTCGACGAAGACGCCGGCGTTCTCGGGATCCACGTCCGGTGTGATGCCATGGCCGAGGTTGAAGACGTGCCCCGGGTGCGGGCCGAAGCCATTCAATATCGAGGCGACTTCCTCGCGTATGCGGTCGGGGGTCGCCAACAGCACCGCCGGGTCCATGTTCCCCTGCAGTGCGATCCGATCGCCGACGCGACGTCGTGCCGCGCCGATGTCCGTGGTCCAGTCCAGCCCGGCGGCGTCGCAGCCGGTCTCGGCGATGAGCTCCAGCCACTGCCCGCCGCCCTTGGTGAACAGGATGCACGGTACGCGGCGGCCCTCGCTGTCCTTGCGCACGCCCTCCACGATCCGCTGCATGTAACCCAGGGAGAATTCCCTGTACGCCGGCGTCGACAGCGCCCCGCCCCAGGTGTCGAACACCATCACCGCCTGCGCGCCGGCGGCGATCTGGGCATTGAGGTAGAGGACTACCGCGCGCGAGAGTTTGTCGAGGAGCTCGTGCAGCACACGCGGCTCGCGGTACATCATCGTCTTGATGCGGTGGAAGTCCTTGCTACTCTGGCCCTCGACGGCGTAGGTGGCCATGGTCCACGGACTGCCGGCGAAGCCGATGAGCGGCACGCGGCCGCGCAGTTCGCGCCGAATCATGCGCACGCTGTCGATGACGTAGCGGAGTTCGGTCTCGGGGTCGGGAACGCCAAGGGCGCGGATATCGCTCGCCGTGCGCGCCGGGCGCTCGAAGCGCGGCCCCGCGCCTTCGTTCACCGTCAGGCCCAGGCCCATGGCATGCGGCACGACGAGTATGTCTGAAAACAGGATCGCCGCATCCAGCGGATAGCGATCGATGGGCTGCAGCGTCACCTCGCAGGCGAGCTCGGGCGTCGTGCACAGGGTCATGAAGCTGCCCGCGCGCCGGCGCGTGGCGCGGTACTCGGGAAGATAGCGGCCGGCCTGTCGCATCATCCACACCGGTGTCATGTCCACGGCCTGGCGCAGCAGCGCGCGCAGGAGGCGATCGTTCTTGAGTGCGGTCATCGTGGCCATTCTACGTCCAGCGGCTGATGATGTAGGCGTGTCGTCGGTTGTCGGTGGACGAGGAGGGAGCGCGGCGATCGCGTGGACGCCTCCTAGGAGCGGGGGCTCCCGGTGCCCGTTCCCGCTGGAGCGCTGCCCTTACGGCGCCTAGGGCAGGGGAGCGGGCAGGTCCGTGGAGCCCATCAGGTATCGATCGACTCCGGCGGCCGCGGATCGGCCCTCCGCGATGGCCCACACGATCAGGGATTGTCCGCGCTGCATGTCGCCGGCCGTGAACACTCCCGGGACGCTGGTCATCCAGTTCTCGTCGCGCGCCACGTTGCCGCGATCGGTCAGCTTGACACCGAGCTGCTCGATCATTCCGGCCTTCTCGGGTCCCAGGAAGCCCATCGCCAGGAAGACGCGGTCGGCCGGGATCGTGTGCACCGAATCCGGCACCTCTTCGAAAGACATGCGGCCGTCGGCGCCCTTCTTCAGCTCCACCTTCACGAGCTCGAGCGCCTTGACGTTGCCTTCCGCGTCGCCGATGAACCGTTTGGTCGAAACCGCGTAAAGCCGCTCACCGCCTTCCTCGTGGGCCGAAGCGGTGCGGTAGATGAGCGGCCACTCCGGCCAGGGATTGTTCTCGGCGCGCTTCTCGGGCGGACGCGGCATGATCTCGAGCGAGGTCACCGACTTCGCGCCCTGACGGTGCGCCGTGCCGATGCAGTCCGCACCGGTGTCGCCGCCGCCCAGGATGACCACGTGCTTGTCCTTGGCGGTGATCGATTCGCTTTCCGGCACCGTGTCCCCCTCGCAGCGGCGGTTCTGCTGCGTCAGGAATTCCATGGCCAGGTGTATTCCCTTCAACTCGCGCCCAGGGACGTTGATGTCGCGCGCATGGCAGGCCCCGCCCGTGAGCACGATGGCGTCGAAGTCCTTGCGCAGCGACTGCACGGGCAGGTTCACGCCGATGTGCGCGCCGGTCCGGAACGACACGCCCTCGGCGCGCATCTGCTCCAGGCGCCGATCCAGCACGCGCTTTTCCATCTTGAACTCGGGTATGCCGTAGCGCAGCAGACCGCCGATGCGATCGTCGCGCTCGAATACAGTGACCTCGTGACCGGCCCGGCGCAATTGCTGCGCGGCGGCCAGGCCGGCCGGACCGGAACCGACGATCGCCACCTTCCTGCCCGTGAGTCTGGCGGGAGGCTGCGGCACCACCCAGCCTTCCTTGAAGGCATGGTCGATGATCGTGAGCTCCACGGCCTTGATCGTCACCGGGTCGTCGTTGATGCCGAGCACGCACGCGCCTTCGCATGGCGCCGGGCAAAGTGTTCCGGTGAACTCGGGGAAGTTGTTGGTCGCGTGCAGCCGGTCAATGGCCTCGCGCCAGCGATTCTTGTAGACGAGATCATTCCAGTCCGGGATGAGGTTCCCGAGCGGACAGCCCTGATGGCAGAAGGGGATACCGCAGTCCATGCAACGCGCGGCCTGCTGCTTGAGGGCATCGTCCGCCCAGGCGGCCATGACCTGCTTCCAGTCGAGCACCCGCTCCTTGACCGGCCGGTATGGCTGCTTGGCGCGGTGAAACTCCAGGAATCCGGTCGGCTTACCCATGCGCGGCCTCCATGACGGCTATGTCCTCCGGAATTCCGTTCTTGCGCGCGTGGTCGATCGCGCTCAGCACGCGCTTGTAGTCGTTGGGCATGACCTTGACGAACTTCGATTGCACGGCGTGCCAGCTCGCGAGAGCCTTCCTGGCGACCGTGCTGCCGGTGTATTTCAGATGTCGATTGAGCAGCTCCTTCACGAGCTCCACGTCTTCGTCCTGCTCGAGTCTCTCCAGCCCCACCATGGCAGTGTTGCACCGGCTGCGGAAATCGCCGTTGACGTCCAGCACGTACGCCACCCCACCGGACATGCCGGCGGCGAAATTACGCCCCGTCGCGCCGAGGACCACGACGCGGCCTCCGGTCATGTACTCGCAGCCGTGATCGCCAACGCCCTCGACCACGCTGAGCGCGCCGCTGTTGCGCACGCAGAACCGCTCGCCGGCGATCCCGCGAAGGTACAGCTCGCCGGCGGTCGCGCCGTAAAGCACGGCGTTGCCGACCAGGATGTTCTCCTCCGGCACGAACGTCGAGTGCCGGGGCGGGTAGACGATGATCCTGCCGCCGGAGAGTCCCTTGGCGGTGTAATCATTGGCGTCGCCCTCGAGCGTCATGGTGATGCCCTTCGGAAGGAATGCGCCGAAGCTCATCCCGGCCGAGCCGCTGAAGTGCAGCTTGATGGTGTCGTCCGGGAGGCCGGCCGCCCCGTAGCGCCGGGTGACCTCGTAGCCCAGGATGGTGCCGACGGTGCGATTGATGTTCTTGATGCGCAGGATGGCCTCAACCGGCTTTCCTTCCTCGAGCGCCGGGCGGCACAACGGCACGATGGTCGTGACGTCGAGCGACTTGTCCAGACCATGGTCCTGCTCGCGCACGCAACGCACCGCTACGCCGGCGGGCACAGGCGGCGGGTTGAGTATGGCGCTGAAGTCCAGTCCGCGCGCCTTCCAGTGATCGACGGCCTTCTTCACGTGCAGCTTGTCGGTGCGGCCGACCATCTCGTCGATGGTGCGGAAACCGAGCTTCGCCATCCACTCACGCACCTCCTCGGCGATGAAGCGGAAGAAATTGACCACGTGCTCCGGCTTGCCGGTGAACTTGGCCCGCAGACGCGGATCCTGCGTGGCCACGCCGACCGGGCAGGTGTTCAGATGGCAGACGCGCATCATGATGCAGCCCATGACGACGAGCGGTGCGGTGGAGAAGCCGAACTCCTCGGCCCCCAGCAGCGCGGCGATGACGACGTCGCGACCCGTCTTCAACTGGCCGTCGGTCTGCACGACGATGCGGTCGCGCAGCTTGTTGGCCACCAGCACCTGCTGGGTTTCGGCCAGGCCGAGCTCCCAGGGCACGCCAGCGTGCTTCAGCGACGTCAGGGGCGAGGCGCCTGTGCCGCCGTCGTACCCGGAGATCAGCACGACATCGGAGTGCGCCTTGGCCACGCCCGCGGCCACGGTGCCGACGCCGACCTCGGCGACCAGCTTCACGTGGATGCGAGCCTTGGGATTGGCGTTCTTCAGGTCGTGGATGAGCTGGGCCAGATCCTCGATTGAATAAATGTCGTGATGCGGTGGCGGGGAGATGAGGCCGACCGCCGGGGTCGAATGCCGCACCTTGGCGATCCACGGATACACCTTCGAGCCGGGCAGCTGGCCGCCCTCGCCGGGCTTGGCTCCCTGCGCCATCTTGATCTGGATATCGTCGGCGTTGACGAGATACTCGCTGGTCACGCCGAACCGGCCGGAGGCGACCTGTTTGATGGCGCTGCGCTTGGAATCCCCGTTCGGCAGCGGCTTGTAGCGTTCGGGGTCCTCGCCGCCCTCGCCGGTATTGGACTTTCCGCCGATGCGGTTCATGGCGATGGCGAGCGTTTCGTGCGCCTCCTGGCTGATGGAGCCGTAGGACATGGCGCCGGTCTGGAAGCGGCGGCAGATCGATTCGACGGATTCCACCTCCTCCAGAGGCAAGGGCTGCGGGGCCAGATCGAACTCGAACAGGCCGCGCAGGGTGGCGAGATGCTTGTCCTGATCGTCGATGAGCTGGCTGTACTCCTTGAATATGCGGTACTGGCCGGTGCGGGTCGCCTGCTGAAGCTTGAACACCGTGGCGGGGTTGAAGAGGTGATACTCGCCGTCGCGCCGCCACTGATACTCCCCGCCCCAATCGAGGTCCGGCGTGCCCGCCGGACGCTCGGGGAATGCGCGGCGATGGCGCTGTCGCTGTTCCTCGGCAACCACGCCGATGCCGATGCCGCCTATGCGCGAGGCCGTCCCCGTGAAGTGCTTCTCGACGAAGTCCTTGTCCAGGCCCACGGCCTCGAAGATCTGCGCGCCTCGATACGACTGCACCGTGGAGATCCCCATCTTGGACATCACCTTGACCAGGCCCTTGTTGCACGCCTTGATGTAGTTCTTGTAGGCGGTCTTGGTGTCGGTGCCGGTCAGCATGTTCTGCAGGATCATGTCGTCGATTGACTCGAACGCCAGGTACGGGTTGATCGCGCCGGCCCCGTAGCCGATGAGCGTGCACATGTGGTGCACCTCGCGCGGCTCTCCGGATTCGAGGATCAGGCCCACCTTGCAGCGGGTGCCGGCCCGCACCAGGTGGTGATGGACGCCCGCGACCGCTAGCAGCGCCGGGATGGGGGCGAGCTGCGCGTTGATGCCGCGATCCGACAGGATGAGATACGAGCAGCCTTCCGCGATCGCCCTGTCGGCCTGTGCACAGACGCTCTCCAGCGCCTCTTCCAGCGCCTCGCCGTCGCCGGTGACCGGGTAGAGGATGGAGATCGTGGTCCCGCGAAAGCCCTCCTTGTCGAAATGGCGGATGCGCGCCAGGTCTTCGTTGCTCAGGATGGGGCTGGACAGCTTGATCTGCCGGCAGCTGAGCGGGCCCGGCTGCAGCAGATTGCCCTCCGGTCCAATCGGTGTCGCGACCTGCGTGACCAGTTCCTCGCGGATGCCGTCGAGGGGGGGATTGGTCACCTGCGCGAACATCTGCTTGAAATAGTCATACAGCATGCGCGGACGGTCCGAGAGCACGGCCAGCGCCGCGTCCGTCCCCATCGAGCCGGTGGCCTCCTCGCCGTTCTTCGCCATCGGCAGCATCAGCAGCCGAAGGTCCTCGTGCGTGTAGCCGAAGGCCCGCTGGCGCTGCAGCACCGTGCCGTGGTCCGGCTCCGGCACATGCGGAGGCTCGGGCAGCGACTCCAGCGGAATGTGGTGCTGCTGCAGCCACTCCGCATAAGGATGTTCCCTGGCGAACCCGGCCTTCAGTTCCTTGTCGTCGATGATGCGGCCCTGGGCGGTGTCGACCAGGAATACCCGCCCGGGGTGCAGCCGCTCCTTGATGAGCACGTTCTCTGGCGCCACCTCGAGCACGCCGACCTCGGAGGCCATGATCACCATGTCGTCCTTGGTGACATAGTAGCGCGACGGGCGAAGACCGTTGCGATCGAGCACGGCGCCGATGACGGTGCCGTCGGTGAAGGCGACCGAGGCCGGTCCGTCCCACGGCTCCATCAGGCAGCCGTGATACTCGTAGAACGCCTTGCGCTCGGCATCCATGGACTCGTGCCCGCTCCATGCCTCGGGGATCATCATGAGGATGGCATGCGGCAGCGATCGGCCCGACATGTGCAGGAACTCCAGCACGTTGTCGAAGCACGCCGAGTCCGAGGAACCCTCGTAGACGACCGGAAACAGTTTCTTGATGTCTTCGCCCCATACCGGCGAGGCGCACATGGCCTCGCGCGCGCGCATCCAGTTGGTGTTGCCGCGGACCGTGTTGATCTCGCCGTTGTGCGCGATGTAGCGGAAGGGATGCGCGAGCGGCCAGGACGGGAACGTGTTCGTCGAGAAGCGCTGGTGCACCAGCGCCAGGGCCGTTTCGACGTCCGGCTCCAGCAAATCCGGGAACATCGGCTCGATCTGCAGCCCCGTCAGCATGCCCTTGTATATCAGTGTCCGGGAGGAGAGGCTGGGGATGTAAAAAAGCTCCTTCTCCCTCAGGTCAGCGTTGCGAACGGCAATCTCGATGCGCTTGCGAATGATGTACAGGCGGCGCTCGAAGCCCAGATCGTCCAGACCTGCCGCCCGTGCGATGAAGATCTGCTTGAAGGTGGGCTCGCAGGCGCGCGCCGTCGGGCCCACCGAGGAATCGTCGGTCGGCACGTCGCGCCAGCCGAGCAGCGACTGGCCCTCCTCGCGGATGATCTTCTCGAACTCGGCCATGATCCAGCCGCGCTCGGCCTCCGCGTGCGGCAGGAAGATCATGCCGGCGCCGTAGTGGCCTGCCGGCGGCAGGTCGATGCCGATCTCCCTGCACTTGCGGGACAGGAACGCATGGGGCATCTGGATGAGGATGCCCACGCCGTCACCGGTGTTGATCTCGCAGCCGCACGCGCCACGGTGGAGCAGGTTGCGCAGGATGGTCAAAGCCTGCTGGACTATGCTGTGGGACTTGCGGCCCTTGATGTTGACGACGAAGCCGACTCCACAGGCGTCGTGCTCGTGGCCGGGGTCGTAGAGGCCTTGCGCGCCAGGCGCGCCGGCGGCGCGCTCGGACGGCGCGTCGTGTCTCTGTGAGTCTTGCATCGGTTCGACCTCGCGATGCTCGTGTCGATGAGCGGCGGACAAAAGGGCCGGGATTATATCTCGGTCACCCGCCATGTAAAACGGCCGCGGGCGGTTCGTCAATCCACGGCGATGGCTCGCAGATCGGCGATCTTCCGCACCCAGGGGCTCAGCCGTCGGACTCCGTCGGGAAGGCCGCCGATGGCGTTCCTGGCGCGGGTGCGGTCCGGGTAGGAGCCGTAGATCACCACATACCAGGTCTTACCCTCCCGGACGGTCGCGATGACTTTGGCCTGCGCGCCGAGCCTGTGCTGGGCAATGAACTGCTCGGCAGAGGAGCGCTGGTAGGTGGCATAAAGCTGAACGACATAATTGCCCCCCGGCTGGCCCTCGAGCCACCGGGTTCCCGTGGGCGCTGCGGCCTTGGCGGCCGTCGGCGGCGGCGCGGTTTCCGGCTTTGACGGCGTCGGCTTTTCGCGAGCCGGGGCCGGCGGTGGCGGCGCCGCGGCGGCCGCTGGCGGAGGCTGCGGCGCTTGCGCCCGCTGCAAGGGGGCGGGCTGCCCGGCGGGCGGCGCCTCGGGCTTGGCTGGCGGGTTGGTGACCGCCGTGGACGCAGGCGACGACGGTGCGACGTTGGGCACCATCGGATAGTCGACGATCGGGGGCACGGGGCCCGCCACGGTCGCTGCGGGCGGCAGCGTCGCCGTCGGGGATGCGGGTGGGCCCTCGGTGGCGGTCGGGACCGGAACGGATTCAACGATGGGCGTCTGCGCGACGGAAGACGGGGCCGATTCACGTGCGGATTGAACCAACCAGAAGCCGACGGCCAGCAGCAGGGCGAGCCCGCCGCCGGCGGCGGCCCACGCCAATGGCAGGCGCCGCCCGCCCAATGGTTCCTCGGCAGTGACGCCCTCGGTCGCCGAGTCCGACAGGCTGGTGCGCACCAGTGCCTTGATCCGTCCCGGGATGCCCTCGGAGGCGACATGGACCTCGCGCACGTAGCCCTCGTCGAGGATGGGGTCGCTGTCGGGGTCCACTGCCGCCCAGTGGGTCGCCAGGTAACGCGTCGTGTCCTCGAGCGTGAACGGCGCCATCTCCACCGTATGCACCAGGCTGTCTTTGAACGCGTGCAACTGAGGGCTGCCCAGCAGGCGGGTCATGCGGGAGTCGCAGAACAGCGCCACCCGCAGGTGCGGGGCCTCGGATTCCGGCTGCGCCAGGCGCAGCAGCAGCAGCAAGGCGTCCGCCGGCAACAGATGCGCGTCGTCCACCAGCACCACGGGCACCAGCAGCGCCCGCCGCGCGGTCGCGAGGAAGGTGCCGAAGCCCTCGACTCGGCGCTCCAGATCGTCGCGCTCGGTGAAGTTGAGATCGAACTCGGCGCCCAGCCGCTTCATGAGCGCGTCGGCGTCACACATCGGGTCGGCGTTTACCTTCGCCAGCCGCCAGTTCTCCGCCGCCGTCGCGTGCAGGTGATGTAGCAGCGAGGTCTTGCCGCTGCCCTCGTCGCCCATGACCAGCACGATCTGACGGCTGAAATCGATCAGGTGGCGTACGAGGTCGATGCGCTGGGCCAGCGCGGCGGTGAGCAGATAGCCCTGGCGGTCCGCTTGCGCGGCTTCGGCGGCGGGCCCTGGCAGCGATTCGGGTCCAAAGTCCTCGGGATGTGCCTGCATCGCGCGAATATTCGTCCGCCGCTCCCGGATCAGGTCAGTACGCCTGGGGTGAATATACGCCCATACTCCGCGATTGCGTAGCGATCGGTCATGCCCGCGATGTAGTCGGCAATGACCTGGGCGCGCGCGGCCTCCTCACTGGACGCAATCGCCGCGGATTGCGTGGCGCTAGGAAGCAGCCGGGGATCGCCGATGAAGGCGGCGAACAGTTCGCGCACGATCTTGTCGGCTTTGCTGGACATGCGCACGACGCGATAGTGGCGATACAGGTTCGTCATGAGAAAATCCTTCAGTTCCTTGAGCCCGCTGCGCATCGGATCGGAGAACGCGATGAGCGGCGCGCTGCTCGCGCGCACTTCCTCGATCGACCCCGGCGCGGCCGCCAGGATGCGCTCGCGGCTGGTCTCGACCAGGTCCGTCACCTGGGCGCCGATCATGCTGCGCACGGTCTCGTAGGCCAGCCGGCGTTGCGAGAGGCCGGGGTGGCGCGCGACCACGGATTCGCAATGCTGCCTGAAGACCGGCACCTGCAGCAGCTGCTCTAGGGTAAGCAGTCCGGCTCGCAGACCGTCGTCGATGTCGTGACTGTTGTAGGCGATCTCGTCGGCGAGATTCGTCAGCTGCGCCTCCAGCGACGGCTGGCCACCGCTGAGGAACCGCTTGCCCAGCTCTCCAAGACTGTCTGCCTTGCCCCGCGGGCAGCGCTTCAGTATGCCTTCGCGCGTCTCGAAGGTCAGATTCAGGCCGTCGAACTCGGCGTACTTCTCCTCCAGGACGTCGACGACGCGCAAGGACTGCAGGTTGTGCTCGAACCCCCCGTAGGGACGCATGCAGTCGTTGAGCGCGCGCTGGCCGGCGTGGCCGAAGGGCGTGTGGCCGAGGTCATGGGCGACGGCGATGGCCTCCGCGAGGTCCTCGTTCAGCCGCAGCGCGCGGGCGATGGTGCGGGCGATCTGCGCCACCTCGATGGAATGCGTCAGCCGCGTACGAAACATGTCGCCCTCGTGATTGACGAAGACCTGCGTCTTGTACTCCAGGCGCCGGAAAGCGGCGGAGTGGATGACGCGATCGCGATCGCGCTGGTGCTCGTTTCGGTAGGTGGGGGGCGGCTCCGGATGCCGCCGTCCCCGGCTGTTGCTGTCGCAGGCGGCGTAGGGTGCGAGTGGCGCGTGCAACTTCCTAGCCCGTCGGGTCAGGCGAGCGCCACGGCCGCGCCACGTCGATCCGCGAGCGTGGACCTCAATGCCCCCGGGTCGTAGCGGCTGGTGACGACCGCGCGGCCGATGTCCTCCAGCAGAACCAGCCGAATGCGACCATCCTGAACCTTCTTGTCCACCGCCATCAGGGCCAGCATCTGCTCCGGGTCGAGCTGCGCCGGCAGTTGCGTCGGAAGGCCCGCGTCATCGACCAGAGCGACTGCGCGTTCGGCATCGGCGCGGCTCAGCCACCCGAGGCGCGCGGAGAGGTCCGCCGCCAGGCACATCCCGGCCGCCACCGCCTCGCCGTGCAGCCACGAGCCGTAGCCCAGGCCGGTCTCGATCGCGTGGCCGAAGGTGTGGCCGAGATTGAGCAGCGCCCTCTGGCCGCTCTCCCGCTCATCGGCGGCGACCACCTCGGCCTTGTTCCGGCACGAGCGCTCTATGGCATGGGCCAGGGCCCGCGGGTCGCGCGCCAGCAGGGCGCCGATGTTCGCCTCCAGCCAGCCGAAGAACTCGGCGTCACGGATGAGTCCGTACTTGATGATCTCGGCCGCCCCGGCGCGGAGCTCGCGGTCGGGCAGCGTGGACAGCGTGTCGGTATCGGCCAGGACCAGTCGCGGCTGATGAAACGCGCCGATCATGTTCTTGCCGAGGGCGTGGTTGACGGCGGTCTTGCCTCCGACGGAAGAGTCCACCTGGGCGAGCAGCGTGGTCGGGATCTGTATGTAATCCACGCCGCGCTGATAGCAGGCGGCGGCAAAGCCGGTGATGTCGCCGACGACGCCGCCTCCGAGCGCGAGCAGCGTGCAGCCGCGGTCGAATCGCGCCTCGAGCAGCGCGCCGATGATCCCTTCCATCGTTGCCAGCGTCTTGAACTGCTCGCCGTCGGGCAGCGTGACAGTCTCCACCTGTCGCTGTCCGAGCGCGGTCCTCAGGCCATGAAGATACAGGGGGCCGACAGTGCTGTTGGTCACGACCATCACCTGGCGCCGAAGATACGGTTCGAACCGCGACGGGTCGGCCAGCAGTCCGCGGCCGATGAGTATCGGGTAGCTGCGGTCGCCGAGCGCGACCTTCAGTTCGATGGCTGGGGGCTTGGTCTGCATTGCTGACGGATCATGGAGACGACTTGCCGTACTGTACGGTTACCCGTATCGATGATCAAATCCGCGACTTCGCGGTAGAGCGGTTCGCGCTCCTGCAGCAGCTCCCGCAGCCGTTCCTGCGGATCAGCCGTGGCGAGCAGCGGTCGGCTACGGTCCCGCGACGTGCGCTCGACCAGCAGGGACAGCGGCGCTCGCAGATAGATGACGAAGCCGCGCTCGCGCAGTCGACGGCGATTGCATTCTCGCAACACCGCGCCGCCGCCGGTGGCCAGGACCAGATTCTGCATCCGCGTCAGCTCGTCGATCACCTGTGCCTCGCGATCGCGGAAGCCCTCCTCCCCCTCGATCTCGAAGATGAGCGATACCGAGGCGCCCGTGCGTTCCTCGATCACCCGGTCGCTGTCGAGAAAGGACAGCTCCAGCGTGCGGGCCAGCTGCCTGCCGACGGTCGACTTGCCGGCGCCCATGGGGCCGACGAGGAAGAAATTTCCGGTCGCGGGCGACTTCACGGCCGAGTTTTCCGGTGGGCGATCACGCCGGAGAGTGTGTGATTGATCGACGCCGATGGCAAGGAGCCAGCGGAGTGCCGCCGTGGGCGAGGCAAGAAAAAGGGTGCATGGTCGCCCATGCACCCTCCGGGGTCAGCTATGCTCGACTACTGTTCGAGCGCCAGCCCGTCCTTGATGATCTTCGGAGTGACGAAGATCAGCAACTCGTCCTTGTCGTGCTGCTGGGACGTGTTCTTGAACATCCAGCCCAGGTAGGGGATATCGCTAAAGAAGGGCACGCGCTCGACGTCCTGCCGGTTCTCCTGAGTGTACACGCCGCCGAGTACCACGGTCTCGCCGTTGTCGACGAGGACCTGAGTGGCCACGTTCTGCGTGTCGATCGACGGCACGCCTGCGAACACCTGGCCGATGACGTCCTTGTTGACCTTCAGGTCCATGATGACGCGGTCATCCGGCGTGATCTGCGGCGTGACCCGCAGGCTCAGCACGGCCTTCTTGAACGAAACGGAGGTCGCGCCGCTGGAGGTCGCCTCCTGGTAGGGGATCTCCGTACCCTGTTCGATCACCGCCTCCTTCTGGTTGGCGGTGATGACGCGCGGGCTGGAGATGACCTCGCCCTTGCCCTCGGCCTGTAGTGCCGAGAGCTCCAGCTGCAGCAGGTAGCTGCCGATCTTGCCCACGGCGAGCGCGAGCGCGCCGGAGGGATTGACGACCGGCAGGTCGACGATGTAGTTCTCCAGATCGTCGGTGTTGAAGGCGGTGGTGCCGCCGTAATCGACGTCGCCGGGCAGCTTGCCGCCGATGGCATATTCGGTGTCGTCGCGCGACAGCGCGCCGTTGTGATTGGAGTTCTTGCTGTAGCCGAAGCGCACGCCGAGGTCCTTGCTGAAGTCCTCGTTGGCGATCACGATGCGTGACTCGATGAGCACCTGGCGCACCGGGATGTCCAGGGTGGCGACCAGCTTGCGGATCTCCTCCAGCTTCTCTGCGGTCTCCTGGATGAGCAGGGTGTTGGTACGCTCGTCCACCGACACGTTGCCGCGTTCGGAGAGGATGTTCTTGCCCTCCGACTTCAGCAGCGTCGCGATGTCTGCCGCCTTCGCGTAGTTGATCTGGACGAACTCCGTGCGCAGCGGGGCCAGCTCACGCAGCTGCTTCTGGGCCTCCAGCTCGAGCTTCTCGCGGGTGGCGATCTCCTCGGCCGGGGCGACCATGACGACGTTGCCGTTCTGGCGCATCGCCAAGCCCTTGGACTTCAGGATGATGTCCAGCGCCTGGTCCCAGGGCACGTTCTTCAGCCGCAGCGTGACGTTGCCGGTCACGGTGTCGGCGGCGACGATGTTCAGGCCCGTGAAGTCGGCCAGCAGCTGCAGCACGGCACGAACCTCGATGTTCTGGAAGTTGAGCGACAGCTTCTCGCCGGTGTAGCCGAACTTCTCCTTCTTGGCCTTTTCCTCCTCTTCCCTCGTCAGCGGCTTGAGCTCCACCGTGAACAGGTTGTCGGTCTGGTAGGCCAGGTGGTCATAGAGCGTCTTGCCCGTGGGCGCGATGGTCATGCGCACGCCGTTGCCGCGCCGCTTGGTGTCGACCTCCTTAACGGGGGTGGCGAAGTCGATGACGTCGAGGCGGCGATCGAGCTTCGCCGGCAGCGTCACGTTGGCGAAATCGACGATCACCTTGCCGCTCTGCTCCGTGATGTTGACGGGCGTGGAGGGATCGGTGAGCTTTATGAGGACCATGCCCTCGCCGCCGGGGCCGCGCCGGAAGTCGATGTCGCTGATCGCGGGGGTGCCGTTGGGCGCCGTCGCGGCCGGCGTGGCGGCCGCCGCACCGCTGGTCTGCTGCAAGGTGGCCGTCTGCGCGACGTTCTCGCCCACCGTGACCACCACGGTGTTGCCGTCGAGACTGACGTCGTAGGGCACCATCTTCGACATATTCAGGACCACGCGCGTGCGTCCGCCGGCTTCGACCGCGCTGACGCTCTGCGCCAGACCCGTGCCGATGTTCTGGGTCTTGTTCGGAACCTGCAGGGCGGTGCCCGGGAAGTCCAGGGCGAGCCTCGCCGGATTGTCGATGGTAAAGCTCAGCGGCTTCGCCGTCGGCGGCGCGTCCATCTCCAGGCGAAGCTGGAGCTTGTCGCCCGGCAGAGTCGACACCTTGATGTCCTTGAGCGTGTTGGCGCTGGCCATCGTAGTCCAGGCTGGCAGCAGCAAGGCGCCTATCGCGAGGACGGTCATCCGCAACAACCGACGGTAACTTGTTTGACTGAGTTTAACGGTCGTCATAGTCGTTTTACCTCACCCTTTGCCTTACTCCTGCTCGGTTAACGCCAACGTCGCGGGGCGTTCTTCGAGCCCCCCACTGCTAGTGTTGATGATCTCGCGAAGCTCGATCTTGTCCTCGGCAATGTTCAGGATCTTTCCGTAGTTTCGGCCCATGTAGTTGCCGACCCGCACGCGATGAACCGTGCCCTCCTTGTCGAGAACGATGCCCCAGAGCTGATTGTTGTCGTTCAAGGTGCCCACCATGCGCAAGGCATCGAGCTCGAACTGTTCGAGCTCCTCGGGGTTGCGGCCCTCGATCTCCCGGCGCAGCGCCGCGGTCTTGGCGTCGTCGCCGCCCGGTCTCGCGGTCTCCTCGGTGCGCTGCTTCAGGAAGCTTTCGAACGGATCGCGCTTGCCGGCCTCCGCCGCCTGGTACGCGTACGTCTCGGGCACGATGAGCTCCGGCAGCGGTTGTATCGTCGTGCGGGCCGGGCGCGCGTTGATCTCGGCGATGTAGCTTTCGAGATCGCTCATGTCGGTCGAAACACATCCGCTCGTCAGGAACACCGTCGCGCCGAGGATGCCCGTTACGGCGGGCCGGAAGGTCCTATTGGCTGGCTTGCGCATTTTCTGCCGCCGCCTCCTCTTCTTCGTCCATATAACGGTAGGTCTTGGCCGTCGCCTGCATCATCAGCTTGCCCTTCTCGCCGCCGGCCGGGCGAATCTTCACGTCGTGCACGGTGACGATGCGCTGCAGCGCGGCCACGCCGCTGATGAAAGAGCCGAACTGGTGGTAGTCGCCGGTCACCTGGATCTGGATAGGCAGCTCCACGTAGAACTCCTGCGGCTGCTCGGCGCCCGGCTTGAAGATATCGAACTCCAGTCCGGCCCCCAGCCCGGTCTGGGAAATGTCCTGCAGCAGGTCGGGCACCTGGGTCTTGCTCGGCAGCTTCTGCAGCAGCTCGCCCATGGTCTGCTTGATGTCCTCGAGCTGCTTCTTCAGCACCTCCAGGTTGGCGGCCTTCTGCTGCTTGCCCTCGAACTCCGCGCGCAGCTCCAGCTCCCGGTTCTGAGCCATCTTGAGCTCCTCGATCTTCGGGGTGGTGAGCCTCCAGTAGCCCAGGCCCATCACCGCGGCGCAGATGAGAAGGACCGTCGCGACCTTCACCGGGATCGGCCAGGTCCCGATGTTTTCCATCGTCAGATTACTGAGATCCGACATCTTCATGGCGTACCTCCGCTACCTGCCGAACCTCCCGATGCCTCGGTCTGCGAGTCGCCCTGGGGCTTGGGAACGACCTGTTCGACCTTAAGCGTGAAGTCGCTGAGACGCTCGCCCTCCTTCGAGGTCGTCTGCACGACGTCCAGCTTCGGCTGGGTCACCCATTTGGACGCCTCGATATTGCGCATGTAGCTGGACACGCGGGTCTGCGACTGCGCAGTGCCTTGCACGGTGATGGCGGTGCCGGTCTGATCGATACTGGTGAGGAACATGCCCTCGGGGAGCGTATTGACGAATTCGTCGAACAGCCGCACGACCAGCGGGCGGTTCGCCTCGAGCGTCTGGATGGCCTCGATACGCTTGACCAGGCGCTCCTTCTCGCGCTCCAGCGTCTTGATCTCCTCGATCTTCTTGTCGAGCGTGGCGATCTCCGCCTCCAGCCGCGCGTTTCGCGACCCCTGGTAGGCGATCCGCTGATTGAAGTGCCATTGCACGAGGGCGACGATGCCGCAGGCCGCAACGGCCGAAAGCGCGAGTATCGACAGGAATTTCTTCTTTTGCTGGCGCCGTATCTCGGCGCGCCAGGGAAGCAGATTTATGTGAGCCATTAGTCGAAGCTCCTCAGCGCCAGTCCGGTCGCAATCATCATGGCCGGCGCGTCGTTCTGGATGACCTCCTTGCGGATCCGCGGCGAGACCGTCATTCCCGCGAACGGATTTGCGACCGTGCAACGGGTTCCGGTCTTGGCCTCGATCGCGTCTGCCACGCCGCCGATCGCCGCGCAGCCGCCGGCGACGTAGATCTGGTCCACCGCCCCGATCTGGCTGGCCGAGTAGAAGAACTGAAGCGCGCGACTGATCTCCATCGCCATGGATTGCTTGAAGGGCTCGAGGACCTCGGGCTCGTAATTGTCCGGGAGGCCGCCCTGCCGCTTGGCCAGGCCCGCCTCCTCGTAGGACAGTCCGTAGCGGCGCTGGATCTCCTCGGTCAGCTGCCGGCCTCCGAACTGCTGCTCGCGGCTGTAGATGATGCGCAGGTCCTGCATGACGCTCAGAGTCGTGAGCGTGGCGCCGACGTCAGCAACCGCGACGACCGCGTCCTGGCCCTGCCCCGGCAGGTCGCGCATGAGCAGCCCCACGGAGTTCTCCAGCGCGAAGGCCTCCACGTCGACCACCTGCGCTATCAGGCCGGCGTTCTCCAGCGCCGCGACACGCACATCGACGTTGTCCTGCCGGGACGCCGCGAGCAGGACTTCGACCTTGCCGGGCTCGTTGGGAACGGGCCGCAGGACCTCGAAGTCCATCCGTACTTCGTCGAGACGATATGGAATATACTGATCCGCCTCGATCATGATCTGGTTTTCCATCTCCTCGTCGGAGAGGTTGGCGGGCATCGTGATGACCTTGGTGATGACGGCAGAGCCGGCCACGGCGCACGCGGCATACTTGGTGCGGGCCCCGGACTTCTTCACCGCTCGCTGGATTGCCTGGCCGACCAGCTCCACGTCCGAGACATTCCGGTCAGTGACGGAATTGGGCGGCAAGGGCTCCACGGCGTAGCTCTCCACGTGATAACCCTTGCTGCGGCGGCTCAGCTCGATCAACTTGACGGACGTTGACGAGATGTCTATCCCGAGTAGAGGAACCTTTTTTTGCCGTAGCAGCGCCACTGGTTTTCCCTTCTAAAGTCGACGTTTATGTTTCATACATCGCTTTTAACATTAACTCGTATCGGCAACTATAGTTGAAGTGATGTTAAAAAACAAATCAAATCTTTTAGGTAATCCCCTAAATGTCAAAGGTATTTTGACTTTGATGCGCTCCCGAACCAGATCTTGAGCCGGATTTTTCCCGAAACACCATATGTTGCGTTGGACCTTCAATCTGCTCCTGGCCTCGTTCCTCGCCGCGACGGTCGCCGCCGCTGCGGTGGTCTGGTACCTGATTCCGGGCCTGCCGGCCGTCGATGCGCTGCGCGATATGCGACTGCAGGTGCCGATGCGCGTGTACACCAGCGACGGCGTGCTGATCGGCGAGTTCGGCGAGAAGCGTCGAATTCCGGTCACGCTGACCGAGGTCCCCGACATTGTGGTCAAGGCTTTCCTCGACGCGGAGGACGATCGGTTCTACGAGCACCCTGGCGTCGACTGGCAAGGCATAATCCGTGCCACGGCCTCCGAGCTTCGTCGGGGCGATCGGGGTCAAGGCGGCAGCACGATCACGCAGCAGGTCGCGCGCGCCTATTTTCTGAGTCCCGAGAAGACCTATATCCGCAAGATCCGCGAGATGTTGCTGGCCCTGAAGATCGAGAAGCAGCTCAGCAAGGACGAGATCCTCGCGCTTTACCTGAACACGATTTTCCTCGGCCAGCGCGCATACGGCATCGGGGCCGCGGCCCAGGTCTATTACGGCAAGGGCCTCTCGGAGCTGACCTTGGCCGAGGTGGCGACTATTGCGGGAATACCGCCGGCGCCGTCGGCCTACAATCCTGTCACGAGTCCGAAGGAGGCCCTGAGGCGGCGCAGTTATGTCCTGCGGCGACTGCTCGAAAAGGGGCACATCTCCCGGGAGCAGCACGACGTGGCGATGGCCGAGCCGATCGAGACGCGCGTGCATGGCCTGCGGCTGGAGGCCGAGGCGCCCGACGTCGCCGAGATGGTCCGCCAGCAGATGGTCGAGAAGTATGGCGAAGAGGCGGCGATGACCTCGGGCTACCGCGTGTACACCACGGTGGACAGCAGGCTGCAAGCGGCGGCGACCAAGGCGCTGCGGACCGGGCTCATGGACTACGATCGCCGTCACGGTTACCGCGGTCCCGAGCGCCACGTGGAGTTACCCCCCGATGCCACCGTGGGGCACTGGCAGCGGGCGGTGCAGGGCATTCCCGCCGTGGGTGGTCTTCAACCGGCCGTCGTGACGCGCGTCGGGGAGCAGACGGTGCATGCCTACACGGCCGTGTATGGCCCCATCGAGATCGCATGGGCGGGCTTGTCCTGGGCGGCCCCGTACATCGACAAGGACCACCGGGGCCGAGCGCCACGCAAGGCGGCCGACATCCTCAAGGTCGGTGATGTCATCCGCGTCCAGCTCGAGGACGGGGTGGACGGAGAAGACTCCAAGAAGGCGACCGATGCCGAGAAAGGCGCCGGTGACAAGCAAGCCGGTGCGCCTCGCTGGCGATTGGCGCAGGTGCCGGTCGTACAGGGCGCACTGGTCTCCATATCCACCTCCGATGGCGCCATACAGGCCATGGTCGGCGGGTTCGACTTCCAGCAGAGCAAGTTCAACCGGGTCACGCAGGCGCTGCGCCAGCCGGGCTCGAACTTCAAGCCGTTTCTCTATTCCGCCGCCCTGGACGCCGGCTTCACCCCGGCCAGTCTCATCAACGACGCCCCGGTCGTATTCGACACGCCGGGTGGCGTCAACCCCATCTGGCGGCCGGAGAACTACGGCGGGGAGTACCACGGACCGACGCGCCTGCGCGAGGCGTTGAGCGCCTCGCGCAATCTCGTTTCGATAAGGTTGCTCAGCGCGATCGGCATCGACTACGTGGCCGATTATGCGCGTCGCTTCGGGTTCGCCAACGAGCGACTGCCGCGCGATCTGTCGCTGGCGCTCGGCACGGGCGTGGCCACACCGCTTGAGGTCGTTCGGGGCTACAGCGTGTTCGCCAACGGCGGCTACCTGGTGGACCCGTACGTGATCCAGCGCGTGGAGACCGGCGACGGCATCTTGGTCATGGAAGCGGACCCGGTGCGGGTCTGCGCCGAGTGCGAGACGGCGGCCTCGACGTCGCCGGTGACGGCCGATCCGATGATGCGGCCCAAACGCATCGCCCCGCGGGTCATCGGTGCGGAGAACGCGTGGATGATGAACTCGATGATGCAGGACGTCATCAAGGCCGGCACGGCCAGGCGCGCCCTGGCGCTCAAGCGCAAGGATCTGGCGGGCAAGACCGGCACGACGAACGAGCAGCGCGATGCGTGGTTTTCCGGGTTCAATGCCAAGGTGGCGACGACCGTCTGGGTCGGTTTCGATCAGGTGCAGCCGCTTGGCAAGGACGAAACGGGGGCCCGCGCTGCGCTGCCGATGTGGATGAACTACATGGCCGTGGCTCTCGAGGGCATGGAGGAGGCGACCATGTCGCAGCCGCAGGATCTGGTCACCGTACGCATCGATCCGGTTACCGGCAATCTCGCCAGATCGAGCGATGCGGATGCCGTATACGAGACCTTCCGCAGCAATGACATACCCGTACAGGAGTCCGAGGGTGCACCACTCGGTCACGGCGCCGACGGCCCCGCCGTCCAGGGTCCCGAGCAGTTGTTCTGAGGCGGCAGCCGGCAGGCGGTGACGACGTTGCGCGAGCGTGGCGGTAGGGCATCACGGCAGTTGCGCCAGACCGTCGCGCATCTCGCCGCGCAGTTGCTGATGGAGGACGGTGCGCTGAGTTACGGGGCCGCACGGCGCAAGGCAGCCGCACGAATCGGCAATGTGCGCGGCCGTGACCTGCCGGACCTCGCGGAAGTCGAGGCGGCATTGATGGAGGGCCAGCGCATATTCGGCGGGGCTCTGCACGCCGAGCGTCAGCAGGCCTCTCGAGTCGAGGCCTTGCAGGCAATGAGGTTCCTGGCCGAGTTCGAGCCGAGATTGGTGGGCCGGATACTCGCGGGCACGGCGGGGCCCGAAGCGCCGGTCTGTCTGCACGTCTTCGCCGAGAGCGCCGAGGAGGTCCTAGCGTATCTGCATGAACGTGGCGTGCCGTGTGAACTGAGCGAGCGGCGGTTTCCCGACCTGGGGACCTACCCGATGATCCGTTTCGTGGCGGGCGTGCGCCGGGTTGAACTGGTCGTCTTCCCACGCCACGGGCCGCGTCAGGCCCCGCTGAGCGACGTGACCGGCAGACCGATGGTCCGCGCGGACATCGCCACGGTCCGTGCCCTGGTGGATCGGCCGGGCACGGCCGGCCCCGCAAGCTGACAGCGCACGGAGCGGGAAATGACGAGGCGGCCGCCCGACCCGGAGGGTGCGTCGGTTGAGCACATCCTGCGCGTCGCGGTCGATGTCCCCCGGCGCACGCTGTTCGATTACCTCCCGCCTTCCGGGGCCAATGCCGGGGCGATCTGCCCGGGGCTACGGGTGCGGGTGCCGTTCGGGCGCGGCGAACGCATCGGCGTAATCATGCAGATCGGGCGGGTCGGGGAAGGGACCCACGCCTCGCCCAAGCGCGCCCGCGCCCTGCTCGACGATGCCCCGATCTGGTCGGCGGCCCTGCTTTCGATCATCGAGTGGGCCGCCGCCTATTACCACCACCCTATCGGCGAGGTCGTTTCCGCCGCGTTGCCGGCCTCCCTTCGCCGCGCCGTACAAAGGCGGCCGGAGATGCCAGAGGCCTATCGGGCTACCGATGCGGGCAGGGGCGCAATCGAACGCCTGCGGCAGCGGGCGCCGAGACAGGCAGCGGTGCTGCGGGCGTTCCTGGCGCATGACGGAGCGCTGAGGCTGGATGCGCTCCCTGCGAGCGACCGGCCAGGACGCGCGATACTGAAGACCATGGTCGCGCGCGGATTGATAGAGCCGGCAGGTCGTGACGCCGCGACACCGGCACGCGCTCGCGATGCGCCACCGCGCCTGTCGGCAGCGCAGGCCGCGGCAATCGAGTCGATCACGCGCCGGCTGTTCGATTTCCGGGCCTTTCTCCTCGACGGGGTGACCGGCAGCGGCAAGACCGAGGTCTACCTTCGCGTCATCGAGGCCGTGCTCCGCGCCGGTCGGCAAGCGCTGGTGCTGGTGCCCGAGATCGGCCTGACGGCGCAGACCGTACGGCGCTTCCAGGCCCGCTTCGGTTCGCGCGTCGTGCTGATGCATTCCGGCCTGGGCGATGCGCAACGCTCGCTTGCATACGAGCAGGCGCGCAGCGGCGTCGCGGACATCGTCATCGGCACGCGCTCCTCGATATGGGTTCCGCTCGCGCGGCCGGGAGTCATCATAGTCGATGAGGAGCACGACGAGTCGTACAAGCAGCAGGAGGGTTTCCGATACTCGGCGCGCGACGTGGCGGTGATGCGGGCGCGACGCGAGTTGATACCCGTGGTGCTGGGCTCGGCGACACCGTCGCTGGAGAGCCAGCATAACGCCAGCGCAGGCAGGTATACGCGCCTGCACCTGCCGGAACGCGTCGGTGCGGCCACACTGCCGGCGCTGCGGATCCTCGACGTGCGCACACGTCCCTTGCAGTCCGGCGTCAGCGAGCCGGTTCTGACGGCGATTTCCGAGGCCGTGAACCGCGGCGGGCAGGCGCTGGTGTTCCTGAACCGTCGTGGATATGCACCGACGCTGTTGTGCGATGCCTGCGGCGGTGTGGCCATGTGCACGCGTTGCGACGCACGCATGACCTGCCATGCCCGCGACGGACGATTGCAATGCCATCATTGCGGCGCACAGCGGCCGATCCCCGCGGCTTGCGAGCGATGCGGCGCCGCCGGGCTGCTGCCACTGGGCCAGGGTACGGAGCGCGTTGCCGAGCTGCTCGAGGCACGGTTCGGCAGCGGCCGTGTGGTCCGCATCGATCGGGATACGACGCGGCGGCGGGGGGCCATGGAAGCGGCGCTCGAAGCGGCGCACTCTGGTCGCGCATCGATCCTCATCGGCACGCAGATGCTGGCCAAGGGGCATCACTTCCCTAGCGTGAGCCTGGTCGCGGTGCTGAACGCCGACGCGCAGCTGTACAGCGTCGATCTCCGGGCGACCGAGCGGCTGGCGCAGCTGTTGGTGCAGGTGGCCGGCCGCGCGGGCCGGGCCGAGAAGCCCGGGACGGTGCTGATACAGACGCGCCTGCCCGAACACTGGCTGTTCAGGGCGATGCGCATGCAGGACTACGCGGAGATGAGCAGGAAGATGCTCGAGGAGCGCGAGTCGGCCAATCTGCCGCCGTTCAGCGCCCTCGCCCTGGTGCGCGCCGAGGCCACTGCGGCAGCGTCGCCGGAGCGATTCCTGCAACGCCTGGCCGATGCCGTGGCCTTGGAGAGGGACCGCTCTCAGGCCACCGAGGTGGAAGTCTTCGGGCCGCTGCCGGCGCCGCTGGTGCGCCGAGCCGGGCATTTTCGTTCGCAGCTGATGCTGCAGTCACGGCAGCGGCCGGCGCTGCACCGCCTGCTCGATGCCGTAATACCGCAGATCGAGACCTGGCCCGAGGCAAGGCGCGTGCGGTGGTCGCTGGACGTCGACCCTGCGGAACTGTACTGACCCCGCGTCCCCCCTGGCGCCGGCGGAAGCGGCTGCCGCGCCTGTGCGGGGGGCTGGTAGAATGCCCACCCTTTTGGCACCGAGCGATTTGACCGTGAAAAGTGACCTGCGTGCCCTCGTCGCCGAGGCTGTCGGCGCCCTCATCCGTGCCGGCGGCCTGCCGGAGACCGCGGCGACGGAGGCGCAGATCGAGCGCACCCGCGATCCCAGCCATGGCGATTTCTCCAGCAATGTCGCGATGGTGCTGGCGAAGCCGGCGCGGCGAAAACCGAGGGAGCTCGCCGAGCTCCTCGTGGGCGCGCTGCCGCCCACCGAGCTGCTCGAGAAGGTCGAGGTCGCCGGCCCGGGGTTCATCAATTTCTTCCTTAAACCGGAGGCGTTGCAGGCGCTGGTGGCGCGCATCCTGGCCGCGGGCGAGAGCTACGCCTGTGACCGTTCCGGACAGCGTGGCCGGATTCTCGTCGAGTACGTGTCGGCCAATCCGACCGGCCCGATGCATGTCGGCCACGGGCGCGGGGCTGCCTACGGGGACTCCGTCTGCAACATCCTGGCCGCCACGGGCTGGGAGGTACATCGCGAATACTACATCAACGATGCCGGCCGCCAGGCCGACATCCTCGCGCTCAGCGTCTGGCTGCGTTACCTGGATCAGTGCGGCGAGAGGCTGCCCCAGCCACGCCGCGCCTATCCCGGTGAATACATCCGGGTTTCGGCCGGCCGCATATTGGCGAGCGACGGGCCGCGGTATCGCCGCGCCGCCGCGGAGGTCCTGCAGGACTTGCCGGAGGAACCGGTCGCGGCAGATGGCGCCAGCGATGCCGAGAAGGCCGAGGCGAAGGCCGGGCAGGAGAGGTACCTCGACGCGCTTCTGCAACGGGCGCGCGCGCTGCTCGGCGAGGATTTCGCCGTCATCCGGGAGCGGGCGCTCGCGGATCAGCTCGCCGAGATCCGCAGTACCCTGGAGGACTTCGGCGTGCATTTCGATCAATGGCGTTCGGAGCGGGAGCTGGTCGCGGAAGGCTACGTGCGGACGGCGATTGAAAAATTGGAGGCCGCGGGGCACGTCTATGAGCTGGACGGCGCGAAATGGCTTCGCACCAGCGCATTCGGCGACGAGAAGGACCGCGTTCTCTACAAGGCGGATGGTTCGGCGACCTACTTCGCCAATGATCTCGCCTATCACGTGCACAAGCTCGAGCGCGGATTCAGGCACCTGATAGACGTGTGGGGAGCGGATCACCACGGCTACATCGCGCGGGTGCGGGCTGCCATCGAGATGCTCACGGGACGCAAGGATGCGTTGCAGGTGCAGCTGATGCAGTTCGTCACCCTGGCCTCCGGGCGGATGGGCAAGCGCAGCGGAAATTTCGTGACGCTCAAGGAGTTGATCGCGGAGGCCGGCAAGGATGCGACCCGCTTCTTCTACCTCGCCCGATCGCACGATCAGCATCTGGAGTTCGATGTCGATCTCGCCCGTTCCCAGACCAACGAGAACCCGGTCTACTACGTGCAGTATGCCCATGCCCGCATCTGCAGCGTGTTCCGGCAGCTGCGTGAGAAGGGTTTCGCCTGGGATCCGGTCGCCGGCGAGGCGCAGCTGCACGCGCTGCGCGAGCCCCACGAGCAGGCGCTGCTCTCGACGATGTCCCGCTACGGCGAAGTCCTGGAATCCGCCAGCCAGCAACGGGAGCCGCATCAGCTGGCGCACTACCTGCTGCAGCTGGCCACCGACTATCATGCGTACTACAACGCCCACCGCTTCATCACCGCTCCAGCGGAGGTGCGCGACGCGCGTTTGAGTCTTTGCGCCGCTACGCGCCAGTTGCTGCAGAGCGGTCTGGCGATGTTGGGAGTTGCGGCACCGGAAACGATGTAGAGATCTGCAACGCGGCAATGCCACGCGATTACAAGAATGCCGCCAACCGCCGCGGGACCAAGGCCACGGGGTCCTGGCTGTGGTTCATCTCCGGGCTGGGCGCGGGACTGTTTGCCGCATTCGTCGTCTACCTGCAGCTGGACGGGCCGCGCGTCGTTGCTTCCGGCGGTCCGACGCCATCCGTCACGCCCTCGCCGGTCGCCGCCGCGGAACCCGCCCCCGCGGTGCCGGAACCGGAGCCGTCGGAGCCTCCTCCGCCAAAGCCGCGCTTTGACTTTTACACCATACTCCCGGAGATGGAGGTGAAGGTGCCGGATTGGCCGGCGCCATTGGCCGGCACGCCGGAGACCCAGGAGCTGCAGCCGGGCGCCTATGTGCTGCAGGTGGCCTCGTTCCAACGATTCGAGGAAGCCGACAAGGTCAAGGCGCGACTCGCCTTGAACGGCATCACGGCGGACATACAACGCGTCGTCATCAACGGGAAGGACACGTGGTACCGCGTGCGAGTCGGCCCATTGCGGGACCCCCAGACAGTGGAGACGATGCGCGCCAGGCTGCAGCAGGCCGGCATGGACTACATGCTGCTGAAGCTGAAGGATGGCTGACGCCGTCGGGCGACGGTTTCAGCCAACGCTTTCCGCCCCGACCTTCTCCTCGTACAAGCGCTGCAGGTTCGCCTGGGCGCGCTTGTGGAACGCCGAATCGCCGTACTCGTCCAGATAATGGCGGGTCAGGCGGATGTCCTGTGCGAGGAAGAACTCGATGACCTCCCTGGTTCGGGCGATCCACTGCCGCCACGGGATCTCGATCCCGTGCAGGAACTCCCATTCCCGCTTCAGGCGTTCGGAGCTGGCGCGGAACACCGGGTAGTCGGCGGCCAGGCCCGCGAGGTCCGCTGCACGCACGGCCTTCTCCTCGTTGGTATGAAAGACGGCATCACGATGCGTGGCAAGGATGGCGGCGGCAACCCGCGCGATGGTCTCGGAGTCGACACCGAATTCGGCCAGGACCTGGGCGGCCAGGGCGGCCGCGTACTCCTCCTTGGTCGCGTAGCCGAGGCGTGCGTGATCCTGATGGTAGCCGGCATCGTGGAACAACAGGGCGTAGTAAACGACGTCCGCGTCGATGGGAACGCCGTCGTCCCGGCAGCGCTGGACCAGCAATTCCCCGGCCTGCACCGCGTCAAGCGCGTGCGCGAAGTTGTGGTACGGCAGCGTCGGGTCGTAGAGCGCCGACGCACGCGCCTCAAGGGCGTCGTCGCGTTGCATGGCCGGGCTGGTGCGGCGCGGCGTGCGCGATTGGAGCGGGTGATGGGAATCGAACCCACGCCGCCAGGTTGGGAACCTGGAGTTCTGCCATTGAACTACACCCGCGGTTGAGCTGTGGGAATTCTAATGAAATTCCCGCCCGACGGGAAACTCGAGTCACCTGCGGCCGGCGGACCTTTCGGGCCCGGCGACGGTCCGCTCAGGTGGCATTTACCCGGTGAAGGCTCACAGATTTGGCATACCGGCCGCAGGACATCCCGGCGCACTGGTGCTACGATGACCTTCCTAAATAGTGGAAACAACGGTAGTGCGGTCAAGATCCAACGGCAGGAACCCCGACAGAGGGCCGGAGACCGCCGGCAAGGCGCGCGGTGGGTGTCTCGGGCCCTCCGGCACGCCGGTTCGGGTTTCACCAGGCCGGTCGCCTCGAAACTGATGAAAAAGCCGAATCCGACGGTTGTGGTGGTAGACGACAGCGCCAGCGTCCATGCGTTCTTCGAGCGCTGCCTGTCGCACTACGAAGTCGACTATCACGCCTTCGCCTCCACTGCCGATTCCGTCGCCTACCTTTGCGACCATCGGCCCGATGTGGTCTTCCTGGACATCATCATGCCCGACAAGGACGGCCTGACGTTCCTGCAGGAGCTTCGCCGGATGCCTCTCCAGGCTGAGACGCCGGTGATCATGATTACCTCGAAGGATTATGCTCAGGATCGAATGGTCGCCAAGAACCTGGGCGCGGTCGACTTCGTGGTCAAGCCGATGCGCACACAGACGATCCGGGAGCTGATCGTGAAATACACGCAGGCCCGGGAGAAATCCGCCAGCCGGACGGCCAACGGCTGACGCGGCCGGGGGATCGCTGGACAGGGGACGGACGGCAATCACGAAGCGGACAATGAGTACCGGATACGTGCGGTTCTGGGGCGTGCGCGGATCCTATGCCGCCCCGTTCGCCAGTCACATGCAGATTGGCGGCAACACCTCCTGTGTCGAGATCCGTGTCGGCGAGCACGTGCTCATCTGCGACGGCGGCACCGGCATCATCCCGCTGGGAGAGAAGCTGATTGCGGACGGCTCGCCACACAATCTGCTGATACTGCTGACGCACTATCATTGGGACCACATCTGCGGACTTCCGTTTTTCACCCCGGCGTTCCGGCGTGATTGGAATATCGCGTTCTTTGGGCCGGGGGAAAGCGCCCGCGACATCGAAAAGCGCATCTCGGATCAGATGAAGGCGCCTTACTTCCCCGTGGAAACGGAGACGTGGGCGGCGAATATCTCGTATGCGGCCCCGAACAAGTCCGGATTCACGCATGGGCCGATGCGCATCAACTACCAGAACGTGCATCATCCGGGGGTGACTTACGGCTACCGGATCGAGGTCAACGGCAAGGTCATCGTTTACGTTTCCGACAACGAGTTCATGTTCCTCGAACGATCGATAGAAATGCGCTACTCGGAGTTCAATCGCGAGGAGCAGGTGCTGCTCGAACGCATGAAGCACGAAGAGCGCAACACTGAACTCAACATGATTCGAAACGCGGACATATTGATACACGACGCGCAATACACGCCCGAGGACTACCACAAGAAGCGGGGCTGGGGACACTCCTGCTACATCGATACCGTCAATTCCGCCATCGATGCCGGCGTGAAGAGTCTCTACCTTTATCATCATGATCCGACGTACGACGACAAGGAGGTCGCCATGATCCATCGCAGCGCGGTAGGCATCGCCCAGGACAGGCGATCCGGTATGGAATGTCACGTTGCCCACGAGGGGCTCACGATTACCATATGAGCGGGCGCCTTCCTCCGGCGGGACCCGTATCGCGACTATGAGCGCGAGACCGGAACTGCAGGTCACCGTCAACGGCAGACCGCTGCCGCTGTCCGAGGGTTCAAGCGTGGCGGACCTGATCCGGGAGGTCGGCGTCGGCGGGCGGTATGCCGTCGAGATCAACAGGCGGATCGTGCCGCGCTCCGAGCACGGGAAGACCTTGCTGCAGGCCGGGGATCGCGTTGAGATTGTGCAGGCGATTGGCGGCGGCTGAGGTCGCCGCGGCGCGGCAATCGCGACACGCGTGGCCGCGGAATTGAACCGGCCGTCCTTGGGCTTATACTGGCACCGAGATCCCAGTGTCGAATCCCGACGGACGAATGACCGCTGATACCTCCCGGCAGGATTTGCTCCTCATCGACGGCCGCGCCTACGGCTCGCGCCTGCTCGTCGGTACCGGCAAGTATCGCGATTTCGAACAGACACGTGCCGCCGTGCTGGCCAGCGGCGCGCAGATCGTGACGGTGGCAATTCGCCGCACGAACATCGGGCAGGAACCGGGAGCGGCCAATCTGCTCGATTTTCTCCCGCCGGATCGTTACACGATACTCCCCAATACCGCCGGCTGTTACGACGCCGCCTCGGCGGTTCGCACCTGCCGGCTCGCGCGCGAGATGCTCGACGGGCACAGTCTCGTCAAGCTGGAGGTCCTCGGCGACGAAAAGACGCTGTTTCCCGACATCCCGGCGACGATTGCCGCCGCCGAGGAGCTCATACGCGACGGCTTCAGGGTGATGGTGTACACGAACGACGACCCGGTCATGGCCAAACGTTTCGAGGCGATGGGATGCGTTGCCGTCATGCCGCTGGCCGCGCCGATTGGCTCCGGCATGGGCATCAGGAATCCGTACAACATTCGCATCATCGTCGAAAATGCGAAAGTGCCTATCATCGTCGATGCCGGCGTGGGTACGGCATCCGACGCCGCCGTGGCCATGGAGCTGGGGTGCGACGGCGTACTCATGAACACGGCCATCGCGCAGGCGCGCGACCCGGTCCTGATGGCTGCGGCGATGCGCAAGGCCATCGAGGCGGGCCGCGAGGCGTTTCTCGCCGGGCGTATGCCGCGGCGCCCGTACGGCGTGGCTTCTTCGCCGATAGAAGGGCTGTTTTTCTGATCGACTCGCCGTCGGCGTTGCCGCCGCAGCGGCGGGTGCGCAGCTTCGTCATCCGCGAAGGGCGCATGACCCCGGCTCAGGCGCGTGCGCTCACGGAATTGTCGCCGCGGTACGGCGTGCAGATCGCCGACACCGAGATCGACCTTTACGCGCTTTTCGGAAACCGTGCGCCCTGTCATCTGGAGATCGGGTGCGGCAACGGCGACTGCATTATCTCGCTCGCGCAGGCCAACCCCGGCAACAATTATCTCGGCATCGAGGTCCATCGCCCTGGCGTGGGCAGCCTCATGCTGCGGGCCGCTGCGCTCGGCCTGCGGAATCTGCGCATCCTCAACCGCGACGCGGTCGAGGCGGTTGCCGTCCAGATCCCGGTCGCCAGCATCGATCAAATCTACGTCTTCTTCCCCGATCCATGGCCGAAGAAGCGGCACCACAAACGCCGTCTGCTGCAGCCCGACTTCATCGCCGCGTTGCGCGAGCGCCTGCGCGCCAGCGGCAGGCTGTTCATCGCCACCGACTGGCAGGACTACGCCGATCACATCGGCCGGGCGATGGCGCAGGTCGGCGGCCTGGTCAATCTCGCCGCGCCGGCCGCATATGCGCCGCGCCCGGCATGGCGCCCGCCGACGCGGTACGAGCGCCGCGGAGGTCGACTCGGGCACGTCGTGCGGGACTTCGTGTACGGCCGCGGCTGACGGCGCGTGTTCAGGCCGGCGGCAGAAGATCGAGAAAGCTGTCGACGCACGTGAAGTCGTCGTGGACGCGCGGCTGTCCGCGGCTGTCCGGCATCCTGATGGCGAGGAGGTGACGTATGCCGAAGTCGCGCGCGGAGCGCAGCACCGTGGGGTTATCGTCGACCAGCAGCGTCCGGTCCGGGGCGTAGGGCACGGCCGAGTGCAGGCGGCCCCAGAACGCTGTCTGCTCCTTCGGCACCCCAAAATCGTGCGAGCTCACGATGTGGTCGAAAAAGGCTCCGATGCCGGTGCGATCGAGCTTGTGGGAGAGGCTGCGCCTGTGGGCATTCGTGGTGAGAACGACCTCGATCTCGCGACTGCGCAGGAATCGCAGGAAATCGGGAACGTGCGGTCGCACCGCGATCAAATGAGCGACTTCGCGTTCCAGGGCCGATATGTCGATGCCCAGCTCCGCCGTCCAGTGATCCAGGCAATACCACTGCAGCGTGCCTTCGCGCGCCCGGATGCGCGGGGCGATCTGGCGTTTTGCGGTTTCCAGGTCCAGCGCGTTGCATTCGGCAAAGCGCCTGGGCAGGTGCTCCTTCCACAGGTAGCTGTCGAAGTGAAGGTCGAGCAGCGTCCCATCCATGTCGAGCAACACGGTGTCGATGCGGTCCCAATCAACCATGAGATGTCGGTTCAATGCCCACGATGCGGAGGGCGCGAGTATAGGCACTGGCCGCGCGCAACGGAACCGGCCGGGACGGCCGGCGTCCGTGGGCGGGGCGGCGCGGGATCGGCCTCGCTACAGGGGGGCTACGGGAGGGAATGCTCTCGCCCATGCCGAGAGGGCGGGAGTTCAGCGGGACTGCGCCGCGCATGCCGGTCCGAGCCCGCTGGTCTCGGAGCGCCATTCCCGTGAAACCAGCGGGTCACGCACTTGTCAGAGGTCTCGGCGCCGACGCACGGCAGGCTCGGTGATGTGGCCCGCCGCGTTGTGTAGAATCGGCAACTCGACTCGGGAGAGATACGGGACGATGCTTTCGAAAATCTGCCGTGCGGCTGCAGGCTTGTGCCTCGTGCTGGCGCTGCCCGCCCCCGCACAGACGATATCCGGCAGCGGCGCCAAGCAGTGCGGCGACTTCATTCAGGCCGTGACCTTGAAGTCCGACGTCGCCATCAATGGCTTCATCTCCTGGGCCCAGGGCTATCTCAGCGCATACAACGCGACCAACGCGGAGGGCAGGGACGTCGCCATCGATCCTTCGGGTCTGCAGTACTGGTTGACCGATCACTGCAGCAAGAATCGCGACGAGAGCTTTTTCCGGGCGGTGCAGCAGCTTGCCGCCGAGCTCGGTCGCTAGCCCGCCAGGGCTCCGGCCCAGGCGAGGCGTTGCCGGCGCGATCGGATCGCCGCACGGCAAATACCCGCGCTCGGCGCAGGGCCTCGAGGATGCTTGCCGGCGTCCATCGCCGCGGCTACGCACCTTCCTCTTTGTGCGAGAATACGGGTCCGGAGTCCGCAACCGGCTGGAGAACAGTGTCATGTATGAGAAGAAGATCCTGGGTCTGGACGACGCCAAGCGCGTGGCCGCCGCGGCAGAGGCCGAGGCACGACGCAACAATTGGAACGTGGTCATCGCCATTGTCGACGACGGAGGCCACCTGATGTATCTGCAGCGCGAGAAGGTCCAGCTCGGATCCGTCGAAGTCGCGATAACCAAGGCCAAGGTCGCGCTGATGTTCCGCCGGCCGACGCGGATCTGGGAAGAGATGGTCGCCGCCGGCCGCTACGGCTACCTCGCCATGCCCGGGATGTTGCCTCTGGAGGGAGGGGTGCCGCTGGTATTCGGGGACGAGATCGTCGGCGCCATCGGGGTCAGCGGCGTGAAGTCTTCCGAGGACGGCCAGATCGCGGCAGCCGGCGCCGCCGCGCTATAACAGTAAGAATCCCCCGCGGGCCGAGCGCGCGCCGTCCACTCCGCTATGAAAGCCGATCGCCAGTGCCACTATCGATTCGATGCCGAGACGCTGCACGCCAGCGCCGAGCGCAGCACGATTCGCGTGATCGCGCTTACCTCGGTCATGATGATCGCGGAGATAGTCGGCGGCATCGCCTTCGGTTCGATGGCCTTGCTGGCCGACGGATGGCACATGGCGACCCACGTGGCGGCGTTGGGCATCACCGCGCTCGCCTATCGGTACGCGCGCACGCACGCGGACAGTCCGGTCTATACCTTCGGTACGGGGAAGTTCGGGGTGTTGGGCGGCTTCGCCAGCGGGGTCGCATTGATGGTGGTCGTTGTCTTCATGGCTGTGGAGTCGTTCGCGCGCCTGTTCAGGCCCGGCAGCATCGAGTTCAACGAGGCGATTGCGATAGCCCTGCTCGGACTGCTCGTCAATCTGCTCAGCGCCTGGTGGCTGCACGACCACGGCGAGGCGGACTCCCACCCGCACGCCCACGATCACAACCTTCGCGCCGCGTATCTGCACGTGCTCGCCGATGCGCTGACCTCCGTGCTCGCCCTGATCGCGCTGGGCTGCGGGAAGCTGTTGGGCTGGATATGGATGGATCCGCTCATGGGTATCGTCGGTGCGCTGGTGATCGCGCGCTGGTGCTTCGGCCTGCTGCGAGACAGCACCGCGATATTGCTCGACACGCGCGCCGACGAGGCGACCGAGCGGGCAATGCGCGATGCGGTGGAGCGCGACGGCGCTCATCGCGTCGCCGACCTGCACGTCTGGCACATTGCGCCGAACCAGATGGCCGCCATCGTCGAGGTTGAGAGCACCGCCCCGCAGCCTCCCGACTACTATCGACGGCTGCTGGAGGGTGTGGTCCGCCTCGTTCACGTCACCGTGCAGGTGACCCAGATGCCCGGCGGTCGGGTCGCGCAGGTCAATCGCGAGTGAAGTCGGTCAGGGTGAGCTCGTAGGTACCGCGAGGCAGCACCGTGCTGGAGGTCGTTTCCTCGCGCACCGCCTTCACGAGACCGACGCCAGGCGCGTACCACGCGGTGCTCTCCACGCGAATGTCCGTCTGGCCGACGTAGAATCCGACATTTTTGGAAGTCGTTCCGACGCCCTGAACGCGGACACAGTTCTTGAACGTCCCGGCCGGTACGGCGACTTCTTCATCGGTAGCCTCGATGCGATACTGCATATCCACGGGCACGGTGATTCGATTGAGAGAGTGCTCCGGCGGGCCGGTGTGCTCGAGGGTCACCGTGTACTCGGTGTCGGTCCAGGAGGCGGGCTCATCGGCGCTTGCGGGGAGCACGAGACGTGGGGTGTTGTACAGCTGCAGGGGCGAGTCCGGGGCGGATTCGCCTATGCGCACGACGCCGGCCGGCTCGACGCGGTAGTAAGTGTAGCGGCCATCTGCGCTCGCACGCACGTTCACGGTCTGGCCCTCATGGCGCGCTGGCGGGAGGGTCGCGACCAGATACTTCTTCCTCTGGGGGCCATCCATCGTCACGACGTGGATGTCGTACTGCCATTTCAGGCCCTCCTGGAGCGGGTAATATGCATTTGTCGCCCGCCCGCAGGCGCCGAGAAAACCAGGCAGGACGAGCATCAGTAGGACGGCCGTCGGGCAAGGGGCGATGAGGCGCATTTTCAAGGTGCGGGGCGAGGAGAAGCTCGCTTACAATACCAGTTTGTCGAGGACACTGTCATGTCGATCAGAACAGACGATCTCAGAATTCGCTCCACCCAGGAAGTAATTCCGCCCGCGCAGCTTTGCGCCGAGGTGCCGATGAGCGAGCGCGCGGCGAGAACGGTGGCGGGCACCCGCGTCGCCATACAGAACATTCTCAATGGCGTCGACGACAGACTGCTGGTGATCACCGGGCCGTGTTCGATCCACGACACCGACGCCGCGCGCGAGTATGCGGGCAAACTGAAGACGCTTATCAATGAGCTGTCCGACGATCTGCTCATCGTCATGCGTGTCTACTTCGAGAAGCCGCGCACGACGGTCGGTTGGAAGGGGCTCATAAACGACCCGGGTCTCGACGAGAGCTTCCGGATCAACGACGGTTTGCGAATCGCGCGCCGCCTGCTCGTTGACCTGAACGAGATGGGCGTGGCCGCGGGCACGGAGTTTCTGGATCCGATCAGTCCCCAGTACATCGCAGACCTCGTCGCTTGGGGTGCGATTGGCGCACGCACGACCGAGAGTCAGGTGCACCGTGAGTTGGCCTCGGGCCTGTCGTGTCCCATTGGCTTCAAGAACTCGACCGACGGCGGTCTGCAGGTGGCGATCGATGCGGTCAAGGCCGCGTCTCACCCGCATCACTTCCTCGGCGTGACCAAGCAGGGGCACTCAGCGATCCTGGCGACTTCCGGGAATCCCGATTGCCACGTGATCCTCCGCGGCGGCAGTCGGCGGCCCAACTTCGATGCGGCCAGCGTCGAAGACGCCGCTGCCAAGCTCGCCAAGGCCGGCCTGAGGCCGCTGTTGTGCATCGACTGCAGTCACGCCAACAGCGAGAAAAACCACGAGCGCCAGGTCGAGGTCGGTCACGACGTGGCGCGGCAGGTGGCGGCGGGTGAGACACGCATCTTCGCCGTCATGTTGGAGAGCCATCTGGTGGGCGGCCGTCAGGACCTCAAACCCGGCAAGCCGCTCACCTACGGGCAGAGCATCACGGACGCGTGCATGGGCTGGGGCGACACCGAGCGGCTGCTGCGGGAGTTCGCCTCGGCGGCGCGGGCGCGCCGCCTGCAGGCACGGATGCAGTCCGCGACCGGGTAGGCAGATTCCCGTGCCGCGTCGCCGCTAACCTGCCTTCCAGCGGCGGCAGCGGATCTTGGCGGCGCGCCTTCCTGCTAGAACGCGCTGCCGCCGGCGCTGCCGCGATCAGCCGCCAACTCGGAATTGAACGTGTCGCAGCTGTTGACGTCGCCGGATTGGTAGCCTTGCATGAACCACGCGACCCGCTGTTTCGAGGACCCGTGCGTCCAGTCCTCGGGACTGATTGCTCCGGTCGCCTGTCTCTGGATGCGGTCATCGCCCACTGCGGCGGCCGCGTTCATGCCCTCCTCGACGTCGCCGGCCTCCAGCAGGTTGCGCTGCCGCGTGGAATGGGCCCATATGCCTGCGAGGCAGTCGGCCTGCAACTCCATGCGCACCGACAGGGCATTTGACGCCGCGGGATTGGTCTGACGGAGCTCGTGGACCTTCTCGGCAATGCCCAGCAGATTCTGAACGTGGTGTCCGATCTCGTGCGCCAGTACGTATGCCTGGGCGAAATCGCCCGGCGCGCCAAAACGGCTCTTCAATTCCTGGTAAAAACCGAGATCGATGTATACGCGTTGGTCGAGCGGACAGTAGAACGGTCCCATCTGCGACTGGGCGTAGCCGCATCCGGACTGCACGGTGCCATTGAACAGTACGAGACGCGCATCCAGGTACTGCTGTCCTGTGCTGCGGGCCAGCTCGCTGCCCCACACATCCTGAACGTCATTGAGCACGAAACTGACAAAATCCACCAACTCCTCTTCCTGCGGCGTGGGCTGGTATGGTTCGCCGCCCCGCTCCGTGGGCAGGCCGACGCCGCCACTCGGACCGAGGATGGCAAAGAAATTTCTGCCGGTGAGCAGGCTTAGGACCAGCAGTATGGCCATGCCTCCCAATCCCAGCCGGATCCCGCCGCCACCGATGCTGACGCCACCGCTGCGCCGGTCCTCGATGTTGCCACGACTGCTACCCCTCTCCCAACGCATTCTCCGCTGCCCTCGGTTTGATAGGTCCCGGCTATCTTACCGCCAACGGCAGGACGAGAGCGCTCTTGTCGGGCGATCTCGGCAGGGGCCGCGTCGCCTCGGGCGCCGGCCGGGGGGGACCGCGCTTACGGCACTGCTCCTGCTGCTCGGTCTCGGCTTCGGCGCCCGGGCGGAGGATTATCGAGAGGTCATCGGTTACCGTCTTCTCGGCCAAGTGCTGGGGACCTACACGCCGAATGGACGAGGCATACGCATCGCCCAGGTCGAGGCGCCATTGTTGAGCAGGCCCGGCCTGTGGCAGTTTGCGTCCTCCGGCGCATGGCGGCCGGACGTCGACGACGGTGATTTCGAGGGCAAGCGGCTCCGCTTCGCGGCTGGCGCGGGAGAAGGCGAGGTATCGGGCCACGCGACGGGCGTCGGCCGGCTGCTTTACGGGTTGTCCGGTTCCATGGCTTCGGCGGCGACCGATATCGACCTCTACAGTGCCACCGACTGGATGCGGGACGTGCTTCGCACCGGCTCGACGGACTTCCCCGCGCAGATGAGCGCCCGGATCGTCAATCACAGCTGGGTGGGCTCCACGGGCAGTCCCGTCTACGACAGCGAGATGCTGCGGCGGCTGGACTGGAGCATCAATGCGGATCGCAATCTGCACGTAGTCGGCGTTGGCAACGGGGACCCCTCGCCGCCTCTGCTCGGCAATGCGTTCAACGTGGTGTCGGTAGGGCGCAGCGACGGCAGGCACGGCTCCGGTACCGCGGAGATCGACAGCGTCTATCGGGAGGGAAGGACCATGCCGCTGCTCGTGGCGCCGATGGATACCACGAGCGCCGCGACCCCCGTGGTCGCCGCCGCAGCCGCGGCACTCGCGCAAACGGCGCAGCGCTGGGCGGCATTCTCGCGGAGCACCGTGCGAACGCTCGACGGCGGGGTGCTGCCCGACGGGGCGCGCCCGGAGGTGATCAAGGCCTTGCTCATGGCCGGCGCCAGCCGCGAGTTCCAGTCCGGCAACGGGAAATGTGATTATCGTCAGGAGCTGGATCGCCGCAGCGCCAATGGACTGGACAGGATCTATGGCGCGGGTCAGGTGAACATACTCAACAGCTACGCGATTCTAAGCGGTGGCGAGCAGCGCAGCGCCGAAGACGATCGCGGTCGCGGCGGGGCCATGAGGGCCTACGGGTACGATTTCGACGATGACTTCGGCGGTGAGGCCGGAAGCAACGGGGTGGCCAACTACCATTTCCGCGCCGACCGGCGGCACCGGTGGCTCACGGCGACGCTGGCGTGGAACGTCCGCATCTCGACGGATTCCGCCACGGCGTTTGCGGGCGAGCCGGATCTCGTGGACTTGGACCTCGAGCTATTCGACGATACGGAGGCGAGGCGGGTTGCCGTGTCGGCGAGCTGGGCGGAGAACACCGAGACCATCCGGCTCGAACTCACCCCCGGCCACGACTATCGCATAGTCGTGCGATTGGGACACGGCGAGGAGCCCTTCCTTTGGCGTTATGCGCTGGCGTGGCGACGTGACGCCGGCGGGTGATCAAGGCCGTCAGCCCGCGGCCGCCTGGTCGCGCTTTTGAAGGTCAGCCTCGCTGGCGATCCGGTTTCTCCCCATGCGCTTGGCGAGGTACAGCGCACGGTCTGCCCGTTCGAGGGCGGCGTCCTTGCCGTCTCCCTGACGGTAGGTGGCAACGCCCGCCGACAAGGTCACCGGAACGATCTTCTCGCGCGAATGAAAGCGGCAGCACTCCAGATGGCGACGCAGCTTCTCGGCTACGGCCATGGCCTGCTCGAGGCTGGTGTTCGGTAGCAGAACGACGAACTCCTCTCCGCCGTAGCGTGCCATCAGATCGGATTCGCGCAGCTGGGAGCGCAATTGGTCTGCGACCGTTTTCAGTACCTTGTCCCCGGCCAGATGCCCGTGCTCGTCGTTGATCAGTTTGAAATGATCGATGTCACCGATGATGATCGAAAGGTCGCCGCCGTAGCGCTGCCAGCGCGCGAATTCGTGCGCATGAAAGGCCTCGAAGCCGAGACGGTTCGCCACGCCCGTGAGAGCGTCGGTGCTGGCGCGCTCGCGCTCCTGCTCGATACCCTCGCGGAGTTTCTTGGTCTCCCCTTCCAGGGTCTGCAGCTGCCCGTTCAGCAGCGTCAGCAGCTCCTCGGTCTGCTCGCTTCGCTCCCGCGCCGATATCATGAATTCATCCACTCCCTTGTGCAGCGATTCGAGGTTGCCCGCAATGCTGGCCTTCAGCGAGTGAATGTCGTCGGCGACCTCGACGCTGCTGCGTATGTCGTTCACGCATCCCACGACGTTCTCCGACATCGCCTCGCTTTCGCGGATCGACGCGCAGCGCGACTCGTTCACGTAGTGAAGTTGCTGCTGGAGATTCGCAATCTTGACCGCGACCTGCCGCAAGAACGCGCTCAGGCGATCCGTCTCCTGCTGCGCCTCTACCTGCGCGGCGGTGATGAGCTCGGCCACCGCGCGCGTTGCCTCGGCATCCGTCGGCCGCGGAGGTTCCGCCAGGCGCGTGCGCAAGGCGCGCACGCCGCCTGTCAGGGATTCGGGGAAGTGGAGTTGGTTGAGAGTCTGCAACAGCAGCGCAACCCCGCTGCCATCGTTGGCCGCGTCCTTGTGGACCTGGACGAGGCTCCCGGCGAGCGCCTGCGCCAGGGTGGAGGTCAGGGCGAGTAGCGCACGGTCGTTCTCGGCGTGCTCTAGCCGGGTCTTGCCGTTGGCGATTTCCTCCGGAACCGGCGGCGCGATTGCTGCCGCCAAGGCATCGATGAACTGCGCGGCGACCGAGCGCGCCGTAACCAGCGAGGCGTTCTTGCGGGTGTTGGAGAGACCCTCCTGCCCGATCGCGGTGATGATCTCGTCAACGATGCCGATCACGTTGACGTTTCGCTCGCCGCTGCGCAGCGCGTTGGTGAGCTTAGCCAGAACCCGGTCCAGCTCCGTGCTGCGCCCGCTCAGCGCAAACGCGAGCTTCAGCAGTGATCGCTGCATGCGCGCCAGCTCCGCCGCTGCATCAGTGCGACTGTCTCTCAATAGCGCGCCAAGGCGTGATGTGGTCGGTTCCATGTCGCTTTCTGGCTTGGTAGCTGAGCCATACAACTCTCCATTCCAAGCCTGCAGCGAACCGGCCGTCGCGGCGCCTTGGCGCGGTGACGGCCTAGCCGAGCATGAATGCGTCGAACCTCCCCCGCATCGGACGGGGCGGGACTGCCCCGGGAAGGACTGGCGAATGCGCCGTACGACTACTCGGCCGGCTTGGCCTCTGTACGAGCCTTATCGACCAACGCACTAACAACTTTAAGCATGGTTTCGAAGTTGCCCACTCCCTCCATGCCCGCAGAGGTCTGATACCTGCCTGCGACGACCACGGCCGGAACGCCCTCGATGCCGTAATTCTGGACCTGAGCCATGGTCTCGCGGACCTTTCTCGCGACCTCCACGGAATCCCACGCCTGCGCGAAGTCCGCCTCCGAGACGCCAAGCTCGCCGAAGAACTCGCTCCACTCCTCATTGGTCGCCGGTCCGCGCTGCTCCTCGTGTATGGCCTTGAAGAGCGCGGGATGCATCCTGTCGAACACGCCCAGGGTCTCGGCGGTATAGAAAGCCCTGGCAGCTGGTATCCAAGGCTCCCGGAATATCCCGGGCATCCGGCGGAACGCGACATCAGCGGGCTTAGTTTCGAGCCACTTCAGCAGGTAGGGTTCAAAATCGTGACAATGGGGACAGCCGTACCAGAATATTTCCATGACCTCTATCTGGTCGCCCGACTGGGTGGGCTGAGGAGGACTCACGGTGCGGAAATTCTTCCCCTCCTCCAAGACGATGACGGTATTGGGTGACGGGGCTGCGGGTGCCGTGTCGGACGCCGTTTCCTCGGCGCTGGTCCACAGCGAGGCGGTCAGGATTCCAATACCGGCAACGGCGGCAAGGCCAGCGAGATGTCTCTTCATAGTGATTCCTTGGAGATGGGGCCACGGACAAAAGTTTCCTCCCGCCGCCGCTCGAACTGGCGAGTACAGTCTGGATCCGCGATGACTGTCGCGCTAACGCGCAGTTTCTGGAAATCCCGCCGCTAGTGCAGTCCCTCCAGATACGAGGCGACGGCTTCGATCTCGGCACTGCTCATACGCCCGGCGATGGTGCGCATGACCGAATTGGCGTCGGTGGTGCGTTCGCCGTTCTTGTAGGCCTTCAGTTGGTTCGCCGTGTAGACGGCGTGTTGCCCGTGGAGCGCCGGATAACCGGAGGCGGGATTTCCCGATCCGCGCGGGCCGTGGCAAGCCATGCAGGCCGGGACCCCCGTCGCGGCGTTGCCGCCGCGATAAATCTTCTGTCCTGCGTCCAGCAACTCCTTCTTTGCCGCGCCGGGCTGAATGTTCTGGCTGGAGAAGAAGTCAGCCAGCAGGGTCATGTCCTCCTCACTGAGGCCGGTCGCCATGGGACTCATGAGCGCGTTCTGGCGCACGCCCGACTTGAAGGCGGCAAGCTGGGCACGGATATAGGCGGCGTGCTGCCCGGCAAGCTTCGGCCACTCGGCATTGGCGCTGTTACCATCGGCGCCGTGGCACGCGGCGCAGGCAGCCGCCTTTTCCCTGCCGCCCTGGGCGTATGCGATAGGAGGGCTGACTGCCAGTGCAAATACAAAGAACCATGCGAGGAAAGGCCGATACATGCTGGGATCTCGGAATTGTTCTCGTTGAGTTGAGTAGCCGTTAGAATCAATAGCATACACCATGACTCTCCGCATTGGCATGCGGGTCGCCAATGACCGTGGCGCAGCCCGGGGCTGTGCTCCAGTCAGGTCAACGACGCGATGAATCGCGTGGACGGTGGCGTCGGGGAATAAAGAGGGCCCCGGGAGAAATCACATAGGGGGAATATTTTCGTCCCGGGGCCAAATCACCCGGCTGGGGAGACCGGGCTTTACGTCCCGCTCTGGGAGGATATCGAGCAGGACACGTTCATGAGGAACGTGCAAAGTGAGACCCGCCCCGGGGCGCTTAGTTCCCATGGCTCCCGGGTTATGCACACGGAAAAAATTCTCCTGTTGGGAGAGCGAGTTGGCCAAAGAGCTTCGCAGGAACCGAGGGCGGCGAAATTAACTTGCTGTTCTTATTGAAGATAGTTCGCTGATCCGGCCGCCCGGCTCCCTCCTGCCGCAGCGGGCGGCCGAGCTACCCCGCCGATAGCCTCAGCATTTCAACAGAGTTATCCACAGATCTCGTCCACCGGGATTTGTCAAGCCCAGCAGACCCCTTCGATGCCTTCCAGGCATGCGCCTGCCCCGGTCTATTCGACGACCTTCATCAGGTCGCCGGGCGGGACCTCACCACCGCGGAAGTAGCCATTGAGCAGGCGCAGCCGCGCCTCGGCATTGGTTTCATAAGGCGATTCCCGCGCCAGCTTTGCGAAAGTGTCCCCGGCCGCGGCCGGCGCAATCCGCAGATGCAGGGGCTCGAGCGATGCGCGCTCCTGTGCCGTCAGCGGGTGAAACGAACTCACGGTATCGAGAAAGGCGTTGTCGTAGACCGCGACGCTGCCGCCGGAGTCGACCACCCCGGCGAACATGTAGGCCTTCTTGTCGTAGAAGACCACCGAGAAGCGCGCTTCGCGCGTCCCCTTGCTGGTGCGCGCCGGCGCCACCGCCGTGTAGCCGTCGAGTCCCGCCGGGCTTATCGCTCCGTCATAGGAGAGCTTTTTCAGTCCCATCTTTTCCGTCATGAACTGCTTGGGCGACATGCGCTTGTTGAGATCCTCAGCACCCATCTGCATTATCGCTTTGCCCCCCGGGGCGACGAACAGGACCCGGTTCGGGTAGTTCTTCACGCTCCAGCCCCGCGGAAAGCGCAGCCCGAAGCCGAGCTCGGGATGATAAAAGGCATTGCCGCGCACGAACCCCTCGCGCGGGCTGTCGCCGACAATCATTCCGTCGATGTAGGAGTAGTAGCGGTCGCGTTCGAGCCGTTTGGCGCCGCCGGCCTGCAATTGCCGCGCGGCCCCCACTACCTCCTGCAGGCGGGTGTCGTTGTCGGGGTGCGTGGAAAACACGCCGTGGTAGACGCGTGGTTCGCGTCCCTCCTGCTTGGCGATCTGGTTCTCGAGGATCTCCTGGTTCTTCAGCGTGCCGAGCACATTGAGCATTGCCATCGGGTCGTAGCCCTCCTTCGCCATGTACTTCGCGCCCAGCCCATCGGCCTCCAGTTCGTGTTCGCGTCCGTAGCCGCGCAGCAGCGCCGTACCCAGGACGTTGACGAGCTGGCTGCCACCGTAGGAGCCGAGCCCAGGCACGAAAATCGAACCGATGGTCGCGAGTATTCCCGTAGCCTGCGCGGCGGTGTACTGGCGTACCGCGTGGCGCGCCGTGACGTGTCCTATCTCATGACCGAGGACCGCGGCCAGCTCCGCTTCCGAGTTGAAGTAGGCCATGATCCCGCGCGTGATATAGATGTAGCCGCCGGGCAGCGCGAAGGCGTTGACCTCCGGGCTGTCGAGGACCGTGAAGCGGTAGATGAGCTGGGGCCGGTCGCTCAGTGCCGCCACCCGTTCGCCGACCTGCTGGACATAGGCCTGCAGCTTCGGGTCCTTGTACTCCCCGTATTCCTGCAGTACTTCCGCGTGCATCTGGCGGCCAAGGGCCAGCTCCTGTTCCTCGGACATCAGCACGAACTCGGAGCGCTTGCTGACGGGGTTGGTGGCGCAGCCGCTGGCTAGGAAGACCGCGGTGAGGCCGAGGATTGCGAGCAGGCGGGTGGTGTGTCTCATGATGATGGCCTCCCATTCAGTACCTCGATGAACCTGATGTTGGACGGATGCCGAAGTCGCAGGCTGGGGCGACTGTCGCGCATTCCAAGATAGCCGCGCACATGCGCGCGCCGGCCTTGCCAACGTTCGGGCTCGAGAGCGCGAAAATAGCGCATGTCACGCCGGTCGATAAAGACTCTCAGGCCCGAGGCCATCTCCAGTTGGATGCCACGCCGGAATGCGTGCACGAGGCGGATGTCGTCCACCAGCTGCACGAAGGATCCCTCGCGGCCGGGAGAGGGCCGGGCGGACTGCGCCCGGAACTCCGCCCAGATACCGGCATCGATCCGGCGCCCATGCTCCTCCCGCGACCTGTAACAATCGATGAACCGTTCGTTCGGCGGGACCGTGAACTGCACAGCCATCCCGCCGGCGAGCATCAGCGCCTGGATGTTCTCGCCGTCGGCGATGCGGAAGACGTGCGCAAGCAAGCGGTTGTGCCGGTCGTGGCGCCGTACGTCGAAGACCAGGCCGATGCGACTGCCCGCCGGCAAGAGACGGCGGAGAAACTGCCGGCTTGAGACCGCGAATGCCTCAGGATTGCGATCCTCGTGCGCAAGTTCCGGGGCATTGATGCCGGCAAGGCGCACCGCGGAACCGTCGCGCAGCCGCACGGTGTCACCATCGATTACGGTCGCGATAACCGCGCTCCGGTCGTAACGGTCGACGCGGCAGCCCTCCGCCGCGACGGGACTCGCCGCCACGAGCAGAGTCGCCAATACGATCGCTGCGGACGAGTCAAACAAAAGGTAATTCTTAACCAAACCGGAGCAGATTCAGACGGGTCCGAAGAGGAAAGGAGGTGCTGAATGCCATTGCGCAGGAGCGTATCGGCTGGCCGAAGGCAGGCGGGAAAGTCGCCGTTGTGGTGGTCGTTACAGCTGGACCTCCGTGTGGGCATCGAGTCGACTGCCGGCGTGACGACAGCGCTTCCTCGTCCCCGCGGCCGCCGTCCGCATGGAGCGCTTCTAACGGTTGTGTCGGGCGTGTTGAGCGTGGGAAGAGCAGCTGCGCGAGGCGTTCTGCGGCGCGCTGGAGTGCGCCGAGACGATTTTTAGCGGGGACAGACACGGCAAACGGCGCTGGGGCGTTGTGGGCAAGGTCATCGTCTTTGGCGTGGTCAAGCGCAACGGCCAGGTCAAGGCGATGCCGAATGCCGCTCATAGCCGAGCCGAGGTGATGCGCCAGATCCAGGCCGATACTCGCGAGGGCTCGCGGTATTACACCAACCAGTGCCAGGCCCACGCCACGCTGAAGGCACGGGGCGAGCACGTGATGATCCGCAAGGAGACGGGCCGGCCGCTCGGAGGTGACCACATCAATGGCATCGAGGGCCTCTGGAGCCATGCGATGAATAGGCTTTATCCCTATCGCGGGTTGCCGACGAATTTCTTCCGCATCTATCTGGCAAGAGTTTACTGGCTCTTCTATCCTCGCGGCGAGGACCTGAACCCCTGTTTAAACGGCTCCCTGAGACCTCGAGCATCTAGGAAATCAAGCCGATTTTGACCCGGAGAGAGCTGGGGCAAGCTCTGCAACAGGCAGAGCTTACTGCGGTGCATGGATGCACCGCCATGGTCGATGGCCGCAGGCCGTTGAAGATGAGGATCGGCAAGAATCACACTTCTTACCGCCCGTGCCGTGAGAAGTCCAGGATGGACTTATCCGGAGCTTACTTTCTTGGAATTGCCAAACAAGAAAGGCGCCGAGAGCGCCTTTCTTCGTGCCTTCCGGAACGACCGGAGGCTCAACGCATGCCGTACTTGCGGCGGAACTTGTCGACCCGGCCCGCCGTGTCGACGAGTTTTTGTCGTCCGGTGTAGAAAGGGTGGCAGGCGGAGCAGACATCCACGTGCAGGGCCTTGCCGGCGGTCGAGCGGGTCTGGAAGGTGTTGCCACAGCTGCAGGTAACAGTGATTTCGCTGTAGGCCGGGTGGATATTCTCTTTCATGCAAGCGGTCCTGAGAGGTTGCGCCGCCCGGGCGGCAGCGGCGCCGAGCGAAGTAAATAAGGGGCGCGATTCTAACGCCTCGGCTTCCGGCGGCGCAAGCGAGCAGGAGGCGGGTTGGGGCGCCGGGTTCAGGGCTTTTCGGTCCCGTCCGTGGCGGCCTTTGGCGTCAGCGGTATGACCTTGGCCGGGAAATGCGGCTTGACCGGCCGAGCGCCCTTGCCTTCCAGGGCCCTCAGTCGTTCCAGCAGCCCGTCGTCCCCGAGCACGCTGTCCCACATCATGCGCGAAATCTTCAGGCAGGCGTCCATGGCGTTGGGCGCTGTGTCACGGATGCGGTCGATGCGCCACTGCAGGCCTTGCATGCGACGGCGCTGGCGCTCCTCCGGCGCCGAATCGATGAGTGCGTCGATGGCCTGGCGTCGCGCAGTCTCGAACGCGGCGGCGTCGGTGGCCGCGAGATCACGCCAGTATTCGAAATCGAATCTCTTTGTCTCTTCTTCCGTGGTCATGGTCGTCCACCGCCGGGGTCCGCAGCCATGTTGCCCAATGGGCAAGGTGCCCGAAAGCTCGCGCCCCCGCGGAATGCGTACCCCGTCACCGCCGCGGACCGGCAATGCCTCGCCGATGTCCACCGCGTCACATCAGAGCGGCAGATCCAGGTCGGCGATTACCGGCGCATGGTCCGAGGGGCGCTCCCATCTGCGCGGCGCCACGTCGACGAAGCAACTGCGGCACCGCGACGTGCTTTCGCCGTCGGCCAGGATCAGGTCGATGCGCAGGCCGAGATTTCTGCGAAAGGCGGCCGCGCGATAGTCCCACCAGGAATAGATGCCGGGGCGCGGATCGACAGCACGCAGACAGTCGCGCAGGCCCAGCGCCTCGAGCTCGCGGAAGCGAGCGCGTTCCGGCTCGCTCACCAACACCTGCCCGGCCCATGCCTGCGGGTCGTGTACGTCGCGGTCCTCGGGCGCGATGTTGAAATCGCCCAGCAGGATCAGCGGGTCGCCTGCCTGCAACAGCCCGCCTATGTAGTCGCGCAGCCTGGCCAGCCAGTCGAGCTTGTATTGGTACTTGTCGGATTCCAGCGATGCGCCGTTGGGCACATAGACGTTCACCACCCGCAGCGGGCCATGCCGCGTCGCGAGCAGCCGGCGCTGCGGGTCGTCGTATGAAGGCAGGGCGCGATCGGTGATCTCGGGTCGGCGGAGGCTGAGCGTGGCAACGCCGTTGTAGGTCTTCTGGCCGCTGAAGGCAGCCTCGTATCCGGCCGCGAGGATCTCCGCGACCGGGAAATCCGCGTCCTGGATCTTGGTCTCCTGCAGGGCGACGATGTCCGGGCGCGCCTCCGCAAGCCATCGCAGCAGATGCGGCAGCCTCGCCTTCAACGAGTTCACGTTCCAGGTGGCGATCTTCACGATGGACAGGCGCGGTGCGCGGCCCGCCGCGGGCGCCTAGATCCGAAATCCGCCGAGCCTTCGGCGTTGCCGCGCGTCCATGAACCAGACGCCGGCGATCAGCCCGAAAAGCAACGCGCCGAGAAGCACGGCCATGACTTCCGTCGCGGAGATGCTCCACCGACCGGCCAGGATCATGGCGCCCGCGCTCGCATCCGTCGCGGTCTGCATCGAGGCCTGCGCGGTCTCGGCGGCGCGTATGGCCTTGATCTGCGCCTCTTCCAGCTCGCGCTTCAACGCGGCGTTCTCCTGCGTCAGATCGGCCATGGCCTTGGCATCGGCGGGAGGTGTGTTCTGGATCGTCGCCAACTTCGACTGCAGCTCGCCGGCGCGGGCACGTTCGGACTCCAGCTGCCGGCGAACGTTGTCGAGCTGTCGCTCCAGATCGGTGACCCTGCCCGATTCGGCCGTCCGGGTGGCTCCCGCGCCGATCTGGCCCGCAGCCGCCAATTCCTCGATCCGGGCCTGTGCTGCCTTCAATTCCTCGGCCAGCTTGCGGTTCTGCGCCTCGAGGCCGTCCAGCAGCATGGCGGCCGGCTGCTCCTTGCTCAGGTAGACGGCATCGACCCAGCCGGTCACTCCCTCCGGCCCCTTGATCTGCGCGAGATCACCTTCCCGCTCCAGCACCTCCAGTTGGGTGCCGGTCGGAAGCGCCTTGATTATCGGGGAATCGAGGGACTTCTCCGAATGCACGCCCACCAGCAGTTTGTCAATGACGTAGACGGTCTCCGCCCACGCTAGCGGACAGGCGAATGCAACACCGACGGCCAACGCTGCAGTGACGTGCTTCCGCTCTCGGCGCATCGACAGACTCTCCCGTCGTGACGGTCAGGCTATTCCATTGTGCCGCAGCAGGGCATCGACCCGCGGCGCGCGGCCCCGGAAACGCGTGAACAGCTCCATGGCATCGAGGGAACCTCCCATCTCCAAAATATGATGCAGGAATTCACGTCCGGTCTGCATATCGAAAATACCGCGCTCCTCGAACTTCGAATAGGCGTCTGCCGAGAGCACTTCCGCCCACTTGTAGCTGTAGTAGCCAGCAGCATATCCGCCCGCGAAAATGTGCGTGAAGCTGTTCTGAAAGCGGTTGAAGGCAGGCGGTTGCATCACGGCGACGCGCCGACGCACGTCCTCCACGATGGCCTCTATGGTGCGGCCGCGTGAGGGCTCGTACTCCATGTGAAGGCGAAAGTCGAAGAGCGCGAATTCCAGCTGTCGTACCATCTGCATGCCCGACTGGAAATTGCGAGCGGCGCGGAGCTTCTCCAGCAGGGGTGAATCGAGTGACGCGCCGGTCTGGAAGTGGCCCGACAACAGCTCGAGCGCCTCCCGCTCCCAGCACCAGTTCTCCATGAACTGGCTGGGAAGCTCCACGGCGTCCCACGCCACGCCGTTTATGCCCGCGACGCTGGGCCGATCGACGCACGTCAGCATGTGGTGCAGGCCATGGCCGAACTCGTGAAACAGCGTGAGCACCTCGTCGTGCGTGAGCAGCGACGGGTTGTCCCCGAGCGGCGGGCTGAAATTGCCATTCAGAAACGCCACTGGGGTCTGCACGCCGCCATCCGCGCGCCGGCGCCGGGTCACGCAATCGTCCATCCACGCCCCGCCCCGCTTCAGCGGACGGGCGTAGAGGTCGAGGTAGAACATTCCGCGAACGTTCTCGTTCTCGTCGATGATCCGGAAGAACCGCACGTCCGGGTGCCAGGTCTCCGCCTCGGCCGGCTCTATGCGCATGCCGTAGAGCCGGCGCGTGATGTCGAACAGGCCGTCGAGGACCCTCGGAAGCGGAAAGTACGGCCGCAACTCCTCTTGCGAGATGCGATAGCGCTCCTCGCGCAGACGCTCGCTGTAGTAGGGGATGTCCCATGCCTGTAGATCGCGCGCCCCGAAGCGTGCGGACGCGAAATCGCGCAGTTCCTGCAGTTCTTTCTCCGCCACGGGTTTGGCGCGCCGCGCGAGATCCTCGAGAAATCCAATCACCTCCGAGGTCGACTTCGCCATCTTCGTCGCCAGCGAATACTCCGCAAAATTCTCGAAGCCGAGCATCTGCGCGAGGGCGCGGCGCGACTGCAGGATCTCCTCCATGACCGGGCGGTTGTCGAGCTTCCCGCCATCGGCCGCCAACTCCGAAGCCCGCGTCACGTAGGCGCGATACATCTCCTCCCTGAGCTCGCGGTTGCTGCAATACGCCATGACGGGACGGTAGCAGGGGACGTCCAGCGTCAGGATGAAGCCGTCCGTCCCCTCGCGCTGCGCGGTCTGCCGGGCGAGGGCGAGGGCTGATTCCGGCAGGCCCTTCAGGCCCGCCGTGTCTGCAAGGTGCTTCCTCCATGCGTGCGTGGCGTCGAGCACGTTTTCCTCGAATTTCGTCTGCAGGCGAGCCAGCGCCTGCTTCAGCTCCTTGAACCGGGCGCGCCCCTCGGCAGGAAGCTCGATGCCGGAGAGCCGGAAATCACGCAAGGCGTTGTCGATGATCTTTCGTTCCGCCGCACCGAGCTGACGGTACTCCTCGCTGTCGCGCACGCGCCGGAAGGTCCTGTACAAGGGCTCGCTCTGGTATTTTTCGGTCGCGTAGGCCGTCAGCTTAGGAAGGCATTCGTTGTAAGCCGCCCGCAATTCCTCGGTGTCCGCCACGTTGTGGAGATGACTGATCGGGGACCACGCCCGGTTCAGGCGATCGTCGAGGTCTTCGATGGGCGCGAGCGCGTTGGTCCAGCCCGGTGCGGGACCGTTCAGGAGGGTCTCCGTCTGCGCCCTGATCTCGCCGAGCAGTTGATCGATGGCGGGTACGGCATGCGCCGGCTCGATACGGGCGAAGCTCGGCACAGGGCGATCCTCGAGCAACGGGTTGGTATCCATTTCTGCGCCTGCCTTCTTACGCGATTTATGCGGCTGAGAGATTCTGGAATCGAGAATTTAGCATGCCCGCACATGGACATGACGATCGATCGGGCCTCGAGCCGTCCGTCGGAGTAGGCGCAATCCCGAGGGTCGCGGGCGCGTCTCTGGAAGCGCTCGGAGGCCGCCGCTCCCCGGAGAAAACGCGCGCTGCGGCCGCGGCAGCGCCTGCCGGGAGCGATCAGTTGCTATATTGAGCATTCTAGAGGATCCATTATCCGACGAGGGCTCCGATCATGAAGGGCGACAAGAAGATCATCGCGTACCTCAACAAGACTTTGAAAAACGAGCTTACGGCCATTAACCAGTATTTTCTCCATGCGCGCATGTTTCGGAATTTCGGACTGAAGAAGCTCGACGAGTACGAATACAAGGAGTCCGTGGACGAGATGAAGCATGCCGACAGATTGATCGAGCGCATCCTGTTCCTCGAGGGGCTCCCCAATCTTCAGGACCTCGGGAAGCTGCGCATCGGCGAGAACACCGCCGAGATGCTGCAGGCCGACCTCGCGCTGGAGATGGAGGCGGTGCCGATGCTCAGGGAGGCCATTGCCGCGTGCGAAGATGCCGCCGATTACGTGAGCCGCGAGCTGTTCGAGGACATCCTCGCGAGCGAGGAGGACCACATCGACTGGCTGGAGACTCAACTTGACCTCATCGAACGCGTCGGGCTGGAGAACTACCAGCAGTCCATGATGTGAATGTGGCCGGCCCGGGAATGGGGCCGCACCAGGCGGCTGGCCTTTGGCCGATCTCCCCCCGTCCGGACAGAGCGGTCGGTGAGGCGATCCGGGCGGTCGCCCCCAGGGCCCCGGCCCGCGCTTCGGGGGGTGCGATGGATTGGCCCGATGGTGGGGCCGCGCGTGCCCGGGCCTCTAATTGCGAACGCCTCTCAATTGTAATAACATTACCGCTACGGTCACTTTGTCGGCGCGGCCCGGGGGTTCGAAGCGTGTACGTCTGCATCTGCAATGCCGTCACTGAACGGGATATCCGCGACGCCGTCGATGGCGGCGCGCGCGGCTTGGAGGACCTTCGCGACCGCTTGTCAGTCGCGACCTGCTGTGGAGCCTGCGAGGACACGGCGAGCGCCTGCCTGTCCCGGCACGTGCGTGTCCGTGGTGACACGCGGAGCGGGCGCGAGCGGCGCATCGACCCCCCGTCCGACGTCCCTTCCACGGCTCCCTGCGCCGCCTAAGCCCGCGTCGCGATAGCGGCCCGGCGGGTCGCCTCCGTTCCCGCGAGTGGGGCATTCTACCGGAGGCGTTCACCGCCCCCGAGCCTCGGCGGCTATCCTCGGGCATGATGCCGGCTCGCAGATGGCGGCTGCCCCAAATCCTCGAAGCATGCGACGAGCAGGAGTTCGCGGATCAATGCGGCCAGCGGATCCGTTGCCCCCGCGGAGCGCGTCCGGGTCCCGGCTTCCCGGGCGGCGGCAGGCGGAATTCTGACCAGACGCCACTGCATTCGAAGCTCTCCGGACCCGACTTCCCGCAGCTGCAGGTGGGGAACACCGTTCAGCCATCGGGTCTGAATGAAAAAGCGCATCGGGTTTGCATCCTCCGCGAGTGTGGCCGGGTATAATGTAAATAATAATCATTCGCGTTCAAATGGGCAAGGTCGTGCCGCAGGGCGGATGCAGTCGCTGGAACGACTTGAGCGGCCAGGGTCGACCCGCCGGGCTGGAATCGCTCGCCTGGACGCCCTGCCGCTCAACGCGCTGCGGACGGCCAGAAGACATCGCCCGATTGCCTCCTCATGCGCCGCGGGAGGGCATGCCGCCACATACCGGGCAGGCGGGATCGGGCCGCAGATGGATGGCGTTCCAATCCATGCGCAGTCCGTCGAGGATGAGCAATCTGCCGCTCAGCCCCGGCTCGAGGCCAGCGAGGATCTTCATCGCCTCCAAAGCCTGGACCGATCCAATAATCCCGAGCAGGGGAGAGGCCACGCCATTGGCGGCGCAGGTCTCCTGGCCGGTCGCCGCGTCATCGTAAAGGCAGCGGTAGCAGCCGCTCCCGCCCTTGTTCATGAAAACGGTAACCTGCGCATCGAAGCGGATCGCGGCGGCGGAAACCAGCGGGGTGCCCGCGCGTACGCAGGCGGCGTTGATCGCGAACCGCGTCGCGAAATTGTCGCTGCAGTCGACTACGACATCAGCCGCGGCCACCTGATCGGCCAGCTCCCGCCCCTCCAGCGCCCTCTCGAAAATCGTCAGCCGCACCTCCGGATTCAGCGCCAGCAGGCGATCGCGCGCGCTCTGCACCTTCGGGCGCTTGATATCGGAGGTGGAATGAACGATCTGCCGCTGCAGGTTCGAGAGCTCGACGCGGTCGAAGTCAACCAGGACCATCTCGCCCACCCCCGCGGCGGCCAGATACATCGAGGCCGGCGAGCCGAGGCCGCCGAGCCCGATCAGGAGCGCGCGCGAGGCCAGCAGCCGCTCCTGGCCCGCCACGCCGAACTCCTTCAGCATGATGTGGCGGCTGTATCGGATGAGCTGGTCGCGACTCAATGCAGGTTTCTCCGCCGTCATGGCCGCGTCTCCGTGCGCGCTAGATACCTGCGCCAGTGGTGCACATCCAGATCGCTGCGCGCAGCTTCTCGCACCGGCCACGCGCCCGCATAGAGGCGTCGTAGTGACGACTCCCAACCCTCGTCGGCGGTCAGCGCCTCCCGAGCAATCGCGTCGGCATACGCCATCCACCGATGCCGCAACCGCGAGCGCAGGCCCGCCCTGGCTCGAATGCCGCGAGCGCTCAGCCACGGGAGCAGTATATCGATGCCGGTCAGCCGCAGGTCATATCGCAGACGGATCACGCCCTGCCCCAGGCCCTCGACCGCCTCCACGCCGGGCAGCTGGCGCATGGCCTGCACGGCCTCCCGCTCACCGGGCGTGGCGAGGGTGAGCGCCCGGGTCCTCAACGCGAACTCAGCCATCGCCGTGCGGTCGCCGACCGGACGTCGCCCGCTCGCGGTCGGCCAGATCCCGAAAGGTGAGCACGTCGCGATAGCCCGCAGCGATCATCAGTCCCCGCACACCCGCTCCCTGATCGTGGCCGTGTTCGACCGCCAGCGAGCCGCCGGGCGCGAGGTGCGAATAAGCCTCCGCGACAATCTCCCGTATCGCCTCGAGCCCATCGGCTCCGCCCACCAACGCTGTCTCCGGCTCGAAGCGCGGATCGCCTTCGCGCAAATGAGGATCACCGGCGCGTACATAGGGCGGGTTGGAGACAACGAGGTCGAAGATCTCCCCCGACAGACTCCCGAACCAGCGGCTGCGGCGGAACGATACGTTGCCAATACCGAGGCGTGCTGCATTGCGGACGGCTACAGCAAGCGCGCCCTCGCAAACATCGGTGGCAACGACGCTGACCTCCGGCCGCTCGCTCGCAATCGCGAGGGCGATCGCCCCGCTGCCGGTGCCAAGGTCGGCGACGCGGAACCCGGCACGGTCCCCAACCAATTCCAGCGCCCGCTCGACCAGCAGCTCGGTCTCCGGCCGGGGGATCAGGGTCGCGGCCGTGACCTCCAGATCCAGCGACCAGAACTCCCGCCGGCCCACCAGATAAGCCACCGGGACTCCGCGGGCGCGCTCGGCAATCCATCGAAGGTAAAGGTCGGTGACGTCGGCCGCCGGCGCCTCGTCGCGATCCCGGAACAGGGCCGCACGCGAGCATCCGCGCGCGCCGGCAAGCAACAGCTCCGCGTCAAGACGCGGCGAGTCCCCGCCCCCAAGCTCGCTCTCCCCCCACCGCAGCAGACCGCCGATCGTGGGGGAGGCCCCGACCCGCGCAGCCGCGCTCACGGTTCCATCCCCATGGCCGCCATCTGATCGGCCTGATGCTCCGTGATGAGCGGCTCGATGATGATGTCGAGGTTGCCTTCCAGCACTTCGCTCAATTGATAAACCGTCAAATTGATGCGGTGATCAGTCACCCGGCCCTGCGGAAAATTGTAGGTGCGGACGCGTTCCGAGCGGTCGCCGCTGCCGACCAGGTTGCGGCGCGCCTCGGCCTGTTGCGCCTGACGCTTCTCCCGCTGCGCCGCCAGCAGGCGCGCCTTGAGGAGACTCATGGCCTTGGCGCGGTTCTTGTGCTGCGAACGCTCCTGCTGGCACTCCACCACCACCCCCGTCGGCAGATGGGTGATGCGTATCGCCGAGTCGGTCTTGTTCACGTGCTGCCCGCCGGCGCCCGAGGATCGGTACGTGTCCACCTTCAGATCGGCGGGGTTGATCTCGACGTCGGCGACCTCGTCGAGCTCCGGAAGGACCGCCACGGTGCATGCGGAAGTGTGTATTCGACCCTGCGCCTCCGTCTCGGGCACCCGCTGGACGCGATGCGCCCCGGATTCGAATTTCAGGCGCGAGTACGCCCCATGGCCGATGATGCGGGCGATTATCTCCTTGTAACCGCCCAATCCGCTCTCGCTGCTGCTGATGATCTCTACCTGCCAGCCGCGAGACTCGGCGTAGCGCGAATACATCCGGAACAGGTCGGCCGCGAACAGGGCTGCCTCGTCGCCGCCGGTGCCGGCGCGTACCTCCAGAAAGATGTTGCTGTTGTCCGCCGGATCCTTGGGCAGCAGCAGCCTCTGCAGGTACGACGCGAGGCGCTCGTTCTCCTCTCTTGCCCGCGCGATCTCCTCCTCGGCCAGCGCCTGCATCTCCCTGTCGTTCTCCCGCAACATGGCCTGCGACTCGGCGATCACGGCTTCGTTGCGGCGATAACGCGAGTAGCAGTCCACCACCGGGCTCAACTCAGCGTATTCCTGGGACAACGCACGGAAGCGGTTCTGGTCCCCGATGACCTGCGGATCGGCGAGCAACGCGCCGAGCTCCTCCTGCCGTTCGGCAAGGGCTTGCAGTTTGTTCAGCAGCGAGGCCTTCATGATCTCCGTGTCGCGGACGGGCGGAATGAGCGCGCAATTGTACCGCGGCGGCGGCGTCAACCAATTCCCCGGGCGCGCCGCGGCGGCCCGCGCGCTGAGGGCGTCGCCGTCCTCAACCCTCCGGTTTCAGCTCGAACAGGTCTGCGGCCGTCGCGATGATGTCCTCGCGACCTGCGCTCGCAGCCGCCTTGATCCGCACCGTCGGCGTGTGGATCAGCTTGTTGGTGAGGGTGTTGGCGAGAAACTGCAGCGCTTCCTGAGGCGAAGTGCCGCATTCCAGTTGTTTCAGCGCCCGCTGCAGCACCTCGTTGCGGGCCGCCTCGGCGTGGCTGCGCAGGGTGCGCAAGATCTCCACGGCATCGCCTTGCTGCATCCATTCGAGAAACTGCTGTGCAGCGGTGTCGATCATCTCCTCGGCCTGCGCGGCAGCCGCCTCGCGCGATCGCAGATTCTCCTCGATGACGGCCTGCAGGTCGTCTATGGTGTACAGGTATACATCCTCCAGTTCGCCAACGGCCGGATCGATGTCACGCGGCACAGCGATATCGACGAGAAACATCGGCTTGCGCCGGCGCGCCTGCAAGGCCCGCGCGACAGTATCGGCCATGAGTATCGGCGTCGGGGAGGCCGTCGAGGAGATGACGATGTCGGCGTCGGCCAGATGCGCGGGCAGGTCGTGCAATGGCAGCGCGAAACCGCCGAAGCGCGAGGCGATGGCCTGCGCGCGCTCCAGCGAGCGGTTCGCGACCAGCAGATGCCGCAGGCGATTCGCGTAGAGGTGGTTGGCGGCGAGCTCGATCATGTCGCCGGCGCCGATGAGCATCGCGGTCGTGCCCGCCAGGTCGCCGTGGATCTGCTGTGCCAGCCGCACTGCGGCGAACGCGATCGAAACCGGGCTGGAGCCGATGGCCGTGTCCGTCCGCACCTTCTTGGCGACGTGAAAGCAGTGCTGGAAGAGCCGGTTGAGCAGGCGACCGATGCTGCCCTGATCGACCGCCGCCTGGTAGGCCTCCTTGAGCTGGCCGAGGATCTGCGGTTCCCCCAGCACCATGGAGTCCAGGCCCGCGCCAACCCGCAGGAGGTGGCGCACGGTTTCGGCTTGATCGTGGCAATAGAGGTAGGGCCGCAGGTCGGTGTCGCCGAGGCCGGGCTGCGCCACGAGCCAGTCGATGACCCGCCCCCGGGCGCCGTCCTCGGTGTGGCAATAGATCTCGGTGCGGTTGCACGTGGACAGTATGGCCGCCTCGATCACCCCCGCGCAGCCGCGCAGCGCCTCGAGCGCACGGGGCAACTGCTCCGGGCTGAATGCGACTCGCTCGCGCACGGCGACGGGCGCATGCTTGTGGTTGACGCCAATGACGGTCAGCGGCATGAGCGCGTACTGCGATTGCGGGGAGCGGTATTCACGACCGGGCGTTGCATGTGCACGAACATTCGCATTCTCCGCGATGCGCCGCGGCCAGCACAAGCGAACGTTTCGGCCGGCATTCCGGCCGAAACGCCGAGCGCGGGGCGGGGCCGCGGTTCCGGCGAACAGGCCGCACGACTACGGCCGGGGCCGCGGCGCCCTATGCTGACCACGCCCGTACAAGTACGTTATAGTGAACCATATCCGCGTTCACACCGTCTCTTGAGCAAACGAACCCGCTCCCGCCTTCAGGGCGGCCCCCGGTAAATGGCCGAAATATCCGCTCATCCACACCGTCGGCAGAGCACGCGCGCCGCCGCCATGACGGCGCTGCTGGCGACGCTGTCGCTTACCGGATGCGCGGCGCTGCGCAGCGCCGCGCCCGCCCCCGCCGGTCCCGCCCCATCCGCGGCCGAGAAGGCGCCCATCCCCCCCTTCGGCGAGGATCTGCGCGTCTCGCGGGACGGCATGAGCGCCGACGCACTGTACACCCTGCTGGTCGCCGAGCTCGCCGGCCAGCGCGGCCAGATCGACATCGCGTTGGACAATTACATGAGGCTGATGCGCGCGATCCCTGATCCGCAGATCGCGGAGCGTGCGGCGCGGGTGGCGGCCTACGCGCAGCGCGGACCGGAGACCATGGAGGCCGCCGAGCGCTGGGTGCAATTGCAGCCGAGGAATCTCGAGGCGCGCCAGCTGCTGGCCGGCGAGCTGCTCCGTGCCGGCCGGCGCGACGAGGCCCTGGTCCAACTCGACTACATCCTCAATTCGGCGGCCGGCGAGCCCGCCGAGCGCATGTGGGCCGTGGCCAATCTCCTCAGCCGGGAGCAGGACAAGAAGGCCGCGGTCGAGGTGATGGAAAAGCTCATCGATCAGCACGGGCGCACCCCCGAGTCGCTGTTCGCATACGCATTGCTCGCCATCCGTGCCGAGCAGATGGACAAGGCACGCGAGGCGATGGACCAGGTGGCGGAGCTGAAACCGACGAACGAGGGCGTGGCGATAGCCTATATCGGCGTGCTGCAGAAGCAGGGCGAGACCAAGGCGGCCATCGAGTGGCTGGAGGCGGTGCTCGAGAAACATCCTGAGCAGCAGAACATGCGACTCATCTACGCACGCCTGCTGGCCGACGACAAGCAATACGACAGCGCCTACAGGGAGTTCAAGGCGCTGGAGAAGCAGCAACCCGCGAACGCGGACGTCAAGTACGCCCTCGGCCTGCTGGAACTGCAGCGGCAGAACAGCCGCAAGGCGCGGCCCTATTTCGAGCAGTTGGTGAAGATGGGCGAGCACGCCGACGAAGGCCGTTTTTATCTCGGCCAGATCGCCGAGTCGGAAAAGGACGACGCGCAGGCGCGCAAGTGGTTCGAGGAGGTGAAGGAAGGCGAGCTCCGGCTGGAATCGCGCCTGCGCGTCGCGCTGATGCTGGCGCGGCAGGGCAAGCCCGGGGAGGCGCAGAAGTATCTGCAGGGCATCGCGCCGGAGTCCGAGGCCGAGCGAATCCGCCTGATCCGCGCGGAAGGCGAGATCCTGGCCGATGCGGGGCAACTGCAGGCGGCCATGGATGTCTACGACCGGGCGTTGAAGGACTCCTACGACTCGGAGCTGCTCTACACGCGTGCCATGCTGGCCGAGAAAATGAACCGGCTGGACATAGTCGAGCGCGACCTGCGGCAGCTGCTCGAACGCGACCCGGACAATTCTCAGGCACTGAATGCGCTCGGCTATACGCTCGCGGACCGCACCACCCGGTACGACGAGGCCTATGCCCTCATCAAGCGTGCGCTCGAGCTGGCCCCCAATGACTTCTACATACTCGACAGCATGGGCTGGGTGCTGTTTAAGCAGGGTAAACTCGACGAGGCACTGAGCTATCTCGGTCAGGCGCGTGCGCAGCGCGATGACCCGGAGGTCGTGGCGCACATGATCGAGGTGCTGATGGCCAAGGGCGAGCGGAACCAGGCGAGGCGGCTGCTGGCGGAGGCGCTGAAGAGCCACCCGGAGGACGAGCGCCTGAAAAAGGTCAAAGAGAAATTCGGCCTGTGAGCGCGTCGCCAGCGCAGGCCGCCGGCCCCACCATTGCACGCGTCGCGCTGCTGGCGCTCACGGTCGTGATCGGGGCCTGCGCCACCGCGCCGAGCGCGCCCCCGCCGATGGAACGTGGTACGGCGCTGGGGCGATGGCTGGATCGGCAGCAGCGGCTCGCGGCGCTGGTGCATTGGGCGCTTCAAGGGCGGGTGGGGATCGAGACCGGCAAGGACAGCGGCCATGCGAGCATGAGCTGGGAGCAGAACGGGGAGAACTACGCGATACGCATCTCCGCCCCGATGTCGCAGGGCACTTTCGAATTGAAGGGAGGCGCCGCGGGAGTGACCCTGCGGGGTCCGGACAACCGGGAGGTAGCCGCCGCGGATCCGCAGGCGCTGATGCAGGAGCAGCTGGGCTGGAGCCTGCCGGTGGCGGGCCTGAAATACTGGATCCGCGGAATTCCCGTGCCCAACCGGCCCGTCGCGGCGGTGCGTCTGGACGATGCCGGGCGCCTGAGCGACCTGGAGCAGGACGGCTGGCGGGTCAGCGTCCAGAGGTACAAGACGGTGGGCGGAGAGGAGTTGCCGGACAAGATCTTCATGGAGAACGCCCCCCTGAAGATGCGCGTGGTCATCGGCGAATGGCAGTTACCCTAGCGAAGACGCTGCGCTGGCCCGCCCCGGCCAAGATCAACCTCTTCCTGCACGTGACCGGCCGTCGTTCCGACGGCTATCACACCCTGCAAACGGTATTCCAGTTCCTCGACCTGTGCGACTGGCTGGATTTCGAGCGGTGTGAGGACGGACGGATCCTGCGGACCACGGCGGTGGAGGGCATCCCGCCCGAGCAGGATCTGATCGTGCGGGCAGCGCGCGCCCTGCAGGCGCACGCCGGGGTGAAGGCCGGGGCGCGCCTGAGCATCGACAAGCGCCTGCCCGTCGGCGGCGGCATAGGTGGTGGCAGTTCCGATGCCGCGACGACCCTGGTGGCCCTGAATTTCCTCTGGGGCCTGGACCTGTCTCTGGAGGAGCTGGCGAAGATCGGCCTGCAACTCGGGGCCGACGTGCCCATTTTCGTGGCCGGCGAGGCCGCCTTCGCCGAGGGGGTCGGCGAGATCCTGACCCCGGTGGCGCCGGCCGAGCCGTGGTATGTGTTGCTGAAGCCGGACTGCGCCGTACCCACGGCGGCCGTGTTCGCGGACCCGGATTTGACACGTGATACCCCGCCTATCACAATTCGCGACTTTCTCCAGGGGGCGGGGCGGAACGACTGCGAACCGGTGGTCCGGCGCCGCTTCCCGGCGGTGAACGCAGCCCTGGACTGGCTGTCGGCGCGCAGGCCTTCGCGGCTGACCGGAACCGGGGCCTGCGTGTACGCGATCTGCACCGACGAGGCCCAGGCCAGAAAAATCGTCGCGGAGGTGCCGCCGCCCTGGCAGGCATACGCGGTGCGCGGGCTCAATCGATCGCCGCTCCTGGATCGCCTGGCGCGGGCGCGCGCGGCCGCCGAGGCGACGGCGATGTTCGCGCGGGACGAGCCGATCGACTAGCAGGGGGTGCCGACCGCGGCCGACAAGATTTCTTGGGGCGTCGCCAAGTGGTAAGGCACCGGATTTTGATTCCGGCATTCCCAGGTTCGAATCCTGGCGCCCCAGCCAACAGTCAGTACGGACCGTGCCGCCACGGCGCGGGCCCCAACGTCACCAAACACTGGAGTGCAGCTGCGTGGCGCTCGACGAGTTTACGCTGTTCACCGGTAACGCCAATCGTCGCCTGGCAGAGGCAGTGGCCGGGCATCTGTACCTGCCGCTCGGCAAGGCGGTCGTAGACCGTTTCAGCGACGGCGAGATACAGGTCGAGATCATCGAGAACGTGCGCGGTCGGGACGTGTACATCATGCAGCCGACATGTGCGCCGACGAACGACAACCTGATGGAACTGCTGGTGATGACGGATGCCATCCGTCGCGCCTCGGCGGCGCGGGTCACCGCGGTGATACCCTATATGGGATACGCGCGCCAGGACCGGCGGCCGCGCTCGGCGCGCGTGCCGATCTCGGCTCGCCTGGTCGCGAACATGATCCAGGCTGCCGGCGTGAGCCGCGTGCTCACAGTGGACGTGCACGCCGACCAGGTGCAGGGATTCTTCGACATACCGGTCGACAACATCTACGCCTCGCCGGTACTGCTCGGCGACGTGTGGAAGAAGGTGAGCCGCTCGGATCTGATGGTGGTATCGCCCGACGTCGGCGGCGTGGTTCGCGCGCGCGCGCTGGCAAAGCGGCTGGACGACGCCGACCTGGCGATCATCGACAAGCGCCGCCCGCGCGCGAACGTCGCCGAGATCATGAACATCATCGGCGACGTGAAGGATCGCAGCTGCGTCATCGTCGACGACATCGTGGACACGGCCGGCACGCTGTGCCAGGCGGCCGCGGCGCTGAAGCGAAGCGGCGCCAGGCGGGTGTCGGCCTATTGCACGCACGCGGTGCTCTCTGGCAACGCGATCGCGAACATCGAGGGCTCCGAGCTCGACGAACTGGTGGTGACCGACACGATTCCGCTGAAGCCGGATGCCGAGGGGTGTTCGCGCATCCGGCAGGTGAGCGTGGCAGGGCTGGTTGCCGAGAGCCTGCGTCGCATCGCCAGCGGCGAGTCGTTGAGCACCCTGTTCATGGATTAGTGGTACGCGGTCCGGTCGCATGCGACCGGACCGGTTTTGGAGCGGTCGCCTGGTCGCGGGCGATCGCGGACTCAATCGCGTAAGCAAAGGAGAAGATGTCATGCAGCAGTTTGAAATCATCGCCGAGAAGCGCGCTGATCAGGGCAAGGGTGCGAGCCGCCGCCTGCGCCGCGCCGGCAAGGCCCCGGGCATACTTTATGGAGGCGGCAAGACGCCGCAGTCCATCGCGGTCAGCAACAACGAGATGATGTTGCACCTCGCCCACGAGGCCTTCTACTCCCACATACTGACGCTGAAGCTGGAAGGCGCCGCCGAGAAGGTGGTTCTGAAGGACGTGCAGCGCCATCCCTTCAAGCCCATCGTGCTGCACGTCGACCTGATGCGCGTGGACGAAAAGAAGAAGCTCACGATGCGCGTGCCGCTTCACTTCCTCAACGAGTCGTCCTGCGTAGGCGTGAAGACCGGCGGCGGGGTCATCAGCCACCTGATGACGGATATCGAGATCTCGTGTCTGCCCAAGGATCTTCCGGAATTCATCGCGGTGGATCTCGGTGCCATGAACGTCGGCGATACGCTGCACGTCTCGGACCTGAAGCTTCCCGATGGTGTCGAGTCCATCGGTGACGCCGAGCAGGGCGTGGTCTCCTGCCACCTGCCCAAGGTGGTCGTGGAGGAGGCGCCCGTGGAAGCCGAGGCGGCCGCCGCCCCGGCGGGGGCTCCTGCCGCGGCGGCGCCCGCGGCCGCTCCCGCGCCCAAGGCCGAAGGCAAGAAGTAGTCGTCGATTACCGGAACCGGCAATTTGGCCGCGTCGATCGCAGCAGTCGTGGGCCTGGGCAACCCGGGCCCGGACTATGCGCGTACGCGGCACAACGCCGGTTTCTGGCTGGTCGATCGCCTGGCCGAGAGGCAGGGAGTCAGCTTCCGGCGCGAATCGAAGTTTCACGGCGAGGTCTGCCGGGTGAGCGTCGAGAACCACGAGCTGTGGCTGCTCAAGCCCGCCACCTACATGAACCTGAGCGGCGAGGCGGTCGCCGCCTTCACGCGGTTCTACCGTCTCGCAGCCGAGCAGATCATCGTGGCGCATGACGAACTGGATCTGCCGCCGGGGATCACGCGCCTGAAGAAGGACGGTGGCGCGGGCGGTCACAACGGCCTCGCCGACATCATCGAGAAGCTGGCCAGCCGCGAGTTCTTCCGCTACCGGATCGGCATAGGCCACCCTGGATCCCGGGAGCTGGTGACGCCCTTTGTTCTCGGGCGCCCCCCCGCAAACGAGGAGGGCGAGATCCTCGCTTCCATCGACGAAGCATTGGCGGTGCTGCCCCTGGTGCTCGGCGGGCAGGTAAACAAGGCGATGACGCACCTGAATCGCCGATCGCAGGTCGACAACCCCACCACCACACAATAACCCGGACGCCGAAGCGCCGGGATTGGCCCCGCGGAGATCAAATGGGATTCAAATGCGGTATCGTCGGGCTGCCCAACGTCGGCAAGTCCTCCTTGTTCAATGCCCTGACCAGCGCCGGCATCGCGGCCGAGAATTATCCCTTCTGCACCATCGATCCGAACGTCGGGGTCGTGCCAGTGCCGGACCCCAGGCTCGATCGAATCGCCGCGATCACCAAGCCGCAGAAGATCGTGCAGACGTACATGGAGTTCGTCGATATCGCCGGACTCGTGGCCGGCGCCTCCAAGGGCGAGGGCCTCGGAAACCAGTTCCTATCCCATATCCGCGAAACCCAGGCCATCGCGCACGTGGTCAGGTGCTTCGAGGACGAGAATGTCATACACGTCGCCGGGCGCGTCGATCCGCTCTCCGACATCGAGACCGTGAATACGGAGCTGGCGCTCGCGGACCTGGACACCGTGACGCGCGCGGCGGAGAGGCTCGGGAAACAGGCGAAGGCGGGGGCGGACAAGGAGCTGCTGGCGAAAAGGCAGATCCTGGAGCGTCTGATCGGGCACCTGAACGAGGGGCGGGCGGCGCGCACCCTGGCGCTCTCCGGGGAGGAAAGAGCGCGGCTGAAGGAATACAACCTGCTGACCATGAAGCCGGTCCTTTACGTCGCCAATCTCGACGAGAGCGCTTTGAAGAGCGGCAACGTGCATCTGCGCAAGGTGGAGGAGCTCGCTGCCGCGGAGGGCGCGGCGTGCGTGCCCGTCTGCGCGGCCATCGAGGCCGAGCTCGCGCAGCTCGGTGAGGCGGATCGCCGTGAATTCCTGATCGAACTCGGCCTGGAGGAGCCAGGCCTGAACCGGCTCATCCGGGCGGGATACACGCTGCTCGGCCTGCAGACGTTCTTCACGACCGGCCCGAAGGAGACGCGCGCCTGGACGATCCCGGTCGGCGCCACGGCGCCGCAGGCCGCCGGCGTCATCCACACGGATTTCGAGCATGGATTCATCCGCGCCGAGGTCATCGCCTACCAGGATTTCATCGACTGCGGCGGTGAACAGGCCGCGAAAGAAAGAGGGAAATGGCGGCTGGAAGGCAAGGACTACGTCATGCAGGACGGCGATATCGTCCATTTCCGCTTCAACGTGTAAGGCCCTAGCGCGCAGAGGCGCGGGTCGCCGTCCAGGTCTTCGTGTAGTATTTTTTCCGGGGGGTGCCTCGCGGACAAGAATAAGGACTTGCATGCGTTACCGTCTCGCCCGAATCGAGGACTTCACACGCTGCCTTGACCTGATACACAACAGCCTCACGGATCGGCCCGACCTGCGCCAGCGCCTTCCGGAGGTCTGGTCGTCGCTGTTTCGCGCCGGCAGCCTGCTGTCGGCTGTGATCGAAGATGTCTCGTTGCCGGAGGCCGAGCGTTTGCTGGCCATCTACCTGGCGGTGTTCGTCACCGACGCCTACGTCGAGGAGCTGCTCGACTCGCCGCACCCACGCGTTGTGATGCGGTTGTACGAACGCATCGTCGCCGGCGACTCGCCGGTGCTGACGCCCGAGCAGATCCGCGCGGCCAACTCCGGGCGCGGGCTCAACTGCCTGATGCTTCACACCGGCATGCGAGCGATCGGGACGGCGGTCAACCGCCGGCTCGCGGAAAGTCTCCGCGACGTCTGTGTGCTGCTGCACGCCGGCTACCGGACACGCATGGTCATGGAGGAGGTGCTGGGCACGCGGGCTCGCATCGCCATGGAGCAGTCAGGCTTCCGCCTGGCGACCGACTTTGCCGATCACTACCGTGCCGCCGCGCCGCCGCCCGACGACCACCCCTATCTCTTCGTGGCCGCGGCCGAGGAACAGTATCCCGGCATCGTCAGCGGCTGCTCCTTCTACTTCAACTGCGGTGACCCGCGGTTCGATTTCGCGCCGGTGCAGCAGCAGGTCCTACTGCACGCGCTCTTCAATGAATCCGACGAGGAGATCGCCGAGTCCCTGGCCATATCCATCGAAACCGTGCGCAAGCACTGGCGATCGATATACCGGCATGTGCTGGAGGTCAACCCCCGGTTTTTTCCGGGCGAACGCGGAAGCGGCGACGCGCGTGGACCGGAAAAGCGCCGCTACCTGCTGAGCTTCCTGCGCATGCATCTGGAGGAGGTGCGGCCGCGCCTGCGCGTACGCAGGCGCCGGCCGCGCGCACTGTTGCACACGGTGTGACCGCCGGAGACGGTGCGCACGCCCGGGCGCCAAAGGCTATTCCAGCGACAGGATGAAATCCCACTCCGCCTTGGTGACCGGCATGACCGACAGCCGGTTGCCACGCTGAAGCAGCGCCAGGTTACGCAGTGGTTCGTGCCTGCGCAGTTCCTCCAGCCCGACGATGCGCCCGAACTTGCGCTTCAGCCTCACGTCCACGCAAAACCAGCGTGGGGCGTGGCGATCGCTGCCCGGATCGTAGTACCTGCTGTCGGGATCGAACTGCGACGGATCGGCGTAGCCGCGCCGCACTACCTCCACGATTCCGACCACGCCCGGCTGCCCACAACTGGAATGGTAGAAGAAGGCGCGATCGCCGACGCGAAAATCGTCGCGGAGCATGTTGCGGGCCTGATAGTTGCGGACCCCGTCCCATGCCGTGGTCTTCCCGGGGCTCGCCGCGAGGTCGTCGACGCTGAAGGCCGACGGCTCGGATTTCAACAGCCAGTAATTCATGGGATCGCGTCGGAAAGCGGCTGTGGGTACGCGGCGCTGGCCGGTCACACTGCGGACCGGCCCGGAAGGGCGCGCGCCTGGCGAAAAAGGTGGATCTCCGGGATGCCGTTGCCGACCATCGACTTGAACCGCAGGTTCAAGATTGGAGTCGTTCCGGGCGAATCAGGCTTTCCGCTCGTGACGGCATAGCTCAACATCGCCGTTTCTCGGTCAACTCCTGGTGGATGTAACGTATAGGCTCAAGAATACCCGGCCTGCTGACGCACACCCCAGAGAATTCTTTGTTTCGACCCCGCGCCGCCATTGGGTCTCGCGCGGCCGTCCCCGCTCGATCACCGGTGCTCAGCTCGATGAGACGTCGGTGAGTTCCAGTTGTTCCTCGCGGCTCAGCGCGCCCGCGATCTTGCTCTGAATCCGCTTCAGGCTCGCGCCGATGTTCAGAGTATAACCCTCTTTCTGGTTGCGGTAGTCCTGATATTCGTGCGCGATATTCAGGGCCGCCATCACGGCGATGCGTTCCGCACCGATAATCTTTCCGGAGTCGCGCAGCTGCTTCATGCGCTTGTTGAGGAACTCCGCCGCCTGGAACAGGGACTCGCGCTCGTTCTCGGCGCAGGCGACGAGATACTCCTTGTCGAGTATGGTCACGGGTATGGGCTTGGGCGCGTCACTCATTGGCGGGTTTCCATGGCCTTGAGGCGGGCGATCATCGATTCGACGCGCGTGCGCGCCATCTCGGTCTTCTCGATCAGCAACGAACGTTCCGCCGACAAGGTTGCCTGCTGCGATTTCAACGCGCGATTCTCGTTGGAGAGCTTGTCGATCGTGCGAATGAGCTCGTCAACGCGCGCTTCGAGCGCCGCCAAGTCCAGCGATTCAGTTTCTTGTTCGTTCATCTGCGTAGTGCGCGTAGGGTGCGAATCCGACTCCCAGGTTACCCCGCTTCCGGCCAATATAGAGCGGCCATCAGAGGGGGTCAACAGCGCCGGTCGCGCGAGCGCGGTTGTGATAAATTGTCGATGATAATTATGGGCGTTGGTACCTTGCATTTTTCCAATTCCAGGTCCATCCGTCGCGCTCGGAGAGTCTTGCCGCCATGCTGAAACAGGAGTTTGCGCGCCGCCGCAAGCAGCTCATGGAAACCATGGGCAACCGCGCCATTGCCATCATTCCGACGGCGCAGGTTCGCATCCGCAATCGCGACGTGGAGTTTCCGTTCCGCGCCGACAGTGATTTCTATTACCTGACGGGTTTTGCCGAGCCCCAGGCAGTGGCCGTCCTGGTGCCGCATCGGCCGCAGGGCGAGTACATACTGTTTTGTCGCGAGCGCGACCCTGAGCGGGAGGCCTGGGACGGATTGCGCGCCGGTCTGGAGGGTGCCACCGAAGTGTACGGGGCCGATGACGCATTCCCGTATTCGGACATGGACGACATACTTCCGGGGCTGCTCGAGAACAAGGCACGCGTGTACTACACCATGGGGCAGGACGCCGAATTCGACCACCGGGTGGTCAACTGGGTGACGCAGGTCCGTGGCCGTGGCCGCGCCGGCGTGCGGGCGCCGGAGGAGTTCATCGCGCTTGGACACATCCTCCACGACATGCGTCTGTTCAAGAGCAAGGCGGAGATAACCGCTATGCGTCAGGCGGCCCAGATAACGGTCGAGGCGCATCGGCGCGCCATGCGCGTGTGCCGGCCGGGCATGTACGAGTATCAGATCGAGGCGGAGCTGCACCACGCGTTCATGCACGGGGGCGCGCGGGCCACTGCCTATCCTCCGATCGTCGGCAGCGGCGGCAACGGCTGCATCCTTCACTACCGTGAGAATTCCGCGCTGCTGAAGGACGGCGATCTGCTGTTGATCGACGCCGGCGCGGAGTACGACTGCTATGCGGCGGACGTGACCCGCACGTTCCCGGTGGGCGGCCGGTTCTCGGCGGCGCAGCGCGAGGCCTACGAGCTGGTGCTCGAGGCGCAGCTCGCCGCCATCGAGAAGGTGAAGCCAGGCAATCACTGGAACGACCCGCACGAGGCCGCGGTCCGCGTCATCACCAAGGGGCTGCTCGAGCTCGGGATCCTGAAAGGCAAGCTCGCGGCCCTCATCAAGACCGAGGCGTACCGTCCGTACTACATGCACCGGACCGGACACTGGCTGGGCATGGACGTGCACGATGTGGGCGACTACAAGGTCGGGGGCGAGTGGCGCGTGCTGGAACCGGGCATGACCCTGACGGTCGAGCCCGGCCTGTACTTCAGGGCCGGCAGCCGCGGCCTGGCCAAGCGTTGGTGGAACATCGGGATACGCATCGAAGACGACGTACTGGTGACCCGCAGCGGCAACGAGGTGCTGACCGTCGAAGCGCCCAAGACCGTCGAGCAGATAGAGTCGCTGATGTCGCTGGCGCACGCCGCTTGAGCCGGCAATGAAACGGTACGACGTCGTCATCGTCGGTGGTGGCCTCGTGGGAGCCACGCTTGCATGCGCGCTGCTCGAAGCGCCGCTTTCGGTGGCGCTGCTCGAGGCCGTGCCGTTCGAGGTCGATGCACCGCCGAGCTTCGATGACCGCGGGCTGGCCCTGTCGCCGGCGACGCAGCGGGTCCTGAGCGGCATAGGCGTATGGCCGGGCCTCGCGGCTGCCGCCACGCCGGTGCGGGCCATACACGTCTCGGAGCGGGGCCGATTCGGCGCGGTGCGGATTTGCGCGGAGGACTACGGCCTCGAGGCCCTTGCGCACGTGAGCCTTGCGCGTGACCTAGGCGCCGGCCTGATGCAGCGCCTGAAGCCGCAGGCCAACTGCGAGCTGCATTGTCCGGCGCGCGTGGTCGGCGTACGCCACGACCGCGATGCGATGGTAGTGACGGCGCAGCGAGGCGAGGATCGCTATACCATCGAGACCCGACTCCTGATCGTGGCAGACGGCGCGCAGTCGCCCTCACGCAGTCTGCTGAATATCGGGGCGCGGGAGCGCGACTACGGCCAGACCGCGATCGTCGCCAATCTGCGGACCGGCCGGCCTCACGACAACGTGGCCTACGAGCGGTTCACGCCCGACGGTCCAGCCGCCGTGCTGCCGCAGCGGACGGGGCTTTGCGGCCTGGTCTACGTGCTTCCGACCGCGGCTGCAACCGCGGCCGCATCCCTTCCCGATCGCGCTTTCCTCGCGCAGGTGCAGGAGCGGTTCGGCCGGCGCCTCGGCGAGCTCTCGGGCCTCGGTGGGCGCAGCCTGTATCCACTGCGCCTGGTCGTCGCCGACCGGATCGCCGGGGCTCGCTACATGGTGGTCGGCAACGCCGCCCACGCCGTTCACCCGAACGGGGCGCAGGGTTTCAACCTCGGCGTGCGCGACGCGGCGGTGGCCGCGGAGTGCATCATCGACGCGGCTCGGGCCGGCCTGGACGTCGGTGCCGACGCGGTGACCGGTTCGTATGCAGAGCGCTGCCGCCCGGATCACCAGCGTACGATCCGATTCACCGATGGACTCACCCGGCTGTTCTACAACGACTGGTGGCCGCACGCCGTGGCCAGGCAGGCCGCCATGCTGGCGGTGGAGCTGATTCCGCCGCTGAAGCGGCGGCTGGTGGCGCACGGCAGCGGGCTGCGCGGGGCGCCGTCGCGGCTGTTGCAGGGGCGGCCATTGTGATCCGGTCGCGCCGTGCCGTACCGGCCGAATTCGACGTCGCCGTCATCGGCGGCGGCGTGGTGGGCTCGACAGTGGCTGCCTTGCTCGGGGGCTTGTCGTTGCGCGTGGCGGCAGTGGAGGCCGCCGCCGCGGCGACACCGGCCGATCCGAAAGAGTACGACCTCCGGGTCTACGCCCTCACCCGCGCCTCCGCGCGTATCCTCGCTCATGCCGGTGCCTGGCAGGGGATCGAACGCCGCCGTCATGGCTGTTTCCGGCGCATGGAGGTCTGGGACGCGCACAGCAGGGGCCGTATCAGTTTTGACAGTGCGGCGCTGGCGGAACCCACCCTTGGCTACATCGTCGAGCAGCGCGCACTTTGCGACGCGCTCGGCGAGCGCCTGCGGGAGTTGCCGAACGTGACCGTCATGCGGCCGGCGTCGCTGCAGTCATGGGAGGGCATGGCGGACCGTCTCGAGGTCGTTCTCGAGGACGGGCGGCGCGTCTCGGCGCGGTTGTTGGTTGGCGCCGACGGCGCCGCATCGCGAGTGCGCACGGTGGCGGGGATAGGCTACGAGCGTCACGGCTACGATCAGCAAGCCGTCGTCTGCAACGTCCGCACGGAGCGACCGCACGAGGACACCGCACGCCAGCGCTTCCTGGCCGAGGGCCCGTTGGCCTTCCTGCCGCTCGATGACGCTCACCAGTCCTCCATCGTGTGGTCGACCACCCCGGCGCACGCGGAGCGTCTGCTGGGTCTCGATACCGAGGACTTCCGCGGCGAGCTTGCGACCGCCTTCGGGCACCGGCTGGGCCGCGTGCTCGAGGCCGGGCCGCGGGCCGCCTTCGAACTCGCCAAGGCGCGCGCCGAGCGCTACGTGCTGCCGCGCATCGCGCTGGCCGGGGACGCCGCCCACGCCATACATCCGCTCGCCGGGCAGGGCGCCAACCTCGGCCTCCTCGACGCGGCCACGCTGGCGGAGGTGGTCGCGGAGGCTGCAGCCGAGGGCGCAGACATCGGGGCGCTGCGTGTGCTTCGCCGCTACGAGCGCTGGCGCGCCGGCGAGAATCGCCTCATGCAGGCGACGATGGACGGTTTCAAGCACCTGTTCGGCAGTGACCTGAAGACGGTCCGCTGGCTGCGCGGGGCGGGTCTGTCGCTCGCCGATCGCTGCCAGCCCGCCAAGGAGTTGATCATGCGCCTGGCGATGGGACTGAGCGGCGACCTGCCCGCGGCCGCCCGCTTGCGAGGCATCAGCTGAACCCGTCGCGGGCAGGACCCGGAGACTGGAAGAGATGACCGACGCCCCGACCGCGCTGTTCGAATCCTCACTGACATCGCTGCCGCTCCTTTACCGCGGCAAGGTCCGCGACGTCTACGCGATCGGAGACGACCAGCTCCTCATCGTCGCCACCGACAGGCTGTCCGCCTTCGACGTCGTCCTGCCGGATCCGATCCCGGGCAAGGGCGCGGTGCTCACCGCCGTCTCGAATTTCTGGTTCGAGCGCACGCGGCACATCATCCCGAACCATCTCGTGGATCGCCCTCTGGCGGAGGTGCTGCCCGACGCCGCCGAACGAGCGCAGGTCGCGGGACGTGCCGTCATCGCCCGCCGGCTGAAGGCTTTGCCGGTCGAGGCGGTCGTGCGGGGGTATCTGATCGGGTCGGGATGGAAGGACTACCAGCGCACCGGCGCTGTCTGCGGGATCGCGCTTCCGGGCGGCCTGCGGCAGGCCGAGCGACTCCCACGCCCCATCTTCACGCCGGCGACCAAGGCACCCTCGGGCAGACACGACGAGAACATCGATTTCGCGCACGCCGCCTCCGTCCTGGGCACCTCGCTGGCCGAACAGGTGCGTGACGTGAGTCTGCGCATCTACGAGGAGGCGGCGGCCTACGCGGCGCAGCGGGGCATCATCATCGCCGACACCAAGTTCGAGTTCGGCACCGATGCGGCGGGCAGTCTGATCCTGATCGACGAGGTCCTCACTCCGGACTCCTCACGCTTCTGGCCTGCGGATTCCTACGCGGCGGGCATCAGTCCGCCGAGCTTCGACAAGCAGTTCGTCCGCGACTACCTCGAGACGCTAGATTGGGACAAGAAGCCGCCCGGTCCCCGCCTGCCCGCCGATGTGCTGCAAAGAACCGCGGAAAAGTACCGAGAGGCGCAGCGGCGGCTCATCGGGCAGGGCTGAACCATCGCCGGGCGTCGGCACCGAAAGAGTGCGGGCCGCCGTCGGAATGGAGTAGACTTCGCACATCGTGCGATGGTGGTTGCCGTATCGTGCGACGTCCCGACCAAATAGATCCCAGTTAGGAGGAGGAATCATATGAAATACCTTGCCATCGCTGTCGCGCTCCTGGGCCTGACCCTGGCCGGCTGCCAGAAGAAAGAGGCCGCCGAGCCGGCAGCCGAAGCCGCCGCGCCGGCCGAGCAGGCAGCCACCGCGACCACCGAGGCCGCCGGTTCCGCCGAGCAGGCCGAGGCGCCTGCCGAGGCTCCGGCGCAGCAGTAATCGGGCAGTAATCGGTCTGGCGGGTTGCTCGCCGCTGCGGCCGCGGCCGTCTCGGCGAGCCAATGAGAAAGGCGGGCATTGCCCGCCTTTCTCTCTGCGCAGGGGCGGAGCCGTCAGCTGGCTTGCGCGGCTAGGCGGCCGCCTCCATGCTCTCGCTGTACTTGCCCAGCGTCGCCAGTCCGTTCATCCTCGCCCGATGCAGGAAGGCCCTCTGGCCGGCGAGGAAATTCTCCGCCTTGCCCGCCCACGCCTTCAACGCGGAGTCCTGCAGGGCCCGGCCGTAGGAGAACGACAGCGGCCACGGATGGGCAACGCCCATCGAGTTCATCAGGTTCAGGTGGGCCGTCGAGGGCTCCGGCTTCTGCCCGCCGGAGAGGAACACGATGCCGGCCACCGTCGCCGGTACCGTCGTGCGCAGGGCGCGCACCGTCATCTCGGCCACTTGCTTTGGGCTGGCCTGGTCGGCGCACTTCTTGCCCGGAACCACCATGTTCGTCTTCAGGATCATGTTCTCGAACACGACGCGCTGTTCGGCGAGCTCGTTGAAGACCTGGCGCAGCGTCGCCACGGTCACCTCGTAGCATCGATCGATTCCGTGATCTCCTTCCATCATGACCTCCGGCTCCACCATGGGGACCAATCCCTGCTCCTGGCACAGCGCGGCATAGCGGGCGAGCGCGTGAGCGTTGGCGTGTATGCCGGCCGGGGTGGGCACGCCCGCGCCGATATTGATGACTGCGCGCCACTTGCAGAACTTGGCGCCGAGCCTGACGTACTCTTCGAGGCGGCCGCGCAGCCCGTCCAGCCCCTCGGTGACCTCTTCGCCGGGGAAACCGGCCAACGGCTTGGAGCCGGTGTCGACCTTGATGCCCGGGATGATGCCGTTGCGGGTGAGGAAATCGACGAAGCGCTCGCCCTTGGCGGTGGACTGGCGCAGCGTCTCGTCGAAGAAGATGACGCCGCTGATGAATTCCTGCGAGCCCGGCGCGGTGAGCAGCATCTCCCGGTAGGTCCGTCGCGTCTCCTCGGTCGACTCGATGCCTATGGAGTCGAAGCGCTTCTTGATGCTGGGGAAACTCTCGTCGGCCGCGAGTATGCCCTTGCCGGGCGAGACCATTGCCTTGGCGACGGCAGCCATTTCCTGACTTTTTGCTGACATGGGATACGTCCTCGTTTGCCAAAAAATATGATCTGAAGCCTAATCGATTGGCGCCGGCTGGGAGGGGAGTGACGCGACGGTCGGGACTGGTCCCGGGAGACTTCGGTGCCCACCGGAGCGCCAGCCAGCATGTGTGCACGTTTATAGCACGCGGCATATTCCCCGCAAAGGCGAGGTCGCGGGAAACAGGATGCGCGTCGCCACCCCTCTCCGGGACCTCCGGTCTCAGAACAGCCGCTCTATGTAATCACCCGCGCGCACGATCTTCATCGAGTTGGTGCCGCCAGTGGTTCCGCGGGAATCGCCCTTGGTGATGATGATGAGGTCGCCCTGCTCGACGACCTTGCGATACGAGAGGATGTTGACCAGCTCGCGGTTGACCTCGGCGGACTCCGTGTGCATGACATCGAAGTTGATCGGGTACACGCCGCGGTAGATCGTGACCTTGCGCTGCGAGTGCACGTGCCGCGTGAAGGCGAATATGGGGATCGCGGAGTTCATGCGCGACATCGTGATGCAGGTGTTGCCGGTCTCGGTGAGCGCGGCAATGGCCTTGGCCTCGATACGATTGGCGGCATACATGGCCGACATCGCGATGCAGTCGTCGACCCGGTCGAAATGTATGTCCAGTCTCACCTGCGAGTCCTGCTCCTCCCACTGCCGCTCGGAACCCAGGCAGATGCGCGCCATGGCCTGCACCGCCTGCGTCGGGTGCCGGCCGACGCTGGTCTCCGCCGAAAGCATCACCGCGTCGGTCCCGTCGAGCACGGCGTTGGCGACGTCGAAGACCTCGGCGCGCGTGGGCAGCGGCTTGTCGATCATCGATTCCATCATCTGGGTGGCGACGATCACGAACCGCTTCATCTGCCGCGCCATGCGCACCAGGCGCTTCTGCACGGGAACCAGATATGCATCGCCGATCTCCACGCCCAGATCGCCGCGGGCGACCATGATGCCGTCGGCGGCCTCGATGATTCCTTCGGCGTGTTCGAGCGCCTCCGCACGCTCGATCTTCGCGATGATTCCGCAGTTGCCGTTGGCGAGCTTGATCAGCTCACGCGCCTCGGCGATGTCCTCCGGACTTTCGACGAAGGAGATCGCGATGTAATCGGCGCCCATGTAGACCGCGTGCCGCAAATCGTCCTTGTCCTTGTCGGTGAGCGACGCGGCCGAAAGACCGCCGCCCTCGCGATTGATGCCCTTGTTGTCGGAGAGCTGCCCCCCCAGGAGCACGGTACATTCGATGGCCGTTCCCTTTACGCGTTCGACCTTGAGGATGATGCGGCCGTCGTCGATGAGGAGCTTGTCCCCGAACTTCACGTCCTTCGCCAGGTTCTTGTAGGTGACGCCGACGCGCTGTTCGTCGCCGTCGCCCGACCCCAGCGCCGTATCGATGGTGAAGGCGTCGCCCTCCTCCAGAAAGATCGGGCCGTCGCGAAACCGCTCGATGCGAATCTTCGGGCCCTGCAGATCGGCGATGATGCCGACCTCGGTGCCGAGCGCCTTGGCCTGCTCGCGGACCAGCTGGAATCGACGCTCGTGGTGTTCGTGCGTCTGATGGGAATAGTTGATCCTGGCCACGTCCATCCCCGCGCGGATGAGCGATCGCATCACGTTCGGGTCGTCCGTGGCAGGGCCGAGCGTGCCAACAATCTTGGTTCGGCGCAATGCCATCTGGTTGCTCAGTACCCCTCGCTGGGATGCAGGCGGCCCGGCATGGCGCGGGCGCGTTCCTGAAGTATGGCGACCGCCGGCAGGGTCTTGCCTTCCAGGTATTCCAGGAATGCGCCGCCGCCGGTGGAGACGTACGAGATCTTGGCGCCGACGCGATACTTGGCGATCGCCGCCAGCGTATCCCCGCCGCCTGCGACCGAGTACGCCGTGCTGTTGGCGATCCCCTCGGCAAGGGCCCTGGTGCCGTTGCCGAACTGATCGAACTCGAAGACGCCGAGCGGCCCGTTCCAGACGATGGTGCAGGCCCGTTTCAGCAGGTCGACGTAGGCGGCCGCCGTCTCCGGCCCGATGTCGAGGATGAGATCGTCGGCAGCGACCTCGCTCGCCCGCTTGGTAGTGGCCGCCGCGGTCGCGGAGAACTCCTTGGCGCAGACCACGTCGGTCGGTATTGGTATGGAGGCGCCGCGCGCCGCGGAGCGCTGCATAAGCCGGCGCGCGGTGTCGAGCAGGTCGTCCTCGCACAGCGACTTGCCTATGGGCAGCCCCGCGGCCTTCATGAAGGTGTTGGCGATGCCGCCGCCGACGATCAGCTGATCGACGACCTCCACCAACGAGGTCAGCACCTCCAGCTTCGTCGAGACCTTGGAGCCGCCGACGATGGCGACGAGCGGTCGCGTGGGATGGTCGCGGACCTGGCGCAGCGCGTTGATCTCCGCCTCCAGCAGCGGGCCGGCGCACGCGGTCGGCGCGTACTTCGCCACGCCGTGGGTCGAGGATTCGGCCCGGTGCGCGGTGGCGAACGCGTCGTTGACGTAGACATCGCAGAGCCGTGCCATCTTGCGCGCGAGGCTGTCGTCGTTCTTCTTCTCGCCGACCTCGAAGCGGACGTTCTCCAGGAGCACCACCTCGCCGTTGTCGATCGGGAATCCGCCGTGCAGCCAGTCCTCGACCAGCGGTACCGGCTTGCCGAGCAGCTCCGAGAGACGCGCTGCAACGGGCTGCAGCGACAGGGCGGGGTCGCGCTCGCCCTCCTTTGGGCGGCCGAGATGCGACATCACCATGACCTTGGCGCCGGCCGCCGCGGCACGCTCGATGGTGGGAAGTGCGGCTCGGATGCGAGTGTCGTCGGTGATGCAGGCGCCTTCCAGCGGCACGTTGAGGTCTTCGCGGATGAGCACGCGGCGCCCGGCGAGCTTGACTTCGGACATGGTCAGCATGGCTCCTCCCTCACGCTATGACGGCTGCTGTTTGCGCCTCGCGCGCCTACTTGGCCTTCGACCAGGCCAGCGCGACGTCCAGCATCCGGTTGGAGAACCCCCACTCGTTGTCGTACCAGGACATCACCTTGCACAGGCGGCCGCCGATCACCTTGGTCTCGGAGGCCTCGTAGATGGAAGAGTGCGGGTCGTGATTGAAGTCGATCGAAACGAGCGGCTCCTTGTTGTAGGCGAGTATGCCCTTCAGCGCGCCGTCCGCTGCTTCCTTCATGACGGCGTCGATCTCCTCCTTGCTGGTATCGCGTGCGGCCGTGAACGTGAGGTCCACCATCGAGACGTTGATGGTCGGGACGCGCACGGCCAGCCCGTCGAGCCTGCCGGCGAGCTCGGGCAGCACCAGCCCCACCGCCGCGGCAGCGCCGGTCTTGGTGGGGATCATGGACTGGGTCGCCGAGCGGGCGCGCCGCAAGTCCTTGTGAAAGACGTCGGTCAGCACCTGGTCGTTGGTGTATGCGTGTATGGTCGTCATCAGGCCGGCGACCACGCCGATCTTCTCCTGCAGCGGCTTGACCAGCGGCGCCAGGCAGTTGGTGGTGCACGAGGCGTTGGAGATGACGGTGTGCGACGACCTCAATACGTCGTGATTGACGCCGTAGACCACCGTGGCGTCGACCTGGTCGCTCGCGGGCGCGGAGATGATGACCTTCCGGGCGCCGCCCTTCAGGTGCAGGCCGGCCTTCTCCCGGGTCGTGAACAGTCCGGTGCACTCCAGCACGATGTCCGCGCCCAGCTCGCCCCACGGCAGCTTGGCCGGGTCCCGCTCGGCCAACACGCGGATGCGCTCGCCGTTGACGACCATGTGGTCACCGTCGACGACGACCTCTCCTGGGAACCGGCCGTGCGCGCTGTCGTAGCGGGTCAGATGTGCATTGGTCTTGGCATCCCCGAGATCGTTGATGGCGACGACCTGAATCTCGTCGTTCCGCTTCGCCTCGTAGAGGGCGCGCAGCACGTTGCGTCCGATACGTCCGTATCCGTTTATGCCGATCTTGATGGCCATGCATCTGTTCTCCGCGTTTATCCCAAACCGTGCGCCTCCGTGCCGGGGCGCGCCCTGTTCAACTTGCTGCTACGCGCTCGACTGCGAGGTAATCGCGGATGAGAGCGCGCGTGCGGGTCGCGACGAAATAGTCAGCCCGCGGAATTGCCAACGCCTCACGATTGCCGCTGCAGGACCTGCCGGATCGCGCCAACCACGTTGTCGACGGTGAAGCCGAAATGCCTCATCAACACATCGCCCGGGGCCGATTCCCCGAAACTGTCGATACCCACGACCGCGCCATCCAGGCCGACGTACTTGCGCCAGTAGTCGGTGACGCCGGCCTCGACCGCGACGCGTGCGCGCACGCCCCGGGGCAGCACCTGCTCGCGATAGGCCGCATCCTGCGCGTCGAAGCGGTCGGTCGACGGCATCGACACGACGCGCACGGCGATCTGCTCGGATGCGAGCAGCCGCGCGGCGGCTGCGGCCAGGGCCACCTCCGAGCCGCTGGCGATGACGATCGCCTGTGGAGCGGCGCCCGCCTCGATCAGCACGTATCCGCCGCGCGCGACGAGCTCGACCTGGCTCTCCGTGCGCGGCATGGCCGGCAGGTTCTGGCGGCTGAGAAGCAGGCAGGTCGGGCCGTGCGTGCGTTCGACGGCCGCCTTCCAGGCCACCGCGGTCTCCACCGCGTCGCAGGGGCGCCAGACGCTCATGTTGGGGATGAGGCGCAGGCTCGCGGCGTGTTCCACCGGCTGGTGCGTCGGGCCGTCCTCGCCAAGTCCGATGGAGTCGTGCGTGTAGACGTGCACGCAGCGCACCTTCATCAGCGCGGCCAGGCGCACGGCATTGCGGGCGTAATCCGAGAAAACCAGGAAGGTCCCCCCGTAGGGGATGAACCCGCCGTGCAGGCTGATGCCGTTCATCACCGCCGACATCGCGAACTCGCGCACGCCGTAGTGTATGTAGTTCGCCTCCTCGTTGGCTGCGGATACGGCCTTGGAGCCGGACCACCAGGTCAGATTGGAGCCGGTGAGGTCCGCGGACCCGCCGAACAGCTCGGGCAGTGCCGGCGCGTAGGCGTTCAGCACGTTCTGCGAGGCCTTGCGGCTGGCAACCGTCTCGCCCTTGGCGGCGGTGGCGGCGATGTAGTCGCGCGTGACCTGTTCCCAGCCCGCCGGCAGCGCCCCGGACATGCGCCGCTCGAATTCCGCCGCCAGCTCCGGATACGCGCCGCGATAGGCCTCGAAGGTCTGCCGCCAGGCCGCCTCGGCCGCCGCTCCCTTCTGGCGGGCGTCATAGGCCGCATAGATGCCGGGAGGAATGACGAACGGGGCGTACTCCCACTTCAGGTATGCGCGGGCGCGGGCGACCTCCTCGGTCCCGAGCGCCATGCCGTGGCAGCCCTCCGTACCCTGCTTGTTGGGGGCGCCGTAGCCGATCACGGTCTTGCAGCAGATGAGCGTGGGGCGGCCGACGTCGTGCCGGGCCTCCTCGAGCGCGGCGCGAACGGCCTCGGCGTCATGGCCGTCGATGCCCCGGATGACGCGCCAGCCGTAGGCCTCGAAGCGCCCGGCGGTGTCGTCGGTAAACCAGCCGTGTACCTCGCCATCGATCGAAATTCCGTTGTCGTCGTAGACTGCAATGAGCTTGCCCAGACCCAACGTGCCGGCCAGCGAACAGGCCTCGTGCGAGATGCCCTCCATCAGGCAGCCGTCGCCGACAAAGGCATAGGTGTAATGGTCGACCACCTTGAAGCCGTCGCGATTGAAGCGGGCGGCCAGCTGCTTCTCGGCGATGGCCATGCCCACGGCGTTGGCCAGTCCCTGACCGAGCGGTCCCGTGGTCGTCTCCACGCCGGGCGCCGAGCCGTATTCCGGATGCCCAGGCGTTTTTGAGTGCAACTGCCTGAAATTCTTGAGATCATCGATAGTTACCGCATAGCCCGTCAGGTGCAGCAGGCTGTACACCAGCATCGACCCGTGGCCGTTCGACATGACGAACCGATCGCGGTCGGGCCATTTGGGATTGGCCGGGTTGTGGCGCAGGAAGTCGTTCCAGAGGACCTCGGCGATGTCGGCCATCCCCATGGGCGCGCCGGGGTGTCCGGAGTTGGCCTGTTGAACCGCGTCCATGCTCAGGGCACGGATCGCGTTCGCCAGTTCGCGGCGACTGGACGGCTGGGACGTTTCCATCAGGGGTTGGGGCCGGTTCATGATTGTTTTGACGTATCGAACGGCCCGAACGGCAGCCCGATAAAAAGGGGCGCCATTCTCCCGCAGCAACTCTTCCACGGCAAGTGAACGCCCCGCCGGCATGCGGCCGTCAACCGAGGCGGCGCGGGCCATCGCGGTCCGCTGCCGCGGCGAGCGCGCGTCCCGCCGCGCCTTGCGGCCGGGGAGGATTCGCAATATCGTGCCATCGTCGGTTGACCGGCTTTTCGGCCAATCCCCGGCGGGGGTTGCCGGAAAAGCCCGGGCGTGGCTGAGGGGGGCGGCGCTGCCGCGGTTCGCCACGCCGGCACAAATGCATCGCCGCGAGGCATCAGGGCGCGGCAGGGGATGTCTGCCATGGCATTGGCATTCAACGGGGACCTCGAGTCGCTGATGGACCGGGCCCGCGCCGGCGACCCGGCGGCGGCCACGCAACTGGCCGAGCACTTGCGGCACGGGATCGGGATGGACAGGGATACCCAGGAGTCCCTGCAGTGGCTGCTGCGCGCGGCCGAGGCCGAATACGCCCCGGCGCAGTACCAGCTCGCCCTAGTCTACCGCGACGGCGACGGCGTCGCCCACGACCAACTGCAGCACCTGGACTGGCTGACGCGGGCCGCCGCCAGCGGGCAGCATGCCTCAGCCATGGTCCTGATCGGGGATTGTTACCGTTTGGGCCGCGGGGTTGCGCGCGACCACGCCAAGGCCGTGCAGTGGTACCGGCTCGCGGCCGAGAAGGGCCATGCGCGGGCCCGCTACCTGCTCGCGCGCGCCTATGCACTCGGGCGTGGCATCCTGCGTGACCGGTCCCTGGCCGTGGAATGGTATCGTCGCTCCGCCCGCAACGGCTACGCGCCGGCGCAGTTCCGGCTCGGGCTCGCCTATCTGCGCGGACATGGCTGTGAGCGCGACCCCATGCAGGCGGTGATCTGGTTCGATCGCGCCGCACGGCACGGGCACGCCGGCTCCCAGTTCCGGCTCGCCAAGGCGCTCTTGACCGGCGTCGGGATCCAGAAGCAGCCCAGCGAGGCCGCGCAATGGCTGCGCTGCGCTGCCGAACGCGGGCATCTGGAGGCGCAGTACAACCTGGGTTACCTGTATGCCTACGGCGTGGGCGTGGAGAAGAGCGACGTCGAGGCCATCGGCTGGTATCGCAAGGCGGCGCGCCGCAGCCATGCCGATTCCCAGTACGCGCTCGGCTCCTTCTACCTGAACGGGCTCGGCGTAGAACGGGACCAGGCCAAGGCGTTCCTATGGCTGAGCCGGGCGGCGGCCAACGGCAGCGTCAGGGCGGCCTACCGCCTCGGCCGCCTCTATGCCGCCGGCGCATACAGTGAGAAGCCGATGATGCACGAGGCGCGCTACTGGCTCGAGGTGGCGGCGCGCGGGGGGCATCCCAGGGCGCCCTACCGCCTTGGCGTGGTCTGTGCCCGCGGCATGGCCGGGGCCAAGGATTTCGTCGCCGCTTACACCTGGTTCTATGTCGCTGCGGCAATCACCGGCGACGAGCGGGCGCTGAAGCTTGCGGAGGCCGTCGGCGGGCTCTTGACGGCCGAGGAGCTGGAGGCGGCCAAGGACCTGGCGCGCCGGACCTGGCAGGAGATAGGCGCCAAGGCGCGCCGAGTCGCCGCCGGGAAACCGGGGGACGAGGAGGCGCGCACCACCGAAGACCTGGAGGACGTCATCGAGTTACCCGCCTCGCAGGAGCCCTCCCCGGTGCGAGTCGAGGATGGGGACACGAGCGTGCACGACGATCCGCAGCCGCTGTGGGTGCAGGACATCGACATCGGCGCGATCCTCAACGAGTCCGCCGAGGGCCGGCGCCCCTTGATGTGAGACGGGCGGCGGCCCGGGGCGCGGCGCGCGTCAGCGCCATTTGATCGAACACCCCATGCTCGGAGTCTGCTGCGGTGGCCCGCGACCGGTCTGCGCGATGAGCGTCATCGCCTCCAGCAGCTCGCGCGGTGAGCCCTCCGGCGCCGGCCTGCCCGGGGTGGTCGCGTCCAGCCGGCCACGGTATTGCAGGCGCAGGTCGCGGTTGTAGCCGAAGAAATCCGGGGTGCACACCGCCCCGTAGGCGCGCGCCACCGCCTGGGTCTCGTCGATCAGGTACGGGAAGCCGAACCCGTGTGCGCGCGCGAACTCCCGCATCCTCTCCGGCGCATCCTCCGGGTAGCTGGAGTAGTCGTTGGGCATGATGCCCACGGCTCGCACGCCCAGCTTCTCGAGCGCTTCCACGTCGCGCACCAACGCGTCGCAGATCGCCTTGACGTACGGGCAGTGATTGCAGATGAACATGACCAGAGTCCCGCGCTCGCCGCGGCAGTCCGCGAGGCTCCATAGCCTGCCATCGACGTCGGGCAGGGAGAAATCGACGGCCGGCCGGCCGAAATCGCATACGGGTGTGTGCGTCAGCGCCATGGGTGTTCGATCCGCGGCCCGAATTCCACGCTCCGACAGCCCTGCCGGGCGGATACCAAATGGCCGGGGTTGCGGCTAAACTTGGCAGCCTTTTTTTTGCCCCAACAGCGCACGAAGCAGGATATCAGCCAATGTCCAGTTACCTTTTCACCTCCGAGTCGGTCTCCGAGGGACATCCCGACAAGGTGGCCGATCAGATCTCTGACGCGATTCTCGACGCGATCCTCGCCAAGGACAAGTATGCGCGCGTGGCCGCCGAGACCCTCTGCAACACCGGTCTGGTGGTCCTGGCCGGCGAGATCACGACCAGCGCGAGCATCGACTACAACGAGGTGGCGCGCGACACGATCAGGGACATCGGCTACGACAACACCGAGTACGGCATCGACTACAAGGGCTGCGCGGTACTGGTCGCCTACGACAAGCAGTCGCCGGACATCGCGCAGGGCGTCGACGAAGGGCGCGGCCTGGACCTGGAGCAGGGCGCAGGCGATCAGGGTCTCATGTTCGGTTACGCCTGCGAGGAGACGCCCGAGCTCATGCCGGCCGCCATCTATTACGCGCACCGGCTGGTCGAACGGCAGTCGATGCTGCGCAAGAGCGGCAAGCTCTCCTGGCTGCGGCCGGATGCCAAGTCGCAGGTGACGCTGCGCTACGTGGACAACCGCCCGGACTCCATCGACACCGTCGTGCTCTCCACCCAACACGCGCCGGAGATCGATCACGCCACCCTGACGGAGGCGGTTATCGAGGAGATCGTCAAGCCCGTGCTTCCCGGGGAGCTGGTCAAGGGCAAGGTGAAGTACCTCATCAACCCCACCGGCCGGTTCGTGGTCGGCGGGCCGCAGGGCGACTGCGGACTGACGGGGCGCAAGATCATCGTCGACACCTATGGCGGCGCGGCCCCGCACGGCGGCGGCGCGTTCTCCGGCAAGGACCCTTCCAAGGTCGATCGGTCGGCCGCCTACGCGGCGCGCTACGTGGCGAAGAACGTGGTCGCCGCCGGACTCGCCTCGAAGTGTCAGGTGCAGGTCTCCTATGCCATCGGCGTGGCCCGGCCGACGTCGGTGATGGTGACCACCTTCGGGACCGGGAAGGTTACCGACGAGAGGCTCTCGGAGCTGGTGCTCGAGCACTTCGACCTGCGCCCCAAGGGCATCGTTCAGATGCTCGACCTGCTGCGCCCCGTCTACAGGAAGACCGCCGCCTACGGACATTTCGGCCGCAGCGACACGGATTTCACCTGGGAGCGCACCGACAGGGCGGAGGCCCTGCGCGCGGCGGCGGGCGTCCGCTAGGGCCCGCCCCATTCCCGCGGCGCTGCCGGCGGGCCGGGCTGCGCCGCGTCGTGGAAAATCTCGGCAAGATCGAGCTTTTCTGCGCGGCAGTGCGCGTCTATACTGCCGCCCTGCCCTGAGGAGCGCTGCAGCGACCCACCGGACGTCAGGCTCAGGGCATCCCCGTCACAGTTGTTCGGAACGGCGCTCGCAAACTTTTTTCTTGTTCGACTAGAGAAAGGAGGGCGCGAGATGAGCGCCGTCATGCAATCGAAATCCAAATCCGCCGCCGTCGAATCCGTCGTCGCCGACCTGGCGCTCGCCGACTGGGGCCGCAGGGAGATCCGCATCGCGGAGACCGAGATGCCCGGTCTCATGGCGATCCGCGAGGAGTACGCCAGCCAGCAGCCGCTGCGCGGCGCGCGCATCAGCGGTTCGCTGCACATGACCATCCAGACCGCCGTGCTGATCGAGACGCTGCAGGCGCTCGGGGCGGAGGTGCGCTGGGCCTCCTGCAACATCTTCTCGACGCAGGATCACGCCGCCGCGGCGATCGCGGCCGCCGGGACGGCGGTGTTCGCGGTCAAGGGCGAGACCCTCGAGCAGTACTGGGAATACACCCACCGCATCTTCGAATGGCCGGACGGCGGCTACTCCAACATGATCCTCGACGACGGCGGCGACGCGACGCTGTTACTGCACTTGGGCGCCAGGGCCGAGACGGATCCCACCTGCGTCACGCATCCGGCCAGCGAGGAGGAGACCTGCCTGTTCAACGCGATCAAGGCCAGGCTGAAGACCGATCCGAAGTGGTATTCCACGCGTCTTTCGCGGATCAAGGGCGTCACCGAGGAGACCACCACCGGCGTGAAGCGCCTCTACCAGATGCACAAGGAGGGGCGCCTCGCGTTTCCCGCGATCAACGTCAACGACTCGGTGACCAAGAGCAAGTTCGACAACCTCTACGGCTGCCGCGAGTCGCTGGTCGACGGCATCAAGCGCGCCACCGACGTGATGATCGCCGGCAAGATTGCCGTGGTCGCCGGCTACGGCGATGTCGGCAAGGGCTCGGCCCAGGCGCTGCGGGCGCTCTCGGCGCAGGTATGGGTGACGGAGATCGACCCCATCTGCGCCCTGCAGGCGGCGATGGAAGGCTATCGCGTGGTCACCATGGACTACGCCTGCGACAAGGCGGACATCTTCGTCACCGCCACCGGCAACTTCCATGTGATTACCCACGAGCACATGAAGAAGATGAAGGACCAGGCGATCGTCTGCAACATCGGCCACTTCGACAACGAGATCGACGTGGCCGCGCTCGGCCAGTACGAGTGGGAGGAGATCAAGCCGCAGGTCGACCACGTCATCTTCCCGGACGGCAAGCGCATCATCCTGCTCGCCAAGGGCCGCCTCGTGAACCTCGGCTGCGCCACCGGACATCCGAGTTACGTCATGAGCTCCTCGTTCGCCAATCAGACCATCGCGCAGATCGAGCTGTTCACCAACACCGACAACTATCCGATCGGCGTCTACACGCTGCCCAAGCATCTGGACGAAAAGGTGGCGAGGCTGCAGTTGAAGAAGCTGAACGCGGAACTGACGACCCTGACGGATGCCCAGGCCCGCTACATCGGCGTGCACAAGGAAGGCCCGTACAAGCCCGATCATTACCGTTACTGATCGGCGGCACGGGCACGCGCTGCGCGCGCGGCGAAACGACCCGGCGAGCCGGATGCGGGCGTCAGCCCGCACGGCCCGCCGGAGTCTCCTACACCCCTTTTCCAGGCAGGGATTATGGCGAACCAAACCACTATTCGGCGGACGTACAGCTTCGAGTTTTTCCCACCGCGCACGCCCGAGGCGGTGGGCAAGCTGCAGACCACCCGCGATCGGCTCGCGAGGCTGAGGCCGGATTTCTTTTCCGTCACCTTCGGCGCCGGCGGCAGCACGCGCGACCTGACTTTCGAGACGGTGCAGGAGATAAAGCGCGCGACGGGTATCGACGCTGCGCCCCATATCTCGTGTATCGGCACGCCGGTGACGACGATCCGGGAGGTGCTCCAGCGCTACAAGCAGGCAGGCATCCGCCAGGTCGTGGCCTTGCGTGGCGACATGCCCTCGGGCACCGTCGGCTGGGGCGAATTGCGGTACGCCAACGAGCTCGTGGAGTTCATCCGCCGCGAGACCGGCGACTGGTTCCACATCGAGGTGGCAGCCTACCCGGAGGTACATCCGCAGGCCGGATCCGCCCAGGAGGATCTGCGCAACTTCAAGCGCAAGGTAGATGCCGGCGCCGACGGGGCGATCACCCAGTATTTCTTCAATCCCGATGCCTACTTCCGGTTCGTGGACGACTGCCGCCGGATCGGCATCGACATTCCAATCACGCCGGGCATCATGCCGATCACCAACTTCACCCAGCTGATGCGGTTCTCCGAGGGTTGCGGAGCGGAGATCCCCCGCTGGATCCAGAAGCGCATGCGGGACTTCGGGGACGACCGCGTGTCCATCCGTCGCTTCGGCATCGACGTGACCACCGAACTTTGCCGACGGCTCCTCGAGCGCGGCGCCCCGGGTCTGCACATCTACACCATGAATCAGCACGAACCGGCGGAGGCCATCTGGGAGAACCTCGGGTTGCGCACGCGCTAGGGCCGCAGGGCGGGTTGCCGCCGCCCGGGCGCCAAGTTGCCGCGCCCCGGCGTTCGGCGTAAGGTGAATCGGGTGAGTCGCACGGAATCCGCCAGCCCATCTGTCACGACGCGAACGGCGCTGCTGCTGGTTGACGATGACCCGCTCATCGTCGACTCGCTGCGCTTCGTGCTGGAGGATGCCTACTCGGTGCAGACGGCGGGGACCCGTGACGAGGTCAAGTCCCTGCTGCGGCGAACGGCGCAGATGCCCGAGCTGGCGCTGGTCGATCTCGGCCTGCCGCCCACGCCGCATACGCCCGCGGAGGGTTTCGCGCTCATCGAGGAACTGCTGGCCTTCAATCCCTCGATGAAGATCCTCGTGCTCTCCGGACAGAGCAACCGCAGCAACATCCAGCATGCGTTGACCCTGGGCGCGGTGGACTTCATCCCCAAGCCCTGCGACGCGCTGCTGCTGAAATCGCGCCTCAACCACCAGCAGATGATGCTGGAGGCCGAGAGGCCGGCGATCGAGGAGGCGCCCAGCGCCGACACCCTCGTCGGCCGCAGCAGCGCCATGCAGACGCTGCGCGCCCTCATCCGGCAGTTCGCCCGTTCGCCGTTTCCGGTGCTGATCGAGGGGGAGTCCGGCAGCGGCAAGGAACTCATCGCACGGGCGCTGCACGCGGAGAGCGATCGCGCCGAGAAGCCGTTCCTGGCCGTGAATTGCGCCGCGTTCACGAGCGAGCTGCTCGAATCGCAGCTGTTCGGGCACGCCAAGGGCGCCTTCACCGGCGCGGATTCCGGCAAGAGCGGCTTCTTCGAGCAGGCCGGCGCCGGCACCCTCCTGCTCGACGAGATCGGGGAGTTCCCGCTGCCGCTGCAGGCGAAGCTGCTGCGCGTGCTCGAGAACGGCGAGTACTACCGCATCGGCGAAACCGAACCGCGCTCCTCGAAGGCGCGGGTGCTGGCGGCCACCAATCGCGACCTGCGCGAGGAGGTGCGCGTGGGCCGATTCCGCCAGGATCTGTTCCACCGCTTGAGCGTGCTGAGCGTGCGCGTGCCGCCGCTGCGCGAGCGCGATGACGACAGCCTGCTGCTGCTCGAGGGGTTCCGGCGGCTGTACGCGGCCCATTCCGCACCGTTCACCCTCTCCGCGGAGGCCGAGGAACAGCTGCGCAGATACAGCTTCCCGGGCAACGTTCGCGAGCTGCGCAACATCGTGATCCGGCTCGGGGCGAAGTACGGCGGCCGCACGGTGAGCGCCCGCGAGCTGGCGGCGGAGCTCGAGACCGACACAGTGGTGGATGGGCGCGAGGAACGCGCGGACCTCGGCACGCTGGCCGAGCAGGAGATGCGCGCGCACGGGTTCTCGCTCGAGTCGGCGCTGGCGGAGTGGGAGCGTCGCTATATCAACGCCGCACTGCGCATCGCCGGCGGCAACCTGAGCAAGGCCGCGCGCATGCTGGGGATGAATCGTACCACGCTCTACAGTCGTCTACAGCGCCTCTCGATACATTTCTCCGAATAACGATCAAAGCGGATCATGTACTACAAGTTCTTCGGTCTCGATCAGCCGCCCTTCAAGATCACGCCCGACACGAGGCTGTTCTTCCCCGGTGCCAATCGCGGCGCCGCGCTCGAGGCCCTGGTGTACGCCATCACCAACGGCGAGGGCATCGTCAAGGTGGTCGGCGAGGTCGGCAGCGGCAAGACCATGCTCTGCCGCATGCTGGAGCTGGAGCTGCCGGACCACGTCGACGTTGTCTACATCGCCAATCCGAGCCTCTCGCCGGAACACATCCTGCACGCCATCGCATTCGAGTTGAGACTGGACGTCAAGCCGGGAGACGACCGGCTGGTGGTGATGCGCGCGCTGCAGGATTTCCTGCTCGCCAAGCATGCCGAGAACCGCCGGGTGGTGCTGTTCATCGAAGAGGCGCAGAGCATGCCGATGGCGACGCTGGAGGAGGTGCGCCTGCTCAGCAATCTCGAGACCGGGCAGGACAAGCTCATGCAGATCGTGCTGTTCGGACAGCCGGAGCTGGAGGAGATCCTCTCGCGGCACGAGATCCGGCAGTTGCGGGAGCGCATCACCCATACCTTCCCGCTCACGCCGTTCCAGCACTGGGAGATCCGGGACTATCTGAACAGCCGGATGCGCGCCTGCGGATTCCGGGGAGGGGAGGTCTTCGGCCCAGCGGCGGTCAAGGAGATCGAGAACTATTCGGCCGGTTTGGTGCGCCGCATCAACATCATCGCCGACAAGTCGCTGTTGGCCGCCTACGCCGAGCAGGCGATGACCGTCACGCCTCGGCACGTGCGCATGGCGGCCAAGGACAGCGAGTACCGCCCGCAGCGCCGGGTCCCGGCATGGGCCGCGATGGCCGCGGCGGCGGTTCTGCTGCTCGTGGCGGGGGGGGCCGTCTACTGGCTTTACCCGGGGCGCGGCGACGCCAGGGGCCCGGCCGGCTCCTCCCCCGCAGCAGCGGCGACCCCGGGGGCAGAGGCGGCCGGCGACGGTCCGGCCCGGGGGGCGGTGCCGCCCGGCGAGCCCCCTGCTTCAAGCAATCCGCCGGTCGCCAACTCCCCTGGATCCTCCCCGGCGCAGCCGGCCATGGGGCCTGGCGTGGAGACCTCCGGGATGGCGAGCAGCGCGTCCGGCGCGCGCCCTGCGACCGAGTGAGGGCGCCGATGAGTGCGGTTGTGAACTTCAGACAGGCTGCTCTTTAATCGATGCAAGCTATTCTGTAATATCGACAAACGGGTCTATGCACTGAATCAATGGATCATTGGAAATCTTGGGGCAGGGACGGCGTCGACCCGCAACGCTGGCCCGGCAGACGGGACATATCCATCCTGCCGCTAACGCAGCGGAGCGCTATGAAGAACATTCTCGCCATCTCACTGCTGTTCTTACTCGGCGCCTGTGCACAACTGGTGCCGCCGCCGCGCGAGCCGTCTGCGGGGCACATCAAGCCGGAACCCGCGCCACCCGCCGCGCCGATACCGAAGGTCGTGGAGGAGGCGCCGGTGCTGCCGCCGCCGCAGCCCGAGGTGCCGCAAGGCGAGCGTTACACGGTGGTGGTAAATGAAGTGCCCGTGAAGGAACTGCTTTTCGCCATCGCCCGCGACGCCGACATGAACGTCGACATCAATCCCGGCGTGAGCGGCGTGGTCACGCTCAACGCGGTGCAGCAGACGCTGCCGCAGATACTGAGCCGTATCTCCGAGCAGGCCGACATACGCTACGAGATTAAAGGCGACCGGATCTCGGTGATGCCGGACGTGCCTTTCGCGCGCACCTACGCGGTGAACTACATCAACATGTCGCGCGACGTCACCAGCAAGACCGAGGTCGCCACGCAGATCGACACCAGCACCGAGACCACGGCCGGCGGCGGGGCCAGCACCGGCAGTTCGCAGAACAATTCGACCACCAGCATCAGCAGCACCTCCAATCAGCGTTTCTGGGAGACGCTGACCGCGAACATCCTCTCGATACTGGGCCAGGTCGAGGCCGCCAACAGCATCGCGCAGGAGAAGATCGAGGAAAGCGTCGCGGAGTCCTCCGGCGGTCTTCTGGGTTTCGACCGCGACACGCAGCGCACGAGCAGGACCATCGAGCGCATGAGCGGCCTGCCGGCCTCCGAGCGCGTGATCGTCAATCGGGAGAGCGGCCTGATGACGGTGGTGGCCACTGCGCGGCAGCACGCGGAGATCCAGAAGTTTCTCGACCAGGTGATGGCCAACGTCTCCAGGCAGGTTCTGGTGGAGGCGACGATCGTCGAGGTCCGGCTCACCGATCAATACCAGGCAGGCATCGACTGGGCGGCGATTGCGGGGGACTTTGCGCTCGCAGCCGGCCTGACCGCCGGAGCCATCCCTGGAACGATCACTCTCGGCACGCCGGGGAACCTGCCCATCTCTTCGACAGCCTCGCCGTTCTCGGCCTTCACCTTCGCCGGCGACAACTTCAACCTCGGCATCCGCCTGCTCCAACAGTTCGGCAACGTGCAGGTCCTGTCCAGCCCGAAGGCGATGGTGCTGAACAACCAGACCGCGGTGCTCAAGGTCGTGGACAATCAGGTGTTCTTCACCATCGAGGCGGACACCACGCAGAACACCAACCAGACCACCACGACGGTGACCACCACGCCGCACTCCGTGGCGGTCGGCCTGGTGATGAACGTGACGCCGCAGATCAATGCCGACGACACGGTGATGCTGAACGTTCGTCCGACCATCTCGCGTATCAACGGTTTCGCCACCGATCCGAATCCGGCTCCGATTACCGTGGGCCTGCCGCCGAACCAGATACCGATCATCCAGACCCGCGAGCTGGAGTCCCTGCTGAAGGTGCCGAGCGGACAGACCGCCGTTCTGGGCGGCCTCATGCAGGACAGCGTCGACATCGCCACCGACGGCACGCCGGGGCTGCAGAACATCCCGGGTGTGGGTGAACTGTTCAAATACCGGAACAACCAGTACGCGAAGAGCGAGCTGGTCATTTTCCTGCGCCCGACGGTGATCAAGAACCCCGGCCTGAACGGGGATTTCAAGGACTACAACCAGTTCCTCTCGCCGGAGCCGGATCAGGGATTCCCGCCGCCGCTCAACGGTCAGGAGCCGCCGTGCTACCGCGACGAGCCGGGCTGCGCCAAGGACCGGGTCTGTCACGGCGACTGGTGCCAGTAATCACGAATTCAGGGTGAGCCGCCATGAGTCTGTTGATGGATGCGTTGCGCAAGGCGGAAGAAGAAAAACGTCGCGCCGCCCTGGAAAAGAAAGGTGAGGCGGGCGCCGCGGGCGCAAGCGCGCCGGATCAGCTCGCCTCGACATTCCCCCCGGAGGCCCCCGGCTCGGAAGTGGCCACCCAGACGGGTGAGCACACCGCGGAAAATCTCCGTCTCGAGCCCATGGAGGGCGCGGTGGCGGAACCGGAGCCCGCAAGCACCACGGCCCCGGGCAGCAGGACAGCCGCGGGAAGTACGACTGCGACGGGCGAGACCGCCGAGCCCTTCGGCGACACCACCCGAATGCGGTTGACCGCCGCCCAGCGGGACGTCTTCGATGCCCTGGGCGTGCCGCGGCGGAACGAGGCCACCGGCGCGTTCGAGGGCGAACAAGATTTCGACGCAACGATCCCCTCCAAGCGCATGCTCAAGCGGTCGCTCGAGGAATACTTCGAGCCGACGCGCTCGTTGGAGGGCGCGCGCGTCGCCGCCGCCCCGGCGGAGCCCGCAGCCCCCCAGGAGATCGACTCCGGCCCAATCACGGCGCAGACCGTCTTCTCGGCGAAGCGGCGCGGCCGCAGCAGCTCCGCATTCAGCGCCGCGGCCTCGCTGCTGTTGCTGGCAGCCGCGGGCCTGGGCGCGGTCGGCGCGTACTATTGGTACACCCAGTCGCGTTCTACGCAGCTCGTGCCGCCGCCGGCGGTAGCGCAGCGCGTCGAGGCCATCCAGGCGCCGGCGGTCGAGATGCCACAGGTGTCGCCCGCGCCGCCGGCCGAGACGCCCGGCGCAGCCGGGGTCGCGGAGCCGGCGACACCCGCGGCCACCGAGCCGACGGCGCCGGTTTCGGCGCCGCCGTCGGAAGAGTCCGTCGCCGCGGCGGAGCCGACCCCCGATACGGTCACGGCGCCGGTCTCGCCGACGCCCGAGGTACCCGCTGCGCCGGCCCCGCCAGCGGCGGGGGCGCCTGCCACGGCCCCGCCGGTGGCCGAGGTCACGCCTGGGCTGACCCCGCCGGCGGAGGGGTCGACCGCGGCCGCGCCTGCACCCGCCCCGCAGGCCGCGGCCGAGCCCCAACCGCCTGTGCAGACGGCCATGGTCGAACCGCCCACTACGGCGGAGGTCGAGCGGCTGCAGGCGGCACCTGCGCCGAAGCCGAAGTCGGAGCTGCCCGCGCCGAAAGTGAGCTCCGCGATCGATGGCAGTGTCATGCCCGGCGAGATCCGCATCTCGCGCGCGCGCGCGACGCAGCCGTTTGTCCCCGGGCAGGTCCAGGAGGCCTACGATGCGTATCAGCGCGGCGACTACGGCCGGGCCGAGACCCTATACCGCACGGCGCTGGCGCGCTATCCGGGCAATCGTGACGCGTTGCTCGGTATCGCCGCGTTGAGCTGGCGCAGCGGCGACAAGACCGGGGCGGCCGGAATTTACCAGCGGCTGCTGCAGGCCAACCCCAACGACGCCACGGCGCGTTCCGCCCTGCTCACGCTGCAGAAGGACAAGAATCCGGTGGTTGACGAGAGCACCGTCAAGCTGCTGCTGCACCGGGAGCCGGAGTCGGCGCAGCTTCGCTTCGTGCTCGGGAACATCTACGCGCGCCAGCAGCGCTGGCCGGAGGCGCAGCAGGCCTATTTCGACGCCTTCACGCGCGACAAGACCAACCCGGACGTGGCCTACAACCTGGCCGTCAGCCTCGACAACCTCGGGCAGCACGCCGCGGCGCTGGACCACTACCGCAAGGCCGTCGACCTCGCCCGGCAGCGTCCGGCGCGGTTCGCCGCCGCCGACGCCCAGTCGCGCATTCAGGCGCTCGCGCTGGCGAGCGGAAGTGCACCGTGAATGCCACGAAATCGCCGCTCCGTCTCGGTGAGTTGCTGGTCCAGAAGGGCATCATCAGCCAGGACCAGATCCGCATTGCGCTCACCGAGCAGAAGAAGCAGAAGGAACACCTGGGCAAGATTCTGGTTCGCCTCGGCTTCGCGACCGAGGCGGTCGTACTCGACGTCCTAGGCGGCGCCCTCGGCCAGCAGAGCATCGACCTCTCGAAGGTCGTCGTCGACAGCGAGGCGGTGCGCCTCATCCCGAAGGACTTCGCCCGCCGTTACCGCATCCTCCCGCTGACCTACGAGCTGAACCGCAATCGCCTGACCGTGGCGATGGCCGACACGCTCAACGTCGTCACCATCGATCAGATCAACGCCCTGCTCGGCGGCGACGTCGAGGTCGTGCCGCTGCTCGCCACCGAGGCGGACATCGAGAAGGCGATCGATCAGTTCTACGGCTTCGAGCTGTCGGTCGACGGCATCATCCAGGAGATCGAGACCGGCGAGATCGACTACGCCAGCCTCGAGGAGGACAGCGGCGAGTACAGCCAGCCGGTGGTGCGGCTGGTCAACGCCCTCATCGCCGACGCCGTCAAGCGCGGCGCCTCGGACATCCACCTCGAACCGGAGCAGGGCTTCATGCGCTTCCGGTACCGCATCGACGGCGTGCTGCGCCAGATCCGAAGCCTGCACAAGAAATACTGGTCGGCCATCGCCGTGCGCGTGAAGGTGATGGCGGGCATGGACATCGCCGAGACGCGCGCGCCGCAGGACGGCCGCATCTCGCTCTCGCTGTCCGGCCGCCCGATCGACTTCCGCGTCTCGACCATGCCGACGGTGCACGGGGAGAACCTCGTCCTGCGCATCCTGGACCGCCAGAAGGGGCTGGTGGAGCTCCCCCAGCTCGGCCTCGAGGAGAGCGTCCTCGGCAGCCTGCGGCTCATGGTCGCCCGCCCCGAGGGCATCATCCTCGTGACCGGCCCGACCGGCAGCGGCAAGACCACGACGCTGTATTCCGTGCTGAGCCATCTGAACACCGAGACGGTCAACATCATGACGCTGGAGGACCCGGTCGAGTACCCGATGGGCCAGATCCGGCAGACCTCCATCAACGAGGCGGTGCGGCTGGATTTCGCCACCGGCGTGCGCGCCATCCTGCGCCAGGACCCGGACATCATCCTCATCGGCGAGGTGCGCGACGAGGAGACCGCCTCGATGGCCTTCCGCGCCGCCATGACCGGCCACCAGGTGTTCGCGACCCTGCACACCAACAACGCGCTGGGGGCCATCCCGCGCCTGCTCGATCTCGGCATCCGCCCGGACATCATGGCCGGCAATATCATCGGCGTCATCGCCCAGCGCCTGGTGCGCAAGCTCTGCAACCAGTGCAAGGAGGCCTACGAGCCCAGCGATCTGGAGCTGCGGGTGCTCGGCATCGCCGCCAGCGATCCGCCGCCGCTCATCTACCGCGCCAAGGGCTGCATCCACTGCGACAACCAGGGTTATCGCGGCCGCATCGCCGTGATGGAGCTGCTGCGGTTCGATCGGGAGATCGACGCCCTCATCGCGCGCGGCGCCACCTTGAGCGAGATCGACGCCGCCGCCACCGCCAAGGGATTCGCGACCCTCGCCGACGCCGCCGGCAAGCGGGTTATCGAGGGCGTCACCAGCATCGACGAGGTCTCGCGCGTGGTCGATCTGACCGAGAGACTCCACTGATGGAGCTGTATCGCTACAAGGCGATGACCGCCGAGGGCCGCGTCAAGCGCAGCCGCCTCGACGCCATGAACCCGAGCGATCTGGAATCGCGCCTCGGGCGCATGGGCCTGGACCTCATCAGCTACAGGAAGATCGGCGGCAGGCATCGCGGCGGCGGCGGCCGGCCGATCAAGCGCGTCGATCTCATCAACTTCTGCGTGCACCTGGAGCAGCTTCTGCGCGCCGGCGTGCCGATGCTGGACGGACTGACCGATCTGCGCGACTCGCTCGAGCATCCCCGCTTCAGGGACGTCATCGCCGTCGTCATCGAGTCGATACAGGGCGGCAAGAACCTCTCGCAGGCGCTCAGCGAGTTTCCCTATGTGTTCGACGCCACGTTCGTGAATCTGGTGCGCGCCGGCGAGGAGGCGGGTCAGCTGCCGCACGTCCTGCACGAGCTCGCCGAGAATCTGAAGTGGCAGGACGAGCAGGCCGCCCAGATCAAGATGCTGCTCATCTACCCGAGCCTGGTCCTGCTGGTCGTCGGCGTCGCGGTGGTCGTGCTCATGGTGAACGTGGTGCCGGAGCTGCTGAAGTTCGTCAAGTCGATGGGCGGCACGCTGCCCTGGCACACCAAGGCCCTCATTGCCGTGTCCAACGCGTTCTCCAACTACTGGTACGTGATCGTGGCAATCCCGGTGGTCGCCGCCATCGTCATCCAGGTACTGTTGAGGACAAATCCGCCGTTCCGGCGTCGCTGGGACGCCTTCAAGCTCGATCTTCCCATCATCGGCCCGATACTCAAGAAGATCATCCTCACCCGGTTCACCAGCAACTTCGCGCTGATGTACGCCTCCGGCATCACGGTGCTGGAGAGCATCCGGCTGAGCTCCGGGGTGGCGGGAAATACCGCGGTCGAGGAGGCGGTGCTCAATGCCGGCAAACAGATGGCAGAGGGCTCGGGGATTGCCGCGAGCTTCTCGGAATCGGACCTGTTTCCGCCGCTGGTGCTGCGCATGCTGCGCGTGGGCGAGAACACCGGTTCGCTGGAGACGGCGCTCGCCAACGTCGGCTACTTCTACACCCGCGAGGTCAGAGAGGCCGTCGAGCGCATGCAGAAAGTGATGGGCCCGGCGATTACCGTCGTGTTGGGCGTGTTGCTGGGTTGGGTCATGCTCTCCGTGCTGGGACCGATTTATGACCTTATCTCTAAGATCAAAGTTTGACGTCTTCGACCGCCGCGCGGTCTTCATAACCGGCGACAAGATCGCCGTGTATCACTGGCGCGGCGGTGGCCTGGCGGACGGCTTCCTGTTCGAGGCGAACGATTCCGGTTTCGCGCAGTTCGCCCGCTACCTCGAGGAGTCGCCCCCGCACCCGGTCTACCTGGTGGTGGACGTCGTCGAGGAGGAGTACCGGCAGGAGACGATCCCGCACGCGCGCGGCAAGGACCGCCGCGCCCTCATCGATCGCAAGCTGGCGCGCCTGTTCCGCAACACCCCCTACCAGTTCGCCAGGGTCCAGGGCCGCGAGAAGGAGGGGCGCAAGGACGACCGCCTGCTGCTCACGGCGCTCACCAATCCGGACCAGCTCGATCCGATCATCAGGCTGTTCACCGACAACAAGGTGCCCTTGGCGGGGATCTACTCGCTGCCGATGCTGAGCGAACGGCTGCTGTCGGCCATCGATGCCAAGGCCGCCAACGTCCTGCTCGTCACCCTGCACGGAGCGAGCGGACTGCGCCAGACGTTCCTGCACGACAACGAGCTGAAGGTCAGCCGCCTGGCCAAGATGCCGCGCTACGGATCGGTATCCTACGGGCCGCACATCATCGGCGAGCTCGACAAGTTCCGGCGCTACCTCGTCAGCCTGCGGCTGGCCAGCCCGGAGCTCCCCATCGACGTCTTCATCGTCACCGGCGGCAACCTGATCGGCGAGCTGCGGCACCAGGCCAAGCCGCAGGACCTCGTGCGCTACCATCTGGTCAACGTCGCCGATCTCGGCCAGCGTCTCGGCATCAGCGGCGCGCTGACGACGCCTTACAGCGACGTCGTGTTCGCGCACCTGCTGCTCGAGGGTCAGCCGCAGAACCAGTACGCGCCCCGGCACCAGACGCGCTACTACCGCATGCATCGCACGCGCCTCGGGATGTTGGCGGCCGCGGCGCTCACCCTCTTCGGCGCGACCATCTGGAGCGGCGTGAACTTCATACAGGGCCTGTCGATGCGCCAGCAGTCCATCGAGGCGAGCAAGAAGGCGGACTTCTACCGGGCCCGATACGACGTCGCCCACAAGCGCCTGCCGCCCACCGCGGTGAGCCCGCGCGACATCGAGGCCGCGGTCAACGCCGTCGACCTCCTCGAGAAATACAAGTCCAGCCCGCTGGAGAGCATGCGCCTCATCAGCCATGCCCTGGACCAGTTCCCCTCACTGCAGCTGGACAAGCTCGACTGGCACACGGGCGCGGATCCGGATTCGACGCTGGATCGCGGCAATGGCGCCGCGCAGGCGGAGGCGATGCCGCTGCCGGCGGAGCCCGGCAAGAAAACCTACCTCTACTATCAGATCGCGGACATCGAGGGCCACATCGCTCCCTTCGACGGAGGTTATCGCGAGGCGCTGGCGCTGATCGACAGTTTCGCCGAGGCCCTGCGGAAGTCGGAGCTGGCATACAAGGTGGAGGTGGTCAGGCGTCCGCTGAACGTCGATTCCAGCGGCAGCCTGCAGGGCGCCGCCGAGGATCAACTCGATGCGACCAACTCCGGTTTCGCGGTACGCCTCGTACTGGGCATAGAAGGCAATGGCGATAAAGAAGGCTGACATCGATTGGCGGTTTCTGGGCGACGCCCTGCTGGCGCTGCTGGCCTGCGGCGTGGTGGGCGCGCTCATGGTCTGGTACAGCCTGCACTTCAAGCAGAGCTATGAGCAGGCCTTCAGGTCCAGCCACGCGGAGTTCCGCCAGACCAGCGAGCGGTATCTGTCGATCGATGATGAGGCGCGCATCATTCGCGACATGTACCCGCGATTCATGTCGCTGCACGACCGCGGCGTGCTGGGCAAGGAGAACCGGCTGAACTGGATCGAGACCCTGCGCGCCGCAGGCGCGTCGATCCGGATGCCGAGCCTGCGCTACCAGATCAACTCGCAGGAACCGGTCGGTCCGCCGTATCTGGCGACCGTCGACACGGGCAGTTTCACGGCCTACACGAGCAAGATGCAGCTCGACCTGGGCCTGCTGCACGAGTATGACCTCGCGGCGTTGCTGGACGATCTGAACAGAAACGCCACGGGCCTCTACAGCGTGAGCCAGTGCACGCTGTCGCGCACCAATCCGGAGATCCGGATGGAGCCCAAGGCGGACAACATCAAGGCAATTTGCAGCCTGGAGTGGTACACGCTCAATCTGCCCGGCGAGGGCCTGGTGATGAAGCAATGACGCGACCGGAGGGAATGTCGATGCGGTGTATGAGCGCCACGGCCGCGAGGGGGCTAATCGGGTTGTCGATAATCGTGGCGGGTGCATTGAGCCCGGCCGCGGCCGCGGAGCAGCTTGGCCGGTTTTTCCTCACGCCGGAGCAAAGGGTCGAGCTGGAGCGCCTGCGCCACGCTCCGCCGGAACCCGTCGTGCCGCCAGCCCCGCCGCCGGTGGTCGAGGCCGACCTGCCGCCGCCGGTGACCGAGCTGTCACGCGAAGAAATGCTGCCGCCCGCTCCGCCGCCGGAGGTACCGCCGATCACGGTCAACGGCGTGGTGATACGCTCGGGCGGCCAGAGCACCGCCTGGGTAAACGGCCGGAACACGCTCGAGGGCGACTTCAGCGGCGACAACATCCGCGTCGACCGCCCGCGCGGCGAGTCGGTGCATATCGTCACGCCCGAACACCTGCCCGACGTCACCCTGAAGCCCGGGCAGACCTACGACCCCGCCACCAACACCATCATCGACGTCGATGGAACTTCACGCTGAAGAGCGCGCGACTTGGTGGCCTGCACGATGAACCCAGCAGTTCAGACAACGCCAGTTCAGACAACGCCGCGCAAACGAGAGTGTGGAGCCGTTCTACTCGCCGCTATGTTGCTGTTGGTCGTGGTTTCAGCCTACGCGTTCCTGATAAGACTCAACGCGGCTGCCTCGATTTCCTATCAGCAACACCGCAGCGTGCGGGCGCTGGCTGAAGCCAAGGATGCATTGATCGGTTACGCGCTGACCTACGCCGAGAATCATACAGGACAGCCGCAGGGATACCTTCCATGCCCGGACGCCGACGGTGACGGTTCGGCCGATCCCCCCTGCGATGCTACTGGCGTCAGCGTCTTGGGGCGTCTTCCTTGGCGTACACTCGGAATCGAACCATTGCGAGATGGCGGCGGCGAGTGTCTCTGGTATGCCGTTTCGGGCCCGTACAAGGCATTGGGAAACAATAAGGCTGCCTTGACGAGCGACACCGATGGACTGTTCGAGATACAGGATGCCGCGGGAAGCACGATCATCGGCGGTGCGTCCAATGTTCGTGCGACCGCCGTAGTCTTCGCCCCGGGACGTGCCTTGGGCAACCAGGACCGGAGCAGCACCCCCGTTAGCCGCACTGAATGTGGCAGCACTAACGCGGCCGACCCCGTCAATGACCCGACGAACTACCTCGAAACGGCTGGCGGTGTGAACAACGCTACCGGGGCTGGCAACGGCGGCTCGGCAATGCCAACGCCAAACTGGGCGAGATTTGTGATGTCCACGGTCGCAGGCGGAGCCGGCGCAGCCACTTTCAACGATACGGTATTGCCGGTCACGCCAGGGGATTTCGCAGCGGTGTATCGACGAATGGATCAGTGGGTCGCCGAACGAGTCAGGACATGTTTACAGGCCTACGCCGGAGCACCCGGCGCGGGCGGACTGTACCCGTGGGCATCGGTACTCAATCCTTTAGCAGCGCCGGATTACGTCGATGATGCCGGGGAGCGATTTGGCCGCATACCCGATGCGCCCCTTAATAACACGGTCGCGTCGGCACTCGCCGCAGGCAACTCGATGTCATCGGTATGGCCGCCGGACCCGAATGCACCGGCTCAGACATGTTTCGACGACTCGGCACCGCAAGTAGCATGGTCATGGTGGTGGTGGACTGGCTGGAAGCAATCGGTGATGTACGCCGTCGACAGCGAATTCTCGCCGATCGGCACTGGCTCCGCGCCCGCAGCGCTCGCAGTAGATGGTGCGCAAGCGAGGGCAGCCGTGTTGGTGGCAGGGCGTACGCTGAATGGGCAGGCTCGTAGTTCGGATGCCTTGCGCGGAGACATCGTGCAGTATCTGGAGAACGACAACATTCCAGGTTCAGGTACCGGGGCGATACCTCCGGGCAGCGAGACATTTGGCAATGCGGATGCATCCGCGACATTCAACGACGTCGTCTGCAGTGAAATGAATTGCTGACAGGTGTTGTGAGAAACAGAATTCACCCATCGATGCGTTTGCGAGCACGGGTCGCGACAAGCAGACGAGGACGCGGCTTCACACTTGTGGAGATCGCCGTTGTGCTCGTGATCCTTGCGCTGCTTCTTGCAAGCATTCTGGGGCCGCTTGCCACGCGGCTTGAGGCTGGAGAGCGCCAGAGGGCGCAGGACGAGCTCTCCGAGATAAAGGAATCGATCTATGGGTTCGTGCTGACCAATGGTCGGCTGCCATGCCCGGACACCGATCCGGTTCCTGATGGTGACGAGAACAGAGACGGTGCGGGGGCGTGCGTTCGTCCCGATGGGACGCTCCCGTGGCGAGTACTCGAGGCGCCCGCTCAGGATCCATGGGGAAATCCCTATGCCTACCGGGTGACGTTGATTTTTGCCGATAATCCTCCGTCAGGAACGAGCGGAACCTGCACCACGGCAGCGGCGCAATCATCCTTCAATCTCTGCGACACCGGCAACATTGACGTGAATGACGCAAGTGGCGCATTGCTCGCTACGGTGCCCGCGGTGGTTTTTTCCGCAGGCAAGAATGAGAACGACCCGGCCCTAACGGTTGGTGGTGCGTTATCGGTTCATGAGGCTGAGAACGCCGACGGCGACACCACATTCATTTCGAAGACGTTCAGTCGCGATGTGGCGCAAGAGTTCGATGACGTAGTGCTCTGGATTTCGCCAAATGTCCTCAAGAACAGGATGGTGGTCGGTGGTCGGTTACCCTAAGGCTAGGGGGGCGGGAGAAACGGGTGTCGCATGTCCGTTGACCACGCTTGGCGGCAGACATGTATTAGCCGTTGCAGATATCCTGAGGTCGACCTCGTTCATGGCTTGGTCGAGAGATCCTTGCCATGGTCATAGCCGCCCCTGTGAGCTTCGCTGTCGAAAAGGCTGTACTGATCCGTCGCGGAGAGGTCCGGTCGCCGGCGCAGCTCGAAGCTGACGAATCCGTCCTCGTTGCGCGCCAGCGAGAGGCTGTAGCCGAGCATCTCCGCCTGCCGGGCGGACTGGTACAGCCCAATCCCCAGGCCGGTGCGCGACGGCACCGGCCGGCGCAGCAATCCGTGCGCGATGTCCTCGGGCACCCGCTCGCCGCTGTCCGTGACGGTCACCCGCAGGTCCGACTCGCTGCTTTCCACCACCACGCTGATCTCCATGTCCGGTTCGAGCTGGCGCTTCTGGCGCGCGTTCTCCAGCAGGTTTTCGACCACGCTGTCGAACAGGTCGGCGGGCACCAGCGGATCGCGGGTGATGCGCCCCTGCAGCTCCACGCCGGTCCCCTGGTGTCGCGTTTGCAGGGCGTCCCACCACGCGCTCAGGGGCTGCTGCTCCAGGCCGACCTTGGTGGGCGACTGCAGCTTGTCGAGGGCGAGCTGCAGGCGCTGGGTCACCACCGGCAGCTGCTGCTCGATGAAGTGCTGCGTGCGCGCCGAGCGCCGGCGCTCGCCGTCCTTGAGCGTCGCCTGCTCCTGGCTGATGACCAGAGTCATCGTCTGCAGTGACTGCAGCAGGTTCTTGATGTCGTGCGTCACGCGCGCCCCGGTCTCGTAGATGGCCTGCAGATGCGCCTGGCGCGAGAGCTCCTGCTCGCGCTGCTTGGCGATGTGGAAGTGCCCCAGCAACTGCACCAGCAGCCTGCCGTGCAGCAGCAGCGTCGGGCTCGGCTCGCGCTGCACGTACAACCGCATCGAGATCCCGGGCGTGTTCAGGTCCATGGCGTGACGCGTGCGCTGGCCGGCCAGGCCCTCGCTCTCCTCGGCCTGCCACTCCACGCCGCTCACCCAGGGCAGCCCGACCAGGGCGCGCATCGCCGCCGTGAGGAACTGCGAGGGTGTGCGCTGCTCGTCGGCGATGTCGGCCAGGTCCGTGAGCCATTCCTCGAACGGCGTGCCGATGTTCAGCAGCGACCGCTCCCAGAGGGCGGCCAGTCCGCCCGCGCCCGTTCCCGGGGTGAGCAGCCAGCTGAGCGCGAACAGGAAGGCGCCCAGCGCCAGGCTGGCCGCGATCAGGGCGTCGGCGTAATCGGCGTCGTTTCTGTACATCGTGACGACGCTGCCCAGCGCGACCAGCGCCGCCATCAGCGAGGCGGTCACGCCGCGGAAGAGATCCACGGAGTGAGAGCTGCGCATCGTCGACGGCGCTGAAGGCATGAAGGCGATCACCAGCGGCAGCGCCAGCAGCCCGTACTGGAATATGGAGGTCACGGTCTCCGGCATGCTGCGCGCGGGGAACAGCAGCGGCACGACGACCACGAGCAGCTTGGAGATGAGGAATAGCAGCGTCAGCATGTAGACGACGCGTTCGGATTGCGAGGTGATCGTGCGGCCGCCGACCAGTCCGATGATGAGGATCAGCCAGCAGGCCAGCAGCCAGCCGTTCAACAGCACCACGAAGCCGACCGTGAACGCCATGAACACGCCCGCGTCCACGAGGTCGAGCCGGCGATCGCCCCGCCAGATGGGCTGCCACAACATGAACAGCCCGAGATGCACGAGCATCAGCGAGCGCGACAGGGGAGTGGCGAAACCCCAGGAGGTGGCGACGTGCAGGAACAACAGCATCGCCCCGAGCAGGACGTTCTCGTACCGGGCCACGAACCGCAGCACCAGGCTGGTGGCCTGACGCTGTCGTCTACGCGAGCGCGATTCGCGGATCGCTTCCATGAGCCTGGCGGCGACGGCGACCCGCGGGCCGGGCGCACGGCGACCGGGTTGCGCGGCCGGCGCAACGGCGCGAAAACGCCGTGAACGGCGACCGGCGGCCGAAATGAAGTGCGGTATGATTCATTGCAGAGGCCAGCCTACCGTATGTGGAGACAAACCAAAACCATCGCAGGGTTCACGGCGCTGGAGGCCAGGCGCGGCCGGCTGCTGCGCCTGATGGCCGCGACCCTGCTTGCGGCCTTCCTGCTCAGCGAGATCGCGGCCGCGGCCTCGGTCACCGAGAGCAACGCCATCAGGCTGGCGTTCCTCGCCTCGACGCTGCGCGTGGCGGCGGTGTTCGTGGTCGCCGCGTTCATCGCCGGGAGCATCGCCAGGGAGCAGGCCGACAAGGGCAGCGAGATGGTCCTGTCCCTGCCGCTGCCGCGCCACGTGTACTACCTGGGCAAGCTCGCCGGCTTCGCCGTCATCGCGGTGGTCATCGTCGTCCTCTACGCGCTGCTGGTGGCGCTGCATTCGCCGTTTACGCAGGCCTTGCTGTGGGCGGCGTCGCTGCTGTGCGAGCTTCTCATCATCGTCGCGTTCACGCTGCTCTGCAGCTTCACCTTCGCGCAGGTGCCGGTGGTCCTGAGCGCGGTCGCGGCGTTCTACCTGCTGTCACGGACGATGGAGGCAATTCGCCTGATGAGCCGCGGTCCGCTGGTGGACGCCACCGAGCCCTCGTCCCGGCTGATAGCGGCCATCGTCGATGGGATCGCCTACGCTCTGCCCGATCTGGGCCGGTTCACGCCCACCGACTGGCTGGTCTATCAATCCGGCGGCATCGGCGAGCTCGTCGGCATCGCGGCGCAGACCACCATCTACGTCACGCTCCTCGTCGCCGCGGGTCTGTTCGACCTCTACCGGCGCAACTTCTGATGGGCGCGCGGGAGCGGTCGATCGCGGCCGTGCCCCTGTCCGTGGCGGCCGTGTTGCCGCTGGCATTGGCGGCGCAGCTCTACTGGCATCATCGGCTGCCGGCGCCCAGCGCCTCCGCCACGGAGCTCGCGGCGCCGCCGCCCCGGCCGGTGCTCGAGGTCGCCGCCGCCGGCGACCGGACCTCATTCGCGAAAGTCTTGATGCTGCGCCTGCAGGCCTTCGACAATCAGCCGGGCATCAGCATTCCGTTCCGCGCCCTCGACTACAGCCGCGTCATCGCATGGCTGGGCGCGATACTGCGACTCGACGAGAGGGCCGCCTACCCTTTGCTCGCCGCCGCCCGCCTCTATGGCGAGGTGCCCGAGCCGGCGAAGCAGCGCATGATGCTGGAGTTCGTCCACGAGGAGTTTCTTAAGGATCCGAACCGGCGCTGGCCGTGGATGGCGCACGCCGTGTTCGTCGCGCGGCACCGGCTCCACGACATGCCGCTGGCATTGCGGTACGCCGACGCCCTGGCCACGCACGTGACCGACACGCGCGTTCCATCCTGGGTCACGCAGATGAACATCTTCGTGCGGGTCGATATGGGTGAGACCGAGGCCGCCAAGGTCCTGCTCGGCGGTTTGCTCGAGAGCGGCCGGGTCACCGACCCCGCCGAGCGGCGGTTCCTGATGCGGCGCCTGGAGGAGTTGGAGAGATCCGGAGGGAAATGACGCGCGCTCAGGTCTCGTAATCGACCACGCGGCGTTCCACGCGCACCTCCTTCACGAACTCCGCCACGCGCTCGTGCTCGGGGTGCTTCTGGTAGGCGGCGAGCGCGTCGCGGTCGGCGAATTCGGAATAGAGAACCACGTCGCTGGCGTCACCGCCGGGGATGGCATTAATCCCGACCTCGATGGCGAGCAGCCCCGGGATGCGGCCGCGCAGCGCCTCCAGCGCGCGCTTCATCTCGGCGGCGTTCTCCGCCTGGGTTCGTTCCGCGGTGGCGCGCAAGCGCCACATGACGATGTGTTTGAGCATACTCAGTTCCCGAGATCGGTGTTCTTGTCGAGCAGATCGGACAGCCGCCGATAATCGCCGTGCGGAGGCAGTTCATCGCTGTGAGAATGCCCGGAGCGCCAGAAGACACGGTAGGCCCGCGCGCCGCGCCGCGAGGCCAGGATGCGGTACCGATCGTCCACGATCTCTATCGCTGCGCAGTCCTCCAGGGCAATCGCTACGCCGGCAGAGGTCCGCATCATGGCCCTCAGTGCCGCGCGCCGGTGCTGCTCGGAGTCGTAATGCGGGCAGGCCGTGGCGCCGATGAAGTCCAGTCCCCGAACCCGGATCAGAGTCTGGTTCCCGGGGTTGCTGAACTTGCGCGCATCGCTGTTGCCGGCGCGAAACCAGCAGATGGCGCCGGCGCTGAGTCCGCTCAATACGGCGCCGCGGCGTCGCGCCGCGTTGAGGAGGCGGTCGACGCCGAGCCGCCGCCACAATCGCATCATGCGCAGCGTGTTGCCGCCGCCGACGTAGACAATGTCGGCCGCGGCGATGCGCGCGGCGAGCTCGCGCGGTCCAGGGCGATCCCGGTAGAGCAGCAGGGTTTCGACGCGGCAGCCCAGTGTGCCGCCGAAATGCCGGATAATGGCCTCGCAGTAGTCGGCGGCGTCCAGACTGGCCGTCGGCAGGAAGAGGAGGCGCGGCCGGCGCCGGCCGGCGAGCCGGACTATTTCCCGGTCGATCTCGGTGGTCTGCGGCGTCGCGGTGCGTACGCGCCCGCCGCCGATGGCGACGACGCGACGCGTGGAGTCTTTGACGGGCATGAGCTGGAGCAACGATCTGTCTGCGAGTAGCACCGGGGTGCGCGGCGAGCCGCGCGCATTCTGCCATGAATGAGGGCGTGTTGGACGCGCTGCGGGGCATTCCCCTGATCCTGCGCGCGGAGGTCGAGCGAAGCTGGGGGGAGATTGCCCGCAAGGGCCTGCCGTTCGCCGCGCCCTCGGCCGCGGTAGTGGCGCTGCCGAAGGTCCTGGGCGCGAGCCGATACGTGACCGGACAGTGCCTGCGGAATCCGCAGCTGGTTCAGGACCTGATCGGCAGCGGTGACATCGAGCGCACCTACGAGGAAGGCGAGCTTCGCGAACGGGTGCGGATCGCGCTGGCAACCGTCGAGGACGCGCGTTCGCTGGCGATCGCCCTGCGGCGCTTCCGCCACCGGGAGATGGTGCGGATCGCGTGGCGGGACATCGGCGGACTGGCGGATCTCGATGCGACGCTGCGCGAGACGTCCTGGCTCGCCGACGCGCTCACGGACGCGACGCTCGACTGGTTGTATCGCGATCAGGTGGCGAGCCATGGAGAGCCACGCGACGATCGCGGCGTGCCGCAGCGCCTGTTCGTCATCGCCATGGGCAAGCTCGGCGGTGAGGAGCTGAATTTCTCCTCCGACATCGACCTCATCTACGGATACCCGCGCGGTGGCGAGACCGGCGGCGCGCGCAGCGTCTCCAACCAGGAGTTCTTCGATCGCCTGGGACGCCGGCTGGGCAAGCTCCTGCAGGAGCCGGGCGAGGAGGGATTCGTCTTTCGTGTCGACATGCGCCTGCGTCCGTTCGGCGACAGCGGCGCGCTCACCCAGAGCGTGGCGGCGATGGAGAGCTACTACACGACTCACGCGCGCGACTGGGAGCGCTACGCGATGATCAAGGCGCGCATCTGCGCCGGCGACCGCGATGCCGGCGAGGCCTTCCTGAAGGGCCTGCACCCGTTCGTCTACCGGCGCTACATCGACTTCGGGGCGCTGCAGGCCCTGCGCGAGATGAAGGCGTTGATCAACGCCGAGGTTGCGCGCGCCGACCTGCACGACGACGTCAAGCGCGGTCGCGGTGGCATACGGGAGATCGAGTTCATCGCCCAGATGTTCCAGTTGATCCGCGGCGGCCGCGAACCGGCGCTCAGGGTTCGGCCGACATGCAAGGCTCTCCTCGCCCTCGAGGCGCTGAACGAGCTGCCGGCACAGACGGTGGCCGAGCTGCTCGAGGCCTACCGCTTCCTGCGCAACACCGAGCACCGGCTGCAGCAGATCGACGATCAGCAGACGCAGACCCTGCCGGAGACGCAGGAGGACAGGGCGCGGGTCGCGCTGGGCATGGGATTCGATTCCTGGGATGCCTTCGCCGGGGAGCTCGCCCGGCATCGCGCCAACGTCGAGAACCACTTCTCGCGACTACTGGAGGTGCCGGAATCGGCGAAGGGTTCGCGCGCGCCGTCGGGCGAAGACAGCGGCGTGGATGCGATCTGGTCAGGGCAGTTGAGCGGCGAGGGAGCCGAGAGGGTGCTCGCCGCACTCGGTTTCGCCGAGCCCGCCGGCGTGCTGCAGGACATCGATCGACTGCGGGCCGCGCCCGACATCGGTCGACTGAGCCGGCACGGCCAGGAGCGCCTGCAGCGTCTGCTGCCGATGGTCCTGCGGACCGTGGCCGGGCATGCCGACGAGCGGGTCGCGCTGCAGCGCATCTTTCAGCTGCTCGAGACGGTCGCGCGCCGCAGCGTCTACCTCGCGCTGCTCGCCGAGCAGCCGCAGGCGTTGCGGCAGCTGGCGCGGCTGGTGGCCGCCAGCCCGTGGATAGCCGGTTGCTTGGTCCGCCAGCCGATACTGCTCGACGAGCTGCTCGATCCGCGTGCGCTCTATGCGCCGCCGTCGGCGTCCCAGCTCGAACAGACGCTGCGCAACGAGATCGCCAAGCATCCGCCGGAGGATCTGGAACGCCAGATGGAGGTGCTGCGCCACTTCCGGCAGGCGGAGGTGCTGCGCGTGGCGGCCTCGGACCTCACCGGGCATCTGCCTCTGCCGGAGGTCAGCAATCACCTGTCGTGGATCGCCGAGGCGGTGCTGCGCGTGGCCCTGGAGCTCGCCTGGAGGCATCTCGTGGAGCGCCACGGACAGCCGCTTTGCGGCCCCTCGGAGGCGCGGCGCCCGGCCGGTTTCGCCATCATCGCCTACGGCAAGCTGGGCGGGCTGGAGCTCGGCTACGGGTCGGACCTCGATCTGGTGTTCCTGCACGACAGCGCCGGCGAAGACCAGGCCACCGATGGCGAGCGTTCGCTCGACAACGCCACTTTTTTCACCCGCCTCGGACAACGCATCATCCACCTCATCTCGACGCTGACGCCGGCCGGCGTCGCCTACGAGGTCGACACCCGACTGCGGCCGAGCGGTGCCGCCGGCCTGCTGGTGAGCAGCATCGAGGCCTACGGGCGGTACCAGCGCGAGCAGGCCTGGACGTGGGAGCACCAGGCGCTGGTGCGCGCACGCTTCGTGGGCGGACACGCGACGGTGGGCGGACAGTTCGAGGCGATTCGGCGCGAGGTGCTCGGGCGACGCCGCGAACTCGCGACCCTGAGGCGGGAGATCATCGAGATGCGCGCGCGCATGCGCGGCGAGCACGCCTCGACGGAGCCGGGCGTGTTCGACCTGAAGCAGGATCCGGGCGGTATCACGGATATCGAATTTATGGTGCAATATGGCGTGCTCGCCTACGCGGCGGACCAGCCCGCCCTGCTCACATGGACGGACAACAAGCGGCTGCTCGAGGTTTTCAGCGAATGTGGAGTACTGCCGGCGACGGCCTGCGCGGAGTTGCGCGAGGCGTATTTCGCGATGCGCCACCGCATCCACCGCTGCGCGCTGCAGGAACAGCCCGCCCGCGTGCCCGACAGCGAGTTCCAGGGCGAGCGCCGCCTGGTGATCGGGCTGTGGCGCGAATTTCTTTTGGATGCCGTTTCGAAAGGTTCTGAAGATGGGGATGGATAATCGTGATGGCGTGATCTGGCTCGACGGCAAACTGGTGCCGTGGCGGGAGGCGAAGACGCATGTATTGACGCATACCCTGCATTACGGACTGGGTGTCTTTGAAGGGATTCGCGCCTACAAGACCGATCGCGGCGCCGCCATATTCCGTCTGCACGAGCATGTGCAGCGCCTGTTCAACTCGGCGCACATAATGCGCATGGAGATGCCGTACGACAGGGCGCAGATCACCGAGGCCTGCCGTGCGGCGGTGCGGGAGAACAAGCTCGAGGCCGCCTACATTCGTCCGATGTGCTTCCTCGGGTCCGAGGGCATGGGCCTGCGTGCCGACAATCTCAAGACGCACGTGATGGTCGCCGCATGGTCGTGGGGTTCGTACCTGGGCGAGGACGGCATGCAGCAGGGCATACGCATCCGCACCTCCTCCTACACGCGTCACCACGCCAATATCACCATGTGCAAGGCCAAGGCCAACGGCAACTACATGAACTCCATGCTGGCGCTGCGAGAGGCGATCGAATGCGGTTACGACGAGGCGCTGCTGCTCGACGCCGAAGGATACGTCGCGGAAGGAAGCGGCGAGAACATTTTCATCGTTCGCAACGGGGAGTTGCGGACGCCGGACGTGACCTCGGCGCTGGAGGGTATCACCCGGGAGACGATCATGGCACTGGCCGCCGAGACAGGCGTGCCGGTCAGGGAACGGCGCATAACGCGAGACGAGGTGTACATCGCCGACGAAGCCTTCTTCACCGGCACCGCGGCGGAGGTGACCCCGATACGGGAGCTCGACGGGCGGCGTATCGGCGCCGGCACGCGCGGACCGATCACCGCCAAGCTGCAGTCGCTGTACTTCGACGTGGTGCACGGCCGCCACGCCGATAGGCAATCGTGGTTGACCTATGTCTAGTGCGGGGCGGCCGGCGTGGCGCGAGATGCGGAGCGCGATTCACCCCCCGGGCACACGACGTGCCCGCCGACGAGAGAGATAGTCACATGGCGAAGCAGGCTTCCGAAACGGCACTACCCAACGCGCAAGCTGTCCAGGAGGTGACGCGCAAGGATCTGCCGCTGCACTGTCCGATGCCCGGCACCTCGCTGTGGAATTCGCACCCACGAGTGTTTCTGCCGATCGAGGAGACCGGCAAGGCCAAGTGCCCTTATTGCGGCACCGAGTTCGTGCTTGTCGAATAGCGATCGCACCTCAGCCGTCGTCGTCTGGCGATTCAGCGACGGCAGGCGAGGACACGACAATCAATCCCTGGGCCTCATCGACGCGCTTGCGCGCCGCGTGCCGTTGCGGCATCACACCCTGGAGGTCCCGTCCGCCGGAACGCTGTTCCGGGCCCTGGTGACTGGACGATACGCGCCGGGCGCGGCGTTGCCGCGACCGACGCTGCTCATCGGAGCGGGCCACGCAACGCACCTGCCCATGCTGGCGGCGCGGCGCGCCTGCGGCGGCCGCGTCGTCGTGCTGATGAAACCAAGCCTGCCGCGCCGGTGGTTCGACCTCTGCATCATCCCGCAGCACGACGCGGTCCCTCCCGGCGACGGCGTGATCCTCACGCACGGCGCCCTGAACCGCGTGGTGCGCTCGGACACGCTCGATGCCGGCCGCGGACTGATACTCATCGGTGGGGAGTCCGCCCACTATCGATGGAACGAAGCCGAGGTGCTGCGGCAGCTCAGCGACGTGGTGGGCCGGTGCCCGGAGATTGCCTGGCAGATCGCCGACTCGCGACGCACGCCCGCAACCACGCTCGAGGCATTGCGCGCGCTGCCACTGCGCAACGCGGAGTTCGTGCACTATGAGGACGTCGGCGGGGACTGGCTGCGCGAGGCCCTCGCGCGGAGCGCAACGGTGTGGGTCACGCCGGACAGCGTCTCCATGCTCTACGAGGCGCTCACGGCGGGCGCCGCGGTCGGCCTGCTGGAACTTCCGGCGCGCGGGCCGTCGCGGATCGAGCGGGGTCTCGCCGTGCTCATGGAGCGCGGCGACGTCCGGCGTTACTCGCAATGGCGCATCGATCGGAAGCTGCCAGCCGCGCGCACGCCCCTGGACGAGGCGTCACGCTGCGCGGAGTGGATCCTCGAGCACTGGCTGTCGCGATGACGGGCAGAAAGCGGCGCGTGCCGCCGTCGCCTCAGCGACCGCCGGCCTCGTCGACGATCTCGCCCATGCGCTTGCCCGGGCGCACCTGGCCCTGGTAGATGAGGAAGCGGCCCGCGGCCCCGCCCGAGGAGGCGCCGACCTCCATCCAGGTCCACATCTGACCGTTCTGCGTGTCGAGGATGAAGACCTTGCTCGAACCGTCCGTGGGGTTGTAGACGGGTACCGCCTGGTAACGCCCCTCGGCGGCGGCCAGAGGCGCGAGAAGGGTCAGGCACAGTGCGAGGATCTTGCGCGACGACATCTTGAACTCCTTTCGCATGATGGTGGCGGGCCTTTGTTCGCGACAGCGCCGAAGTGTAAGGCCGGCCGGCAGGGAACTGGAAGGGACTGCGGCGGTAAGGCGATGCGCCGGCGCGCTCAAACCGCGGCCATCTCACGCGCGGCGGCGACCAGCGCCAGGCGCGCGACCACGCCGTAGGCGTAGAAGCGATTCGGATGCGCGTCGGGTCCGAGCTTGCGATCCGGGGAGATGCAGCATTCCGCGAACGCCAGCGGTTCGAAGCGCATGCCCGGGGCGTTGAGATTCTCCGCGGCGGACCGCTCCTTGTGGACCCGATAAAAGCCGCCGACGACGTGGCGGTCGATCATATAGACGACGGGTTCGGCCACGGCGGGCGGCGTGCCCCAGGTTTCGTGCGTATAGACGCCTTCCTGCACGATCACGTTGCGTATGGCCATGCCGCCCTTGGAGGTCGACATCCGCGTTCGTTCCTTGCGGCTCAGGCTCGTCACCTCTTCGGGGTCGAAGACCGTCATCACGCCCATGCCGTAGGTGCCGGAGTCGGCCTTGACGATGACGAAGGGCCTGCAGGCGATGCCGTGCTCGTCGTACTTCTTCTTGATCGCCTCGAGCAACTCGCGGGTGTGCCGGCGCAGGCAGTTCATGCCGCTGCCGTCCATGAAGTTCACCTCCCCGCAGTTCCGGAACAGCGGGTCGAAGCACCACGGATCGAGATCGACGTAGCGGCTGAATTCCTCGGCCACGGCCTTGTAGTGGCGGAAGTGCGAGGATTTCAGGCGCGATGACCATCCCAGCGCCGGCGGCGGCACCACCGGTTGCGCGACCTCCAGCAGGATCTCGGGCTGCCCGCCGGAGAGATCGTTGTTGAGCAGGACCAGGTCCGGCATGAACTCCCCGACGTGCACGCGATCGCCGGTGCGCTGCAGCGGCTCCAGCACGACGCTGCGGCCCGAGGGCAGATCAACCGTCATCGGCTCGCGCAGGTCGGGAATGAGCGAGCCGATGCGCACCTCGAAGCCGGCCTTCTCGGTGATGGTGCGCAACACCGCCAGGCTCTCGAGATAGAAAAGGTTGCGCGTGTGGCTCTCCGGGACGATGACGATGCGGCTGATATCGCCCTCGAAGCGTTCCACCGCGCCCTGCAGGGCCTGTATGCAGAGCGGCATGAAGGCAGGATTGAGATTGTTGAACCCCGCCGGGAACAGGTTGGTGTCCACGGGCGCGATCTTGTAACCGGCATGGCGCAGATCGACCGATGCATAGAACGGGGCCGGCGCGCGGCGCCATTGGCCGCGGAACCAGGTCTCGATCGAGGATTGGTGATCGAGCAGGTGGCGCTCGATATTGTCGAGCGGACGGCTCGAGGCGGTCGTCAGGTTGGGGACAGGGCTGATCTGGGCGGCCATGGTCAGCGGATTCTACACCATGGACCCTGGGCGGGTGCCGGGCGGGGGGTTACCAGTCCCCGTGGCTGGACTGCAGGGCGGCGATGGCGGCCAGGGCTGCGGTCTCGGTGCGAAGTATTCGTGGGCCCATGCGCACGGCGGTGTACCCGGCCGCTGCCGCGCGGGCTGCCTCGGCCGGCGCCAGGCCGCCTTCCGGGCCGATGAGCACGGTCACGCGGGTTTCGGGGCGGATCGCCGACCACGGCTGCTCGGCGTCGCCCCGCAGCAGCAACTTCTCGCCCTCGCGCGGTTGCAGCAGCCAGTCCTCGAGTTCCGTGACCGGCAGCAGGTCAGGCAGCCGATTGCGTCCGCACTGTTCGCAGGCGTTGACGATCACCCTCTGCCAATGCTCCTTCCGCCTCGCGGCGCGGGCATCGTCCAGTTTCACGGTGGTGCGTTCGGTAATGAGCGGAACGATGGCGGCCACACCCAGCTCGACGGCCTTTTGTATGGTGTAGTCCATGCGCTCTCCGCGGGAGATCCCCTGCGCCAGCGTGATGGCGAGCGGCGACTCGCGGCTGACCGCGCGGCAATCGTCGAGCCGCACGGTCACGGCCCGCCTGCTGACGCTCTCGATCAGGCCCCGGCACTCCACGCCGTCGTGGAACAGGCAGATCGGGTCGTCAGCGCGCAGGCGCAGGACCGTGGTCACGTGGTGGGCTGCCTCCGGATCCAGGGTCACCGATGCGCCGGCCGCGGGAGGGCTGGCCACGTAGACGCGGGGAATGCGCATGCCTTCAGTCCGCCGTGGCGACGTCGATGCCTTCGCCGGCCACCGTCGCCAGGAAGTCTATCTCCTCCGGCGAGATGACGTACGGGGGCATGAAATAGACGACGTTGCCCAGCGGGCGCAGCAGCGCGCCTCGCTCCAGGCCGTGGCGATAGACCTTCAATCCGCGCCGCTCCTGCCAGGGAAATGGCGTGCCGGTGGCCTTGTCGCGGATCATCTCGATGGCCAGGATCATGCCCGTCTGGCGCACCTCGGCCACGTGCGGGTGGCCGGCGAGGTGCGCGACCGCCTCGCCCATGCGGGCGGCGAGCAGCCGGTTGCGCTCGATCACCGGTTCCTCCTCGAAGATGTCCAGCGTTGCGAGCGCGGCGGCACAGGCCAGCGGGTTGCCGGTGTAGCTGTGGGAATGAAGGAATGCCTTGAGGGTATCGTACCGGTCGTAGAAGGCCGAGTAGACGCTCTCCGTGGTCAGCACCGCGGACAGCGGCAGGTAGCCGCCGGTCAGGCCCTTGCCCAGGCAGAGAAAGTCCGGGGAGATCCCGGCCTGCTCGCACGCGAACAGCGTGCCCGTGCGGCCGAATCCCACGGCTACCTCATCGGCGATCAGGTGGACGTGATGGCGGTCGCAATACTCGCGCAGCAGGCGCAGGTAGACCGGGTGGTACATGCGCATGTTGCCGGCGCATTGCACCAGCGGCTCGACGATGACGGCGCAGGTCTCGTGCGCGTGCTCGGCGATGAGTTGCGCCATGGATTCGAAGCTGCGGCGCGAATACTCCAGCCATGTCTCGCCGGCCGCGCGCCGGTGGCAATCCGGCGAGGGGGCGACCAGCGCCTGCATGAGCAGCGGCCCGTACACTTCCTTGTACAGTGGCACGTTGCCGACGGCCAGTGCGCCCAGGGTCTCGCCGTGATAGCTGTTCTCGAGGCAGATGAATCGCGTCTTTGCAGTGCGGCCGCTGTTGCGCCAGTAGTGGAAGCTCATCTTCAGGGCGACTTCCACCGCCGAGGAGCCGTTGTCGGCGTAGAAGCAGCGGCTCAGTCCCGGCGGCGCGAGCGAGGTGAGGCGTTCGGCGAGCTCGATCGCAGGCTCGTGGGTGAAGCCGGCGAGCAGCACGTGTTCCAGCCGCTGCGCCTGCTCGGCGACCGCCGCCCCGATGCGCGGATTGGCGTGTCCGAACAGGTTCACCCACCACGAGCTGATGGCATCGAGATAACGGCGGCCGTCGTGGTCTTCGAGCCAGACGCCCTCGCCGCGCCGTATGGGCACGAGCGGCAGCCACTCGTGGTCCTGCATCTGCGTGCACGGATGCCACAGCACTGCGCGATCGCGGTCCGCGAGCAGCTGATTGATGGAGCTCATGTCAGGAACGCGCCGGGAAACGAGACGGCTTACGGGGCCAGCCGACGAGAGTACGCGAAAGCAACGCCCGCGGAAAGACCGCGACGGTTGGAGGGAAGCGATGATTAGTCGGGCTATTTCGCCTGGGCGCGGACCTTCGGAGCGGGGGCCGTTTCCCCCAGTACGTGCTCGCCGAGCATCGCGGCGATGATGCGATCCTCGAGTTCGATGCGGGTGGCGAGCTTCTCGCCGAGCCTCGAGAGATCGTCGGCAAGCGTGTCCATGAAATGGAAGTTCCACTCGCCGCCGTACTTGTCGTTGAAGTCCACGGCGGCGTCAGTGGAGGCGGCGATGCGCGGGTACGCCTTGCTGGCCGTGGCGACCACTGCCTGCCGGCGTTCCGTGCCCTGGATGATGCGGTGGTAGAGTCCGAAATGACCCGCCGCGATGTAGTCGACCAGCACCGAGTTGAATTCCCCGAGCAGGTCCTTGACCGGCTTGTCGGCGGTGAATGGCTTCAGGCCCAGCACCTCGCACATCAACACCAGCACGCGTTGTCGTTCTGCAAGCAGCTTGTCGATGAGCTGGCGCGAACCTTTGCGGCGGCGCAGGGCTTCGCTTTTCTCTTTCATGATTTCTGGTCCTTGTTGGTCGGCCCGGCGCAGGTCGGGTCGGTATCCCACCGCTGGCCATTGGCGGCCATGGTCTCGTCAAGACGCTCTGCAATTCTAGTGCCTGCCACCACCGGGATCATCCGCGCGAACGCCAACTGGTGCACGGGCCATGACAGGCGGGAGAAAACGGATGCGTAATTTCTCGCGACCGTGCAACCAGCGCGGCCGATCACCGCCCCGGAGGGCGCCAGCCCCGCCACCAGGCCGACATCGGCACGATGTAGGGCGGCTCGCCGTTCGCCAGGAACCAGGAATCCACCGCATAGTCCACGCCGGACTGCGTGTCGCGCAGGACGGACGTGGAATGGGGCCACTGGGCGAGCAGACCGGTGAACGGTCCGCGGGTGGCCTGCCCGCCGACGCTGTGAAACCGGAGCAGACCGTCGGTCTGCAGCATGGTAAGGTAAACCGTTGTGTTGACTGCCTCATCGATACAATCGAGCTGCCCGGGGCGGCCCATGCCGTCATCCTTGCCCAGGTCGGCATCGGTTCCGGTCATCAAACCGACCATGTTTTCCAGCAGGGCGACCGCGGCGGCGATCCTCACCCGCTCCGTGCCCGCGTCGGGGGCTGGATCGCTCAGGATCGCGCGCACTTGAGCCCAATCGGATTCGGAAAGGCTGATTCTGGCACGCTTCGCGCAAGTGTTGCCGTGACAGACGGAGAAGTCGCCCGGCCGCGGGCGCTCGACGAATGCAGGAAGCTGAATCTGGAAACCCGTTCCGCCCGTCAGGTTCCTGGTCGCCGAGACGGGAGGCGGCGCATGTTCGGCCGTCGGGCTGACCGTGCAGGCATTCAATGAGACAGTCAGCGCCAAGGCGGTCACACCCACGGGACCAGGCCCGCAGCTAGGATGTTTCATCCAGCACAATTATATCGACCGTGCACGCATGCGAGCAGCCCTGCGGCTTGGCCGGGTCGCCCCGGGAGCGTGAGCGGGGCGCCGCTATAATCGAGAACATGGAAATCCCCGGATACGAAATCATTCGTGCGATCGGCGTCGGCGGGATGGCCACCGCCTATCTCGCCACCCAGGCGTCGCTCGGCAGACAGGTCGTGCTGAAGGTGCTGGACACCACGAATGACGTCACCTCCAAGAACGTCGAGCGGTTCATGAACGAGGCGCGCATCGTCGCCTCGCTGCGCCACCCGAACATCATCACCATCTATGACGTCGGTCGCCACGGCGACCTCATCTACATCTCGATGGAATACATCGAGGGTGGCGACCTGAAGGCCCGCATGGCCGATGGTGTCGCGCCGCAGGAGGCCCTCGATATCGTCGCGCGGATCGCCAGCGCGCTCGACTGCGCGCACAAGAGCGGCGTCATACACCGCGACGTGAAACCGGCCAACATCCTCTTCCGAAAGGACGGCACGCCACTGCTGACGGACTTCGGCATCGCCAAGAAGCTCACCATCGATCACGACCTGACGTCGACGGGGATCTTTCTCGGCAGTCCCAACTACATGGCGCCGGAGCAGGCCGAGGACGTGCCCATCGACGGCCGTGCCGATATCTATTCCCTCGGCATCATCCTCTACGAGATGCTGACGGGGAGCAAGCCTTACCAGGCCGATTCGGTGGTTGACATCATCCTGAAGCATCGCCAGGGGGCGTTGCCGCGGCTTCCGAACGAGCTGCGCATGTTCGAACCGCTGCTGTACCTGATGATCGCGAAGAAACCGAAGGACCGGTTTCGCGATGCCGAGAGCCTCCTGCATTACATCCGCGACATGGAACAGCGTGGGGTGTTGCGCCCGGCGGGGCCGGGCCGGGCGGCGGCAATCGGGGAGACCACCGGCAGCGCATCGCGCATGCCGACCTGGACCAGCGCCCGGCAGGACGCGCCGAAGAAGACGCGCATACACTCCGCCTTGCTGCTGCTGTTGGTGGTCGCGGCCACCGGCTTCGGCATGCTGCAGTACTACGCGCGGCGCCTGGCCGATGCGCCGATACGTCCCGTAGAGGGGCTGTTGCCGCGCGTGTACGTCGACGCGCAGGGGGGGGCACGCGGAGCGGCGCCGCTGACGCCGGCCAGTGACGAGGTGCGCAAGGCGCTCATCTGGCTCGCGCAGAAAAGCCTGGACGACTATCGACTGGTCGCGCCGCCGAATGACAACGCCTACTTCTATTACTCCCGGCTGCGTGACATCGATCCGGACAGCAGGCTTGCGGAGGACGGATTCAAGCGCATCGCCGAACGCTTTGCCGTCCTCGCCGAGAAGGAGATGGCCCGCAGCGACGAGCGGGCGGCGAGAAACTACGTGACGATCGGCCTGCAGCTCGACCCGAACAACGAGGCGCTGAGGGAACTGCGCGAGCTCACCAAGCCGCGCGCCGAAGGTCTGCTCGATACCATCATTCGCGCCTTGGCGGGCAACGACAGGGGCACCTCCTAGCGGGCCGCGCCGAGTTTCTGCGCGGAGCCGGCACGACCGACGCGGCGGTCGCCCGGGACGCTACCGGGGCGTCGCGGAGGGCGCCGGCGCGGCGCCTTCCTGGTCTGCGGCGGCGCCGGCCGCGGGCGGCGGTATGGGGGCGACCACGGATTTCTCCTCGAGCAGGCGCCTGGCCTCGGCGGTCTGCTGCTGCTCCCATGCATCGATGATGCTCTTCAGCCTCGCGATCGTGGCATCCGGCGGTTCCGCCGGCGCGGTCGACGCGGCGGTATCGGAGTCGCCGAAGCCGCGCTCCAACACGCTCGCGCCGGGTCTGGTCTCCGCGGTTCCCGGCGTGGCCGGTTCGCTGCCGGGCGCCGCCGTCTGCGGGCCCGTCGAGGGCGGCGACTCGGCGAATGCGGTCGCGCGCAGGGCGGCGCGCTCCTCGATGGCCACCGCCCGGGCGGTGTCATCGATCAGGCGGCCGTTCTCGAAGACGAAGACGCGTGGGCCAGGCTTGTCGCTGCGGTACCAGGCCGGCGGCTTGCCGGACATCTGCGTGCGTCCGGTCTGCGGATTGACCCACTGGTACATGCGCGCCTGCGCGGGCAGGGCGGCGCAGGCGGCCACGAGCAACACCAGTATGGGATATCGTGATTTCATTCGACTCGACGTCCGTCAGGCGGAGTATAGCATCAACGTCCTCGAAGCCGCCGGGGCGAAACGCGCGTACCGCTCGGCACTGCGCACGAGCCGCCCCGGCCGCATGGACTATCCCGCCCTCCGCCTGAGCAGGGCCACGGCGATCAGCGCCGAGCCCAGCATCAGCGCCGGCGCCGGCAACGGGACCGGCGCCGTCGCGATGCCGACGTTGTCCAGGCCGATGGCCGACTGAGTGCCGTCACCGTCCTCCAGCAACTCGAACTCCAGCCACCAGGTCACGCCGCTCTGCGCCGCGGTCGGAGTCCAGGTGGGCAGCTCGCCGGGGAGGAACCGCCGCGACTGGAATCCCACGCCGCTGCTTAGAGAGGCGATCTGGAGGGGCGATACGGTACCGGCCGCGTTGGTCACCTTGACGTTGACGATGTCCTCGGCGGCCTCGCTCGTGTCGCTGCCGTTGAAGGCCATGTCGAAGGCGAACTGTACCGTCGCGGTGCCGGCCGGTACGTGGAACGGCAGGCGCACGAAGGACTGCCCGGTCCCGGGCGAAACCGTCCCGGCTCCGAAGATCGCACCGTCGTTGTCGCCGAGGACGAGGAAATTGTTCAGCAGCGGAGCGCTCGCCGCGCCGAAATAGCCGTTGAACGTCGCCTCGTCCGTGACTGCGTCGCTGCCGTTGATCGGATTGGCCGCATTGCGCACGTTGACGCGCGCGGCAGTGGTCGACCCCGAACTGGCGCGCACGCCGTCATCGCCGCCGGGAAGACCGGCGACCACACCGAGCGGGCAGCTCGGCTGGCAGACATCGATCGTATCGCTCGCGCCGGGGACGCTGACGGAGTCGAAGTCATAGGTCACCGACGCGGCGAGGGCGACGTCGCTGCTCGCGACCAATGCGGCCACGATGCACATGCCGGCAACAGTCGATGCGGCGTCGCGACCGCGGTACAAGTGCTTACTGCTGGGAACCCCAGCGCGGGAAAGAGACATGGCGGACCTCCTTTGTCCGATAGATTGAATCGCGATCCTTGCTGCCGGCCCCGGTGCGTACCGCCCGCGGGCGGAGTGGGCGACGGCTGTGCGCAGTTTACAACGATCGCACCCGCCGGTGGCAAGCCACGTCGGGCGACGCAGTTCGAAGGCGCAGCTGCCGATGGGGACGCATCGCGCGGCGTCCGGCCGCTCGCCGCTTCGACGTGCATGCAGGCGCGGGCCGCGATCGACACCTTGGCGCATGCAGCGCGGCACATGAGTGGCTGCGGCGCGCGCGGTCGAGGAAAAGGGTGCCGATCGACATTTTTTTGACACTTGGTGCTCTGGCTGTGATATAGGTCTCACCAAGGGAGTGGCATTGGGCGGCCCTGTTGTGGAGAAATTCGTCCTGCTCAACGGATTAGAGCGGATGGTCGGATTGCCTCGTGGGAAAGGCACGGGCCGGCGTCAGGGGGAGGGAGAGATGCAACGCGATCGGGAGGCGCGTACGGGGCATGCCATACACCGCAGCACAACTCGTGGAAGGGGTGGAAACCCTGAAGTCGCTGCCCGCCGCCTATCTGCACATCAAGCGCGTGATCGACGATCCGCGTTCCTCCACCAACGATCTCGCCAAAGCCATCAGCGCCGACCCCGCATTGACGGCCCGGGTGCTGCGACTGGTGAACAGCCCGCTATACGGCTTCAACTCGAAGATCGAAACGGTCTCGCGTGCGCTCGTGGTCCTGGGGATACAGCAGATCCATGATCTTGCGCTGGCGACGTCGGTGGCCGCGGTCTTCAAGTCGGCCCGGCCGCGGCACCTGGACATGGAGCGCTTCTGGCGCGAGAGCGTCTACTGTGCGCTCGCCGCGCGCTCGGTGGCCAAGCTCTGCAATGTCCTGGACAGCGAACGGTTGTTCGTGGCGGGACTGCTGCACGGCCTCGGCACACTGGTGATGTACGAGCGGGTGCCGGAGGAGGCCGCGGAGGCATCGCGTCAGGCGGCCCGGGGCGAGCGGCCCCTCGTCGAGGCGCAACGCGCACTGATCGGTTGCGACTACGCAGAGGTTGGCGGCCTGCTTGCGCGGCGATGGAACCTGCCCGTGAATCTGTGCTCGGCGATCGCCCATCACCTGCAGCCCGGCATGGCCGCCCCGCCGGCCGTGGTCGAGTCGATCGTCCACATCGGATACTGGGTGATGCGCGCCGTGCAGGACGAACTCGCCCAGGATACCTGGACGCAAGGCCTCAGTCCCGGCGCATGGGAGGCCACGGGTCTGACCGCGGATTGTTTCTCACTGGTGCGCATGCAGGCCGATGCGCAGTTGGCCGAGACCCTCGCGATGCTCGCCGACGGCGCATCCAAGGCCGCCTGAGACGCCTGCTCAGGGCTTCAGGGCCTCGTTGAGCCGGTCGTAGAGCGCCGGCAGCGCGGCGCCGAGCCCGTCGCGCAAGGCGTCTCGCAGCAGGTCGGCATTGGGCCTGTTCGGCCAGACCGAGGCCAGCAGATCGAACACGACGCGGCAGACGTTCTCGGCGCTCAGGGGGTTGTTCTGGTGGTCGACCCTGCGGCCGAGCAATTGTCCAAGCGCGAGTTCGAGCGCTTCCGCCCTGCCACGAAGCTGCACCTCGAGGTGGGCGATGATCTCGCCCAAGGCGAGAAAGACGCTCAGGTCGGTGGCCTCCGGCCTGTCCGCTTCGCCGCCGTCGGCGGCGAGCGCCGCGTCGTGCGGATGCGCCGCGGATTGCGTGAATGTGAAGAACTCCCCGAGCAACAGCACCTGCAGCTGGGTCGCGACGTTGGCGCGCGACTGCTTCAATGCGCTGATGGCGAGCACGTGTTGATTGCGGTCGAAGGCGCGATCGGTGCGCCCGACGGCGTCGGCCATTTTCTCCTCGAGCACGTTGAGCAGCGTGTTCGCCAGCTTACCGGCCTCGCGGTCGAGCGTGTCGCAGCACAGCGCCAGCCGTCGGTCGTATTCATTCTTTGCCGCGCTCGAGACGGTGCGGACCGGTTCGTTCCGGTCGCGCAGTCGCTGCTCGGCCACCGCCGAAAGCACGATGGTGCGCAGCGCGGCAATCACCTTCGGCGTCACCTCCAGCAGTTCAACGCCCAATCCGTTGCTGAACACGCGCGCGACCCGGCCGTGCAGGTCGATGTGCTTCATCTTGTCCTCGACGGGCACCAGGAAATGCACGCCGACCCGGATGTCGTGCTCGAGCTCGGCGGGCCGGGACTCGAGCATGGAGGGACCGAACGCCAGACGCAGTCCGCGGCTGCAGCAATCGCGTATCGTGCAGGCGTAGGCGCGCTGCCCCAGGCCGGTCAGCAGGGCGTCGACGTGTATCGCGTGACGGCGGCGCGCGCGTCGATCGCTCTGGGCCGTCTGCTCGTCGCGGGTGATCTCGTGCGGGCTCATGGGGTTATCGTGAGGTTATCCGATGACTCCTCCAGACCGTGGTATCGGCGGCAGGCGGGGTGGGCTTGAGCGGGGCGTGACGGCGGCAGCCGCGGCGCCGGTACCTCGCGCGGGGGCTAGGGCCGCGGCGTACCGCGCGCCGCGGCCGCGTCCCAGCCCCCATGGCGCGTCCCATACCGCCGCCGATCCTCCCCGGCCGGTGCGGCCGGGCACCTCACCGGCGCGATGCCAGCAGCTGGTCGAGCGCCGGTCGCGCGTCCCGATGGCGAGGCTGCCAGCCGGTGCGGGCACAGGTCGGATCGATGCGGCAGGCGCGCGAGCCGCTGCGTCTTCGCGCGAGTCCGACCGTATCGTCGGCCCGGCCAAACTGGCACGGCACGCCTAGACGCGCGGCGAGGTGCCGGTAGTAATCCCGTCGCCGCAGAGGCAGACCGTCGGCCCCCAGCTCGATGGCGGCAGCGCCCTGCCCTTCCGCCACCGCCTGCAGCAGCGCGGCGGCGTCCTCCACGTGGATGAGATTCAGGAGGTCTTCCGGGTCGCCGCCCACGCTCTGGCCCTGCAGCAGCGTGCTCATGCCCACGATGCGTCCGGGTCCGTAGAGCCCTGCCAGCCTCACGATTCGGGCACGCTCGCCCAGCGACAGCCAGGCGTCCTCGATGTCCTTCAGGCGCCGGCCGCGCCCGTCGGTCGGCGCCGCCGGGGTGTCGGCGTCCACGGGCTCGCCGCCGCGATCGCCGTACACCGCCGTCGAGGAGGTCAACACCGCGCGCAGCACGCCGTGCTGCGCCAGCACGGCCGCGATCCGCGCGACATCGCCGCGCGGATCGTCCCCGGTGCCCGGCGGCACGCAGTAAAAGGCCTCCCAGGGCCCGGTCCCGCGCAGCGTGGCGTGCAGCGGGCCGTAGCTGTGCGGATTCTCCACCTGCAGCGTGAGCGGTGATATGCCCAGTGCGCGCAGGCGCTCGACGCCGGCCGGCGCGCGCACGGTCCCGTGCACCGTACGGCCGGCCGCCAGCAGGCGAGCCGCCAGAGCCCCTCCGAGATAACCGCAGCCGATGATCAGGGCGTTCATGGGCGCCGCGCGGGAGGCCTCACCCGGCGCGTGGCGATGGCGGTGAGCGGGTCCTCCGGCCAGTAGTGCTTGGGATAGCGCCCCTTCAGCTCCTTGCGGACCTCCTGGTAGCCGGTGGCCCAGAAGCTGGCGAGGTCGCGGGTCACCTGCACGGGCCGGCCGGCGGGCGACAGCAGGTGGATGACGACCGCCGCGCGGCCGCGGGCGAGGCGCGGCGTCTCGCGCAATCCGAACAGCTCCTGCAGGCGCGCCGCCAGCACTGGCGCTTCACCAGCGCGGTAGTCGAGCGTGATGCGCGAACCGCTCGGGACGGTGAGGTGGGTCGGCGCCTGCTCGTCGAGATCGCGCTGCTGCTGCCAGCCGAGCAGGGCGCGCAGGGCCGCGTGCAGATCCAGGCGCGCGAGGTGCTCGCGGCGGGTCATTCCGGCGAGGAATGGTGCCAGCCAGTCCTCCATCGTGGCAAAGAGGTGTTCGTCGGAGACGTCCGGCCAGCCCTCCGGTTCGAGCCGGCGCATGAACATGACGCGCGCCTGCCAGGCGCGGTCCGCGTCTTTCCAGGGCAGGGCGCCGAGGCCGAGGGCGCGCACGCCCTCCAGCATCGCGTCGCCGGCGAGCCGGGGATCCACCGATTCCAGCGCCGACTCGGCGATGACGAGATTGCCGAGTCGCTGCTCGCGGCGGGCGACCACCGCTTCGGCGCGCCGATCCCAGGCGACGGTGTCGGTCGTGGCGATCTGCGCCGCGAACACGCTCTGCAGCTGGGCGAGCTCGACCGGCGCAGCCAGGAATACCCGTGCCTCGCGCTCGCCGGCGTCGAGGTCCGCGATGGCGAGGAATTCGGCGCGCGCGAGCGGATCGGTCTCCGGGAAGGCCGCGCCGCGGCCGCTGCTCAGTTGAAATCGCCCCGCCTGGCCGCCGCGCCGACGCGCGACGCGGTCGGGATAGGCCAGGGCGAGCAGGATCCCCGTATGCGAGTCCAAGGAGGCGCTGTCCCCGGTCCCGCGTCCCTGGCAGAGCTGCGCGCGCCAGCCTTCGGCCAGCCTGCGGGCGCGCTCGCGCAGCGCGCGATCGACTTCCGCGGCCGCGGGCAGATGCTCGCGGGTGCCCCGCAGCGCCTCCACGCGCATGCGCATGTCGACCTCGCGGGCATGCATGGGCCAGCGCAGCAGGTCGCGCTCGCCGAGCAGCGCCGCCAGTTCGCAGGCCAGCCCCATTGCACCGTGGTCACGCGCGCGCAGCAGCATGTGCGCGAGCCTCGGGTGTGTGCCCAGCTCGCTCATGGCGCGGCCGTGAGCAGTGACGAGGCCCGCGGCGTCGAGCGCGCCGAGAGATTGCAGCAGCTCGACCGCCTGCGCGTAGGCCGCGGGCGGGGGCGGGGAAAGCCAGCGCAGCTGCGAGGGATCGCGCACTCCCCATCGCGCGAGCTCGAGTGCGAGGGGGCACAGGTCCGACTCCAGGATCTCCGGCGGCGTGTAGGCATCGAGCGACCTGCCGGCCTCCTCGCTCCACAGGCGATAGCAGACGCCGGGCGCCACGCGCCCGGCGCGGCCCCGCCTCTGATCCGCGGCCGCCCGCGACACGCGCGTGGTCACCAGCCGCGCCATCCCGCTGCGCGGATCGAAGCGCGCGCGGCGCGCCAGTCCGCTGTCAACGACGATGCGGACCCCCTCGATGGTCAGGCTGGTCTCGGCGATAGAGGTGGCGAGCACCACCTTGCGGTGGCCCGGCCCCCCTGGCGCGATCGCGCGCTCCTGTTCCGCCGACGGCAGATCGCCGTACAGGGGCAGCACCTCCGTATCGACCCCGGTCCGCTCCTCCAGCAATTGCTGCACCCTGCGGATCTCCCCGGCGCCGGGCAGGAACACGAGCACGTCGCCTTCTGCCTCGCGCAGCGCGCGCAGGGTCACCTCGGCCACCTCGGCCTCGATGCGAACCCCCGCGCGGCGCGCCAGGTGGCGGGTCTCGACCGGGAAGCTGCGGCCCTGCGCGGTGACGATCGGCGCGCCGCCCAGCCACGCCGCGATCGGCTCGGCGTCCAGGGTCGCGGACATCACCACGAGGCGCAGGTCCTCGCGCAACTGGCTCTGCGCGTCCAGGCACAGGGCCAGGCCGAGGTCCGCGTGCAGGCTGCGTTCGTGGAATTCGTCGAAGATGACGCATGCCGTGTCCTCGAGCGCCGGGTCGTTCTGCAGCATGCGCGTGAGCACGCCCTCGGTGACCACCTCTATGCGGGTCGCCGTGCTGACGCGATTCTCCAGCCGCATGCGGTAGCCGACCGTTCGGCCGACGTCTTCACCCAGCAGCCGCGCCATCCAGTAGGCCACGGATCGCGCAGCCAGCCGCCGCGGCTCCAGCATCAGGATCTTCCGGTCCTTGCGCCATGGCGCCGCGCGCAACGCCAGCGGAATGCGCGTGCTCTTACCGGCGCCCGGCGGTGCCTGCACGACGACCGCGGGCGCGCGCGCGAGCGCCGCCGCCAGTTCCGGTAAAACGGCGTCGATGGGAAGGGGCGAGGAGATCGTCGGATCCTCAGCGCTTTGGACAGGAGTCGAGGCGATGCGCGGATCATAGCGCACGCGCGAGGACCCGCGCGGGGACCCCGGGGCAGCCGCGAGCCCGGCGCATGCAGGCCGGGCTCGCGGAGTGCGGCGGGCGAGACGGACAGCTCTACCGGTCAGTGCGCATCCCCGAGCGTGCTGTTCACGCTGGCGACGCCGACCGGAATGCCACCCCGCAGCGCGGTGATGCCGAATACCCCGTTCAGTGCCGCCGCGGCCTCCGGAGTAAGCTTCAGATTCACTCCCGAGAGGCGCAGATAGTCGCGAAGGTTCTTGACCTTCGCGGCGGCGAGATCGAGATCGAAAAGCGGCAGGCGGCCGACCACGGAGTCCTTCGCGACCACGAGGCCGGTGAGCACCGGCCGACTGCCAGTCAGGTCGATGATGAAGCTCGTGAGCTCCACCTGCACCTTTCCTGCCGTGAGCGACAGGCCGCCTTCATGGGCGATCTCGGCCTTCACCGTTCCCAGGTCCACCGCGCCGGTGGTGATCCCGAACTTCGCCCAGACACCGTTCTTGTACGTCCTGAGCGTTGCAGGGGCCACGGCCGCAGGTTTCACGGAGAGGGACTTCAGTGCACTGAGGAATCCCGGGTCGAGGCGCACCGAGGTGCGGCCGCCGTCCGTGGTCAGCGTCGGCGCTGCCTGTGTGGCCGGACTGGCAGCGAGCAGGGCCACCCAGCTCGTCACCAGGGCGAGGGAACGCATACGTCGGATAATCGAGATCGAGTTCATGAACATCTCCTTCGGTGGGTTGGATGTGCAGTTCTTGTACAACCGCCGCGTAGCTCGTCGCAGCGTCGATGCGGAGGATAGGCACTCGGTCGTGAAGCCGGTGTCGTGTCCGGGTGAAGGCGGCGTGAAGCGACCTGCGCGGACGCTGGGCTACCCGGCCGGGTGTATCGGATGCGTTTCAGGGAATCGGATCGTGATGACGGTGCCGCTGCCTTCGCGGCTGGCGATCGAGATCGGCCACCCGAAGCGCTCCGACAGCCGCCGGACGATGGCAAGACCGACGCCGTGCACCTCGGCCGCAGGGTCGTCCACCCTCGCGGAGACCTGCAGCAGCTCCTGCAGCGTCCCGGTCGGCAGGCCCGGCCCGTCGTCGGCTATCCGGATCTCCCGGTCGCCGACGGCGACCCGCACGTTGACGCCGCGACTGTGGGCGACGGCGTTGCGGAGCAGATTGCCCACCATGACCGCGAGCACACGCGGCGGCGAGTCGATTTCGATGCGAGCCTCCTCATGGAGCGATATGTTCACGTGCTCGGGTTTCAGCCAGCCTGCGCGCTCGATCTCCTCGCGGACGATGTCGTTGACACAGACCCGCTTGCGCACCAAGCCCTGGTCGGACTCACGGGCCAGCAACAGGAACGCCTCTGTCGTTTCTTCCATCTCGCGGACTGCGCGCTGTATGCGCTCGATGGCCGTGCGCTCGGCGCCCGGCAGATCGGTGCGCCGTGCGACGCTGTCGCTCGCCAGCCGTATCACCGTCAACGGACTCCGCAGTTCGTGACTGGCGTCGCGCGTGAAGTTGCGCTCGCGCTCCACGAAGCGGTTGATGCGTTCCGTCATCTGCTGCAGCGCATGGCTGAGCACCGCGACCTCGTCGTCGGGATTGGCGTAGAACTCCAGGAGGGCGAAGGAGCGGGCGTCGGGCCGCTCGACGTCGATCTCGCGCACCGCCTGTGCCAGGCGCATGACCGGCGAGATCGCCCGCGACATCACGCGATAGACGAACCATGCCGAGAGATACAGGACGGCCAGCGCGACCGTCAGCGGCACCAGTCCGAAATAATAGGCCAGGCTGTCGATGTTGCTGGAGTCGAGCACCATGACCAGCCGGTGCGCGCTGTTCTCGCTGACGGCGATCAGCAACTTTCCCGAGGCCGTGGTGAGCTTGTGCAGTCCCGGCTGCAGGTCACGCAGGTTTGCGGGCACCGAGGAGAGGTCGTCGATGGGCGCGATGTACGTGGTGAGATTTCGCGTCACCGGCGGCGGGACGCTGCGGTCGGCCTCCCACCGTTCCCAGTAGTGCGAGGCCTCCATCTGCAGCGCCTCCGTGTTGAGCAGATCGATGATCATCACGCGCGCGAGGATGACCCCGGCGACGGCTGTCAGCGCGATGAAGGCGGCCTGCATCAGGAAGGCGCGGCCGATGCGGCCCATCAGCGGGCCGGCGCTAGCCATGGTCGATGATCCGGAAGCCGGTGCTCTGCACCGTCTGTATGAGCGGCCGCTCGAAGGGTTTGTCGACGGCCTTGCGCAGCGTGTACATGTGAGAGCGCAGGGCGTCACTGTCGGGCGGGGCCTCGCCCCATATCTCGCTCTCGAGGCGACTCCTGGTCACCACCCGCGGGGATTCACGCATCAGGATGGCCAGGATTTGGTACCCGATGGGTGTGACCGTTATCCGTCGCCCCTCGCGCAGCACCTCCCGGGTGCCCACGTCGAGGACGAGGGGACCGACGCGGAGCACCTGCTCGCCCCTCGGGGCGCGCGATCGCCGAACCAGCGCCTGCACGCGAGCCTCCAGCTCTTCGACGTCGAAGGGTTTGACGAGATAGTCGTCGGCGCCGTGCCGGAAGCCGGTGAGCTTGTCGGCCAGCGTGTCACGCGCGGTGAGCATGAGGACCGGCGGGCGGCGGCCGGCATCGCCCAGCCGCCGGCACAGGTCGAGCCCGCTCAGGCCGGGCAGCATCAGGTCCAGCACGATGACGTCGAAATCCTGCGCCGTGGCCAGGTGCAGGCCGGTCAGGCCGTCGGCGGCATAGTCGACGAGAAACCCCTTCTCGCCCAGGTAGTCACAAACCATCTCGGCGATGTCGCGATGGTCCTCGACGACCAGTATCTTGCCTTGGTTCACGGTTGACCTCGCCGGCGCAGGGGTGGGGACTCGAATCAGGGGCTGCGCGACGCCACCGCCCAGTGTAAGCGGGAGGCGTGAAGAAAATGTCGCGAGACGCGGCGGGTGGCAAGGAGGAAAAAGACGGCCGGCGCGACGGCCGGCCGTTCACTACCGGAGATCGGGCACCGCTACGGATTACTCGTCGCCGCCGCCAAAGAAGCCGAACAGGTGCAGCAGGCTCGTGAACATGTTGTAGATGGCCACGTACAGGCTCACCGTGGCCATGATGTAGTTGGTTTCTCCGCCATGCACGATGGCGCTGGTCTCGAAGAGGATGAGGCCGGCCATCAGCATTACGACCAGGGCGGAGACCGCCAGCGAAAGCCCCGGCATCGCAAGGAAATAGGCCGCCAGGCCGGCGAGGAAGGCGACTAGTATGCCGGCGAACAGCATGCCGCCCATGAAGGTGAAGTCGCGACGAGTGGTCAGGGCGTAGGCAGACAGGCCCACGAACACGGCCGCGGTGCCGCCGAAGGCCATCGCGACGAGCTGCGGGCCGTTGGCGAACGCGCCCATGTACGCGTTGAGCAGGGGTCCGAGCGTCAGGCCCATGAAACCCGTCAGGGCGAACACGGCGAGCAGCCCCCAGGCGCTGTTGCGCAGGTACTGCGTGAGGAACAGCAGTCCGAAATAGCCGATCAGGGTGGGCAGCAGGCCGAGCGACCCCATGTTGGCGGCCATCGCCACCCCGGCGGTTACGGCGCTGAAGCCCAGCGTCAGTGCCAGCAGAAGGTAGGTGTTACGCAGCACCCGGTTGGTGCTGAGGACGGACGGCGCCGGGGCGGTGATGACCCGCTCGGTCGCGCGATGATAAGGGGTTGCCATGGCTCTTGGCCTCCACGGGTTGGACTAGGTGAAGTATGACCGCCCAGACAGCCGCCTGCTATCGCCCCGAGACTAGAAATCGACCCGTCAGGATTCGAAAATTTCGATGTGTTATCGGCTGAGCATTCGAAATCGACTGGACTTAAGGCGTCCGGGGCGCAGTCGGGGCCCGCTGACTTTCCGGGCGGCGATCAACGAGTCACGTGGAAAAAATGTGGAAGTAGCCCGATAACTGGTGTATCTTTTTTCCTAGCAGTGCGTCCTTGCGGTCATGTTCGGAAGTCCCTCCGTTGTAACGGCAGTCACTCCCGGTCATTGCTCTAGTCAGGTACGACCTGCCGTTTCAGATCAGTTCAACAACGTGAGGTAAGTTTCATGCTGACAGGCACCGTGAAGTGGTTCAATGACGCAAAGGGCTTTGGTTTCATTACTCCGTCCAATGGCGGCAAGGATGTGTTCGTGCATCACACCGCCATCAAGGGCACCGGTTTCCGGACGTTGAGTGAGGGCCAGCAGGTCACTTTCGAACTCAAGCAAACCCCGAAGGGTCCCTCTGCCGAGAACGTCCAAGCTGCCTAATACATAAAAACAGCACTACTGGGTTCATACGCAGAGAGTAAAGTTGAGACCCCGCCTCATGGCGGGGTTTTTGTTTGTGCCGGCGGCGGCCGCGGATCCGCCCCTGGCGCCTCCGCCAGGACCGCGAGCGCCGGTCGCGTCGTCGGCAGCGCGGGATCGCAACCGGAGTGTCGCGGCATGCATGAGAGATTCTGGCTGGAGCGATGGGAACGCGGCGAGATCGGCTTCCACCAGCAGTCGGCGCATCGCTTCCTTCGCCGTTATTGGGCAGCGCTGGACCTGCCGCCGGGCGCGCGCGTGTTCGTGCCGCTCTGCGGCAAGAGCCGCGACATGCTCTGGCTGCGTGATGCCGGCTTCGAGGTCATCGGCGTCGAGCTCTCACTCACAGCCGCAAAGGCCTTCTGCGAGGAGAACGCCCTCCCGCTGTCACGCGGGCGCGAGGGCGTCTTCGAGTGCTTCCGTGGCGCCGGGATATCGCTGCTCGTCGGCGACTTCTTCGATCTGCGACCGGACGATCTCGACGGCGTGGCGGCGGTTTTCGACCGCGCCGCCCTGGTCGCGCTGCCGCCGCCCGCGCGCGCCAGGTACGCGGCGCACATGGCAGCGTTGCTGCCGGCGGGCGCGCAGACTTTGCTGGTGACCCTCGAATACGACCAAGAGCAGATGGACGGGCCGCCGTTCTCGGTGACCGCCGAAGAGGTGCACCAGCGGTATGCCGGCTCGCACCGGGTGGAACTGCTGCACAGCGAGGAGATCATCCAGGACGAACCCAAGTTCCGCTCCCGCGGGCTGACCGCGCTCGCGGAGACCGCGTGGCGGCTGTGCCGGAGATGAGCCTGCGCTGCCGCCCGCGGGGCGGCGGCGGGGCGCCTCGGGGAAGGCGGCTCGGCGGCCCGCCGCCCGCTGGTGTCGTGGGTTACACTCTGGCCGGCAATTACGGGAATGCCGCATGCTCCGCGCCACGTATCACTGGATAGACCGCAACATCCTCTCTCTCGGGCGCGACATGCGCCTGTCGTACCTGCCGCCGCTGATGGTCTACATGGCGGCGGGTGTGTCGGGCCTCACCGGTATCGTCACCGGATTCTTCGTCAAGGATTACCTCAGCCTCTCGGCGGAATTCCTGGCCGCGCTGGGGTTCTGGGCCGGCATTCCCTGGGCCCTGAAGATGCCGCTCGGGCACCTGGTCGATCTCATCTGGCGCTGGAAGAGCCTGCTCGTCTACCTCGGGGCGAGCCTCATCGCCTGCAGCCTGCTCGTCATGGTGGGGCTGATCGGCCACCGCGAGGCCATGACGGCCATCCTCCCCGCCGACGTCTGGTACGTCATAGGCGCGCTGCTCTCGCCTGTAGGATACGTGATACAGGACGCGGTGGCCGATGCGATGACGGTGGAGGCGGTGCCGTTTGTCGATGAGCAAGGCCGTCCGGTGGAGGCGGGCGCGCGCAAGCTCATGCACACCACCATGCAGACGCTGGGTCGCGTCGCGATCATCGGCGGCAGCGTGCTGGTGTCGTTGATCAACCTGTGGATGTTCTCCGGCGTCACCGAGAAGCCCGTCGAGGAGGTCGTGAGGATTTACGAGCGGGTGTACTGGATGGCGATGGTGATCCCGGTCATCTCGGTTCTCGGCGTCCTCGCCGCCGGCGCGCTCAAGCGGCGCGAACGCGCGCGGCTGCGCGCCCTGGGTTTCGACGAGCTCCAGGTCGAGGCGAAACTGAGCGACCGCGGCGAGCCCACCAGGCCGAACTGGATGATACTCGGCGGAAGCCTCGTGTTCGTGATCTTCACGGTGGCGACCGGGCTCGGCGGCAACTCCTACAAGGAGGAGATCGTCTTCGCCGGCTCGCTCGCGATCGTCATGTTCCTCATCGTCCGCCTCACCCGCGCGCTGGATCCCTCGGCGCGGGCGACGCTCATCGGCACCGCCGTGGTCATCTTCATGTTCCGCGCCACCCCGGGAGTCGGTCCGGGAGTGAGCTGGTGGATGATCGACAAGCTGAAATTCGATCAGCACTTCTTTTCGGTGCTCGATCTCATCGGCAGCACGTTGACGCTCGCGGGCATGTTCATCTTCCGCCGCTTCATGGCCGAGCGCTCCATCGCCTACGTCATCGGCTTTCTCACGCTGCTCGGCTTCCTGCTATCGCTCCCGACGGTGGCCATGTATTACGGCCTGCACGAGTGGACCGCCGCCCACACCGGCGGAGTGGTGGACGCCAGATTCATTGCGCTGGTGAACACGGCCCTGGAATCCCCGCTCGGTCAGATCTCCATGATTCCGATGCTGGCGTGGATCGCCAACTCCGCGCCCGCCAATCTCAAGGCGACCTATTTCGCGGTGATGGCGTCGTTCACCAATCTGGCGCTGTCGGCGAGCCAGCTCGGCACCAAGTACCTCAACGAGATCTTCGTCGTCACTCGCGAGGTCGTCGACCCGGCGACCGGTGCCGTGCAGGTGCCGGAGGATTACAGCCGGCTCGGGGAGCTGATGCTCGTGCAGATGGGGATCTATCTGCTGGTGCCGTTCGCCGCGATCCTGTTCTCGCGCCTCACGCGCTTCCGCAGCGCCTGAGCGGGCCGGCGGAGGCGATCGCCCTCGCGGCTCAGGCGAGGGCGCGCGTGACGACCTCCTCGACGTCGCGGGACAGTCCGGGAACGGCGCGGATGCGCTCGAGCTGTTCCCGCGCACTGGCCTGGCGCGCGGCGTCGAAGCGCTTCCAGCGATCGAAGCAGCGCGCGATCCGCGCGGCGACCTGGGGGTTGATCCGGTCCAGGGCGATGATCTGATCGGCGGCGAAGGCGTAGCCGCGGCCGTCCCGTGCGTGAAACCGCACGTGATTGGCGCCGGTGAAGCCGCGGATCAGCGAGTAGACCTTGTTGGGATTGCGCAGATCGAAGGCCGGGTGCGACAGCAGCCGCGTGACGTGTTCGATCGTGTCGGGCAGCCGCGAGGTCGCCTGCACGGACAGCCACTTGTCCACGATCAGCGCCTCTTCCTTCCAGCGTTCGTAGAACGCGCTCAGCGCCTGGAGGCGCTCCGGACAGTCGTGATTGGCGAGGGTCGAGAGCGCCGCCATCGTGTCGGTCATGTTGTCTGCCTGGCTGAATTGCTGCAGGCAGAGCGCGTAGATCGACGGATCGTGAAGCTCCGCCAGATAGCCGAGGCAGGCCGCGCGCAGGGCGCGCCGCCCGGCCGACGCGGCATCCGGGCTGTACGGCCCGGTGGTCCGGCAGCGGTCGTAGGTCGCCATCCATTCCGCGCGCAGGGCGAGCGCGAGCGCCTCGCGCACGCGGTTGCGCGCGGCGTGCAGCGCGTCCGGATCGACCACCTCCATCTGTTCGGCCAGCACGCTCTCGGCCGGCAGGGCAACGGCCTCGGCGGCGAAGGCGGGATCGGCCTCGGCGTCGGCGAGCACCCGCCGGAAGGCATCGATGACCCGATCCGGCACCGCGACATCGCCGCCGTTGCGCACGGAGTCCGCGCCGCGCAACAGCATTGCGGTGGCGAGCCGCTGCCCGGCCTCCCAGCGGTTGAACGGATCGCTGTCGTGAGTCATCAGCAGCGTGAGCTGCTCATCCGTGTAGTCGAACTCGAGCTTGACCGGTGCCGAGAAGCGCCGTTGCAGCGACGGCACCGGCCTCTCCGGCACGTTCTCGAACTCGAACGACTCCTCGGCCTGCTTCACCGACAACACCCGCTCCCGATCCACGGCGCCCGATTCGCCGGCAAGCTGCAGCGGCAACATCGCGCCATCGCCGCCGAGCAGCGCGATCGCGAAGGGAATGTGGAACGGAAGCTTCTCGGTCTGACCCGGCGTGGGCGCGCAGGACTGGCGCACCCGCAGCACATAGCGCCGGGACGCCGGGTCGTACTCCCCGGTGACGCGCAGCGTCGGGGTGCCGGCCTGGTCGTACCAGCGCATGAACTGGCTCAGATCCACCCCCGAGGCGTCCTGCATCGCACGCACGAACTCCTCGCAGGTGACCGCCTGGCCGTCGTGACGCCGGAAGTAGAGATCCATGCCTGCGCGAAAGCGCGCCGGGCCGATGAGCGTGTGGATCATCCGAACCAGCTCGGCGCCCTTTTCGTACACGGTGGAAGTGTAGAAATTGTTGATCTCCATGTACGAGGCCGGTCGCACCGGGTGCGCCATCGTCCCGGCGTCCTCCGGGAACTGCACCGCGCGCAGAGCGCGCACCTGCTGGATGCGGGCCACGGCGCGTGAGTACAGATCGGCGCCGAACTCCTGGTCGCGAAACACGGTCAGGCCTTCCTTCAGCGAGAGCTGGAACCAGTCGCGGCAGGTGACGCGGTTGCCGGTCCAGTTGTGAAAGTATTCGTGGCCCACCACACGGTCGATGTTGTGATAGTCGAGATCCGTGGCGACGTCGGGTCGGGCCAGCACGTACTTGGTGTTGAAGATGTTGAGCCCCTTGTTCTCCATCGCCCCCATGTTGAAGTCGCCGACCGCCACGATCATGTAGTGATCGAGATCGACCTCCAGGCCGAAGACCTCTTCATCCCATTTCATTGCCTTCTTCAGGGCCTGCATCGCCCAGCCGCATTGATCGAGCTTGCCGGGCTCCACGTAGATCGCCAGTCGCACCGTGCGTCCGGAGCCGGTGCGGTAGGTGTCCTCCAGCACCTCGAGGTTCGCCGCCACCATGGCGAACAGGTAGCTCGGCTTGGGATGCGGGTCGACCCAGCGCGCCCAGTGCCGGCCCGCGTCCTCCTCGCCGCTGTCGAGGAGGTTGCCGTTGGAAAGCAGCAGCGGATAGCGGCGGCGATCGGCGTGGATGGTGGTCGTGTAGCGGGCCATCACGTCCGGGCGATCGACGAAATAGGTGATGCGGCGGAAGCCCTCGGCCTCGCACTGCGTGAAGTAGCCGTCTTTCGAGCAGTAAAGGCCGCTCAGCGTGGTGTTGGTCCTGGGGTTGATGCGCACCGTCGTCTCCAGGGTGAACTCATCGGGCGCATCCGGCAGGAGGAAACGCTGCGCGCTCGCCTGGTACTCCGACGCCGCCAGCGGCGCGCCGTTCAGGGCGGCCGACACGAACTGCAGGTCCTCGCCGTCCAGCACCAGCGGCGCCGGGCCGCCGGCGTACGCGCGGTTGCGGCGCACGGTCAGCACCGCGCGCACGAGCGCCTCATCCTCGCGCAGGTCGATGTCGAGATCGGCGGTGTCGATCAGGAACGCGGGCGGCTGGTAGTCCTTGAGGAAGACGGTCCGGGGGGTGCCTTCACGCATGTCAGGGTCTCTTCATCTTGATTGCTGGCCCGGCTGCCGGAGCAGCCCGGGGCGCGCCGCGGCCGTGCTGGCCACGGATTCGCATCTTAACGCCTCCGTCAGGGGCCGCGGCGCTGCCTCCCGCTCAGACCGTGCCCGAGCGGTGCGGTTGCAGGCGGGCCGGGCCGCCCGGCCCGTATAATCCGCCTGCGATCGCCCCCCGGCGCGGTGGTCGCGGCGGGCCCCGGCGCCGGCAGGCGGCGCGCGCGGCGGACGGGGGCGTTGGCGGCGCCGCAGATCACGCAGCAGGCGGCCAGAGCACGTGAACAAACCCTACTCGCCCGCGTGCGAGCGCAATCGCGGTCCGATACTGGAGCTGCTGAAGACGCACTTCGCGGCCTGTCGCCGGGTGCTGGAGGTGGGCTCCGGCACCGGCCAGCATGCGGTGCATTTCGCCGCCGCCATGCCGCACCTGGAGTGGCAGACCTCCGACCTGCCGGAGAACCTGCCGGGCATAGCCGCGTGGCTGCGCGAGGCGAAGCTGCCGAACGCGCCGCCACCGATCGAACTGGATGTCCGCGGCCCCTGGCCCGCCGGGGAGTTCGACGCGATCTTCTCGGCCAACACCATGCACATCATGAGCTGGGAGTGCGTGTGCGCCCTGTTCGCCCGGATGCCGGCGGCGCTGACCGACCAGGCCGTGGTGGCCGTCTATGGGCCCTTCAACTACCGTGGACGCTACACCAGCGACAGCAATGCGGCCTTCGATCGCTGGTTGAGGGAGCGGGGCGCGCACATGGGCGTGCGCGACTTCGAGGCGATCGACGCGCTGGCGCGGGCTGCCGGCCTCACGCTCGTTCAGGATTGCGCCATGCCGGCCAACAACCGTATGTTGATCTGGCGGCATGCGCGAGGCTGACGCCGACGCCGCCTTGGCCTGCCGAGTGGCGTTCCATCGCCCCGGGCGCCGTGCGTTCGGGCGGGCGTCCGCGCGCGCCCCCACCGAGGTCGATCTCGCCGCCGAATGGCTCTACCATACTCGTTCAGTCCGGCGACGGGGCAGGCGAGATGAAGCAGACAACGGCGGGCCCGCAGACGGGCGAGCACGCGGGCAGCGAAACTGCCGGCGCGGAGGTGCCGGTATCGCGCCGCATCCGCGATCGGCTGCGCGCGGCGGAGGCGCGCTTCCACGCCAACGACAACATCGCCGAATACATCGAGACCGGCGAGCTCGATCTCCTGCAATCGGAGGTCGAGAAGAAGGTGGTCGCGCTGCTCGACAGTCTCGTCATCGATACCGAAAACGATCACAACACGCAGGAGACCGCGCGCCGCGTGGCGAAGATGTACCTGCGGGAGGTTTTCCGCGGGCGCTACACGCCGCCGCCGGATGTCACCGACTTTCCCAATGTCGAACGGCTCAACGAGCTGATGATAGTGGGTCCGCTGACCGTGCGCAGCGCCTGCTCGCACCACCTCTGCCCGATCATCGGCAGGCTGTGGGTCGGCGTGATGCCCAACGAGCACTCCAATCTCATCGGGCTGTCGAAGTACGCGCGGCTCGCCGACTGGGTGATGAGCCGGCCGCAGATCCAGGAGGAGGCGGTCACGCGCCTTGCCGACCTGCTGCAGACACACATGCAGCCCGACGGGCTGGCCATCGTCATGGAGGCCGATCACTTCTGCATGCACTGGCGCGGGGTGAAGGACAACGAGGCGCGGATGACCAACAGCGTCATGCGCGGATCCTTCCTCAAGGACGCTGTCCTGCGCCGGGAGTTCCTCGCGCTGCTCAACAACACCCGCACCTAGAAGGAGGGAACTCATGCTAGTGCGCCTGCTCTACGCCAGCCGGCTCGCCAAGGGCGCCGCCGCCAACGTCGTGGACTCGATCCTGCAGCAGTCCAGGATCAAGAACCCGATGCTCGGGATCACCGGCCTGCTCTGCCACGACGGATCGGTCTTCATGCAGGTGCTCGAAGGCGGGCGCGAGCCGGTCAGCGCGCTCTACAACCGGATCGCGGCGGATCCACGCCACGAGCGCGTGACCATACTGAGCTTCGAGGACATCGCCGAGCGGTGCTTTTCGGGATGGACCATGGGGCTGGTCGATCTCGCCAAGGTCAATCCCGGCATGCTGCTGAAGTACTCCGAGAAGGCGGTCCTCGACCCGTACGCCGTGCCGGGCAGCGCGTCGCTGTCGCTGCTGAAGGAGATGATCGTCACCGCACAGATCATCGGCCGCGCCGGCTGACGGGGCGGGCAGACGGCGCGGCGCATCGGCCATGAAGTTGCTGATTCTCGGGCTCATCCTCTTTCTTGGGGCGCACTCGGTCCGGATCTTCGCCGAGGATTGGCGCGCCCGGCAGATCGCGCGCCTGGGAGCCGGCGGCTGGAAGGGCGCCCATTCGCTGGTGTCCGCCGCAGGGCTGGCGTTGATCGTCTACGGCTACGCGATGGCGCGCGCGGAGCCCGTGCAGCTGTGGCTGCCGCCGGGGTGGACGCGCCCCGTCGCCGGCCTGCTGATGCTGCCGGCGATGATCCTGATCGTCGCCGCCTATGCGCCCGCCAATCACCTCGGGTCGGCCCTCGGCCATCCGATGCTGGCGGGAGTGAAGATCTGGGCGTTCGCGCACCTGCTCGCCAACGGCACGCTCGGTGATGTGGTGCTGTTCGGCGGATTCCTGGCATGGGCGGTTCTCGATTTCCGCTCGGCGCGCCGGCGCGACCGTCTCACCGCCGTCGCGGTCGCGCCGGCCACGGCCTTGGGCAGCGTGCTCGCGGCCGTGATCGGTGTTGCGGCCTGGGCGATCTTCGCTTTTTATCTCCATGGCATCCTGATCGGAGTGCCACTGCGGTCGTGACCAGGCGCGGATCAGCGAAGTCGCCTGGGGCGGAGAGACGGGCGCATGGGTAGCACGGGAGAGTTCCCGCGGCAGCATGCGCGCCGGCTGCAGCGGTTTCTGTCCTTGCCCGGAAATCCCGAGGGAACGATGACGTATCCCGAGCTCGCCGGCTTCCTGTTCGCCGTCTGCTGCGCCCCGGAGCTCATCATGCCCTCGGAGTGGCTGCCGATGGTCTTCAACGATGGCGAGCCGGTGTACGCGACCGAGGAGGAGGCCAACGCCATCGTCGATTCGATGATGGCCCTCTACCGCCACATCAACGATGGGGTCGCTGCGGGCCGTCCGGATCTCCCGACGGGGTGCGAGCCCCGCGCGGAGGCGGTCGCCAACCTCGAGGAGGCCGCGCCGCTGCGGCAATGGGCGTGCGGGTTCGCGGAGGGGTATCACTACCTGCTGGAGCTCTGGGATCCGTTCGTGAAGGAGGGCAGCGAACTGGACAAGGAGCTCGGGGCGTTGACGATGATGCTGATGTTCTTCTCCGGCCGCGAATTCGCCGAGGCGCTCGTGAGAGACTCGGTGCGCCCCGACGTCGGGATCGCGGGCTTTGCCGGCAGCATCCTGCTGGCGCTGCCGGAGGCGATGCGCGCCTATGCCCGGGTCGGCCGCGCGCTGCAGGGGTCGCCGGTCGAGGGCGAGATCTTCAGCGATGCGGATCCGCGGGCCATCCGGATCGATCGTGACGCGCCGTGTCCCTGCGGCAGCGGCCGGAAGTTCAAGCACTGCTGCGGCGGACCGGCGACGCTGCATTGAGCACGTCCACGACCGAGGATGCCGCGCTCGAGATACTGCGGCGCGTTTTCGGGCACACCTCCTTCCGCGGCGCGCAGCGCGAGATCCTCGCCCACGTCGCCGGCGGCGGCGACGCGCTGGTGCTGATGCCCACGGGCGGCGGCAAGTCGCTGTGCTACCAGCTGCCGGCACTGCTGCGGCCGGGCACCGGGGTGGTGGTCTCCCCGCTCATCGCCCTGATGCAGGACCAGGTGGCGGCGCTGCGGCAGCTCGGGGTGCGCGCCGCGTTCCTGAACTCCTCCCAGGACGCGAGCGAGTCCTCGATGACGGAGCGCGCCTTCCTTCGCGGCGAGCTCGACCTGCTCTATGTCGCGCCGGAGCGGCTGCTCACGCCGCGCATGCTGGAGCTCGTCGCGCAGGCGCGGATCGCCCTGTTCGCCATCGACGAGGCGCACTGCGTCTCGCAATGGGGTCACGACTTCCGCCCCGAGTACCTGCAGTTGTCGGTGCTGCACGAGCGTTTCCCCGCGGTGCCGAGGATCGCGCTCACTGCCACGGCCGATCCGCAGACGCGCGAGGAGATCGTCAGCCGGCTCGCGCTCGGGCAGGCGCGCGTCTTCATCTCGAGCTTCGATCGGCCGAACATCCGCTACAGCATCGTCGAGAAGAAAGACGCGCGCGGCCAGTTGCTGCGCTTCATAAGCGAGGAGCATCCCGGCGAGGCGGGCATCGTCTACTGTCTTTCGCGACGCAAGGTCGAATCGACCGCCGCCTGGCTGGCCGCCGCGGGAGTGCGCGCGCTCCCTTACCACGCCGGCATGGACAGCGCCGCGCGCGCGGCGCATCAGGCCCGGTTCCAGGGAGAGGAGGGCGTGGTCATGGTCGCCACCGTCGCCTTCGGGATGGGTATCGATAAACCCGACGTGCGCTTCGTCGCGCACCTGGATCTGCCGCGCAGCATGGAGGCCTACTACCAGGAGACCGGCCGGGCCGGTCGCGACGGCGCGCCGGCGGATGCCTGGATGGTCTACGGGCTCGGAGACGCCGTGCAGCAACGGCGGCTGATCGAGACCTCGGAGGGCGACGAGACCTTTCGCCGCGTTGCCGCCGCGAAGCTCGATGCGCTGCTTGGTCTGTGCGAGACGGCCGGCTGCCGCCGGGTTCGGCTGCTGGAGTACTTCGGCGAGACCGCCGCGGCGTGCGGCAACTGCGACACCTGTCTCGCGCCGCCCGCGACGTGGGACGCGACCGAGGCCGCGCGCATGGCGCTGTCGGCGATCTACCGCACCGGCCAGCGCTTCGGCGCGATGCACCTCATCGACGTGCTGCGCGGTCGCGACAGCGAGCGGGTGCGGCGGTGGGGACACCAGTGCTTGTCCGTATTCGGCATCGGCGCGGCGCTGGAGGAGGCGGCCTGGCGCGGCGTGTTCCGGCAACTGGTGGCCCTGGGACTGGCGCGGCCGGACCACGGTCGCCACGGCGCGCTGCAGCTCACGGAGGCGAGCCGACCGGTGTTGAAGGGCGAGCAGCGTGTCGCGCTGCGACACGCCGCCCCGGGCCGCGGCGCCCGTGAGCGCAAGCGCGCTGGCGTTGCGCAAGTGCCGGCCGCGGGCGCGGCCGGCGGTCTTCTGGCGCGGCTGAAGGCCTGGCGCGCGGCGCAGGCCAGGTCGCAGGCCGTTCCCGCGTACGTCATCTTCCACGACAGCACGCTCGCCGCGATCGCGGCGGCCGCGCCGCGAGATCTCGACGCGCTGGCGGCGCTTCCCGGCATCGGCGCCCGGAGGCTGGAACGCTACGGAGAGGAGCTGCTGAGGGTCCTCGGTGAGGCGGCCGGCTGAGCGGCCGCCACGTGCTTTCAGTCGAGTGCGCCGCGTTCGGCCAGCGCGCGTATGTGGCGTATGGTGTCGATGTCCGACAGCTCATAGGCCTTGCGGCGCGCGCCGTCGGTCATCGCATCGAGCCCGTCCTCGCGCCGGTCGCCGTCCATCTCGTAGACGAAACGCACGAACAGCACGTCGCTGTTGGGCTCCTCGATCTGCATCGTGAGACGGCCGGCGGGAAAGGTGTCGCCCGCCTGCGCGCGTACCTCGATGTGATCCAGCGTCGTGAGAGTGACGTGGTCGTGAACCTCGAAACTGCCGAAGTCCAGCGTGCGATCGAAGGTGATGGTATCCCCGTGTACCGCTCGCTTGCCGATGGAACAATGCAGCAGACCGGGCAGGAACTGCACCGGATCGGCGACCCGCAACACCAGGCCCCGCCAGACCTGCGCGCGCGACAAGGGGTCGAGTAGCGGCATCAGCGGGTCGTTGACCTGGACCAGGTGTTCGAAACGCATGGCCGGCATTGTGCCTGTTTTTGCAGTTCTTGCCGAACTCGGCGCGGGGCCGGTCGCCGAGGCCTGGGGCGCGGCGGCGCCTTCCGCGCCTCAGGCCCGCTCGATGGATGGCGCGTAGGCGCGCAGGAATACGGCGACGACGTCCTCGATGTGCTCCTTCAGCGCCGTGGCCGTCGGCGGCGATGGCTCGAGGTTCAGCAGGGCGCGCTGGTGCATGCAGCCTTGCAGCATCGCGAGGAGGTGTTCGGCAGCCCGCTCCGGATTCTCGACACTCAACTGTCCACGAGCGCTGTAACCGCTGAGCAGCCGCGCGAGCGCCTCGATGGTGGGGCGCGGGCCGGCCTCGTAAAAGGCGCGATTCTGTAATGCAGGCTGCGACGCACCCCCGATCAGCAGCCGGTACATCGACAGCACCTCGCCGTGATACACGAGGCCCAGGAAGCCGTTGGCCAGCCGCGTCAGGGCCTCCCCCGGAGGCAGCGTGCCGAGGTGCTCGAAGTCCCTGCCTTCGAAGTGCTGCTCGCACTTGCGGGCGATGAGCGCGCGGAACAGGTGCTCCTTGTCCTGAAAGTGGCTGTAGACGGTGAGCTTGGAGACGCCCGCGGCCGCCGCGATCGCGTCCATGGTCGTGCGCTCGAAGCCGTGCTCGATAAACAGCCTGCCCGCGGCCTGCAGGATTGCCTCGCGCTTCTCCATGTCCTTGGGCCGCCCGGCGGGCCTGCGCGAGTATTGGTTCATTTGTGTACTTGACGGTATAGAAGTATACAGGTACGGTACTATACCGTTCAGTATATTAATGTCCGACGGGAGAGTCCATGCGCAACGTGACCGACACCCACCCCCTCGCATTGATCACCGGCGCCTCGAGCGGCATCGGCGCGGAGATCGCACGCGTGCTGGCCGCCCGTCGATACGATCTCATCCTGGCGGCGCGGCGGATCGAAAGACTGGAAGGGCTCGCCGAGGAACTGCGGCGCGCGCATTCGGTTTCCGTCACGGTCGCTGCCGCGGACCTGAGCGTGGCGGGTGCCGCGGGCAAGCTGTGGGCCGCGACGGGGCAGCAGGCGCAGGAGATCGAGGTGCTGGTGAACAACGCCGGTGTGGGTCTGGCGGGCAATCTGGCGGAGGCCGACGTGGAATCGATGGAACGGATGGTGCGGCTCAACATGGAACTGCTCACCTCGCTGATCCGGCTCGCGCTGCCGGGCATGCTGCAGCGTCGCAGCGGACGCATCCTGAACGTCGCCTCGCTCGCGGGATTCCAACCGGCCGGTCCCGGCATGGCGGTGTATTACGCGACCAAAGCTTACGTTCTCTCTCTGACCCGCGCGCTGGCGGTCGAATTACGCGGCACCGGCGTCACGGCCACGGCCCTCTGCCCGGGGCCGACGCGGACCGAGTTCGACGCCGTGGGCGGCGCGGCCCGGACTCGCCTGTTCCGCTGGCTGCCGGTGATGGAGGCCGAGACGGCGGCGGCGGCCGGAGTGCGCGGCATGCTCGAGGGCCGCACTGCCGTCGTGCCGGGCTGGTTCAACAAGCTGCTCGCCGTCGGCGGCGAGCTTCCTCCCCGGGGGCTCGCCACGGCCCTGAACGGCTGGCTGTTGCGGGAATGAGCGCCCGCGGCTCGCCGCGGGCGGTGCAATCATTCGCCGGCGCGCTGTCCGGACGCCCGCGGCCCTTTCAGGCGCCGCGTCCCGACGCGGGCGCGCGGCCGGGCGGCCGGCTTCGCCCGAACTGCCGCCAGATCCAGCCGCCGGGGACGTTGCGACCGGTCTGCACGTAACTCAGGACGTTCGCGTCCTGCAGGATCAAGCGCTGCAGCCGGCGGGCGCCCGCGGTGCCGGCAAAGAGCAGCTGATCGCCCTCGGCCAGCGTGGTCTCGTGCGCCGGCAGCACGGTCTCCCTGCCGGCGCGCAGCAGCAGCAGGGCCTCGCAATGCAGGGATGCGCGCCGCTGACGCGGGTCGCGCAACAGGTCGGCCAGGCGCACCGATGCCGGCTGCGAACGCAGGCAGGGCACGATCGCCTCCGCCTCGGCGGTGTCTACGCGCACGTCCCAGGTAAGCGGCGTCGCCTCGCCGATGCGGTCGCGCAGGCGCAGGATGACGTTGTCCGCCCAGTGATCGCGCTGACGCTTCACGTGCTGCAAAAAGCGCATGAGCAGCGGCGTGATCAGCTGCGCCAGGCATGCCCGTGCGACGATCTCGCTCGGCTGCATGACCAGATCGGCCTCGAATGCCTCGAACAGGACCTGATTGGCGGCCGAGTTCTGACGGATGACGACGAAGAGGTCCGGATTCACCTCGCGGGCGGTGACGGCAATGGCTAGATTGGCGATGTCGTCGTCCGTTCCGACAACCAGTCCCTCGGCGAGATGGATGCCGGCGCTTTCCAGGACCTGCCGCTCCGTGCCGGCGCCGACGGTCGCGTTCCGGTTCCCGCTCTCGTCGGTACGGGGTTCGACGACGCGCACGGACACCTTCTCCTGGCGCAGCCGTGACTCGATGGCGCGACCGAAGCGGCCGTAGCCGCATATCACCCAGTCGCCGCGCGGCGGCGTCCGCTCCGCTCTCAGCCGTGCGCCCGGCACGCCGATCAGCCAGTCGATCAGGCGATAGCAGCCGGGCTCACGCATTGCCAGCACCAGATAATCGGCGAATTTCTCGAACGGATTGACGATCTGCTCGGTACCGATGGAAACGAGATTCTCCGTCGCGCGCACCGTTGCCGTGCGGGCGAGCACCTGCACCTGCGGATTGAGCAGATGCGCCGTCATCGCCACGGCAAGGTTGGCTTGGTCGTCGTTGGTCACCGCGATCACGCCGCGGCACTGCGGGTGGTCGATTCCGGCCTGCTGCAGCACCGAGGGGGACCGCGCGTCGGCGGCCAGGGCGGGCACATCCCGGCGGAAGTCCATCAATTCCAGTTCGTGGACGCGGCCTTCCTGTATCTCCAGGGCGACAGCGTGGCGGCGAACACGATGAAGAAGCCGAAGACGACTTTCTCGAGGTTCATGACGGCAGTTCAACGGCGATGCCAATCCGGTGGCCATAGGCCACGGCGGCTGCTTACAATCGCGCATGCGCCAGAGTGGCCGGCAGGTGGGCGCGGGAGGGACAGATGCACGTTGCGCAGGGCGTCTTGGGCATCGCGGCCATACTGGGGATCGCGTGGCTGGTGAGCGAGGACAGGCGTGCGTTTCCCTGGCGCACGGTGATCGCCGGAATGCTGTTGCAGCTCCTCATCGCCGCCGTGCTGCTGAAGGTTCCGCAGTCCAAGGCCTTCTTCCTCGCGTTGAACGAGGCGCTGATGTCGGTGGAGCGGGCGACCGCGGCCGGGACGACCTTCGTGTTCGGCTTTCTCGGGGGCGGCGAGCTCCCCTACACCGAGACCGCGCCGGGGCGCAGCTTCGTGCTGGCCTTCCGCGCGCTGCCGCTGGTGCTGGTGGTCAGCGCGCTGTCTTCGCTGCTGTTCTACTGGCGGGTGCTGCCGGCAATCGTGCGGGCCATCTCGCGCGTGCTGCAGCGGATCATGGGGGTGGGCGGGGCGGTCGGGCTGTCCGCCGCCGCCGACGTCTTCGTCGGCATGGTCGAGGCGCCTCTGCTCATCCGGCCCTATCTGCAGGCGATGACCCGCGGGGAACTCTTCTCGGTGATGACCTGCGGCATGGCGACCATCGCCGGCACGGTGATGTTCCTCTACGCGAGCTTTCTCGCCGGGACGATGCCGGACGCGATGGGCCACATCATCACCGCCTCGCTGGTCAGCACTCCGGGCGCGATACTGCTCGCCGCGGTGATGGTGCCGACGGGCGGGCGGGTGACCACCGGCGAGCTGACGCTGCCGCAGCCGGCGAACTCCAGCATGGACGCGATCGCGAAGGGGGCTATCGCCGGGGTGGAGCTGCTCATCAACATCGTGGCGATGCTGGTGGTGTTCGTCTCCCTGGTGCACCTGGCCAACCTCGTGCTCGGGCTGCTGCCGCCGTGGGCCGGGGAGGCGGTCACGCTGCAGCGCGCGCTCGGCACGCTGATGGCGCCGGTGATGTGGCTTATCGGCATCCCCTGGGAGGAGGCCGGCGCGGCCGGCGCGCTCATGGGGACGAAGACGATACTGAACGAGTTCATCGCCTACCTGGACATGGCCGCCCTGCCGGAGGGCACGCTCAGCGCACGCAGCCGGACGATCATGCTCTATGCCATGTGCGGATTCGCCAACTTCGGCAGCCTCGGCATCCTGATCGGCGGGCTGGGCACGATGGCGCCGGACCGGCGCGAGGAGATCGTGCAGCTGGGTCTGCGCGCCGTGCTCTCGGGCACCCTCGCCACGCTGTTGACCGCGGCGATCGTGGGACTGTTGATCTGAACGCCGCGTGGTTATTCGTAGCGGATGTCGACGATGACGTATCGGCTGGTCGTCGCCCCGGTTCGCATCACGACCTCCTCGTCGACGGCGCGTTTCAGCAGCGCGCGGGCCATCGGCGAGTCGACGCTGATGCGGCCCTCCTCGGGATCGGTCTCGTCGGGGCCGACGATCCGGTAGGCGCTGATGGTTCCGTCCTCGGCTTCCAGCGCGACCGTGGCCCCGAAATAGACGCGATCGCGATCCGCGGGTGCCTGCGTCACCACCTTCAACGTCGGCAGCCGCCGCTGCAGGTAGCCGATACGGCGGTCGAGCTCGCGCAGTTCCTTCTTGCGGTAGATATACTCGGCGTTCTCCGACCGATCGCCCTCGGCGGCCGCGGCGGCGAGATGCCTGACGACGTCGTGGCGCCGCTCCCAGAGCGCGCGCAGCTCCTCCTGCAAGGCGGCGAACCCCTCCACCGTAACGTAGGGCGAGGACTTCGGCGGCGGCGGACGCCAGCGAGACATGCCGGCTCAGTCCCGTCGGTGCCGATCCTGGCGCCCGACGTTGGCGCCGCGCCGCATGCGGCGCATCGGCGTGAGCGGTTCGGGCGCGCGCGCGAGGAACGCCGGGCTGCCGCGCAGCCCGCACTCGACGTAATCGCGCGCCAACGGCGCCAGCGCTCCAGCCTCCGGGAGCCGCAGCTCCCCCGTCAGGAACTCCGCGATCAGATCGAAGAGGCGATCGACGGCGAACTGATGGGTCTGTCCGGTGCGCTCGTACAGCCAGTCGGTGAGGTGCATGAAGCGCGCGAACGGGGCCTCGCCGAGCAAGCTCGTCATGGTATGCACGAAGCGTCCGGAGTTGCCGATAAGGTCCCAGTAGCGTGCGAATCGGCCGATCCGCTGCATGGTCGCGAAGTCGATGCGATCGGTGGCGAGGACGTTGTAGGGCGGATGCGGATTGTAGTGCATCCCGAACGCCTCGGTATGACGGACGATGGGCGTGCCGCGCAGCCGTTTCAGGATCCCGACCTGGATCTCGTTTGGGCGCTGCGCGTACAGGGTATCGAAGCCGCGGGCGAAGCTCTCGAGGTCCTCGCCCGGCAGCCCGGCGATCAGGTCGGCGTGGATGTGCGCGTGCGTCTGCTCGCGCAGCCAGCGCAGGTTCTCGAGCGCCTTGCCGTTGTCCTGGCGGCGGCCGATCAGGGCCTGCACCTCCGGGTTCAGGGTCTGGATGCCGATCTCGAACTGCAGCGAACCGGGCGGGAAGCGGGCAATCGCGGCCTTCAGGGCCGCAGGCAGATGGTCGGGCACCAGCTCGAAGTGCAGGAACAACCGATCGTCCATGCGGGCGAGAAAGAACTCGAGGATCCTCAGGCTGCTGCGGACGCTGAGATTGAAGGTGCGATCGACGAACTTGAAATGCCGCGCGCCGCGCTCGTGCAGCCGCTGCATCTCGGCGAGAAAGAGTTCCAGGTCGAAGGGCCAGGCGGTCTTGTCCAGCGCCGAGAGGCAGAACTCGCACCTGAACGGGCAGCCGCGCGAGGCCTCCACGTAGAGGAGGCGGCTGGCGATGTCGGCGTCGCTGTAATGTCGGTAGGGCAGGACGAGCGCGTCGAGCGGCGGCTGCGCGCCCGCGATGACGCGCGCCGGCGGCCGCTCGCCCTGCAGCAGCGAGCGGCAGAGCCGCGGGAAGCTCACGTCGCCCCAGCCAGTGACGACGTAGTCGGCGAGCGCCGCAATCGGCGACGTGTCCAGCTCGTGGCTGACCTCCGGCCCACCCAATACCACGATCACTTCCGGCGCGATCGCCTTGATGAGCGCGACCAGCCTCGCCGTCTCCTCGACGTTCCAGATGTACACGCCTAGGCCGATGACGCGGGGACGCAGCGCGAGCAGGTCCTCGGCGACGTCGATCGGCCGCTGACCGATGACGTACTCGCGCAGCGCCGTTTGCGCGCCGAGCCCGCCCATGTTGGCCAGCAGGTAACGCAGGCCGAGCGCGGCGTGGATGTACTTGGCGTTCAGCGTCGCAAGGACGATGGCGTGCCCGGCGCTGCCGTCGGTGTGGTTCATCGTCACGCCGCGCGGCGCTTCACGCGCGGGCCTCTTCATGCTGCCCGACGCCGGCCGGGGTCGGCAATGCGGCCAGACGCTTCAACACGTGCGATACGGCGACCAGGCCGAACGTGGCGGTAACGGTCATCACCGATCCCAGGCCGCCGGCGCAGCTCAGGGCCGAGCTGGACGCGCCGCGGCGCGAGGGCTTTCTGCGGGTGACCCCGCCATCGGGCGCGTAGTAGCTGGGCTGTGCCTCGGAGCAGACGCAGGGAATGTCGAAGCGCCGCTTCAGATTGCGCGTGAAGCCATGCCGCGCCCGCAGCTGCTTGCGTGTGCGCGCCAGAAGCGGGTCGTGCACGGTCCTGCTGAGATCTGCGATCTTCACGCCCTGCGGATCGGTCAGGCCGCCCGCGGCCCCGACGGTGACGATCCGGATCCTGCGGCGCTTGCAGTGGGCGATGATCGCCGCCTTCACCCGGAAGTTGTCGGCGCAGTCGATGACCCAGTCGAAGTCGCGCTCCAGCATCTCCTCCAGATTTTCCGCCGTGACGAAGTCCTCGACGGCGGTGACGCCGCACTCGGGATTGATCGCGCACATCCGTTCGGCCATCGCGATCACCTTCGCCCTGCCGAAGGCGCCGTCCAGCGCGTGCAGCTGGCGATTGACGTTGGATTCGACGATATGGTCCATATCGAACAGCGTCACACGGCCGATGGCGGTGCGCGCCAGCGCCTCGGCCGCCCAGGAGCCCACGCCGCCGACGCCGATCACGCCGACGTGCGCCCGGCGGAATTTCGCGTACGCGGCGTCGCCGTAAAGGCGGCGCGTGCCGCCGAAGCGGCGATCGCTGTCGTGCGCCGTAGTCATCGCGCCTTCAGGCCGCGCGTATCGAGCCGCGTGCGGCCGCGCGGCGCGCAGAGGGACGTGTCATGCCGCGAATTCTAGCGCAGGCGGCCGGCGGCGCGCGCCGGCCGCTCAGCCCGCCGCAGCGCGGGCTGGCCGTGTCGGGGCGAAAAGGCGTTCGCGCAGCCACAGCGCCACGCGCACCAGCGCAATCAGCACCGGTACCTCCACCAATGGACCGATCACGGTCGCGAAGGCCACGGGGGAGGTCAGCCCCCAGGCGGCGATCGCCACGGCGATGGCGAGCTCGAAGTTGTTGCTAGCTGCGGTGAACGAGGCCGCGGTCGTGCGCGCATAGTCCGCGCCCATGAGCCTGCCGCTCAGGAAGCTCACCAGAAACATGATGACGAAGTACAGCGCGAGCGGCAGGGCGATGCGGGCGACGTCGAGCGGAAGCTGCAGCACCATGCCGCCCTTCAGCGTGAACATCGCGACGATGGTGAACAGCAGCGCATACAGCGTGACAGGAGCGGTGCGGGGGACGAAGACCGAATCGTACCAGGCCCTGCCGCGCGCCCGCATCAGCCAGGCGCGGGTGAGGTAGCCGAGCAGGAACGGGATGCCCAGGTAGACGAGCACGCTCGCGGCGATGGTGCGAAAGCTCACATGCACCACCTGTCCGCCCAGGCCGATCCAGCCGGGCAGCACGGTGATGAAGAACCATGCATAGACGCTGAAGAACAGCAGCTGGAACAGGCTGTTGAATGCCACCAGCGCGGCGACATACTCGTTGTCGCCCCCGGCGAGCTGGTTCCAGACGATGACCATGGCGATGCACCGCGCCAGCCCGATGAGGATGAGCCCGGTCATGTAGTCGGGATAATCGCGCAGGAACAGCACCGCGAGGCCGAACATGAGCAGCGGGCCGATGAGCCAGTTCTGCAGCAGCGAAAGCGCCAGCAGGCGGCGGTCGCGGAACACCCGCGGCAGCTCTTCGTAGCGCACGCGCGCGAGCGGCGGATACATCATCAGGATGAGGCCCGCGGCGATGGGTATGTTGGTGCCGCCGATGCTCAGGCCGTCCAGCAACGCGGGAAGCGCGGGGGCGGCGGCGCCGAGAACGACTCCGCCGGCCATCGCCAGCAGGATCCAGACGGTGAGGTAGCGATCGAGGAACGAGAGGCGGCGTGGCGAACAGGCGGTCATGCAGTGTGTCCCTCCGCGAGCAGCGCCTCGATGCGCGCGCGCAGATGGTTGAATGCGAGATCGAACGCGTGCCGCACCTCCGAGTCGGTGCCGGACGCCTTCGCCGGGTCGGGCGTGCTCCAGTGCAGCCGCCGCGCCTCGCCCGTGAACGCCGGGCACGCCTCTCCCGCCGCCTCATCGCAGACGGTGATCACCAGGTCGAAGGGCTGCCCGGCGAATTCGTCCCACGATTTGCTGCGCGGCTGGCCGGGATCGATGCCGTGGCGCCGCAGCGTGGCGATCGACCCCGGGTGCACGTAACCGGCCGGGAAGCTGCCGGCGCTGTAGGCCTGGTACCGACCCTTACCCAATGCATTGAACAATGCCTCGGCCATCACCGAGCGGCAGGAGTTGCCCGTGCACAGGATCAGCACACGCTTCATGACTGCGGTTCGGGGCGGGTTGCGGAAAGGGGACGCCGGCCGCCTTTCCTGGCCTCAGCCGCAGCAGCCCGTGGTCTTGATCGGGATGTCGAGGGTCTTGCCCGCCGGTTTCGAGGTGGCGGGGTCCGGGGCGCAGCAGGCGCCCGCATCGCTCACCGCCCGATCACGCCCGTGGAACACCTGCGCGTCCTCCATCGTGCGATACGCCTCCCAGGGCACGCCGGCGGGGTCCTTCAGCCAGGTTTTCTCCGAGCGGGCGTAGCAGCAAACGGTCTCGCCCTCGTCGAAGGTCGTCATCTCGGCCGCCCGCAGGCGCGCGCGCAGCTCCTGCAGCTCGCCGTCCTCCCCGACCTGGATGCCGAGGTGATCGACGCCGCGGGTCGACACGCGCGTGGACACGGCGAAGTTCAGGCGTGGATCATCGAGCATCCACTTCGCGTAATCGGGCTTGAGCTTGACCGGTTCGGCGCCGAACAGCGCGCTGTAGAACCGCACCGCCTCCGGAATGCTGACGACACCGACGTGCACGTGCATGCGCTTCATTTCCGCTTCTCCTTCACTCCGCAGCAATTCGAAAGTTCGATGATGGCCGAGCCCTTGCGCACATCCTCGCGCAGGCTGGCGAATTCCACCGTGCAGCACTTCTCGACCATGAAGCGCACCAGCTCGGTGATGAATGGAAAATTCGCCGTGTAGATGATGGAGCGTCCCGCCCGCCGCGACCGCACCAGCCCGGCCTCGTGCAGCTGCGCGAGGTGGAACGACAGCGTGTTGTGGGGGATGGCCAGCGCCTCGCTCAGCGAGCCGGCCGGCGCCCCGTCGAAGCCTGCCTCGACCAGCAGCCGGAAGGCGCGCAGGCGCGTCTCCTGCGACAGGGCATCGAAGGCACCCAGGGCGGCGGCGAATTCCACATGTCGATTTTCATGGACACAAAAATTCATGTCAAGAATAGTGGACCGGACGGGCGGGGAACGGCGGAACTTCGCCGCCGGCCGCGGGCGGGGGAGAATAGCGGCGATGGAGATCTTCGATACCCACTGCCACCTGGACGTCGAGGAGTTCGACGCCGACCGCACCGAGGTGATGGCCGCGGCGCGCGCCAATTGCGTCACCGGCATCGTGGTGCCGGCGATCCACCGGGGCAACTGGGATCGCGTGCTGTCGCTCTGCGCCGCGCAGGCCGGGCTGTATCCGGCCCTGGGCATGCATCCGGTCTACATCGAGCGGCATCGCGAGGAGCACCTGCAGGATCTGGGGCGGTGGCTGGCGGCGGAGCGCGCCGTGATCGCGGTCGGCGAGATCGGCCTGGACTACTACGTCGAAGGGCTGCCCCGCGATCGCCAGCAGCGGTTCTTCGAGCGGCAGCTCGAGATCGCGCGCGAGGCCGATCTGCCGGTGCTGCTGCACGTGCGCAAGGCGCACGACGCGGTGCTCGCGACGCTCCGGCGGATCCGGGTGAAGGGCGGCATCGCCCATGCGTACAACGGCAGTCTGCCGCAGGCACGGCAGTACGTCGATCTCGGCTTCCGGCTCGGCTTCGGCGGAACGCTGACCTACGAGCGCTCACGGCACATTCGCGGGCTCGCCCGCGCGCTGCCGCGCGAAGCGATCGTGCTGGAGACCGACGCGCCCGACATGGTGGTCTCGCAGCATCGCGGCGAGCGCAACTCTCCCGCTTACCTGCGCCATTGCCTGGAGGCGCTGGCCGAGGTGCGCGGTGAGGACGCCGAGGGGTTGTCCGTGGCCACCACCCGCAACGCCCGCGAGGTGCTGGGTCTTGGCGAGGCGGGTCAAGCGCCGGCGGCGTGAGGCCGTAGACCACCCCGGCGGCGTCGCCCCTGCCGGCGGAGGTTGGTGTCTTACGCAGGGCGCGCAGCGTGGGTGTTGTCGCGCCCGCGCCGGTACCTGCAATCCGGGTCGGCCGCGCGCGCCCGCTCCGCGACGTGATATCGAGGCCGGTCCCGCGGTCGGTGCCCGCGATGCACAGCCTCGCGCAGCCCCGGCCTCGCGACCGGCGGGGAGTGGGTGCAAGTTCTTTCGCAGCGCCGCGTCATGGAACGATCGTCGCCCGGATCTCTCGTCGCGCCGGCACCGTCGAACCGCCGCAGCGATCGCCTGCCGGCGTTGCCGTCAGCGAGCTCTCCGCCCCTCCGGGGCCGGACTCCGGGCGCGCGCAGACCCCGTCGCCGGCGCGGCGGGAATTCCGAGCGATGGGCGGACTTGTTGAACGCCGCTCCGGCCGCTAGGGTGGGGGCATGCCTGCCCTCGGACCGATCCCGCGCGTGCTGCTGGTCGCCGTCCTCGCCTACGCGCTGGCGATGGCGGCGAGGACCCTTCTCATCGAGCCCGACGCCATCGGACGCCTTTGCACCGAGGCCCGGGCTCCCCTCTGGTGCGCCATCCGCCAGACCTTGATCATGGGCTTCGTGCACAACGTCTACGGCTGGCTCAGCGTGGCCGCGGCGCTGCTCGCGGCCGTCACCGGGCGGCGCGGCCTCGCCTGGACGGGTCTCGTCGCCGGCGTGTTCGGCGGCGTGCTCTACCGTTTCGATCCCGCCGGCGCCGGCGTGCTCCTGGCGGCGCTAGTGCTGGCGCGGGGCGCGCATGCCGGCGTGCAGAACGCTCAGCGCGAGGACGGCACTCAAGGCGCACCATAGCCACGCCGCGCCATTGCGCGGCCCCTCCAGCAGGATGATGAGCACCGCCGCCGCAAGTGCGATGGCGGCGAGCATGGTCTCCTCGATGCCGGGCGAGTCGAACCCCGGCTGCAGGGCCCACTGCCGCAGGCCGAGCGCCGTCACCGGCAGCAGGACGGTGGCGACGGGGAAGTCCCGGAAACGACCGTCGAGCGCGAGGCCGAGGCTGACGTAGGCGACGCCGAACAGCAGCGCCAGCCGCAATACGCTGGTCAGCCGCGCCCCTGCCACGGCCCCGCGCAGCGGATGCCGGCCACTGCACGCCTCGCGCAGCACCTGCGCCCCGGCGACGTAGGCCGTCGCCGTCGCCGTCCCCGCGTGCTGGCGCGCGACGTCCATGACGACGCGCAGGTACAACCACCAGCCGCACACCAGGGCCGCCAGTGACGACGCCCACTCAACGGCACCGCGGTTGGCGGGCAGATGGTAGCGCCACTGCGCGTAGGCGACCCCGCCCCCGGCCAGGCCGGCGACGGCGAGCAGGGCGAGGCCCTGTCCGCGCGCCGCTCGTGACGCGAAGCCGATGCCGGCGAGAAGCAGTGCGCCGGCGAGCGCCGCGTACCAGCCCACGCGCCAGCGCGGGTCTTCGATCACCGGCCCCTGCAGGGGGTATTTCGGCCGGCCCTCGGCGTCGAAGAGGCCCCAGTAGCCGCCGACCGTGCCCTCGGCGGCGCGCTTCCACGGTTGGTCGTAGGCCTCGATGATGTTGTAGGGCAGCGCATGCGCGTCGGCGTAGGCGACGAACTCGCGCACGAAGCGCGCGGCGTTGACGACGCCGGGTCTGGCGCCCTCCCGCTGGCGGCCCTGCGTGGGCCAGCCGGTCTCGCCGATGAGCAGGCGCCTGCCGGGGAACTCCGCCTGCATCTGCGCGTGGACGTCGCGCAGGTGCTGCAGCGCGGCCTCCACCGCGACCGGATCGTCCTCCCAGTACGGCAGGATGTGGATGGTGATGAAGTCCACCGCGTCGGCGAGCGCGGCGCCGCGGCGCCAGAACTCCCAGACGTCGGCATAGGTGACCGGCAGCGCCGTCTCGCGCCGCACGCGCTCAAGGTAGCCGCGCAGCACCTCGACAGGCTGCTCGTGCCGGAGCAGCACCTCGTTGCCCACGACGATGGCGTCGATGACGTCGCGATCGCGCTTCGCGACGGCGATCGCTGTGGCCACGTCCTCCTCGTTGGCCTTCGGATCGGTGCCTATCCAGATCCCGAGCAGCACGCGCAGGCCGAGCCTGCGCGCGATCGGCGGCAGCGCCTCCATGCCGCGCACCGAGGAATAGGTGCGCACGCATTTGGTCTCCGCGGCCAGGAGGGCGAGGTCGGCCTCGATCTGCGCCACACTCACGCCGCCCGGCGTGATCTGCGGCCCCTGCCGCGGCGTGTAGGACATGCAGGCGAGCTTGCCGGCCGGCACGTCGGGCAGATCGACGGGCCGGCCGTTGCGCCAGTGCTGGGCGAGCTGGGCGGCGGCGATGGCGAGCAGGACGGCGCCGACGGCGATGAACTGCGCGCGCGTCGGACGGGATGCCGGCGCGCGGTCGGGTAGCGGCGTGGACATGCAAGCTGATCGTGGGCGGTGAACGACGCCGCAGTCTCGCCAAACTACCGCCGCGCCGCAAGCCAGGCGCGCCAGCCGCCGAATTCGCTGACATCGGGCGCGCCGGCAAGCGCGTGGTGTTCGCAGAGAAAACCGCACTCGCTGCGACCGTCCTCGAGCTGCACGCGGCCGAGCGACAGCGGGGCAGGGACGTCCCGGAAGAACGCGCCGAGCCGGCTCGCCGGCAGCTCCCACACCTCGACCTCGATCGCGCGGCCGGCGGCGGGATCGCGCACCAGACCGGGCCGCGGCGGATCGAAAGCGGTCAGCGCGTGCAGCCGGTAATGCGGCGCGGTGCGCGTGCGCGCCGCCAGCGTCGCGCCGAGCGCGGTGAGCTGATGGTTCAACGGCAGCCCGCTCATGTGCGCGCCGCAGACCACGATCGCCAGGGTGTCGCGCGGCGGCGCTGGCAGCGTGCCGTCGCGGTAGGGCGCCGCCGTCGCGCCCAGCGGCAGCCGCAGCGACTGCTGCAGCCGGTGCGCGAGATCGAGCAGCCGGTGGTCGCCGCCCGCCGGCGCGCACAGCGTGACGCCGTCGGGCAGGCCGTTGGCACGAAATCCGGCGGGCACGGTCACGGCGCTCAGGTCGAGCAGGTTCATGAAATTGGTGTAGGTGCCCAGCCGCGAGTTCAGCCGGATCGGATCCGCCAGCATCGCATCGACGCGGTAGATGCTCGGGGCGGTGGGCGTGAGCAGCACGTCGATCCCGGCCAGCGCCGCGTCGGCCTGCCGCTTCAGCGACTGCAGCGTGTAGTGCGCCTCGAAGACCTCCACCGCCGTGCGGCGGGCCGAAGGTTCGATGATCTGGCGGATCACGGGCAGCAGCTCGCCGGGATGGGCCTGGATGAAGGCGCGTATCGCGGCGTAGCGCTCCGCGACCCACGGTCCGTCATAGAGCAGGCGTGCGGCGGCGAGGAACGGCGTCAGGTCGACGGGCACCGCGGTGCCGCCCAGCGCTCCGAGCGCGGCGACGGCGCCGGCGAACAGCGCGGCGGCCTCGCCGTCGCCGTAGAACTCGAGATCCTCCGCGCGCGGCACTCCGAAGCGGAACGACGCGGGCAGCGCCGCCGCCGCTGGCGGTGACGGCCGCGAGTACGGATCCGCGGCATCGTAGCCGGCGGCAAGATCGAACACGGTTGCCGCATCGAGCGCCGTGAGCGCGAAGATCGACACGCAGTCCAGCGTGCGGCAGGCGGGCACCACGCCGCGCGTGCTGAGCAGGCCGCGGGTGGGCTTCAGGCCCACCAGGTTGTTGAATGCCGCCGGCACGCGGCCCGAACCGGCCGTGTCGGTCCCCAGCGCGAAGCTCACCATGCCGAGGGCGGTGGCCACGGCCGAGCCGGAGCTCGAGCCGCCGGCGATGTAGTCGGGATCGAAGCTGTTGGTGCAGATTCCATATTGCACAGGGGCGCGCGTGCCGTTCAGACCGGTGGCGAACTGATCGAGATTCGTCTTGCCCATCGGGATCGCGCCGGCAGCGATGAGGCGTTCCACCACGGGGGCCGACTCGGCGGGCACGTACGCAAAGGCCGGGCAGCCCGCGGTCGTGGCCACGCCGGCCAGATCGATGTTGTCCTTGATCGCGAACGGAATGCCGTAGAGCGGCAGCGCGGTGGGGTCGCGCGCGGCCAGCTTCTGTGCCGCCGCCACCAGCTCGGCCTCCGGGCACAGCGTGATCCAGGCATTGCGGTCACGGTGGCGCGCGCAGCGGCGCAGCGCCTCGCGCACCACCACCAGCGGCGTGATCGCGCCGCTCGCGTAGGCCTCGCGCAGGCTGCCGAGGTCGAAGCTCAGCGTCTCTATCGCCGTCATTCCGGGCGCGTCCGGATCACCGCGAGCCGGCGGCCGGGCTGCAGCTGTGCGCCCACGGCGCAGGGCAGCTCGGCGATCTCGCCGTCGCGCGGGGCGTTAACCGAGATCTCCATCTTCATCGACTCGACGACGGCCACCACCTGGCCGGCGCGCACGCGCTCGCCGGGCCGGACCGCGACCTGCCAGAGGCTGCCGGCCACCGGGCTCACTAGCTCGACGCAGCCCGCCGGCATCGGCGTGCTGCCGCCGTCCTCGATGACCGGATCGGCCTCCGCCTCCAGGCGCATCAGGCCGTGCGCCTCCCAGCGCTCGCGCTCCGCGCGGAACGCCTCCTGCTGGTGCGCGCGGAAGGCCTCGATCTCCGCGGTATTTGCGGCGAGAAAGCCCTGGTAGTCGCGCAGGTTGAAGCTCGTCTCTTCGATGCGCAGCGGATAACGGCCGAGCGGGAAGGCCTCGCGGATCTCCGCGAGCTCCCGTTCGGAGACGGAGAAGAAGCGGATCTGATCGAAGAAGCGCAGCAGCCACGGTTGACTGAACTCGCGCGTCTTGCGGAAGCGGTTCCACATCTGCACCGTGCGCCCGACGAACTGGTAGCCGCCAGGGCCCTCCATGCCGTAGATGCAGAGGTAGGCCCCGCCGATGCCCACCGCGTTCTCCGGCGTCCAGGTGCGCGCGGGGTTGTACTTGGTGGTCACCAGGCGATGGCGTGGGTCGAGGGGCGTGGCTACCGGCGCGCCGAGATAGACGTCGCCCAGCCCCAGCACCAGATAGCTGGCATCGAAGACGATGCGCCTGACCTCCTCGATGCATGACAGGCCGTTGATGCGGCGGATGAACTCGATGTTGCTCGGGCACCAGGGAGCGTCCTTGCGCACCGACTGCGTGTACTTCTCGACCGCGAGCCGCGTGGAGGGGTCGTCCCACGACAGCGGCAGGTGGACGATGCGCGAGGGCACGTGCAGGTCGCCGATGTCGGCGAGCTCCTCCTCGGCCTGCGCGAGCACTGCCATCAGCTTTTTCAGCGGCAGCACCCGCCAGTCGTAGTGAACCTGCAACGAGCGTATCCCCGGCGTCAGATCGAGGATGCCACTCAGCCGGCGGCCTTCGATCCACCGCATCCAGGCGTGCACCCGGGCGCGCAGTGCGATGTCCAGCACCGGAGGACCAAACTCCACGAGCAGGTAGTCCTCGCCCGAGGGGCGGTAGACGACCTCCGGGCGGCGGTCGTCGGCCTCGCGCCGGCGCAGCACCGGCGTCGTCAGGGGCGCGCGCGTGCAGCCGTCCACCTCGCCCTGCAGATCCTCGATGAGCCGCTCGCGCGCGATGTCGAGCCGCAGCGCCTCCTCCAGGGAGACGGGCACGAAGCGCACCTTGTTGCCGGCCTTCAGCTGGCCGAGCTTCCACAGATCGGCGAGCACCACCGTCGCGGGGCAGACGAAGCCGCCGAGGCTGGGGCCGTCGGGACCGAGGATGATCGGCATGTCGCCGGTGAAGTCCACGGTGCCCACCGCGTAGGCGTTGTCGTGGATGTTGGAGGGATGCAGCCCCGCCTCGCCGCCGTCCTTGCGCGCCCATTGCGGTTTCGGACCGATGAGCCGCACCCCGGTGCGGCTGGAGTTGTAGTGCACCTCCCAGTCGGTGGCGAAGAACGTCTCGATGTCGGCTTCGGTGAAGAAGTCCGGCGCGCCGTGCGGTCCGTAGACGACGCGCAGCTCCCAGCGATCGGTGATGACCGGGCGGATGCTCGCGGCGGCGACCGGCGGCGGCGCGAGCGCATGGGGTGGCGGGACGTGCAGCACGTCGCCGGCGCGCAAGGCGCGGCCGCCGTGGCCGCCGAAGCCGCCGAGCGTGAAGGTCGCACGGCTGCCGAGGTAGGACGGTACGTCCAGCCCGCCGGCCACGCACAGGTAGGCGCGCGCGCCGGCGCCCACGAGGCCGCGCACGTGCAGGGTGCTGCCGGCGGCGATTTCCGTGGGTTGCCAGAACGGCACCGGCGCGCCGTCGACCTCCGCGTGCATCGGCGCACCGGTGAGCACGATGCGCGCGCGGCAGTTGAAGCGCAGCGTCGGGCCGTTGACCGTGATCTCCAATCCCGCCGCGTCCGCGGCGTTGCCGAGCAGCCGGTTGCCCAGGCGGAAGGAGTAGTCGTCGAAAGGGCCCGAGGGAGGGATGCCGACGTTCCAGTAGCCGATCCGGCCCGGATGATCCTGCACGGTGGTCATCGTGCCGCCGTCGATCACCTCGATGGTGGCCGGCGCATGGGAGAGGCTCTCCAGCAGGCGGGTGTTGGGGTGGCCCTCGCAGAACGCCGGCTGCTCCAGGATCGCCGCGAGATAGTCGCGGTTGGTTTCGATGCCGGCGATGCGCGTGCGCGCAAGCGCCTTCTTGAGCCCATCGAGCGCCTGTGGGCGTGTCTCGGCGTGCACGATGAGCTTGGCCAGCATCGGGTCGTAGTACGCGGGCACGGACACGCCCGCCTCGATCCAGGCGTCGACGCGCAGTCCGGGGGCAGCGGGCAGCGATACCTCGGTGAGCAGGCCGGTGCAGGGGCGGAACTCCCTGCCCGGGTCCTCGGCGTACAGGCGCGCCTGCACGGCGTGGCCGCGTGCCGCGAGCGTGGAGCGCAATGCGGTGAGCGGCGGCAGCTCGCCGGCAGCGAGCCTCACCATCCACTCGACGATGTCCACCCCGAAGACCTCTTCCGTCACGCCGTGCTCCACTTGCAGGCGCGTGTTCACCTCCAGGAAGTAGAACTCCTCGGTGTCGCTGTCGTAGATGTACTCCACCGTGCCGGCGGAGCGGTAGTCGACCTGCGCCATCAGCCGCACGGCGGTCGCGCGCAGGGCCTCGCGTACGGTATCGGGCAGGTTCGGCGCCGGCGTCTCCTCGATCACCTTCTGGTTGCGGCGCTGGATGGAGCAGTCGCGTTCGCCAAGCGCCAGCACCTCGCCCCTGCCGTCGCCGAACACCTGTACCTCGATGTGGCGGGCGCGTTCGATGTACTTCTCGAGGAACAGCGCGCTGTTGCCGAAGTTGTTGCGCGACAGCCTCTCCACGGAGGCGTAGGCGCCTTCCAGCTGTTGCGCGTCGTAGCAGCGCTGCATGCCGATGCCGCCGCCGCCCGCCGTGCTCTTCAGCATCACCGGGTAGCCGATGCGCGTGGCGGCCGCCAGCGCCGCGTCCGCGTTCTCGAGCAGGCCGGAGCCCGGCGCCAGCGGCACGCCGCTGCGCTCGGCCAGTTCCCTGGCGACGTGCTTGAGGCCGAAGGCGCGGATCTGCGCGGGTGCGGGTCCCAGGAAGCGGATGCCTCGCGCCTCGCAGGCCTCGGCGAAGTCGGCGTTCTCGCTGAGGAAGCCGTAACCGGGGTGGATCGCCTCCGCCCCGGTGCGCTCCGCGGCCTCGAGGATCCTCGCGACGTCGAGGTAGCTCTGCGCGGCGGGGCCGTCGCCGATGAGCACGGCCTCGTCGGCTTGGCGCACGTGCAGCGATTCGACGTCGGCGCGCGTGTACACGGCGACGCTCCGCACCCCCAGCCGGCGCAACGTGCGCATGATGCGGCAGGCGATGGCGCCGCGGTTGGCAATCAGGACCTTCTCGAACATCGTTGCTGATCTCTCGGAGCTGTGGCCGGGTCGTCCCGGCCCTCTACAGTGCTCAGCGCGGGTCGTCCCGCGCTGCAATTCCATCGCGCGTTGCAGGCCCCTGCCGGATCCGCCTGCGGCTACCGTCGACGGCGCGTCCGTGTGCCGCCGGTCACCGCGCCGCACGCGGATCCGGCGAGGTCCGCGACCCGAGGCCTCGCCGTGTCGGATGCGGTGCTCAGTCCCATATGAAGACCTGGATCGGCGTGGGGTTGTAGGCGTTGCACGGATTGTTCAACTGCGGGCAGTTGGAGATGAGGCAGGCGACGTCCATCTCCGCGCGCATCTCCACGTACTTGCCCGAACCCGAGATCCCGTCGGCGAAGGTCAGCCTTCCCTCGGGCGTGACGGGCACGTTCATGAAAAAGTTGATGTTGTGGGTGATGTCGCGTTTGCTCATGCCGGCATCGGCGTTCACGAGCGCGCGCACGTAGCTGTCGCGGCAGCTGTGCATGTGGCGCTTCTCGAGCGCGTAGCGCACCGTGTTGCTCTCGGCGGCGCAGGCGCCGCCGAGGGTGTCGTGGCGGCCGCAGGTGTCCGCGGTGATGACGAGCATGACCCTGCCCTCGGTGGACATCAGCTCCGTACCGGTCGTGAGGTAGAGGTTCCGCTGGCGGCGGACGGTGTCGACGGCGCTGTAGCGCTCGGCCGGATCGTGGGCGTTGTAGAACAGCGTGTCGACCGCCTGGTTGCCCTCGAGATCGAGGATGCGGAAGCTCTGGCCGCGCCTGATCGTGTGCAGCCAGTGCTCCCCAGCCGGAACGATCTGCGTGTAGACGGCGCGCGCCGGGTCGAGAGTGCTGGGCGTGATCGGTGTGGTGGTCATTCTGGGAAATGGAGTGATTGGACTGTTCGCGTGTTCGAAGCGGAACGCTCTCCCTTGGCGTCGGGGTGTGCCGAGCGGCCTTGCGACGACCGTACGCGGCAGGTATGCCGCATTCGAGCGTGCTGGGATGTATTCTCAGCGTGTCGTGGCAAGGCCGACCGGTACGCCCCCGCGGCAGGCTGCGGGCGCCGATGACAAGGCGCGCGGGAGGGCGTGAAGGCCGCGACGACACGCTGTGAATGCGCTCCTGCAGGCTCGACGGCCGCAGCCCTGCGTTCGACGGTCGTATCGACCTCGACGCCCTCCCGCTCACTTCGGTGGAGCGCGAATCCCGGGAATGTCCGCAGTCGTTTGATCAAGCGCGTCATGCAGGCGGTCACGCGCTCAGGTAGCGTTCGGTGTTGATGAAGCCGCGCGCGTTCTGCTCGCAGGACAGCCGGCAGACATCGTCGGCGGCGACCGGCGCGGCGCGGTAGACGGTGAGCATGACCCGCTTTGCGGCGTAGACGGGCGAGGGGTCGAGCGGGTGCGGCGCGCTGCTCAATGCCACCAGCACGTTCATCTCCGCGCGCAGGTCGACGTGATCGCCCGCATGGGAGTTGCCCTGCGCGAACTGCAGCGTTCCGTCCTCGCCGGCGCAGACCTTCGAGAAGAAATTGACGTTGGCGTGCATGTCGCGCTTGCCCAGGCCGTGTTTGCCGATCTCCACGAGCAGGCTGTCGCGGCCATTGCGGTACATCGCGTTGCGATACTCCTGGAACCGATGCTCGCCATACCGCTCCGTGATGTCGCTCGCGTGGCTCACGCCGCAGACCGTGTCGTGCCAGCCGCAGGTGTCCTCTACGATTGACACCAGGATGCGCCCCATGTCGGAGTAGCAGACGTTGCCGCGCGTCAGGTGGAAGGTGTGCTGAGCCTTGAGCGTGTCCGGCATGTTGTAGCGCTCCAGTCGATCCTCGTGATTGAAGAACAACGCGCTGACGTTCGCTCCGCCTTCGAGATCGGTGAGCCGCAACACCGTGCCGCGGCGCAGGACCAGTGAGGTGTGAGCCCCGGGCGGCAGTTCTTCCTCCCAGAGCAGGGGACCGGGAAGCAGGGATGTCATGGATGTTCCTCGCGTTCGTATCGGAATCCTTGGAACTGCCGCCGCGTCGCGCGAGACATCGGTTCAGGCCTCGGCAGCGACCGCCAGCTTCGCGGCGCGGGACTCGCTGGCCGCCATTTGCCGCTCGAGGACGGCGCGCGCGTGCCGCGCCTCGCGATCGAGCGGAATGTCGTAGGTGATGCGCGCGCCATAGGCGTGGGGAGCCTGCGGATCCCAGCGCACCTTGTCGAACGCTAGCAGGCGGGTGCCGAGCGCGAACGCCTCGCTGATGTCGTGCGTCACCATGAAGACGGTGAAGCGCTGCTCGCGCCACAACGCCTTGACCAGCGCCTGCATGTCGGTGCGGATCCCCGGATCGAGCGCGCCGAACGGCTCGTCCAGCAGCAGCACCTTCGGCCGCATCATCAGCGATTGCGCGATGGCGAGCCGCTGCTGCATGCCGCCGGAGAGCTGCGCCGGGTACTTGTCGCGCGCCGCGGCGAGACCCACCGATTCCAGCATCAGCGCGGCGCGCTTGAATGCGGCGCGGCGGCGCCGGCCGAACATCCTTGCCAGCAGCGGCGAGGAGGTGAACTCCAGCCCCAGCGCGACGTTCTCGAGCGCCGTCAGGTGCGGGAATACCGAATAGCGCTGGAAGACGATGCCGCGCTGTGCGTCTGGTTCCTCCGGCAGCGCGCGCCCGTCGATCAGGATCTGCCCTCGCGTCGGCGGCTCCGCGCCGAGCAGCATGCGCAGGAAGGTCGACTTGCCGCAGCCGGAGGCGCCTACCAGCGTGCAGAACTCGCCGCTGTCGATGCTGAGCGAGAGGTTTTCCAGCACCACCTGTCCCTGGTAGGTCTTCCAGACGTGCCGCAGCGCGATCGCGCTCATGGCGCAGGCCTCGCCTCGTGCTCGGATTCCGCCCACGGATACATCCGCTTCTGCAGCCAGCGCAGCGCGTGATCCATCACCAGGGCCAGCAGCGTTATCCAGACGACGTAAGGCAGGATCACGTCCATGGCCAGATAGCGGCGCACGAGAAAGATGCGGTAGCCCAGACCCTCGGTCGCGGCGATCGCCTCGGCGGCGATCACGAACAGCCAGGCCGGGCCCAGCGAAAGCCGTATGCACGTGATGAGCCGCGGCATCACCTGCGGCAGGACGACGCGCAGGATGTACTGCCAGCTCGACGCGCCCAGCGTCTGCGCCTTGATGGTCAGCTCCTGCGGGATTTCCATCGCCCGCAGCTGCATGTCGCGGACGATGACCGGCGCGACGCCGAAGACGACCAGCACGACCTTGGCGATCTCGCCGAGTCCGAAGACGATGAAGAGTATCGGCAGCACCGCCATGGGTGGCACCATGGAGATCGCCGTCACCACCGGCGAGGCCCCGGCGCGCACGTACGGTATGACGCCGCTCGCCACGCCAAGGCACAGGCCGAGCAGGGCGCTGATGCCCACTCCGAATACCAGCCGCCGGAGGCTTGCGAGGGTGTCGAACCAGAAGTCGTACTGCCCTGAGCGAACATTGGCAGTGAAGGCGAGGCGATCGATGGCGGCGTAGAGCTGCGGCAGCGCGGGCAGCAGCTTGTCGTTCGGATTCGCCGCCAGCCTCAGCTCGGAGCTGACGAGATAGAGCCCGATCACGAACGCGAAGGGCAGCGCGCTGAGCGCGAGCCGCGCCGCGCGCTCCGGTCTGAGGTTGATGAGGCGCTTCATGGTGTCACCGTGGCGAGCGGCGGCGGCTTCCGTGGGCTCGATTGCTCGACGGCTGCCACCGCGGCCACCACCCGCCTTCGGCCGGTCCCTGTCAGAGTCCGCCCTCCGCCGCCATCTGCATGTACTCTGTCGGGAAGCGCAGCTTGAGATTGGCGGCGTCGCCCTGCGTCGCGCCGCCGGCGTACTCGATGCCGATGGCATCGACGCTCTGCGCGCCCTCGCCGAAGAGGCCGTGCGCGAAGGAGAAGTCGGCGACCTTCTTCATGAGCGCAGGGAAGTCCGCGCTGCTCGTGAACGCGACGGCCTCCGCCGCGGAGACGAACAGCTTGGTCGTCGCGAGCTGGCTCTCGAAGCCGGCGACGTCGGTGCCCGAGGCCCTGGCCATCGCCTCGAGCGTCGCGGGATCCTTCTTCTCGACCAGCGCCATGACCTCGTACCAGGCGCCGACCAGCGCCTTGCCGAGGTCGGGGTTGTCTTTCAGCGTCTGGGTGTTGACCACCATCATGTCGAGGATCTCGCCCGGGATCTTCGAGGAGTTGAAGACCTCGGTCATACCCGGCATCGCGTTGATCTCGGCGAGCTGCGGCTTCCAGGACACCAGCGCCGTCACGTCGGGGCTGGCCGCGGCGGCGACAATGTCGGCATCCGAGGTGTTGACGATGGTGATGTCCTTCTCCGTCAGCCCGGCGGTTTCCAGGGCGCGCGCCAGCATGTAGTGCGAGACGCTGAGCTCCACGAGATTGACCCTCTGGCCCTTGATGTCCTTCAACTCGGTCTTGCCCTTCAGCGTGATGCCATCGTTGCCGTTGGAGTAGTCGCCGACGATCAGCGCCGTGCTGTCGACCCCGCTCGCGGCGGGGATGGTCAGCGCATCCATGTTGGTCATGGTGCAGGCGTCGAACTTGCCGGCGGTGTACTGGTTGATCGATTCGATGTAGTCGTTGAGCTGGGTGACGTTGACCTCGATGCCGTACTTGTCGGCCCACTTCTTCATGATGCCGGAGGAGACGGCGTAGTCCCACGGCATCCAGCCGACGTAGATGGTCCAGCAGACGTCGAATTTCTTCTTCGGTTCGGCGAGTGCGTGCCCGGCGCCGCTGGCGAACAGCGCGGCGGCGCAGAGGACGCCGGAGAGGGCCCGGCGCAGGGAAGGCAGCGTGGGACGGCGAGATGCAGGTAACGTCATTGCAGACCTCCTGGGTGACGGTGGAATCCGGGCGCGGGAGACTCGACGTCCATCTCCCGGGCTTTTGTCCCGCCGTGTAACCCGACGTATGCCGCGGCTGCGTGTCGCGGCCGCGCGTCCGAGGTCGACAGCTCTCGGTCCAGTCGCGCGCAACGCAGATGGCGCCGGAACCCTAGCCGTCCATTTCCTGCAGGCCCGCCGTGTGCTCCATCGATCGGAGTCGGTCGAGCTCCCGCTCGCGATCAGCTCAGCACGTGCTGTGCCATTGCAGGAATAACTCCATTCGGCAATGAGTTAGTCCCTGGGGCGTCGATGGCGTGCGGATCAGGCCGCACCGTGCGGGTGCGCGTGAGCGTGGCGGCGCACCAGAATGATCGGGTGCGTGGTCGACATCGAGGCATCTACGTCGCGCGCCGCGCCTCGATGATCGCGGCCAGCAGCACCAGCGCCACGCCCGCCGCCTCGCGCGCGCTGAGCTCATCCTCGCCTAGCAGCACCGCCGAGAGCACCGCCACGATCAGCTCGAATATGATCAGGATGGAGGCGCGGGCTGCCGCCATGTGGGTAACGCCGAACTGCATGCCCGTCGTGGCGAGCAGCGCCCACAGGCCATAGCCGGCGGCACCGGCCATCGCCGCTGCGGACGGCGGGGTCGTCGTCGGCGACAGCGCCAGCAGCGCCAGCGCCGCGAGCGCGGCGGTGCCCAGCAGCATCGCCGCCGACTTGCTGGCGACGGGGGCGCCCTGGCGGGCGCGGAACACCAGGTTGTTGCCCGTGAACGCCAGGCCGCAGGAGATGGCGAGCAGGTCCGTCCAATGCACCCGTAGCGTCAACAGTGCCTCGGCGCCGAGGATCAGCGCGGCACCGCTCAACGCGGCGATCACGCAGGCGATGCGCGCCGCATCGATTTGTTCGCCGAGAAACAGCCGGCCGCCGATCGCTCCCCAGGCCGGCAACAGGTAGAACAGCGCCATCACCCGCACGACCTCGCCATGGATCATGGCGGTGGTGAAGGCCAGGTTGGCCCATCCGCCCAGCAGGGCGATGAGCAGCAGCCAGCGGCGGTCTGCGCGCCACTGCGCGCGCTGCCGCAGCAGAAGCGGCAGCAGGCAGCCGCCCGCGGTGCCGAAGGCAATGAAGGCGAGGGGCCACCCCGCCATCCCGATGTCGTGCAGCGCGCGCAGCGGCAGCCAGGCGAGCCCCCACAACGCGGCGGCGAGGACGAGCGCCGTCGCTGGAAGTGCCGGCCTCACGCCGCCGCGTGGCCGAAACCGGTGAATGCCGCGCCGCGCTCGACCGTCTGCCAGCGCCGCAGCCGGCCGTCCTCGAGCTGCTGCAGGCAGAGCTCCGGGTGCAGCCACGACCAGCGGCCGTGCACCGTCGCGAAGGGCTCGCCCTCGTGAAACGGCAGCGTTGACAGGCTCACTTCCCAGCGGTTCTCCTGCCGGCGGCCGAAGTCGATGCCGCAGTCGAGCACCGTGCGCCGTTGGCGGTCGCTCAGGCCTTGCGCGGCGAGGACGTCCTCGAGTGTGACGCCGGCGGGCAGCGGCTGGTCGCGCGCGACGGCGATCATGAAGTGGGCCCCGCTTGCGACCAGCACGCCGATGCGCTGCCGTTCGATGCCTGCCGGAGTCACCTCCGTCACCAGCCGGAGGGCGAGACGATCGGGATGCGGTCCTTCGATGCGGACCCACTCCTCCAGGTAAGGCACGTGCACGCCCTGCTCGATGAGTCTGTCATCCTCAAAGTGTACCCGACCGACGTCGGCGACGGGCGCGGGGGGCGGAAAGTCGAGCCAGCGATGCCAGCTCAGCAGGTCATCAGCGACGTCGAGGTGACCGGCGAATCCCTGCTGACGCGCGAGCGCCTGCAGCGTCCGCGCGGAGGCATCGGCAAGACTCTCGCAGTCGGGTCTGTCGACCGGAATGCGGATGTCGGCGTACAGGCGGGCGGTCTGCAGCCAGTAGACCGTGGTCCGCGTGTCCACCTCGCCGCCGGCTCGCAGCAGGCGCCGGCGCCACAGGCCCTGGAAGGCCGGCGGCACGGTCGGCGGCAGATCCCGGGGCGGCGTGCAGAGCGGCACCGGATCAGAACTGGGTGAGGAAGGACACGCCGAGGGCCCCCTGGAAGGCGAGCGCATCCTCGCAGCGCGCGTCGGTAACGCCATAGTCACCGAGCAGGATGCGCACGCGATTGCGATGATAGTTGCGCAGCAGGGACAGGAACGGCAGCGTGTTCGCCCTCGCATCGCCGTAGAGCTCGCGGTGCAGCGCCGGCAGGCGATACCAGGGCTCCGCGGGTCTGTGGTGGTGGGCGTTGTGGTAACCGAAATTGAGCGTTACGAGGTTCAGCAACGGCGCCGGGTTGGAGTAGGTATGCAACTCCTCGAACTGCCGCGTCGGCCGTACCCGGCCCGCCAGTTCGGTCCGATCGCCCACGACCACCAGTTCATAGCTGTGCTGATAGGCGTCCATGTAGCGCATGACGTGCAGGAACAGCATGTAGCCTAGCGCGTAAAAGGCTGGCGCCGGCAACCAGATCAGGCCCAGACCGCAGAGCTGCAGCAGTCGCAGGCCCAGCACCGCGGCGACCGCGCGGCGCCGGCCGCGACAGCGTTCGAGCCGGAAGGGCGCCGTGATCACCGCTGCGTGCATGATCAGATCGACGGCCGGTATGTAGGCATGTTCCAGCAGGGCGACCCATCGCAGCAGGCGCGGGGAGCTCGAGAGCAGCGGGCGATAGTCGAAGCTCACGCAGTCGATGCGCTCGGCGTGGTGCATGAGATGCTTCTCGCGCAGTGCCTCGAACGGCGCGTAGCAGGTCCCGGCCAGCCATCCCAAGGCCGCGCCGAGCCGGGCATTGTGCTCCGGCCGGCGGAACAGCGTGCCGTGCGCGCATTCGTGGATGAGGTACGCGCTCACGGTCAGGCTCACGGCCAGCAGCAGAGCGCCCGCGGCGGCGGCCACGACGGAACCGGTGGCGATCAGCGCCAAGGCGACCGCGTAGCCGGCTACGGCGGAGCCGATCGCGACCGCGTTCGGTCTCACGCCATCGGCATCTCGAAACGGGGACTGGAATTTCATGATCGCATCACCCAAGCCCGGGACGCGTCCGGTCGCGCCCTCGAACGGCTGCGCGGCTGCAATTGCGGGACCAGCTGGCTGCCCGGGTCCGCGGTGGCGTGGTCGGGAACATCGCGCGCATCGCGGCTGCGGACGTCGCCCCTGGGCGCAGGTGTTACGCAGTCTGCTGTTTCTTCTCGGGTCCGGTCGCGCGCCGCGGCGGCTGCAGCCGGCCGGCCGGGATCGTGGCCGCGCCGCGTGCGCTCGCGCGGCCGCGGCCGCCTTCGCGATCCCGGGGCCGGCGAATTGCACGGCAACTGGGCGCGGGCCGCCGCCTGCGCCTGTCCGTGGTGCGTATCCGGAGAGCCGGTCGCTCCGCTAGACTTGGCGCATGCCTGGCGGCGCGAAGAACGATGACGGTCCGGTCCTGTGCTGGCGATGCGGCCACCCCTACAGGGAGGACACGCGCAGCGTGCCCAGGGCGGCGGAGTGCGCCGCCTGTCACGCCGACCTGCACGTCTGCCGCATGTGCGAGTTCTACGACACGCGCGTGGCCCGCAGTTGCCGCGAGACGGTGGCCGAGGAGGTCAGGGACAAGGAGCGCGCGAACTTCTGCGGCTACTTTCGGATCAGCCGCGCGCGCGGCCCGGCCGCGACGGATGCGACCGGCGCCCGGGCGCAACTCGATGACCTCTTTGGCATTGGCGGCGGGCGTTCGGGCGTCCCCGGTACTCCCCAGGCCGCCCGGGAGGCACTCGACGCACTGTTCGACCGCGGGAACTCCGGCAAAGGAGACAAGGGGTCCTGACCGGCGAATCCGCCGATACCATGTTGCAGAACAACAGGATGGAAGCGTCCGGGCGCTGGCCCTTGGACGCGGGTTTGTGCTACAAATCCCGCCTCGAGCGGGCAGGAGGGGGCTCATGAGCGACAACCGGCTGCTGGAGCGCATCACTGTCGATGCCCGTGTGCTGGGTGGCAAGCCGACCGTTCGCGGTCACCGCCTCGCCGTCGAACACCTGATGGGCATGATGCTCACGGGGGACACCGTCCACGACGTGCTGGCCGCCTACCCGTGGCTGGAGCTGGCGGACCTGCACGCCTGCCTGATCTACACGGGCCGTTCGGTGGCCGGCGAGCGTGTCTACCCCTTCAGCCTCCACGGCATCGAGCATGAGACTGCTGCTGGACACCTCGATCCCGCAAAGCGCCATTGAGGCGCTGGTGGCCGCCGGCCACGACGTGGCCCGTGTCAGCGAACTGCCCAAGGGCGCCGCGTCGACCGACGCCAGGGTTCTGGAACAGGCGGCGCGCCAGGGCCGCATCCTCGTCACGCGCGATCAGCAGCTGGGCGAGCACGAGCTGCTACTCGGGCGGGAGCACCGCCTGCTGCGGGTGGGCAATTTCAAGCTCGCCGACCAGGCTGCCGCCATCCTGCAGGCGCTGGCCGAGCACGGCGCCGAGATGGAGCGCGGCGCGGTGGTGACCGTCAACCCGGGCCTGCTCAAGGTCCGTCCGTTCCACGGCAGCCTCGACTGAGGCGGAGCCGGATCCGAGCGGCGCGCCTGCTTGATCCAAATCAGGTTCTCCGGGCACCCCCGATCTAGCGCGTGATCATCTTTCGGCAGTCATGGGGGTGTCCATGAGCGCACTGATGAAGGAGCTGTTCACCACCGAGATCGGCCTGATGAGTCTGGCCGTCGTCGCCATCACCATCGGCATAATCACCTACATCGGCTGGATGTTCGCGTCGAAGTCGGGCCAGCGCTGAGGTCACCTGGCGGCAGCAGTGTTGCGCAGCGTCGGCGCGCGCTGGACGCGCCCGCGCGCGGGCGGATATAGTCGAAGGCATTTTCGCCCTTTCGATTCCTTTGCCCTCTCGATGCGCAAGCCCAGGGGCGACGCCATTCACGTGGTGGGCGCCCGCCAGAACAATCTCAGGAACCTCTCGCTCGACATCCCGCTGAACGAGCTGGTGGTTGTCACCGGCGTGTCCGGCTCGGGCAAGTCCTCGCTGGTGTTCGACACGGTGTACGCCGAGGGACAGCGGCGCTACGTCGAGACCTTCTCGCCGTACGCACGGCAGTTCCTCGATCGCATGGACAAGCCGCAGGTCGATCGCATCGACGGCATTCCGCCGGCCATCGCCATCGACCAGACCAACCCGGTGCGCACCTCGCGCTCCACCGTCGGCACCATGACGGAGCTCAACGATCATCTGAAGCTGCTGTTCGCGCGCGCCGCGCAGCTGTATTGCAGCGGCTGCGCGCGGCCGGTGCGTCGCGACACGCCGCAGAGCATCTGCGCGGACCTGCAGGCGCGCGCCGCCGCCGCGGGCGACCCGCGGCTGCTCGTCACCTTCCCGGTCGAGGTGCCCGCGAACTTCAGCGACGAGGAGGTCGTCAAGCTGCTCGCCGCGCAGGGCTACACCCGCATCCATGCCCGCCGCGCGGGGACGATCGAGGTGGTGCAGGACCGGCTGCGCGCCGGGGGCGCCGATCGTGCGCGCCTCGTCGAGGCGCTGGAGGCGGCGCTGAAGGTCGGTCGCGGCCGCGTACACGTGCACGCGCTGGCGCCGGCGGCGTCCGACGGCGCGGCCGGAACCGACGTCGCGCACACCTGGCGCTACTCCTCCGATCTGCACTGTCCGGACTGCGACCTGCACTATCGCGATCCCACGCCGGGGCTGTTCTCGTTCAACTCCCCGGTGGGCGCATGCGAGACCTGCCGCGGCTTCGGGCGCGTGATCGGCGTCGACTACGGGCTGGTGATTCCCGATCCGTCCAAGACGCTGCGCGGCGGCGCCATCAGGCCATGGCAGACGCAGAGCTACAACGAATCGCAGCGCGACCTGGAGGCGATCGCGAAGAAGCGCGGCATCCCCCTGGACACGCCGTGGCGCGAGCTTACCGAGGCCGAGCGCGCCTGGGTGCTGGACGGCGAGCCGGACTTCGTGAGCTGGGAGAAGTCCTGGCCAGGCAAGTGGTACGGGGTCAGGCGCTTCTTCGCGTGGCTCGAGACCAAGGCCTACAAGATGCACATCCGGGTGCTGCTCTCGAAATACCGCGCCTATACCGACTGTCCGGCGTGCAACGGCGCGCGACTGAAGCCGGAGGCGCTGCTGTTTCGCCTCGGCACGGGTCGGGCCGCCGCCGGCGAGGCGGCGGCGAAGTTGTTCCGGCCGCCCGGCGTGCAATGGACCGAGGCGCAGCTGCGCGGCTTGCCGGGGCTGTGCGTGCACGACATCATGCTGCTGCCCATCGATCGCGTGCGCGCCTGCATCGAGGATCTGGCGCTGCCGGCGCCGCTGGACGAGGCCACGGATCTGCTGCTCGCGGAGATACGCGCGCGGCTGAACTACCTGGTGCAGGTTGGACTGGGCTATCTCACGCTGGATCGGCAGTCGCGCACGCTCTCCGGCGGCGAAGTCCAGCGCATCAACCTCACCACCGCGCTCGGCACCTCGCTGGTCAACACGCTTTTCGTGCTCGACGAGCCCTCCATCGGCCTGCACCCGCGCGACATGGGGCGGATCATCGAGGTGATGCGGCGGCTGCGCGATGCCGGCAATTCGCTGCTGGTGGTGGAACACGATCCGCAGGTGATGTTCGCCGCCGACCGCCTGCTAGACATCGGTCCCGGTCCCGGCGAGCGCGGCGGCGAGGTGGTGTTCTTCGGCACGCCGGAGCAGCTCGCCTCCGCGCCGGGCTCGCTGACGGCGGACTACCTGCACGGCCGGCGGCGCATCGGCAGCGAGCATCTCAGCTGGCCGGTGACCGCCGATACGCCGAGGCTGGAGCTGCTGGGCGCGCGCGCCCACAACCTGAAGGACATCGACGTCAGCATCCCGCTGCAGCGGCTGGTGTGCGTGACCGGCGTCTCCGGCAGTGGCAAGTCCACGCTGGTGCAGGACGTGCTGTACCCGGCGCTGCTGAAGCGCCGCGGCCGGCCGACGGAGACCCCGGGCCCATACCGCGACGTGCGCGGCGACGAGCAGATCGCCGACGTGGTGATGGTGGACCAGTCCCCCATCGGCCGCACCACGCGCTCGAACCCGGCGAGCTACGTCGGCGCCTTCGACGCGATCCGGGCCTTGTTCGCCGCCACGCCGCTCGCCAAGGTGCGTGGCTACACCACCGGTACCTTCAGCTTCAACAGCGGCAACGGCCGCTGCCCGACCTGCAGCGGCAACGGCTTCGAGCACGTGGAGATGCAATTCCTCTCCGACGTCTACCTGCGCTGCCCGGACTGCGACGGCAGGCGCTTCCGCGAGGAGGTGCTCGAGGTCCGGTACGGCGGCCGGGGCCGCGCAAGCCGCAGCATCGCCGAGATCCTGGACATGACCGTCAGCGAGGCCGTGACCTTCTTCGCCGGCGAGCGGGCGGTGCTGCAGGCGCTGGAGCCGCTGATCGACGTCGGCCTGGACTACCTGAAGCTCGGCCAGCCGGTGCCCACGCTCTCCGGCGGCGAGGCGCAGCGGCTCAAGCTCGCCGGCTTCCTCGCGGCCTCGGGCAGGGGGCGTGGTTCCGCGCGCAGGTCCGCGGCGCACGCCGGCGAGGAGCAGGGTGCGCTCTACCTGTTCGACGAGCCGACCACCGGCCTGCACTTCGAGGACATCGCGCGGCTGCTGCATGCGCTGCGCAAGCTCATCTCCGCCGGCCACTCGGTGGTGGTCATCGAGCACAACCTCGACATCATCGGCGCCAGCGACTGGGTGATCGATCTGGGGCCCGAGGGCGGCGAGGCCGGCGGCGAAGTCGTCGCCGCGGGCACTCCCGAGCAGATCCGGCAGTGCGCCGCCTCGCACACCGGCGCCGCGCTCGGGGAGTACCAGCGCAGCCTGCAACGCCTGGCCGCCGCGGCAACCGCTCGCGTCCACCCCGCTGCCCGCGGCAAGCCGGGAGCGAGCGTGAAGACCGACAACGCCATCCGCATCCATAACGCCCGCGAGCACAACCTGAAGAACATCGACGTGCGCATCCCGCGCGAGGAGTTCACGGTGATCACCGGCGTCTCCGGTAGCGGCAAGAGCACGCTCGCCTTCGACATCGTGTTCGCCGAGGGCCAGCGCCGCTATCTGGAGTCGCTGAACGCCTATGCGCGCCAGTTCGTGCAGCCGGCCTCGCGCCCCGACGTCGACGCCGTGCTCGGCATACCGCCGACGGTGGCGATCGAGCAGCGCACCAGCCGCGGCGGGCGCAAGAGCACGGTGGGCACGCTCACGGAGATCCAGCATTTCCTGCGCCTGCTGTACGTGAAGCTCGGCGTGCAGCACTGCCCGGACTGCGAGGCGGCCATCGAGCCGCAGAGCGAGGAGCTGATCGCCGCGCGCCTGCTGCGCGAGTTTCGCGGCCGCTCCATCACGCTCCTCGCGCCGCTCATCGTCGCCCGCAAGGGCCTGTACGCGGAGCTGGCGAAATGGGCCTCCGCGCGCGGCTACGAGCACCTGCGCGTGGACGGCGAGCTGCTGCCCACCGCGCGGTGGCCGCGGCTGGACCGCTACAAGGAACACACCATCGAGCTGCCGGTCGCGGAGATAGTGGTGGCGCCCCGCGCCGAGCGCGAGCTGCGCGCGGCGCTGCGCACGGCGCTCGAGCACGGCAAGGGCGTGGTGCACGTCACAGGAAATAGAGGAAATACGGGTCGGAGTCATTCTCGCTCCGGAAAAATGACTCCGACGCCAATTCCGCGCGGCAAATCGAAGTCCGTCGCCGTCGCGGTGTTTTCGACGCGGCGGGCCTGTCCGTCGTGCGGCCGCAGCTTCGGCGAGCTCGATCCGCGGCTGTTCTCATACAACTCCAAGCACGGCTGGTGCGAGACCTGCTTCGGCACCGGTGAGCTGCTGCAGGGCTTCGGCGCGGATCAGACCGGGGAGGAGATCTGGTGGACCGACTACTACGAGGGCTGGCACGGCGAGAAGGCCAGGCAGTGCCCGGACTGCCGCGGCCGGCGCCTCAATCCCGTCGCGCGCGCGGTGCGCTTCCGCGATCTGTCGATCGACGAGATCGCGGCGAAGCCGGTGGCCGAGGTGCGCCGGTTCTTCGAGGCGCTGAAGCTGCGCGGGCGCGAGGCGGAGATCGCGCGCGACATCCTCCTCGAGCTGCGCGCGCGCCTGGGCTTCCTGGAAGAGGTGGGACTGGGCTACCTTGCGCTGGATCGCGGCGCGCCGACGCTCTCCGGCGGCGAGGCGCAGCGCATACGCCTGGCCGCGCAGCTCGGCTCCAACCTGCGCGGGGTCTGCTACATCCTCGATGAGCCGACGATCGGGCTGCACACGCGCGACAACCGTCTGCTGCTCGACACGCTGAAGCGGCTGAAGGACAAGGGCAACACGCTGCTGGTGGTCGAGCACGACGAGGAGACCATACGCTGCGCCAGCCACGTCATCGACATCGGCCCGGGCGCCGGCACCCGCGGAGGCCGCATCATCGCCGAGGGTACGGTGAGGGACCTGCAACGCAATCCGGACTCGCTGACCGGACGCTATCTCGCCGCGCCGCTCGCCCACCCGCTCCTCGCGCATCGCGGCACCAGCGCGGCCACGCCTGCGCTGACGGTTCGCGGCGCCAGCCTGCACAATCTGCGCAGGATCGACGTGCGCCTGCCGCTGCAGCGCCTGGTATGCGTGACGGGGGTCTCCGGCAGCGGCAAGAGCACGCTCGCACGCGAGGTGCTGCGCGAGAACCTGCACCGCCTCATCCATGCCCGGCGCGGCAGGGCGCCGGCGCCGTACGGATGCGGCGGCATCGAAGGCTACGAGAGCGTCGCGCGCGTTCTGGAGGTGGACCAGGCGCCGATCGGCAAGACCCCGCGTTCCTGTCCAGCCACCTACGTGGGTTTCTGGGACGACATCCGCCGCATCTACGCGCAGGCGACCGAGTCGCGCATGCGCGGCTGGAGCGCAAGCCGGTTCTCCTTCAACACCGCCGGCGGGCGCTGTCCCGCCTGCGAGGGGCAGGGCGTGACCACCATCGAGATGAGCTTCCTGCCGCAGGTGAAGGTGACCTGCGAGTCGTGCAAGGGCGCGCGCTTCAATCCCGAGACGCTGGCGGTGCGCTACAGGGACAAGTCCATCGGCGAGGTGCTGGCGATGAACGTCGACGAGGCGCTGGATTTCTTCTCCGCGCACGCGCGCATCCGGCACGCGCTGCGGCTGCTGCAGGACGTCGGCCTGGGCTATCTCACGCTCGGCCAGCAGAGCCAGACCCTGTCCGGCGGCGAGGCGCAGCGCATCAAGCTGGTCACCGAGCTGGCCAAGGTCCGGGTCCCGGCTGCCGCGCCGCGCGGCCGCGCGGCGGCGTCCAGGAACACGCTCTACATACTCGACGAGCCCACCGTCGGCCTGCACATGGCCGACGTCGAGAGGCTCATCCGCGTGCTGCACCGCCTGGTCGACGCCGGCAACACGGTGGTCGTCATCGAGCACAATCTCGACGTCATCGCCGATGCGGACTGGATCCTCGATCTGGGTCCGGAGGGCGGTGAGGCCGGCGGCCGCATCGTCGCCGAGGGGCCGCCGGCGGCCGTGGCGCGCAAGGCCAAGACTTCGCACACCGGCCGTGCCCTGGCGGAATTCCTGAGCCGGCAGGCGGCCGCCGGCGCCGCGGGTTGACGAGGCTCAACGACGCGCTGGCCCGCCGGTGCGAACATAACTCTGTCCTGCACCGTAAATCGCGAGGAGGAGGTCATGGCCAATCGGAAGCTGCTGTTCGGGTCGGCGGCACGCGAAAAAGTCCTGCGCGGCGCCTCGGCGCTGGGCGACGCCGTGCGCGTCACGCTGGGGCCGCGATCCAAGTCGGTCCTCATCGAGCGCGCGTGGGGACGGCCGCTCGTGTGCAACGACGGCGTCACCATCGCCAAGGAGATGAGTCTGGAGGATCGCGAGGAGAACCTCGGCGCGCAGATGATGCGGGAGGCCGCCGAACGCACCGGCGAGGCGGTCGGCGACGGCACGAGCACCTCGACGGTTCTCGCCCACGCCATCTTCGCCGACGGGGTGCGCAACGTGACCGCCGGGGCGAGCGCGATCGACATCAAACGCGGCCTGGATGCCGGCCTGAAGGTCGCGGTGGAGGCGCTGAAGGCGCTGTCCCGCCCCGTGACCACCCGCCTGGAGCGTGCGCAGGTCGCCGCCATCTCGGCGCACAACGACCCGTCCATCGGCGAGATCGTGGCCGACGCGGTCGAAAAGGTGGGCAAGGAGGGCATCATCACCGTGGAGGAGTCCAAGACCACCGAGACGCACCTGGAGGTGGTCGAGGGCATGCAGTTCGACCGCGGCTATATCTCCCCGTACTTCGTCACCGAGCCGGAGAAGATGGAGGTGCTGCTGCGCGACCCCTACATACTGCTCAGCGAGAAGCGCATCGGCCATCTGCAGGAACTGCTGCCGCTTCTGGAGGAGGTGGCAAAGAGCGGTCGCGCGCTGTTGGTCATCGCCGAGGACGTCGAGGGCGAGGCGCTGGCGACGCTTGTGGTCAATCGCATACGCGGCGTGTTTTCCTGCGCGGCGGTGAAGGCGCCAGGATTCGGCGATCGGCGCAAGGCCATGCTCCAGGACATCGCCGTACTCACCGGCGCCACGGTGGTGTCCGAGGAGATCGGGTTGAAGCTGGAGAAGGTGACGCTCAACGATCTCGGCCGCGCCGAGCGCGTCGTCATCGGCAAGGAGAACACCACCATCATCGGCGGCGGCGGCGACAAGGCCATGATCGCGGCGCGCTGCAACGAGATCCGCACCCAGATCAAGGACACCAAGTCCGACTACGATCGCGAGAAGCTCGAGGAGCGGCTGGCCAAGCTGGCCGGCGGCGTGGCGGTGGTGCGGGTCGGCGCGCCCTCGGAGGCGGAGATGAAGGCCCGCAAAGACGCCTTCGACGATGCCATCAGCGCCACCAAGGCCGCCAGCGAGGAGGGCATCGTTCCCGGCGGCGGACTGGCGCTGTTGCGCGCGATGCCGGCGCTGGAGGCGGCGGCCGCGAAGCACGAGGGTGACGAGCGCACCGGCCTGCACATCCTGCGCAATGCCCTGGAGGCGCCGGCCCGGCAGATCGCTCAGAACTCGGGGGTGGACGGCGGGGTGGTGGTGAACGCGATGCGCCAGGGGCAGGGCAACTACGGCTTCGACGCCGCGCGCGGCGTGTACGGGGACCTCATCGAGGCCGGCATCATCGACCCCACCAAGGTCGTGCGCATCGCGCTGGAGAACGCGGTGTCGGTCGCGAGCGTGCTGCTGCTGACGGAGGCGACGATGACCGAGATCCCGGAGAAGAAGGAGGAGCCGCGCGCGGCGCCGGAGGCGATGTAGCGCCCCTCTCGACGCGCTTCCTGGTGCCGGTGCCGCAGCCGCTCACCCGCGTGGCGCCGATCGGCGAGCCCGCGCCGATCGCGGCGACGCGATCAGCGGCGTACCTGCCGCCGTTTCTCGCGCTGCTGCCCGTGGCGGATCAGGCCGGCAAGGTTGTTCATCGCCTCGGCGACCAGCTCGATCAGATCGTCGAGCGCCAATATCCCCTGCAGCGCCCCGGCGGCATCGGTCACCGGCAGGCGCCGCACGCCCTTGTCCGACATGCGCTGCACGGTGTACCAGAGGTCGTCCTCGGCGGTGGCGGCGACGAGATCGGGGGACATCACGTCCTTGACGCTGACGGCATCGAGGTCCACGTCCTCGGCGAAGGCCGCGACGACCAGATCGCGATCCGTGACCACGCCGACTGGCCTGGTGAGCTTGCCATCCGTGGACACCACGACGACCGAGCCCACGTGCTGCTCGCGCATGATGCGGGCGGCCTCCCGCAGCGGGGCGTCGCCATCCACTATGACCACATCGCGATTACAGACTTCGCCGACACGCATGCTTGCCCTCCGGGCCCAGGGGAATCGATTCAACAATTGTAGTCTTTCACCGACCGGCCGTGGAGGCGGTGATGCAGATCAACTCGCCTGCAGGCCGGGTCGTTGCCCGGGCGCACGCGGTGCAATCCTCAGGAGGCGCGCCGGTACTGGCGCTGATGCAGCTCGGGCATGTGTTCGAAATAGGGCCGGATGATGGCGGAGTCGGACGTCTCGAAATCGGCGAACTCGCCGTCGAAGTGCACGTGTCCCTCGTGCAGCATGATGACGCGAGGCCGCAGCCGGATCAGCAGGTCCTTGTCGTGGGTGATGATGACGGTGGTGCGCGCCGCGCCGCGATGGTCGTTCCGGGAGTGCGTGACGGCGATGAGGTCATGGATCTGCGCGGAGCTCACCGGGTCCAGCCCCGTGGTCGGCTCGTCGTAGAAGACCACCGCGGGATCGGTGGCGATGGCGCGCGCCACGGCCAGCCGCTTGGCCATGCCTCCGGAGAGCGTCTCGTGGTTGCGCGAAAGGAAGTCGTCGCCGCTGGGCAGCCCCACCGACTTCAGCGCCGCGCGGGCGATCGGCCGGATCTCGCTGTCGCGCAGCTGCCTGATCTCGCGCAGCCACAGGGCGATGTTGTCGTACACGGTGCCGGTGAACAGCGCGTTTCGCTGGAAAACCACGCCCCAGTGGGCGTGTATGCGGTCGCGTTCCTCCTGCCCCAGGGTGTGGATATCGCACAGCGGCGCGCCGGCGCGGTCGTGATCGGCGACCAGCACCCGGCCCCGGTCCGGGCTGAGCAGGCCGAGGATGTGGTTGAGCAGAACCGTCTTGCCGCAGCCGGAGCCGCCGACGATGGCGACGACCTCGCCGCGGCGGATGTCGATGCTGATGCCATCCAGGACGGTGTGGCCGAAGAAGGCCTTGTGAAGGTCCTCGACGCGGATCTCCAGACCTTCCGATGCGAATCCCATGTATGTTCCGAAGCAGGGGCAAAGTCGCGCGAATTACGGCGAGGTTTGCACGGATCGGGCCAAGGCTGCAATCCCCGTGCGGCTGCCGCATTGTGGTACGCGCGCCGGCTCGGCGCCTGCGGCGGGATGGGTCCGGGGCCTGGCCGGGACGAGGGAAAATGCCGCGAAATCGAGCCGGATCGCGCCGCGGGGCGCGCCTGGCGATACCCCCAATGCCCGCCGTCCAGCCCACGGCCACGTGTCCGGGCGGCGCGGATCGCCCCCCGGTCGCGCGCCGGGGCCCGTGCCGGGCGTCGCCGCCCGGCAACAGACGGATGGCGCGACGCCGGCACCACGCCGCAGACGGGTCGAGCCCGGTATGAGCCCGTGGATCCCGATCGCGCCTTCTGTACACTTGATGTCGCAAATGCCCGGGTGTAAGACCTGGCCTGTATCGCGTCCACGCAGAACATAATCGGAAAGGACATCGTGTCGACCCCATCCCCCCTTGCCCCCGAGGCGCTGTATCGACCATGCAAGCTGGACGGCCTGGCCTTTGTCACCACCGACGATCTCGCCGACCTGGAGGCGATCGTCGGCCAGAGCCGCGCCCGCGAGGCGGTGGAGCTGGCCGTGGGCGTGCGCCGGCGCGGCTACAACCTCTACGTGCTGGGGCCGCCGGGCCTCGGCAAGCGCACCTTCGTGAGCCAGGCGATCGCCGCCACCGCCAAGGACGAGCCGGTGCCCGAGGACTGGTGCTACGTCAACAACTTCAAGCAGCCGCACCGGCCCTGCGCCCTGCGCCTGCCGCCCGGGCATGGCAATCGGCTGCGGCTGGACATGCAGCAGTACATCGAGGAACTGCGCGCCTCGATACCCGCCATCTTCGAGAGCGAGGAGTACCGCACGCGCGTGGAGCAGATCGACAGCCAGATCGGCGAGCGTGAGGGCCGGATATTCGAGGAGGTGGGCATCGAGGCCGGCAACCAGGGTCTGGCGCTGATCCGCACGCCGGGCGGGTTCTCCTTCGCCCCGATGCGCAACGGCGAGGTGCTGAGCGCGGAGGAGTTCTCCAAGCTCAGCGAGGAGGAGCGGCATGCCATGGAGGCCAGGGTGCTGGTCCTGCAGGGACGTCTGCAGGATGCCATCAGGCAGGTGCACCTGCTGCACAAGGAGAAGCGCGAGCGCGTCCGCGAGCTCAATCGCGAGATGACCAGCCTCGCGGTCGGGGCGGTCACCGACGAGCTTCGGAAGAAGTATGCCGAGCTGCCGCAGGTGAAGGCCTATCTCGACGAGGTCGAGGCCGACGTACTCGAGAACATCGACGATTTCCGGCGCGGCAGCGAGGGCGACTCGGAGCCGGGCTTCCTGGGCCTGCGCGCCTCCGAGCCCCCGTCGTTCCGGCGCTACACGGTCAACGTCATCGTCGGCAACGGCGAGAAGGCGGCCGGCGCTCCCATCGTCTTCGAGGATTTTCCGACCTACCAGAACCTGGTGGGCCGCATCGAGCACGTCTCGCGCCTGGGGACGCTGGTCACCGACTTCGCGCTCATCAAGCCAGGTGCGCTGCACCGCGCCAACGGCGGCTACCTGCTCATCGACGCGCAGAAGCTGCTGATGCAGCCATTCGCCTGGGCGGGACTGAAGCGCACGCTGGCCAGCGGGGAGGTCCGCATCGAGTCACTGGGCGAGGTGTACAGCCTGATCAGCACCGTGGCGCTCGAGCCGGAGCCGATCCCGCTGAACGTGAAGGTCGTCATCTTCGGCGAGCGGTTGCTGTACTACCTGCTGCTCGCCTACGACCCGGAGTTCGGCGAGCTGTTCAAGGTTGCGGCGGACTTCGAGGACGAGCTGGAGCGCGACGCCGGGCAGGAGGCGCTGTACGCACAGCTCGTCGCCACGGTCGTTCGTCACGAGAGGCTGATGCGCCTGGATCGCGGCGCGGTGGCGCGCGTCATCGAGCAGGCCTCGCGCTGGGTCGGCGACAGCGAGCGGCTCTCCGCCAGCCTGGAGGACCTCGGCAATCTGCTGCGCGAGTCCGATTACTGCGCGCGCCGGGCCGGCGCGCAGACGGTCTCCGCCGAGCACGTGGTCCAGGCCATCGAGGGGCAGCGCCGCCGCAGCGGGCGGCTGCGCGAGCGCATACAGACCGCCGTCCTGCGCGGCGAGCTGATGATCGACACCGCCGGCGAGCGCATCGGGGTGGTCAACGGCCTGTCGGTGGCCCTGGTCGGCGACCACGCCTTCGCCCATCCGACGCGCATCACCGCCACCACGCGTCTCGGCGACGGCGAGATCATCGACATCCAGCGCGAGGTGGAGCTCGGCGGCCCCATCCACTCCAAGGGCGTGCTCATCCTCGCCTCCTACCTGGCCTCGCGCTACAGCGGCGACCGGCCGCACGCGCTGTCGGCCAGCCTGTCCTTCGAGCAGACCTACGCCGAGGTCGAGGGCGACAGCGCCTCGGTGGCCGAGCTCGCGGCGCTGCTGTCCTCGCTGGCCGCCGTGCCAATCCGCCAGTGGCTGGCGGTGACCGGTTCGGTGAACCAGTACGGCGAGGTGCAGCCGATCGGCGGCGTCAACGAGAAGGTCGAGGGCTTCTTCGACATCTGCCAGGCCCGCGGCCTGAGCGGGCAGCAGGGCGTCATCATCCCGGCGGCCAACGTCAAGCATCTGATGCTGCGGGCGGACGTCGTGCAGGCGGCGCGCGAGGGCCGATTCCACCTCTACTCGGTCACTCACGTCGACGAGGCGATTGCGCTGCTCACCGGCGTCGCCGCCGGCGAGATGGACGAGACCGGCGCGTTCCCGGCGGACAGCATCAATGCCCGCGTGGCAGCCCGGCTGACAGAGCTCTCGCTCATGCGCCAGGCCTACGCCAACATGCCGGTGCGGGTGAAGAAGGTGCGCGAGCGCAAGAAGGCGCCTCCTGCGCCGCCCCCGGACAAGTCGGGGAGTTAGACCGATGGCCAAGGCAATGATCGAGAAGCCCGTACGGCGGCTCGCGCTGGTGGGCGAGAGCGCGCGCGTCAATCCCGACCTGCTGCGCCTGGCGGCGATGTTCGCGGAGCCCTCGCGTGTGGACGAGCTGCTCGGCCTGTTCGTTCAGGACGTGACGCTGATCCGAGCCGCGGAGCTGCCGGTGACGCGTGAGATCGGTGTGGTCTCCGGCCACGTGCGCGAGCTGGACGCCGGCAGGGTGCTGGCGCTGATGCAACGGCAGGCCGACATCCTGCGCGAGCAGCTTGCCGCGATCGCCGCGGAGCTGCGGCTGCCGTTGTCGTTCCGGATCGCGCGCGGCCGGCTGCTCGATCAGGCGATGCAGCTGCTGCCCACGGTGGATCTGCTGTTCCTGTGTGCTCGCCGGGGCGGGGTCATGCCCGCGCGTCCGGCCGTTGCGCGCGACGGCGTGGTCTCGGCCCTGATCGAGCCCAACGGCGATGCCGGGCGCGTGATCGACGCCGCGTGGCGCCTGGCCGGCGGCCGGCCCGATCGCCTGCTGTGCATCGTGCCGCGCGGGACGGGCGGCGGCGCGCAGGCGGCGCGCCGGCTCGTCGCCGATCGCGTCGGCGTGCGTCCGGAGGCGGTGAACGTGGTGACGTACGCGAGCGCGTTCGAGGAGTTGTCGAGGGCGATGCGCAGGTTCCAGTCCTCCGTGTTGGTCCTGTCCGCCGCCCATGCCGGCGCGCTCACCGAGGAGCTGGGCGCCCTGGTCGACTCGGTCCTTTTCGTCTCCTAGGGGAGCCCTGAATAACTCCATCCTCGACCGCTCGGCGCACGGCCGGCAAGAAGTGTGATTCTGCCGACCTTCATATGGCATGGCCTGCGGCCATCGAAGATGGCGGTGCAGCCACGCTGCCGCAGAAAGCCCTGCCGTTTGCAGAGCTTCCCTGGCCCGCCGTCGGCAGGTCGGTCGCGGTGCGGTTGCCGGACCACCCCGGCAGTATCGATAATCCGCAACTCGCGACACGCGCGGAGCGGCAAATCCCATGACCTACGCGATTCGATTCTCGGAAACCGGCGGGCCGGAGGTGCTGCGGGCCGAGGACGTCGTGGTCCCGCCGCCCGCGGCCGGCGAGGCGACGGTGCGGCAGCAGGCGGTCGGCGTGAATTACATCGACATCTATCACCGCAGCGGCGTGTACCCGGTGCCGCTGCCCTCGGGGATCGGGGTGGAAGGCGCCGGCGTGGTGGAGGCCCTCGGTGCCGGGGCCGGCGACATCGCGGTGGGCGATCGCGTGGGCTACGCGGGCGGACCGCTGGGCTCCTACGCCGACGTGCGCAACCTGCCTGCCGATCGGCTGGTGAGGCTGCCCGCCGAAATCGGCGAGGAACAGGCCGCGGGGATGATGCTGAAGGGCCTGACGGCGCAGTACCTGCTGCGGCGGACCTATCGCGTGCAGCCCGGCGACACCATTCTCGTGCACGCGGCGGCCGGTGGCGTGGGTCTCATCATGTGCCAGTGGGCCAAGGCGCTGGGCGCCCGCGTCATCGGCACCGTGGGCTCGGATGCCAAGGCGGAGCTGGCGCGCGCGCACGGCTGCGACCATCCCATCGTGTACACGCGCGAGAAGTTCGCCGAGCGGGTGCGCGAGCTCACCGGCGGGGAGGGAGTGCCCGTGGTCTATGATTCCATCGGCAAGGACACCTTCATGGAGTCGCTCGCGTGCCTGCGGCCGCTCGGGATGATGGTGAGCTTCGGCAACGCCTCCGGGGTGGTGCCGCCGTTCGACACCGGCATCCTCTCGCGCCTCGGATCGCTGTTCCTCACGCGCCCGACGCTGTTCGCCTATGCCGCCAAGCGCAGCGACCTGCTGTCGATGGCCGCGGAGTTGTTCGAGATGGTCGTCTCGGGCAAGGTTCGCATCGAGGTCTCGCAACGCTATCCGCTGCGCGAGGCGGCGCGGGCGCATCGCGATCTCGAGGCGCGCCGCACAACCGGATCCACGATCCTCATACCCTGATGCGCGCTCGCGGCCGGCATTTTTCGAAGGCGCACCGGCGACAGTGCGCCCGCGCAGCAGGGCCGAAGATGCGACCATGAAGACTCCGGAAAAGGTCTCGATACCGCTGGGCCTGGTGGTCCTGGAGGCGGTCGGTCTGGTGCTCATCGCGCTCGCACTGGCGAAGATCGCCAGCGGCACCGATCTGCTGCCAGAAGCGATGCGGTTCGCCAACTACCCGCTGGTGTTCCTGCTCGTCGGCGTGGTCCTTCTCGTGCCGTTCAACGTGCACATGATCAGTATGATCATGACGCGCGCCGGCCAGGCCGGCCGCTCCTCCTCCAACCCTCCCGACCGAAGGGACTGACATGAACGACACTGCCACCCTTGCCGGCTATTTCGCCGCCCACGCCGTCTGGAGCGTTGCTGAGGGCGAGACCCTGATCCCCCTGCTCGCCTTCGAGAAGTTCAACGGTACGCGCGAGATGACGCGGCTGGAGAACCCGGATGCGGGCGAGGCGGTGAAGGCGGGGCACGAGTGGCTGCAGAGCAACCCGGACGCCGCCCTGCGGGCGGTCCTCATCTTCGACGGCTACGTCACCCGCGAGCCCGGCGAGAGGACCGACGCGCTGATTATCGAGGCGCGCCTCTACGGGAAGGAGCCGCGCTCCTTCACCATGACCTTGCCCTACCGGAACGCGAGGCACAAGAAGGGCTTTCTGCTGTACCGCCCGACCGTCGAGCAGATGAGCGATGCGCAGACGAGCGTCGCGGAGCTCTCCCAGGCCTTCTTCCGCGGCGTCAACCAGCACCAGCAGGCCGCGCCCGTGTGGGCACGGCACTTCGATCCCGGCGCGTGATTCGGCCCGCGCGCCGCGGTCCGCCTCAAAGCAACTGCACGCCGAAGCGCCGCGCCGCCCAGGCGACGACGCCAAAGCAGAGGATCGCCAGCGCCGCGCAGGCGAGCAGGCTCGGCCAGAAGCCGATGCGCGGCAGCAGCAAGGGGAAGGCGAGGAACATCGGCAGCGTCGGGAGCACGTACCAGAACGTGTAGCGCGCCAGCTCGGCGAGCCTGGCGGGAGGCTGTCCCTCCACGTGCAGCCAGATCAACGCCAGCACCGTGACCAGCGGCAGCGCGCCGACGAACGCGCCCAGCCGGCCGCTGCGCCTGGCGAGCTCAGACACCAGTACCACCGCGACCGCGGTGGCGAGATATTTCGTGATTAACCACGCCAAGGTCGATGCCTGTTTCCCGCCCCGCGGCCGTGCCCGACATTCTCGATGGGTCTGAGCTTAACCGCATTGCGGATGTTTCTGCACGCCGCCGGTCTCGACACGCACGGCGCGCCCCGGCGGCGCCTCCCGGAGGGTCCCTTGCCGCCCGCGGCAGACCGAGAGTGGGGTCGGACCGCGCCAGGCGCGGCCGGGAGGTCAGGACCTTGCGGCGCCAATCGCGTCGGCGAGTCCTTCGTAGAGCACGCCCAGGTGCGGCGCGCCCTCGGCCAGGGCATCGTCGATGAGCCCCCGCATGTTGGCCCCGGACGGCCAGTGGCGAAGGACGGTCTGCGCCGCGATCGTGCATACCGCGGCGACGCCGACGGGGTCGTTTGCCTCCGTGATCGGCGCGTCGGTCAGTCGCGCCAGCTCCCGCTCCCACCGCCGCATCGGCTCGCAGGCGGGCACGTCCCGCAGAACACCGTCGAGGTCGGGCGAGTCCGACGCCTCCTGCAGCCCGATGGTTGCGGCGGGGTCGGCGAGGGCGCTCGCCGCCCCCTGCGACGCGTTCCGGCTGATGCGGAGGCCGGGGTCGAAGGCGCTGTGCACCAGCGTGGCGAGGCCGGTCGCGATCTCGCCCGCCAGCCTTTCCCTCGCCATCACGAAGCTCAGGTAGCACTCATCGAGCTGCTGTTGCAGCGTCCTCTCCGATTCGCTGCTCAGACGTGCGAACAGCCGCGAATCCAGCCCGTCCAGCAGCGCCACCGCCCACTTCTTTCCCAAGTCCAGCGCGACGGCGCGGCACCGGGACGCCGCATCGGACAGGGTCCCGGGGACGTCTCGGCCGGGCGGCGCGGTCAGGGCTTCCGGTTCTGGACGCACCGGGGTCAGCCGGGGCTGGACCGGACGAGGCTTGGCGCGTCCCTCGGCGAGGAGGGCGCGAAGCAGCCCCTCGATGACGGTGGGGCCCGGCTCGAGCAGCCGCGCGGTGAAAAAGTTGCCGTCCGCGCCGGTCACCGCGGCCCGGATGGGGAGGATGCGCCAGGTTTCGCCGGTGCGATGCGAGATGTGTATGACAATCTTGCGGCCGGACTTCAGACGGTCTGGGGCCAGCACTGCCGGTCCGGCCAGCATCAGCCGCATCTCGGTGGGACTGAGTTGAGTGATCCAGCAGGCTGCGCCGTAGGTGCAGAATCCCGTCACCAGGGCGCCGAGCCAGACGGCGTATCGCTGTCCGACCGGATCCTCGGCCCGGGGCGTGCTCTGTTCGGAGTGCATCATGGACGTCAGCGCGTTTCGCTCGACCGTTTCCCGTCGTCCCCCGGGTATCGGACCGAATCGAGGGAACTTGAACGGCTGCGCGCGAGGCGGACCATGGGGCCGCGCCGCCGAGCTCCCGCGTTCAGCGGTCCCGGCGGCAGGTGCGTCGCCAGTCCCGAGCGGCGGGCGCCCCGGCAAGGGCTTGCTGCCTCGCCGTAGCGGCCGGACCGGCGGTTGCCGCGGTGCATCGGCACGATCCGGCGCCGAGTCTGGCCCTGATCGTATTTTTCGAGGTTAGAATTCGTGCTGCTTCGCATGCCGACGGGAGATACTCCGGATACGGCAACCACAGCCCGAGTACAGTCAGCGGGGATCGCGATGAAGAAACGACCTCCTGCCAGCAGGCAGCCCGGCCCCGGCGAGGTGCAGGCGCTGTTCGAGCTCTACCGCAGTGGCCGGGTCTCGCAGGCCGAGGCCCGAGTCCGGGCCTTGCTGTACACCTACCGCAATGCCGCGGTTCTGTACAACGTCCTGGGCATCTGCCAGGAATCGCAGGGCAGAGATCACGAGGCGGCGGAGAGTTACCGCCGGGCACTGGCGCTGGATCCGCGAGCGGCCGACCTGCACGTGAACCTCGGTGCGGTCCTCGCCCGGCTAGGCGATGCGAATGCGGCGGCGGCGAGTTATCGCAAGGCCCTGCGCATCAGACCGGACTTCGCGGCGGCGCACTTCAATCTCGGGACGCTGCTGCAGGCGCAGGGGCAGCTCCAGGAGGCCGCCCATCATTATCAGCAGGCGATCAAGCATGAGCCGGGGCTGTTCGCCGCGTACGGCAACCTCGGCACGCTGCTGCAGCAGCGCGGTCAGCTCGAGGAGGCGCAGCGCTGCTACCGAAAGGCGCTGGCGCTGAGATCGGATGCCAGGGGGCATTTCAACCTCGCCACCGCCCTGCACGACCAGGGCGAGCACGAGGAGGCTATCCGGGAGTTCCGCACCGCGGTCGCGCTCGAGCCGCAGTTCGCGGAGGCCTGGAACGGACTGGGAGAGACCCTGCGCGACCACGGCGAGATGGAGGAGGCCATACGCTGCTACCGGCAGGCGCTGGCGGCGCAGCCGACGCACGGGCGGGCCATGTACAACCTCGGCGAGTATCACTATCTGGCCGGCGAGCTGGACGCGGCCATACCCTATTTCGCAAGGTCGGATTTCGCCGACTCCCAGGATCGCGCGCTGCAGTGCCTGTACAAGACAGGCCGGTTCGACCAGTTCAGGCAAGGGTTCGAACGCCTCACCGCCGGCCGCCGGCACGCCTCGATCCTGCTCGGCACGCTGTCCACCCACTACGCCACCAACTTCCGGCAGGCGAATCCGTACCAATTCTGTCCGGAGCCGATGGACCACGTGCTGCATGCGCGCATCGACGCGCTGGCCGCCCCCGACAGCGCGCTGCGCGCGGAGTTGCTGAAGGACATCGAGACCCTGGCCATCGCCGAGCGCAGACAGGGGCGGCTGTACTATGGCATCCAGTCCGCCGGCAATCTTCTCAAGCGCCCGGAGCCATCGTTCCAGAAGCTCGCAACGCTCATCCGCGAGCAGGTCAGGGGGTACCAGCATCGCTACGCCGGGAGCTCATGTGAAATGCTCGCCGGCTTCCCGCGCGAGCTCGAATTCGCGAGCTCGTGGTACCTGCGCATGAAGAAAGGCGGGCACCTCACCTCCCACATTCACGAGGAGGGGTGGATCAGCGGCTGCGTGTACCTGCAGCTTCCCGACCCGAAGGACGCCCACGAAGGCAGTTTCGAATACAGCACCGACGGCGACGACTACCCACGGCTGCACGATGACTTCCCCCGCCGCATTGCCGATCTGCGGGTGGGCGACATCGTTATCATCCCCTCCTCGCTGTTCCATCGCACCATTCCGTTCCACTCCGAGCAGGAGCGCGTGTGCGTGGCCTTCGACATCAAGCCGGCGCCGCTGCTGCCGGCCGTTCCGGACGCGCTGCCGGCGCACATGAGCCTCGCCTGGATGGTGAACCTGACGGTCGCCACTCATGCGCAGCTGCTGATGTCGCTGGCCGAGTACGTGGAGATGATAGCCTGAACGGCCCTCGTCGAGGGGCGCAGGCGCGAGCCGCGAACGGCCCGGGGCACTGCGCGGGGCGCGCTATGCAGGCATCGAAAGGCGATCGATCGTCGCGGTCAGCCGCACGATGACCGTGCGCAGGAACGCGCGCAGGAACTTTATCTGGCACTCCGAGGAGGTCTTCTTCATGACGGTGGGATTGAACTGCATCAGGGTGATGCGCGTCCTGGCGAAGATCGACGCGGCGCGCTTGGTGCGCATCAGGTAACCCATCTCGCCGACGCAGTCACCCTGGCGCAGCGCGCTCAGCTCCATGTCGCCTTTGCGGACCGAGGCCTCGCCGTCGACGATGACGTAGAAGGACTCGTCGAGCTCGCCTTCGACGATGATCTGCTTGCCGGCATCGGCATTGATCCATATTCCCGCGTTCACCAGCTCGCGCAATTCCGCGTCCGTGAACTCCTGGAAGAACGGCAGCTTCCGCACGCTGGCGAAGCGCTCATCGACATCGATCTGCCTGGCCGCTTTCATCAGCAGCCGCTCGAATGCGTTGCTGAGATCGGTGGCTAGGTCGAGCGCCGAGGCATAGCGGTCCGAAGGCTTCTTCGCGAGCGCCCTGGCGACGATGGCCTCGAGCATCTCGTCGAGCTCCGGGCGGTGCTGCCGTATCGGCGCCGGGTCCTCGGTGACGATCTTCTGGATGAGGAGCGCAAAGTTGTCCGCGGCGAAAGGGCTCCGGCCGGTCAGCATCTCGTACATGATCACGCCGAGCGAGAACACGTCGGTCTGGGCGGCGAGGGTCTGATCGCTGATCTGCTCCGGCGACATGTAGCGCGGCGATCCGGCCACGCCCAGCACCATCGTCTGATCGGAATCGGTGCGGTTGAGGTAGGCGATGCCGAAGTCGCCGATCTTCACTTCGAAATCCCCGGAGACCAGGATGTTCCCGGGCTTGATGTCGCGATGGATGATCCCCTGGCGGTGCGCGTAGTCCAGCGCCTTGGCGCATTTGAAGATGACCTCGATCACCCGTCCCAGGGGCAGCAGACCGTCGGGCTTGCACGCGGGCTTCAGCGTCGCGCCGCCCTCGATGTATTCCATGACGATGTAGCAATTGTCGCCGTCCACGCCCGCATCGAAGATGCGGACGATGTTCGGATGGGTGAGCAGCCCCGCGGTGCGGGCCTCGTTGAAGAACATCTTGCGGAACCGCGCGCCGGATTCCTCTTCCTTGAGCTGTTCGGCGTGCGCGATCTTGATCGCTACGGGCATGTCGGCATAGGGATCGTGGCCAAGGTAGACGGTGCCCATGCCGCCGCGGCTGATCTCCCTGCTGATCACATACTTGCCTACCTTGCCCAATGCCATAAGCCAGGTCTCCGGGCCGGGTGCGGAGAGCCGGCCGAGCACTGCGATCACGATAACCCGAAGCCGCCCGGTTCAGCACTCCCGCGGTGTCTGCTGGAGCACATATCGGCCCGGTCGCGGTGTTGTCGAGGCTGGCGGTGAGAGCCGGTTCCGCCCGGTGCAAGAGGCATCCAGGACGCGACGGGCAGTGCCGGTGACCGCGACGCGTCGGCCAGCCGCTCGGGCTGGGCGTCGCGATGGACGGCTCGTCGCCGCGCGCGACGGCGAACTGATGCGCGGCGGGCGTGCGAACGCGCACGGCGGCGGTCCTCAGGGCGCACATCGCGGCGTCTTTTCCGGGAGGACTGCCGCCGAGTACACGTCGTGACGGTGCCTCCATGCACCGCAGGAAACTCTCCCATTTGCAGAGCTTTCTTGAACCCTACCCGCTCGATCGCCGCGGCGGAAAGGCGGCAAGGCGCGCGCGGGCGCCAGCGTCCACGGATGCGCCGCCAAGGCTCAGGCGGAGTCGCGGCGGCGGGGCGGGAAGAGGAACCAGCTCGCCAGCACCAGCAGGCCGAAGGCCGTGTAGACCGCGGTGAACACACAGCCCGGCGCCTCGTAATAGAGGATCCGCTGCAGCCAGTACTGGATGAAGCTGCCGGCATAGGCCGGCTGTCCCGCCTGCCGGCGCAGCCACATCTCCAGGCCCGTTAGCGGACAGACCAGATCGAGCCAGCTCCCGGCGACCACGACGCCGATCGCGGCGAGGTGGCAAAGCCGAAACCAGAGATTGTTCACCCAACGCCAGCGCGCCAGGTTTCCGAGGATGACGATCAGGAAGCCGAATACCACGAACGCGACCACGCCCGTGTGCGCGACGAGGACCGCATCGGCCAAGAGCTGGTACCACGCCGCCGTGCTCATCGGCGGGTGTGGCTGTGCGGTCGCCGCAGCCCGATCATCGCATGCCCGCCGGTCCGGTGCCGGCTACTCCGCCGGGTGACCCGTGGCGAGCTCGTGCGCCAGGCATGCCGGCGAGCTGTAGCCGCCAGGTCGATGCGCGACCTTCGGCGGCTCGAGCAGCGCGAGCCGTGCGTCCTGCCGCTCGTGGACGCCGCGCTCGGTGACGACGTAATCCATGGGGATGTCGAACCACTGCGGGTCTATAGTCTCGAGGCGCGCGAGCTCGTAGCTCACGCCGATCGCCACGGGGCGGCCCGGCCGCCGCATTCGCAAGACCGCGAGGGTGCGATCGAAATACCCGCCCCCGTAGCCCAGGCGATAGCCGGCGGCGTCGAAACCGTTCATGGGCACGATCGCGGCATCCGGCTCCACCGGCTCGCCGGCCGCGGGGTAGGGAATGTCGAGGACGCCCCTGGCCATCGCGTCACCGGGTTTCCACAGACGAAAGATCATCGGCTGCCGCGGCGCGAGCACTACCGGCAGCGCGGTCTGGGCGCCGGCGTCGCGCAATCGGCGGGCGAGGAAGCGGGCGTCGTACTCGTGCTCGTGCGGCCAGCAGAACGCGACGATGCCGCGCCGGAGGCGCGCGCGGCGGCGACCGTCGCGGCGATGTCGGTCAGGAGCCGCAGAGGATTCGACGGGGACTCCAGCAGCACCACGCGGGCGCGGCCGACGGCCGCGAGCCAGGCATGGCCGTCACGGGCATCGACGCTCTCGACCGACACGCCGTAGATCGATGCGAACACGCGCAGCAGCTCCGCGCTGCCGCCGTAGAGGTCCTGCGGCGCCACGATCGGGCCGCCGCGGCCGCGCACGGCGATCGACAGCGCGCAGTGCACCGCCGCATTGCCCGAGCCGGTGACCAGCGCCTCGGCGCCGTCCTCGAGCGCGGCGTAGGCCTGCGCCAGGACCTCGACCGTGGGATTGCCGAAGCGCGAGTAGGCGTAGCCCTTGCGCTTGCCGGCGAAGAGTTCCTCGGCCTGCGCCGAGGTTCCGAGATGAAACAGCGTGCTCTGTATGATCGGCGCCTGGAACGGGCCCAGCTCCGCGCCGGCGTGGTCGGACCCGAGGTGTGCACAGATCGTTTCGATCAAGGGAGAGGTCATGGAGCGAGCCACCATACCAAACTTCGCAAGGCGACGAATTGATCGTGCACCGCGCCTCCGGAGGTGCATCTCTCGCGGACCGACAGGCATCTTCCACTAGCTTGCATAGCGGATCTTCAGGTCAGCGTGCGCCATCCCGGTCGCAGGTCAGGCTACCGCTTTGGGCGACTCGGGGCGATGGCGTCCCGGGCCGTGGTGTATAGAGAGGCCGCCTGAAAGAGGCGGTCATCGTGATTCTTCGGTAAGGTTGGGTTTGCGAAGACCTTAACCAAAACGAGGAGAAAGCACGATGACCAAGCCCAGCATGTCACTGGCGCAGCTCGCTGAGAAGGGGGCCGAGGGGGATTTCCTGCGGGAGATGATCCAGTTCGTGGCGCAGCGGCTGATGGAGATGGACGTGGAGGGCCTGTGTGCGGCGGCCTGGGGACAACGCAGCCCGGAGCGGGCCAACAGCCGCAACGGCTACCGGGAGCGGGCGTGGGAGACGCGCGCCGGGACGGTGGAGCTGCAGATCCCGAAGCTGCGCAAGGGCAGTTACTTTCCGGGGTTTCTGGAGCCGCGGCGCTCGGCGGAGAAGGCACTGGCGGCGGTGATCCAGGAGGCCTACGTGCAAGGGGTCTCGACCCGCTCGGTCGATGAGCTGGTCAAGGCGATGGGCATGAGTGGGATCTCCAAGAGTCAGGTCTCGCGGCTGGCTGCGGAGATCGACGAGCGGGTGCATGCGTTTCTGGAGCGGCCATTGGAAGGCGACTGGCCGTATCTGTGGATAGACGCGACCTACGTGAAGGTACGCCAGGCCGGGCGGATCGTCTCGGTGGCGGTATAATCGCCGTGGCGGTGAATACCGAGGGGACGCGCGAGGTGCTGGGCATGGCGGTGGGCCCCTCGGAGGCCGAGCCGTTCTGGAGCGAGTTTCTGCGCAGCCTGACACGGCGCGGATCGCGCGGGGTGACGCTGGTGATCTGCGATGCGCACGAGGGGCTGAAAGCGGCGGCGGCGAAGGTGCTGGAGGCCACCTGGCAGCGTTGTCGCGTGCATTTTCTCCGCAACGCCCTGGCGCATGCCGGCAAGGGCCAGCGGCAGATGGTGCTGGCGCTGATCAACACGGTCTTCGCCCAGGACACCGCCGAGGCGGCCGTGGCGCAGTCGCGGGCGGTGGCCGATCAGCTGCGCGGGAAGTTTCCGAAGCTCGCGGCGCTGATGGACACGGCCGAGAGCGAGGTGCTGGCGTTCATGAGTTTTCCGAAGGCCCACCGGCTGCAGATCCACTCGACCAATCCGCTGGAGCGGGTGAACGCCGAGGTCAAGCGGCGCACCGACGTCGTGGGCATCTTCCCGAACGAGGCGGCCATCGTGCGGCTGGTCGGGGCGCTGCTGCTGGAGCAGAACGACGAATGGCAGCTGCAACGTCGCTACATGCAGCTTGAGGGATTGCAGAGCCTGAGTGAGAATCAAACGGCCCGGCTGTCGGCAGTGATCAGCTGAGCCGGGTGCCAGCCACCGAAGGATCACGACTCATACACCACGGGCTGGGACACCATCCATAGAACGGCTTGGCCGGAGACGATCTCGGATCCTTTAACGCATAAATGTAGTACGGATTCATCGCCTTAGCCCTCCGCGCGCGCCCGCATCGGCACCACCCGCCCCCCTGGCTCGACGTCGAAACAGCGGTCGAAATAGTCCGAGATCTTCTGCATCGGTCCGCGCATTCGCTCCACGTCTGTGATGATATAGCCCGCCGTCACGTCGTTGCGCATCTTGTGGTTGACCAGCCGCTTGATCGTATACGGCGAGAGATCCATCCCTTCGGCCACCGTAATGAATGTCCGCCGCAGATCGTGCAGCGTAAAGGTTACCCCCGACAGCCCGGTTACCTTGGCGATCTGCTTGCGCGGCTCAACGAGGTGGCCCGTGCGACTCTCGCCGGGAAACACGTGGGCGCTGAGCGCTTCCTCCTTGCGCCGCGCTAGGAGTTCACAGAGCTGATACGAGAGCGGCAGCGTGAAGGGTTCGCGGTTCTTCGGGTTCGGGATATGCAGCGTGCCATCTTTCAGGTCCACGCGGTCCCAGGTCAGGAGCGCCCCTTCCGATCGCCGTAAGCCGGTCAACAGGAGGAAGAGCAGGTAGTCGGCCACCGTGCCCGCGAACACCGCATCGTCATTCCGCAACCGGCACACCGCCCGATACCAGGCCCCCAGCTGGTAGACCTTGATCACCGTCTGCCGCCGCTCGCTGCGATACCAGGCGTGCATCTGCGTGAGCTTCAGGACCGGATTGTCCGTGACCAGCGGTCGGCCAAAGCCGTCCTCGTAGTGCGCGATCGCAAAGTTAAAGAGCGAGCGCAGCGTGCGCATCGCGCCATTGGCGTAGTGCTCCCCGCTCTTCTCGCCCAGCTCGCGGTGCCGCTCCAGGACCATATCGCGGCGAATGGCGATGAGCGGCCGATGCGCCCAATCCGCCAGGGCCACGGTCACGGTGCGCCGGTAGTCATAGACGGTCTTAGGCGATAGATGCTCGCGAAAGCGCATGAAGTCCTCAAAGGCCTGCAGGAGGGTGGTCTGCGCCATCCGTGCACGCTCACGCTCCGCGATCGGGTTCTCGCCCATCGCGAGCTTGCCTAAGAACCCGGTCGCCTTCTTCCGTGCCTGCTCGCAGGTCAGCTCGCCAAAGCGTCCGACCGTCACGCGGCGCACACGGCCATCGATGCGCTTCTCGACGATGAAGGAGCGCACGCCGCCGGCGGTGATCCGCAACCCGAACCCCTTCAGTTCCGTGTCGCGCAGAAAGATCTGTCCGGCGCTCGGCAAGGGCGTGCGATCGATGACCGTTTTGGTCAGTTTGACCGGCTGATTGGAAGGCAAAGTAGACGCCATGTAGACACCTCCGCGCAAACGGCTACCAAGGCCGTAAAACACGGTACGTCTACAAGCGCTTAGAAATCAACGGGTTTCAAAGACCGTCCAAAAATGTCATACTGCTGCGCAGCTGCCTGGACGGCGCTCTTAATCAGTAGGTCCAAGGTTCGAATCCTTGACGCCCCACCATTTTTTCCTTCGCGGCCTGTCGCTCAGCTATCGCTCCGCCACCGAATGCGTCGTAGGTGCGGTGATTCCCAGTTGTCCCAACATCATCAAAAGTCTATGACTGCCCGCAGGATTAGCGCTGCCCAGGCGCGCGAACTGCGGCGGACAGCCAAGTCCGCTGAGTTCCAACATCGGGCGGCACCGATGTAATGCCAGTTTAATCTCGTCCCTTCTCGGATATTCTCGATCAATATGCGGGTATCTACGTAGAGGACATTGCCAGTTGGCAACGAGGCTCTGTCACTCTCAACCCATATGGAAAAAATTCAGCTTGTTGCCGTCGAGATCGCGGAAATATGCCGCGTAAAAGCCGGGCATGCGCTCGCCGGGCGCACCTTCATCGGTGCCGCCCAGCTGTAAGGCCTTTGCATACATGGCATCGACCTTTGCATGGCTGTCTACATACAACCCCACCATGGCGCCATTGCCGACGCTCGCGGGTTTACCATCGAACGGCCTGATGACACCGAGCATTGGCGAGCCGGCCCCGGTGCTCCAAGCGACCAGGCGTTCCAGTTCGAGTGATCGTTTTGCGCCAAGCTCGCCAAGCAACGCATCGTAGTAGGCGGATGCACGAGCCAAGTCATTGGTACCGAGTGTCACGTAGCCAATCATGATACCTCCTTTATGGAAAGGTCGGGTCTGTTGTCGAAGCCGATGAATCTTGCAGGTTACCACCATCCAATGTCGGTCGGGGGTTTACTGAATATAAATGGCGTCTTCCTACAGTCGATACAAGAGAACCGGGTGTCATCAGGCCGACCGTCCGCCAAAGGTCGCCCTGTCCGTGGGCGGAACGACGTTCGGCACCGTGAGTGATCGTGCAACGTTCGGAGTGAACTCGGTGCTGGCGTGGTCTCGGAACGGCTGTACCTTTGCGGGTGTCATGAACGACGCGGTATCCGTGCCGAGGGGATTGGTGTACGTCTGCCCTGGCAGCGATAAATGTCTGCTTCCGGGATACCCCCGATCGACCTCAAGTGGCCGATAGCAGTCCCCCCTTCCAGGAACGGTCTGACGCAGACTAATTGGTCGCGCGCGGCGATGCTTCCCTCCCCCTGCTTGCGCCTTCGGAGAAAACGAGTCCGCTGACGAGCCTCCCCCGGTCGCAATCGCTGCTATCCAGTCCCCGTCCTCGCGACAGCAAAGCCGCTGTTCCCCGAGGTGAGCCGGAGCTTGTGCGAGAGATTGCGTCCGATCACGTTGACCAGCTCCGACCTGAAATCCTGGCTCTTCCCGAACAGGCTCTGCAGCTTCTGCTTGCTGACGCGGAAGACGTGGCAGGGCGACAAGGTGGTGACCGTGGCCGAGGCATTTTCACCAGTGAGCAGGCTCATCTCGCCGACCAGCGCCCCTGGCTGCAGTACGGAGATGAGGCGATTGTCCACCTCGACCTTGGCGCAGCCGCTGGCGATGACGCAAAAATCGTTCACCACCTGCCCCTCTGTGGTCAGCCGCATCCCCGCCGGGACGTTCTGCCAGTGACCGTTCTTCAGCAGCCGGTGCAGTTGCACCGATTCGACCCCGGCGAACAGGCCGCGCCGCAGGGCTTCCTCCTGCTCGTTGAAACGCACGTTCATACGCTCGCGCGTGAGGATCAGTAGCTGGACCACATTGATGCCGACGAACACCGCCGCCCAGGCGATGCCGACCCACAGTGGCGGCTGTGAACCGTAGTAGAAATAGATTCCCTCGAATCCCAGAGCAACGATGGCCAGCACCCGCAGCCAGTAGATATTCGTAACCAAATAAGAAAAGGCAAGAATGAGATAACAGAAATTGCCCGCCCAGTCCTGCCAGCTCATCCATTCGAATGGCATCCAGCTCATGACGGATTCCCCATCGAGGTATTGACGCACCACGATCATTCCACGACGGACGGAAACGCCGGAGGCTCCGCCGCGGTCCACGGCGAAGGGCGAGCGCGGTCTACAGCGAAGTCAGAGGGTTCGGGCCCTTCGCACTACTCCAAAGGGAGTATTACAAGATAAGAGTTTCTCTTAGTCGCAGACGACTAAGCGCGTTTTTTGTTGATCTTCGGATGCCAGTCTAGGCGGCCGGATTTGCGCAGGCAACTCGCCTGTCGCTTCCGTTGAAATTGTAGTCGCGTGCCGGGACTCCGCAAGCGTGCCGGCCTGCTCACCTCAGGTCACGCCAGGATCTCGCCGAGGCGCGCCTGCATGCGCTGCCAGTGGCTGCCCTTCCAATAGACGCGTCCGCAGCCGCCGCACGCGTAATACTCCTCGTGCAATCGGGCGACCGTCGGCGGCAGCCTGTCGATGATCTTCTCCTTCTCGATCGGCGTCACGGCAGCATTGCAGCACAGGCACAGGGTGAACGGCCGCACCGCTGCGGCGAGCTGAAGGCGCTCGAGGATTTCCTTCGCCTGAGCCGTCGGCTCCAGCGCGTGCACGTAGCATCCATGCGTGACGGTGCGGATCTTCAGCAGTTCGCGATCGCGCGTGAGGATGATGCGCGACTGCTGCAGCGCGAGCTCCACAATGTGGTGGTCGGACCAGGCGTGGTCGTGGAGCGTGTCGAAGCCCAGCATCCGCAGCAGGCGCGCCAGCCCACCGAGCTGCGCATCGGCGATGAATCGGCTCTTGCGCAGCGGCTCCGGCCGCAGGCGCAGCAGCGACCGCACGTCGAAGGACTCGAACCTCGGGTAGACGCTGACGCGATCCGCATCGCGAAGCCGGTATGCGAAGTCCACGGACACGCCATTGACCAGGATGAGCTCCACCTCGGTATGCGGAACGCCGAGCGCCTCGATCGCCTGCTTGACCGTCGCCTCGCGCGCGCAGCCGTACTCGAACTCGCACTTGCGATGCGGGCTATCGAGGAAATCGTTCAACTCTTCGTAGAACCGGAACCGCGCGGTCGCCATGACCACGGATTATGGCCGCTCGCAGCGGCAGGTCCAGCATTGGTCATGGCAAGCGGCCGAGCCGGTCTCAGGGCCCCCGCCTATGCGGGGGGACACCGCCTCTCCTTCCAAGATCCGGGCAACCAGTCGCTGAAAGTCGGGGCCCCGACATTCTAGACTTCTGATCGTGGGTGGCTGGCGTTCGAAGCGGGCTACCCGCCGCGATTAACCGCATACCGGGCGCTCCGCGCCACCTGGGGGATATGGGAGAGAGGACCAATGGCGACCTACACACTCCACTTCGCGACAAACCGCGCGCACGTGGGCCGGGATCGGTGGAATCCCACTGGTTACGACAAGTACTTCAGCGAGGACGGGGCCGAGAACCTGCGCTTCGGGCTGGTGAACGTCAGGGCCTCGCCTTCGGAGGTGGCCGAGCACACCGGGCGTGACGTCCGCTTCGGCACAGGGGATGGAGAAGGCCTGAGCGCGTACTTCACGGAGAAGGCCGCCTCGATGCGCATCGAGGCGTTCGAGGAGAAGATCAATCCCGCGCAGCCAGACTCGGACAAGAAGACCAAGGTTCTCGGCTCGCTGCGCGCGTTCACGGACATGCAGGCGAAAATGAAGTCGGCCTATGACGTCGTGATCTACATCCACGGCTTCAACGTGAGCTGGCGCGAGGCCGTGGGAAGTGCGCTCGCCCTGCAGGAGATGCTCAATCAGCGCATCCGTCCCGAGGCGAAAGCAGCCGACCAGACCGGGGTGGTCGTCTTCCTCTTCACCTGGCCCTCCGACGGGCTTGCCCTGCCGTACGTGTCGTACAAATCCGATCGCACGGACGCGGAGGCCTCCGGCTACGCCGTGGGCCGCGGCCTTCTCAAGCTGCGCGACTTCCTCGCCTCGCTGCGCACACGCGGCCGCGCGGGCGAACCGCTGTGCGACCAGGAGATGCACCTGCTATGCCACTCGATGGGCAACTACGTGCTGCAGAACACGGTGAAGCGCCTGCTCGAGTTCAACCGGGGACTGGTGCTGCCGCGCATTTTCGAGCACATCTTCATGTGCGCACCCGACGTCAACGACAACGTCTTCGAGTTCGGCCAACCGCTGGAGCGCCTCCCGGAGCTCGCGCGCACGGTGAGCGTGTACCACAACAAGGGGGACATGGCGATGTACGTCTCCGACTACACCAAGCAGAACCCCGATCGGCTGGGCATGGCGGGCGCATCCAAGCCGGGCACGCTGCACAGCAAGATCCACCAGATCGACTGCACGCCGATCGTGAAGGGCCTCGTCGAGCACAGCTATTACCTCTCCGGTCGCGTGAACGAGGACATCCGCATGAGCATCCAGGGACTGGCGCCTGACGACCCGGTCCGGCCGCGCGTCACGCAGTCCCGGGCCTGGCCCAACGTCTGGACGATGAAGTAGTAAGCGTGGACGGTTGCCTGGCGCTCGACAACGGCGTCGACGCCGGCACGTCATCGACGCGTCAGTATTGAGACCGTTGCATCGGCAAGGGACGCGGGCTCCCGATGCTGCTGGCCGTGTGCTTGGGTTTCGGGGCGCTCGAGGAAGGCTGCCTCGGCGTCTCGCTACGGACCGTCGATGGCTGCACCAGTTCCGAGGGCAGGGAACCGACGTGACTGCCGGTTATTTCGAGCTGCTGCGGCTCGCTCTGATCCAGGCACAGCCCGTCCGTGTAGCTTATCTTTCGGCTGACCGGTGCCTTGCACCTCCTGATCTGGCGGGCCGGCGCGGGCCAGGCAGCCAGGAGCATCACGACCAGCAGTAGCAGAGGTCGCCCCATAGCGAGCTCGTCGAGAGGGCGGAACCTGCCCGCGGTCAGCCGCTCAGGTCCTTGCGCGCACGAGTTCACGCACCCGATCGCGAATCCGGACGAAGCCGGCGTGCGCGGACGTGAGCGTGCGATTGGAGAACGTCCTCGGCAGCACGACGACCGACGCGTTGTCAGTGCTGTGCGTGCCGAAACGCGCCTTGTAGGGCGCCTCGCCCCATCCGAAGTCCAGCCAGCGCGCCGGGCGGTGGCCGGCGAGATCCCGCTGGATCATGAGCAGCAGCACAGTGCCCGGGGAGAGGCTGGCGTACTTCTCGGCGTACCCCACCTCGACGTAGTGATATACGTCCTTGTATTGGTACCCGATCGCGAAGGCGCAGGGCTCCTCGCGGAAGAACAACAGGTAGGAACGCAGCACGCCACTGCTGGCCAGGTGCGTCAGGCGCCGGATCTCGGCAGGGTCGGTGGAGACGCGCGGACCGAGCTCGCGGTGCTGCCAGGACTGTTGCGACACCCGCGCGGCCAGCGAGAGCAGCACCCGGACCTGCTGCGGCGAGTCGATGCGCACCAGTCGCGAGCCGGGGTTGGCGGCCTCGCCGAAGGCCGCCATCCGCTCCCGCAGGTAGCGCCTGTGCTTGCGGCTCATGCGTGCCAGGCATGCGTCCGGGTCCGTCGCCAGGTACATGTAGTACTGCTTGCGAACGCCTTCCAGCGGATGGATCAAGCAACTCCGCTCTGCATAGGCGTGCAGTGCATGCCAGGTGTAGGAGGCCGTTGGCAGCTTCCGAAACAACAGTCCGGTGCAGGCGTCATTGCGCCGGAGTATGGCCTCGTACAGCGTCGCGTGTGCGTCGTGCTCGTCCGGCAGCAGCGGCTGGCTTCCGAGAATGTTGGCGACCTGCCAGCTGTGCCGATGGAGCACCTTGTTGCCAACCCCGAATTCGAGCGACACGGACTGAAACCGTATCGGCACGACACCGACGAGGCTGCCGGCGGCGTTGCGGACCACCGCCACCTCGGTGCGACGGCGGTCGCCCGCGCTGAGCCAGCTCTCGGTCCATGTCGGCGATTGATAGAGAGTCTCCCGATTCACGCTCTCCGAGGCGAGCATGGACCAAGCGGCGCGCACATCCTCGCGCCCCAGCGCGTCGCTCACCTTCAGAAAGCACAGCGCATAGCCCGGCGCCGGCCTCGTGCCCGGACGCGGAACATCAATGGGAAGCGCTGCTTGCCGCCCGTGCGGGTCCATATGTGTCATGTCGAGCCATGTGCCCTCTCACGGGCCGTTCAGGTATCCGTGCGTACGAATCGTCTCACGCGATACAGCCTTGGAAAGGGACAGTCATCGGAGGGCCCGGTTCCGCAGCCGCCGGCTCCCTCGACTCGTGCGGACGTCCGATTGCCCGGAAATCTGCCGAAGGCAATTTCCACGGGACCTGAACGAGATCCTTGAATCGGCCGTTCTCATGAATCCGTGCCTCGCGAGGCTCGGTTCAGGTGACCGGCACGGGATGATCCCGCCATTCGCACCGCCGAGATCGTGATTGAGATCGCTAAATTGAGTCCTGCTCAGCGCGCACAAGCGCCCGGTCCGCCATGCATCCCATTCCCCGGATGGCAGCAAATGTAATCGGCCTGGAGACTGACCGCCGCGGGGCCGCGTACTGGCGCTCGATCGCGGACGTCAAGTTCAGTTGGGATTCACCCGCCAAGGCCTTAAATGCCCCTGCCTGGCGACCGTAGGGTATCGGCCCCTGTGCAGGGCGCCGACAACCGTCCGCCGGGATGACCGAACTCGCCATGTCCGGAGAGGAGACGCTGATGAATACCTTACGCCTTTGCACGCTGCTTGCCGCGACGGCGCTTGCGCCGACCGCGTACGCGCTCGACGACCTGACCCGTGATGCTGCGATCGGTGGCGCGCTGGGCGGTGCGCTGGGTGGCATCTTGGGCGCGGAGCTCGGTGGCCGCAGCGGCGCCATCATCGGCGCGGGCGTCGGCGGCGCCGCGGGCACGGCTATCGCCACCGATGGGTACGCCGATGGTCACTACCGTCACGACGACGATTACCGCAGCGTGGGCCATTACCACAAGAAACACCACCATGGACACTGGCGCGGTCATCGGCACGAGCACGACGATGACGATGATTGATCGACCATCCGGCACGAGATAGCGACCCACTCCGTGGATCTCTTCCTTGTCGCGTGAAATCCACCCTTCGAAATCGAACCGCACTCCTCCAGATAGGAGGTAGTCACACGTCTCGCATGACGCCTGAGGCGTTGTAAACGCACGCGTGTGGAAATCGACGGAGGTTCACATGCCGGGATGGCGCGCAGACCGCTGCTTGCGTTTACAATGGCGACACGGCGGAGGCGAACCATGCAGATCGTTCTATACGCGTTAGGGATTCTCCTCGGACTCGCGGCATGCCTGGGCGGCGCGCCCGCCATGGCGGCGACGGTGACGCTGTTCGATGCGGCGGGCAATACGCTGCCGAATGCTCAGGGTTGGGCATATGCGTCATTTCCGGCCACCACGCAGTCCGTCGCCGGCGGCACCCTGAACTTCTCGACCGCCGGGAGTACCGCGACGCAGGCCGGCTACGCGCGCGCCGACCAGTCGCTGGACACCGTTGCCGGATTCGATCTCGATCTCGTCCAGCTGACGGTACTTTCCGAATCGCATGACAATACCCATCGCGCCGGCTTCTCCCTGATCGCCATCGGCGAAGACCCGACCCGGTCGCTCGAGCTGGCCTTCTGGAGCGGCGAGGTGTGGGCGTACGCGTTCACGGGCGGGGCATTCGTTCATGGCACCGGTCTGGCGCTCGATACCTCCGTCGCCCACGACTACACCCTGCGGGTACGCAACAACCAGTGGAGCCTGCGAGTGGATGGCGCGGCCACGTCACTCGGCGGCGCGTTGGTGGACTATACGCCCGCGGCCCTGTTCATCGATCCCTACGAGATCCCCAACTTCCTGTTCTTCGGCGACGACACCGGTTCGGCCGCCGCCGCCATCACACTAAAGGCGGTGACCTTCAGCCCGGTGCCTCTGCCCGCCACCGCCTGGTTGCTGGCCTTCGGCCTGCTCGCTTTACTGCAGCGCGCCCGTCGCATTCCGCACCGCTGAGGTCGTCCGCTGGTGGGCGATGAGCGCCTGACACGAGTAAACTTCGCGGTTGCGGACCCAATACCCCCGTCGTCTTCCAACCACAGGCGAACCCGATGACTGGACTCCTCGCCCGGCCCTACCTGCTTGCCCTGCTCTGCGGCCTGGCCGGGGCCGTTGCCGCGGCCGAATCCACTGCGAACGATGACCCGCAGGCGCTGGTCAACGAGACCATCGAGGAACTGCGCGCCGCCGTGCTCCGCGACAAGGCCGCCATCGAGCTCGATCCCAACCGCGCCGTGGCGGTCGTCGACGAAATCGTCTCCCCGCACGTCGATGCGACGCGATCCGGCAGGCTGATCCTGGGCAAGCACTGGCGCGCGGCGACGCCGGAGCAGCGTCAGCGGTTCATCGACCTGTACAGGCGCCTGCTGCTGCGCACCTACGCCATCCACGTGAGCGACTACACCGACGTCGCGGTCACCTACCTCTCGACCATACCCCTGGGCGAGGAAGGCAACGAGGCCGTCGTGCGCACCCGCGTGACGCGACCGGGCAAGGACCCCGCCAACGTGGACTACCGGATGACGCGCACCGAGTCGGGCTGGAAGGTCTACGACGTCGTGGCCAACGGCGTGAGCATCGTCGTCTCCTTCCGCTCCGGCGTCGATGCCGAGATCCAGCAGTTCGGCATCGACGGCCTGATCACCCGGCTGGCCGAGCGCGTGCAGCGGCCGCTTACGAATTGAACGCCCGCCTCGATTTGTACATCATCCGCGGTGAACGACCGGAGACGACGCATGAAGCATTCGCAGAATGAGCAGCTGATGGCCCGCAAGGCCGCGGCCACGCCCCGCGGCGTCGGCGTGATGGCCAGCTTCTTCGCCGACCGCGCCGACAACGCCGAACTGTGGGACGTGGAGGGCCGACGCTTCATCGACTTCGCCGGCGGCATCGCGGTGATGAACGCCGGCCACGGCCATCCCCGCGTGGTGGCGGCGATCGAGGCGCAGCTTAAGCGCTTCACGCACACCTGCTACCAGGTCGTGCCCTACGCGAGCTACATCGAGCTCGCCGAGAAGCTCAACGCGATGACGCCGGGCAGCCACGCCAAGAAGACGGCGCTGTTCTCCACCGGCGCGGAGGCCGTGGAGAACGCCATCAAGATCGCGCGCGCGTACACGAAGCGCTCCGGGGTCATCGCCTTCGGCGGCGCCTTCCACGGCCGCAGCCTGTTCGCCGTGTCGCTCACCGGCAAGGTGCAGCCTTACAAGGCCGGCTTCGGTCCCTTCCCTCCCGAGATCTACCACGCGCCCTTCCCCTGCCAGCGCACCCGCCTCGAGGAGGTGAAGCAGGCCGTGTCGCACATCTTCACGGCCGACATCGAGCCCGGCCGCGTGGCCGCCATCATCTTCGAGCCGGTGCAGGGCGAAGGCGGCTTCAACGTGATCCGGGCCGAGGCAGTGACCTGGCTGCGGCAGCTGTGCGACGAGCACGGCATTGTGCTGATCGTCGACGAGGTCCAGACCGGCTTCGGCCGCACGGGCAGGATGTTCGCGATGGAGCACTTCGGCGTCGTCCCCGATCTCATGACCGTCGCCAAGAGCCTCGCCGGCGGCGTGCCGCTGTCCGCCGTCAACGGCAAGGCCGAGATCATGGACGCGCCGCCGCCCGGCGGACTGGGCGGCACCTACGCCGGCAATCCGCTGGCGGTGGCCGCGGCGCACGCCGTGATCGACGTCATGCGGGATGAAAAGCTGCCCGAGCGCGGCCAGGTGCTCGGCGACAGGCTCAAGGCGGTGCTGCAGGAGATGCGCGCGACGGTGCCGCAGATCGCAGACGTACGAGGGCTCGGCGCGATGGTGGCGGTGGAGTTCAACCGCGCAGGCACCGAGGAACCCGACGCGGACTTCGCCAAGAAGGTCCAGGCGGCGGCGCTCGAGCGCGGGCTCATCCTGCTGACCTGCGGCGTGAACGCGAACGTGGTGCGTTTTCTCTTCCCGCTGACCATCCCGCAGCCGGTATTCGACGAGGCGTTGGACGCGCTGCGAGGCGCACTGAAGGCGGCCGCCGCGTAGACGGTGCGGCGACGGGAATCAACCGGAATGTGAGGTACGCGGGCTGGCCCGCGGCCCCGCGCCGTGGGCGCCACCGCCCTGCCGGGCCGCTGCAGCCTGCCGCGCGTCGGGGTCTTTGAGCGGCGCATGGTCCGGAGACCGACCGCCGAAACACGCGCGATGCGGCTCGGCCGTACGACTCCCGCATCTTCTACACAGGCCACCGGATAGGACTTTGTCCTATTTCGCCATGAGGAAGCTCTGAACAAGTCCATCCTGAAGTTCTCCGGGCATGGGCGGCAAGACGTGTGATTGTTGCCGACCTTCGCCTTCAATGGCCGGCGGCCATCGACCATGGCGGCGCATGCATGCACCGCAGGGGGCTTTGCCTATTGCAGCGCTTCCATGAGCAATCTTTCAATCAAGTATGTCGGTTCCGTGCCGCTAACCCCACCGACTCGAGCCGATACGGCTCCATAGGGGACCGAAAATTCTTCAAATCGGCTCTACCGGGAGGGAGGGGTGATGAGAACCTCATTGAGCTTCAGGCACAAGATCCTGCTATTGGGCGCGCTGGCGCTCTTGAACGTTGGCCTCACCGCGGCCGTGGGACTGTACGCACAGCGTCAGCAGAACGTCTCCGTACGCGAACTGGAGACGGCCATCGAGGCGGTCCGCAACCATGTCGAGGCGGACATGTTCCATGAAGGTCTGCGAGCCTACGTCTTCAAGGCGCTCCACATGGCGCGCGGCGGCGCGACGAAAGAAGAGTTCGCAGCCATGCACGCCGCCTTCGAGCGCGACGTGCAGGCATTCACCGAGGACATCGAGGCGAACGCCAGGCTGGAACTGCCGCCGACGATTGCCGCCGATATCGAATCCGTACGCCCGGCGCTGAGTACCTATCAGCAGGAAGCCGCCAAGATATTGGAGCTGTGCGAAAGCGATCCGCAGCTCGCCGCGACTTTCGTGTCGGCCTTCGAAAAGAGCTTCGAGCAGCTCGCGGAGCGGATGGACAAGCTCTCTGACAGCATCGAATCCTACGCGCTCTCCATCCGGGAGCGCGCCGACAGGACGGCCGCATTCACCGGCAGGCTGCTGCTCGTCGTCCTCGGCCTGGCCATCGGCGTGTCGGCGCTGGCGATCTATGCGCTGCATCGCACGGTGCTGACGCCTCTGGAAAGGTTCGCACTGCATTTCGAGGCCATCGGCAAGGGCACCAGTGATCTGACGACCAAGCTGGACGACTCCGGTCGCGACGAGATTGCCTGGATGGCCGGCAGCTTCAATCGCTTCGTGAGCAAGATCCGCAAGGCCGTGGGCGAAGTGGTGGAGACCAGCGCCCAGTTGGCGGCCTCCTCGCGCACGCTCTCGACGATCAGCGACCGCTCGCGCGCGGAGGTCAAGCTCCAGCAGACCGAGGTCGAGCAGGTGGCCACCGCCATGAACGAGATGGCCACCTCGGTGGCGCACGTCGCGGAGAACGCCGGCGCCACCGCGGAGTCGGTGGTCCGGACCAACGAGGAGGCGGCGGCCGTCGGTCGGATGGTCGAAGGCGTCATCGGCGCGTTCGGCACATTGGCATCCGACGTGACGAGCGCGACGCGGGTGATCAAGCAGCTTGAATCCGACTGTCAGAACATAGGCACGGTGCTCGAGGTGATCCGCGGGATCGCCGACCAGACCAACCTGCTGGCGCTCAACGCGGCCATCGAGGCGGCGCGAGCCGGGGACCAGGGCCGCGGTTTCGCCGTCGTGGCCGACGAGGTGCGCACGCTGGCCAGCCGCACGCAACAGTCCACCGCGGAGATCCAGACGACGATCGAGCGGCTCCAGCAGGGCGCTCGGTCCGCCGTGGCCGTCATCGAGCAAAGCCACGCGTGCGCCGAGCAGACCATGGGCCAAGCCCGCGAGGCGAACACGGCATTGTCCAAGATCATGGGTCAGGTCGGTACGCTCACCGAAATGAACGAACAGATTGCCAGCGCCGCCGAGGAACAGAGCACCGTCGCCGAGGAGATCAACCGGAACGTGGTCCGGATCCGCGACATAACGGAAAAGGCGGCGCAGGAGGCGGAACTGACGTCCACCGCGGCACGAGAACTCTCGGCGCTCGCGCAACAGCTGTCGAAGATCGTGGACCAGTTCAAGACCGCCTGAGGCATATCGATCGGGGAGTTCGATCCGGGGGCTCCGCTCCCACGCAGTAGGGTTCTAGCCCGCCAGCGCCTCGATCGCGTCGAGGTCGAGCTCGCCGGCGGCGCCCCAGCCGCGCCGGCCGGCGGGCACGGCGGGCCGGAACCGCTCGTAGAGGCGGTAGGCCTCCGCGGCGAGCTCTCTCGGCGGGTAGGAAGCGGCGAGCGACCTCATCGCTTCGCACACCTCCGGCAAGGCGTCCTTGAACTTCCCCTCGAGATAGCGCTGCACGCTCGCCGGGTCGGCGGGCTTGTCCTTTTCCAGAGCACGCACGCCCTGGTCCGTGTGTATCGCCGGGACCGCACGATGGAGCAGGTCGACGCTGAACGTCTCCGCCGGGCGCAGCCTCTGGCGCCGCTCCTTCACCCCTTTCGGTGTGGGCTGGAACAGACCAATGGACACGCCCTTGGCGTAGGCGTTCAGGCCGGCAACCGCGCGGCCGAGGGTGAGCGCCTCCTCCCAGTCGAAGCCCAGGCGCTGCGCGACCACCGCCGCCCAGAGCGTGAGCACCGGGGCGCGGTTGATCCGGATGGTCTTGCGGGCGCCTGGCATGCGGCTCGTTCGGGTCGCGCTGCAGGCGCCAGTCAATCGTAGGCCGGCGCGTCCTCTTCCGGCTCGAGGTCCGTGGGCGGCTCCCCGGGGAACCCTTCCCCGCGAGGGGTCGCCTCGCACATGCCGAGCGCGCGCGTGATGGCCGCGTTCGAGCCGTCCAGTGGATACCTGCCGTAGAAGACCTGCGTCTGGCTCGGGATCCGGAACTCGAAGCGCGCCGATCGCCCTTGCATCAGGCCCTTCAGGATGGCGGCCTGCTCCTCCGGGGCGTAGACGTGGAGGGAGACCGCGTCGGAACCGTATTCCGTTGCCACCGCCATGACGAACTCGTGCGTGGGCCGGTCGTCGATCCTGAGCCTGGTCGGCAGCGCGCTCACGATCCCGGTGGCGCTCTGCACCACGCCGAGGCTCAATATGATCGTGATGAGGAACCGGCTGCAGTCCGGGGGGAAGAAGTCCACTGCGAGGACCGACTGGCCCTCCTCACCGATCGTGGCGGCACGAAACGCGGTCTCCTCGCCCAGTTCCATGCGCTGGGAGAGCCAGCTTCCGGACACCTCCTGCTCGTAGACGTTGAAGTCCACCGCGCTGCCGTAGCTGCCGTGGAACAATAGGATGGCGCCTGCCCACCAGCGTATGTACCGCACGTCTTCGCCCCTGCGCTGAATGACCCAGTATACGTCCACATCGGGCAGTCCATGCGCTGGCCGTCGCCCCGCTCGGCTCATGCGACCTACCTGCAGGGCACCACCTTGCGGTAGGTATCGCGCGACCAGAGCTTCTGTCCGTCCGGCGTCTTGCCGTCCTCGTGCCACTTCTGCGTGACCTCCATGCAGAAGGAGCCAATGTCCTCGATCGACGGCCCGGTGTCCTCGGGCCGCTCGCCGCCGACCTGCACGTTCGGATCAGTGGAGCTGTAATCCGGCGTGATGGTGTTGCCGGCGCAGCCGCCCAGGGTCACCGCGGCAGCGCCGATGAGCAGGGGGTGGTATCGCATGTTCTCCTCCTCGCGCCATCCGGCGCATCGGTGATCGATGCCCGAAGGTAGCATCGGGGCCACGGCCCGAAGTGTGATCGAGGGCGCGGACACGGGCTCCGCGGCCGGCAATCCTCGCAACCGCAGCCGGTTGCAAGGGATGAGAAAAGGCCCTTCATGCGCGTGATCGGGTTCGCGCTGCTTCAAGGAAGCGCTGAGCAAGTCCATCCTGGACTTCCAAGAAGACGGCCAGCAGGAAAGGTGATTCTTGCCGACTTTCGTTCTCAATGGCCTGCGGCCATCGAAGATGGCCGTGCATCCATGCACCGCAGGAGGCTCTGCCGTTTGCAGAGGTTCCTTAAGGCTTCCTTAGGGGAGCCGCTCGGATCTGCCGGTGGGCGCCAGCGCGGCGGTGCCGATGAGCCCCGCCCCCCCGCGTTCACGGGGGATGCAGCTCGAGGTTCTCCATGCGAGCCGGAAGGCACTGCATATACTAATCAGTATGCGTCGCCCGCTGCCCAGGAGACTGCCATGAATCCGCCCGGGTTCAACAGCCGACACGCCAGTCCGTCCGCGGACCTGCTGGGCGCGGCTTACCCGGCGGAGAGCACCGCGCCTGACTCCGCGATCAGCGTAGAGATACTGGACGGGCACGACGGCGCCCTGCCGGACATCGAGCAGGAATGGAACGAGTGCCTGCAGAGCGCCCCGGAGCACCAGCAGCTGTTCGGGTATCACTGGTACTCCGCGTGGCTGCGGCACCTCGCCCGCGAGGACCAATGGACGGGCGAGATGCGTCTGCTGCTGGCGCGCGACAGCGGGAAGAGACTGCAGGGCATCCTGCCGCTGGCGAAACGCCGGTTTCGCGGCGTCGTGTTCTGGGGGCTGGCGGGATATTACCAGCCGCACCGGGGCTACGTATGTCTGGCGGAACATCGGGCCGCCGTGTGCGCAGCGCTCGCCGGCGCACTCCTGAAAATGCAGGGCTGGCGCGAGTGCCTGCGCTTCGGACCCTATGACGTTGCCTTCCCCGAACGCCGGCTGCTCATGGAGGAGCTTGCGCGGCGCTCCCGGCGCCTGTCGACCTTCAGCCTGGAACCCACGATCGTCGCCCGCGACATTCCGCAATCCCCGGATGCCTATCGCGAGACGGTGCGAAGCCACTCCTCGCTGTGGCGGGCGCAGACCTACCAGAGACGCATGGAGCGCGATGGCAACGCCGAGATCCGGCACTATCACCGCCCCCTCGGCGAGGAACTGCGAAGCATGCTCGCGGACTGCGCTGCCATTGAAAGGAAGTCTTGGCTGGCGTCGGACGCCGAGGCACGACCACGGTTCGTCTCACCTGCCAGCCAACACTACTGGGAACACGTCTGCACGAAACAGTTCGTGCCCCAGGACCAGCTCAACGTCTGGGTGTCCTACTTCAACGGGGAGCCCATCGCGTTCCGATTCACCTTGACGACGGGGTCGATCCGATACGCCATCGCCAATCAATACGATCAGCGCTTCGAGAGATATCGCCTCGGTTGGGTCCTTTATCTCCATGACCTCGCGGACTGCGCGACCCGCGGCGTGCGCAGCATCGACATGGGCACCGGGAAGCTGAGCTACAAGGCGCATCGCGGCGGCAGGGAGGAGGCCATGAATCAGGTGTTCGTGGTGTGGCCGCCGTGGCCCGTCGGTCACCTCGCCACCGCGCTCGCCGCGTTCGGGCCCATCCACCGCCGCATTCGTCGCCGCATCTGAGGAAGCTCTGCAAAAGGCAACGCTCCCTGCGGTGCATGGATGGCACCGCCATGGCCGATGGCCGCAGGCCACTGAAAATGCAGATCGGCAAGAATCACACTTCTTGCCGATCGTGTTCTGGGAGCTCCAGGATGCACTGCTTCAGAGCTTCCCCACGCAGCAGGGCGGAGATGCCGATCACGTCCCTGGCGCCGTTCCGGATCCTCACTCTGCTGTTCAGATCGGCGCCGTCGGGGTCGGCGCCTGCGCGTCCCGACGCGGAACCTCATGCGCGGCAAGGTCGCCGACCCAGCGGCCGCAGTGCGGTTGACGGCTCTCGGCGCGCGCCCCTAACATCCTTGCGGCAATTCGACCTGGGAGGGGGCCATGCACATCGGGGCGATCGTCGCGAGCAAGGGCGGTTCGGTGCACACCATCGAGGCGCATCAGACGTTGAGCGACGTGGTCGACCGCATGCTCGCGCTGCGGGTGAGTTCGCTGCTCATACTCGGCGAGGGCGGCAAGGCCGCGGGCATCGTCACCGAGCACGACATCATCCGCACCCTGAAGCGCCTGCCCGAGGCCTGGAAGAGCACACGCGTCGACGAGGTGATGACCCGCGATCTGTTCACCGCGAGCCCCGAGGATGAGCTCGGCGAGGTCATCGCGGCCATGACCGGGCGCCACATCCGCCATCTGCCGGTCGTGAACGACGGGCGTGTCGCGGGCGTGCTCTCGATCCGGGATCTGATCCGGGCAGCGATGGAGGAGCTGGCCCGGCACAACGAGATGATGAAGCGCTACATCCGGGAGTGGCCCGATAGCGGCGAGACCCCCGGCTGAGGCGGCGGTGGCCGCACTCGCGGCCAGCCGTCTACGCGGCCATCCGGGCCCCGGGCGCGGCGATCGGGCGGTCGTCCTGGTCGAGCATCTGCAACTGGTTGTCGCGCGCGAAGCCGGTAACGAAGCTGAAGACGATCGGGTCCTGCTCCTTCAGCCGCGTGTCGATCACCACGCAGCGGCTGTCCTCGGTCATCTTGATGGTCACGAACGGGTTGAACGTCACCTTCCCATGCGGGCCGTAGCTGGCCACGGCGTAATACAGACGCTCCGTCCAGTCGCTGGGCCGGAAGGTCCTGCCATCGGCGGTCTTGCCGTGGATGACGATCACGCGTGCGTTCATAGGGTCGTCGTAGTTATCGGCGCGCGTGGGCCAAGCTTCAGGCGGGACCGGGGGTTCTGCGAACTCGCGCACTCGCGCCGGAACCGCGGACCGGCAAGCGCGGTCGTCTCCTTGAGGGAACCTCGCGGCGATCACCCGGGGGCCGCAGCGGGCGGCTTTCGACTCCAGGAATCGCAAAGGAGGCAGCGATGAGCTCGACGACGAGGAGTAATCACCCGGCGTCCGCATCCGCAGCGTTCCTCTCGCCGCACGCGGCACGCCGGCTGACGACGGCGTCGCGCTGGCGTGGCGACGCTCGCGGCGCACGCCGGCGGCTCCAGCTACGGCATCGAACCCTGCGCGCGCGGCATCGCCGGCAAGGTTGCCGAATGGCCGGCGCCGACGCCGCAGTTCGCGCGCGATCCCACGCCGGCCCGGACGGCCGCATCTTCCTGGTGGCGACGGCGGGCAACACGTTCGCGCGCTTCGATCCGGCGTCGGAGACGTTCGAAGAGTGGGGTCTGCCGGCGAACACCCATCCGCACAGCGTGCCCGTCGACGTCGACGGCGTGGCCTGGCTGACCGGCGAGGGCAGCGGCACCATCGTGGAGTTTCATCCCGACACCGGGGAGCCCGTGCCCCGTCGCGTTCCCCCCGGCGGCGACTGGAGCGTCTTCAACCTTTCCCGGGACAACCGCAAGCTCGAGGAGAACTGCGCCGCCTGCCCGCTCACCACTCAGCTCATCGAGAGCCTGCCGACCTGCTCCGACCGCGGCGGCCTGGCCTATTACTCGATCATGGCGCCGGGCACGCACGTGAAGCCGCATTGTGCCTTCACCAACTCGGGGCTGCGCTATCACCTGGGCCTGGATACCGACGGCGGGGCGCGGATCCGCGTCGGGAAGGAATCGCGCAACTGGCAGGCCGGCGTGGCCTTCGTCTTCGACGACTCCTTCGATCACGAGGTGTTTCACGAGGGCGGGATGCAACGGGTCATCTTTCTGGTCGACTGCTGGCATCCGGAGTTGACGCTGGAGGAGCGGCACCTGATCCGCGACCTGATGGCCGCCCTCGGCCTGCCGGATCGCTGACGCGAAGGGACACGCCGCGGCCGGTCCTTACCGCTATCGGCCGCTGTACGGGGTCGCCGAAGCCGCACCTGCGCGCTGGGTTCCTGCGGTGTGCAGGTGCAGGGAAAGCCGCTCGACCCCCAGGACTGTTCCGTAGCGTTTGGAGTGCCCGATGAGCAGCGGGGGCCGCGCGGTAACGAGGCTATCGGCAGTGGCGCGCGTGGCTGTAGTGTCTGCGCCCACCAGCGAACGAAAAGTTGAACGACGCCGCTATTGGTTGGCGGCCCCGGCGTGATGAGCGAGGCATTCGCGTTCTCGCCCACGCACCACGCGCCGGCCTTCGATCTCCCCGCGGGTCTCGGTCACCACCGTGCGCTGCCGCTCGTTGTGGTCGGAATCGTAGAAGTAGATCACCACCCAGTCGCGCGTCTTGCCGAGCTCGTGGGCCTTGGCGGTGTTGCTGTACAGGGCGGTGAAATGCCACGCGCCGCGGGTGGTGTGCAGCACGGGCAGCCATGCCTTCCGCTCCGGGTTGAACCGCTTCGGCGCGATCGTGGGCAGTGACCCCGCTTCGGCCTTCTCGCGGTACTCGCGGTCGACGTCCAGCAGCAGCGCGACGCCGGGCTCGCTCGCCGGCGCAGGCGCGGGCAGGCGGCGGCGGGGGCGCGTGCGATCGAGCATCTCGGTGAGCGCGGCGCGGATGGCCGCCGCGCGGCGCTTGCCGATCCCCGGCAGCCCGTCCAACCGGCCGTCATGCGCGGCGACCTCGAGCGCTTCGAGGGTATCGACGTGCAGCGTGTCGTGGATGCGCCGCGCCAGCTCCGGGCCGAGGCCAGGCACGGTCTGGAACAACCGTTCGGGCTCCAGCGCCCCGCGCACCCGTTCCAGCTGGCTCCACCGTCCGGTCTGCAGCATCTCCGCGATCGCCGAGGCGATGCCGCTGCCGATCCCCGGCAGCGCGTCGAGTCCCTTGGCGCCTTCCCGTTCATACAGGACCCGCAGGTCCTCGTGCCATCCGGCCACCGTGTCTGCCGCCCGGTTGTAGGCGGCGACGCGAAAGGGGTTGGCGCCCTGGGCGCTGAGCACGTCGGCCATCTGCCGCAGCCGCGCCGCCACCTGCCCGTTCTCGCGGTAGGACTCCGCCTCCATTGCGATCATTCCCGGAATCCTCCCGCGGCCGACAATCGCGGCGGCATCGTCTCGATCCTCACAGACCGTGCCGCCGCGCCCATTCCTTTGCCTTGGCGATCGCGATGCGGATCGCCGAGCCCTCCTCGCGCCCTTGCTCGAGCAGCGCGTTGGCGATCTCGATCGCCTTGGCACGCACCGGTGGCGGGAGCCCCTCCATCGCGGGCGGATAGTAGTCCTCGTTCCAGGGCGTCATGCGCTCTCTTCCCGTCGTAGCGCGCCACGATATGCCACCCCCGGGCTGCAGACAATCGCGCGCTTGCGCGCCGCGCATGCGCCGCCGGCCCGGCGCCGAAAACGAAAGGCCCCGCGGATGGCGGGGCCTGCTGCCGCAGCGTGCGCACGGCCTCAGCGGGGCCTGGCCCCGCGCGGCGCGAGCGCAGAAAGCCCGAGCACGGCGCCGGCGAGCAGCCAGAGCGCCGGCGGCACCGGGACGGGATTGGTGAAGCCCGCCTGGAAGTCGTCGTAGTGATTCCAGCCGTCTCCGGTGCCGCCTTCGAACTCCAACCGACCGATCGGCACGGTCGAAACAAAGCCCGCGAAACTCGCTGACAACCCTCCCGGGTCCGTGCCGGTGTTGACCGCGGCGGTCACGGTGCCGAGCGGCAGGTCGAGCCGGTCATATATGCGCAACACCGCGGCGCCCTGCGGGTCGCCGTTCCAGAAGCCGAAGGCGTACAGATCGAAGCCCGCGTCCACGCGCGCGACGACGTCGCCGTTCTGGTAGGGCGCGGTGATCGAGCTATTGCCGGGGAAATTGGCGATCTGCTTCGGTCCCGACGGCGCATTGTCGACGCTGTGCGTGTAGATGCCAGGCTGCCCGCCGGCGGCCAGCGCATCGAAGGTCAGATGCAGGGCGGCCAGCTGCGTGATGGCAGTGTCGTTGGCGTAGCCGTCGAAGCTCTCCAGCACATAGGCGGCGGCGGCCGCGCGCCAGGCGGTCTCGGCCGCGACACCGCCCTCGAAGGTCGCGAGTGCGGCGTGAGCGGAGGATGTCGCGATGCCGAGCACCGCCGCGAGAGAAAGGATTCCGCGTCTGCTCATAGGCGCCTCCAGACGCACCGGGCCGCCGGACAGCCGGCGACGCCGGTGTATCGCTGCCTTCGCGATCCTTTACTCCACGCGCGCGCCGCACGCAAGGGCGGCGCGCGGAACGTCAATGGAGCGACGCGGCCCCGCCTCGCTCTGGAGGCGGGGCGTGACGCCGCCCGCAGTATGCCCGCAAAGCGTCAAGTCCGTGCCGTCAGCGAGGCGGAAACGGCGATGCGGACAGTTGGCCGCGCCGGGATGCTGCGTAGCAGCGCGCCGTTGTCATCGAGATCGCTCCGCGAGATGGAGGCGGTCGAGCCCTGCCGCGACCAGCCTGCCCATGCATGCGGCTGCGCCGCATATCGGTGCGCGAGGAAAATGTGTGTGCGGCGATTCACGAACCCCGGATGTCGGGGGTGCGACGCGGCGCGGAGGTTCGCTACAGTGCGATCAGAACAAGACGTACCCTCAACGAGCGCAGGGAATCCGTCGTGAGAGGAGAACGTCATGCTATTTTTCAACCGCGGCCCGAGTCAGTCGATCTATCTCTCACTCGCGGAAGACATCGACCCCGCCACGCCCGTCGGCGAACTGTTCAAGGATGGCCCCATCCGAATCCGAATAATGAGCGTCAACGGCACGCAGGTCCGCATCGGCGTGCGCTCGCCTCTGCATCTCGACGTGTACCGCGAGGATGGGCTGGACAGCGTCCCGCACGCATCCGCATCCACGGGTTGAGCTTCCGTTCGGTACGCGCGGGCGCTGTCCGCGGGAGTAGACTGCGAGCCTCGCCGCGCCGCAATCGCGGGCGGATCCTCCTCGCCGCGTCCGCCGCGCCGCCGGCCTGTGTGCACGCCCCTCAGATGTGGTGGCTGAACTGGCCCCGCGGCGCGTTCTCGATGAGCCGCAGGAAGTCCGTGCCGCTGACGTGCACGAGGTCGGTGTGATCGCCGGCTTCGAAGTAGACATCCGTGCAGTGCGTGAGCGATTCGTCCACCACCATCCGGATCCCGTAGGCCGGCCCAAGCGGCGGCACCGCACCGAACTCGCAATCCTCGAAAAGCCCGCCGACCTCCGGCTCCGTGGCCAGGCCCAGCCGCCGCTGCATCTGCCGGCTCAGCACACCGAGGTCCAGCCGATGCGTGGCGGGAATGACCGCCAGCACGTAACCGCGCTCGTCGCCCACGACGACGCTCTTGGCGAGCTGGTCCGCAGGAACGTTGGCGGCGCCGGCGGTGCGCAGGCTGTTGGCGGTGTGCGCGTGGGCCACGACGTCGTACTTGATGCCCTGTTGGTCGAGATACTGCTTGACGGACGCGGGGATGGTCATCGTTCACCCTCCTGACCCGGGCCGGGCCTGACAGTTGGGGAGTCGCGTTCCTCAATAAAGGATAGCCAAGAAAAGGCGAAACGATAGACCCGGCCGGCGGCGGCCGGGAGGACGGGGCGTAGGCCGGCCGCGCGGCCGTCTCGCCGCCCGGGGGCGGGCCGGCGTCGCGCCCGCGGCGGAGTGTCCGTGTCCGCGCGCTACGGGTCCGCCGGCGGCTGGCTCAAGACCTTGCGGCCGGTGATCATTCCCGACACGAGGGTGCCGCCCTCCCGCACCTCGGTCACGACCACCGCGACGATGTGCATCACCGCCACCACGAGCAGCGTGTAGAACCCGTAGTAATGCAGGGTAACGAACGGTTTGCGGAAGGAGCGCATGGCCTCGTAGGACGCCTTTGCGTACATCTCCGGTGCGTAGGGCACCAGCGTAGCCGGGTCCACGCCGGGCGCTGCCACCCACCCGGCGATCCACCCCCCGAGCGGCGGGTAGAACAGGTCCGTACCGGCGAGCACCAGCCCGGTGAGGGCCTGGAGCAGCAGCAGTAACAGCAGCAGCGCCACGGCGAGACGGCCGAGCGGGTTGTGGCCGATGTACTGGCGCGGACGGCCCGCACGGACGGCAGCGAGGTACTCGCGCACCTCCGTCATGTAGCCCGGGCCGCCGGGCAGGATCGCGCGCCACCGCGCCCGCGCCCCGCCGATGAACGCCCATACGAGGCGCCACAACAGATTGAGCGTGAACACGTAGCCGATCCAGACGTGCACGGTCTTCAGCAAGATCTTGCCATCGTCGGTGACACCGAGCGGCTTGCTGTTCAGGATGGCGACGCCGACGGCGACCAGCCCGAGCATGCAAATCAGATTGATCCAGTGAAACCAGCGCACGCTCGCGTCCCAGGCGGAATACGTCTTCAATTCCCCCATCGCGGATCCTCCCATGAGTTACCGTGGGACTAAGGATAGCAACTCAGGATGAACTCAAGATAACAATCTGCACCTCACTCGACCCGGACGAACGCGGAACGCGCGGACGACGGGCGTCAGCGCGGTACGCCGGGGCCCGGACCCTGCCGCTCTCAAAGATTGATCTCGGCCGTGCGGACGAAGACCGCGAGCGTCGCCCCCGATGGGGCCGTCGAACTGTGCTGGGTGCCCGCCTTCAGCAGCACGAAGTCACCGGGGCGGTAGACGAAACCGTCGTGGTCGATCAGCTCGCCCTCGAGCACCAGGAACTGCTCGTCGCACGTGTGTTCGTGTGGTTGGGTGGAGGTGCCCGGCGCCATGCGGTAGATGTGAAAGCCGCTGCCGTCCGGGAAAGAGGCGTCGAGTTGCAGGAAGCTCTGCCCCGCGAGCGGCTTCCCGTCCGACACGAAGGGCTTGAAGACCGCCTGCCGTATATTAACAACCGTACGTCCCTGCTCGTCGATCTTGCGCATCTCGGGATCCAGCGTCCGCGCGCGTCGCGTCGGGCGCTCGCCTTGGCTCAGAGCGACTTGTGCGTGCCGTCGCAGTGGGGCTTGGTGCCGGCCTGCTTGCAGCCGCACAGCCACACCTTCCCGGTCTTTTCAGCGGTGAACTTGACCGGCGTGAACGGCGTGGCCTTGTGCGAGCCGTCGCAGAACGGCTGGTTCCTGCTCTCGCCGCAGGCGCACCACCAGTAGGTCTGGCCGGCGGCCACCTCGACCGGGTATGGCGATTTCTGGGCGATCTTCGGGGTGCTCATCGGGCGGGCTCCTGGGAATTGGGCGCCGCTGTCGGCCCCCGCGTCGTGAAAGCGCGAGGTACGCGCGGCCTTCAGCGCGAAGTATACCGCGCCACGCGTGAGCGGCGATGCGATGACCGCCGTGCTCTGCGATAGGCAAGCGCGCCGCTGGCGCGACGCGCTGCCGTCGTCCCTACCCCGTACGCACCTCGATTCTGCGCGGCTTGGCCTCCTCGCGTTTCGGGATGCGCACGGTCAGCACCCCATCCTTGAGGTTCGCCTCGATCGCGTCGGTCTGCAGCTCGCTGCTGAGCGTGAAGCTGCGGCGATAGCGCGTGGAACGCACGTCCGCGTACAAGGCATTCATGCCCTCGGGCATATCGATCTTCGCATCGCCCTCGATGAGCAGCGTGTCCCTGTCGACCTGCACCGTGAGGCGATCCTTTGACACTCCCGGCATGTCGGCCTGCAGGTGTATGCCCTCGGCATCCTCGTAGATGTCGACCGGGGGATACAGCGCCGGCCCCGGCCGATCCTCGGCCTTCCGGACTTCGCCGGTTTTCGCGGACGTGACTTCTTGCTTTTCAGTCATGGCATGTCTCCTGACGTATTACTTGACCTCGATGCGCCGCGGCTTCGCCGCCTCGCGGCGCTTGACGGTGATATGCAGAACGCCGTCGCGATAACGCGCATCGATGCGATCCGGGTCCACGTCGTCGGGAAGCGTGATGACGCGGCGGAAGTCGCCGCTGTAGCGTTCCTGGCGGTAATAGTCCACCCCTTCCTTCGCCGGAACCTGCCTCGAACCGCTCACCGTCAGCAGATTCTGCTGGACAGAGATGTCCACGGCCTTCGGATCCAGCCCGGCCGCGAAGAGATAGATGTCCACGCTGTCGGGCGTCGCGCCGACGTTGATCGGTGGATACGCGCCGCGCACAGCGGAACGGATCCCCGCCGGCCACGGCCAGCGGCCGAACATCTCGTCCATTTCTTGCTCCATGCGCCTGAACTCGTCGAACAGGCGGCTCTCACCGCTGAATAGGCTCTCGAACATTTGGGTACCTCCTCCGGGGCCGATCCGCCCTTGCTGTTTCGTCTCAACACCGGATATAGGGACTGCGCGGCCCGTTTCAAGGGGCGGTCGCGGGACCTCGGGGCTTCTGGCCGTCGCTCTGCCCCCCGGACCGTCTCGTGGGGATGGCCCGAATACGCTTGGGGCCGGTGTCACCGTCCGATTGATCTGCCTCAGGCAACGCCGCAGCGGCTGCACTAGCCTGTTCGTCAGGAAGCGCCCAGGACGCAGCGGCGGGGCGGACCACCCGCGCCCGGCGAACACCACTGGTGATCGAATGCACAGAATCCTTCTGCACGCCGGCTTGGCGGTCGCGCTGGCCCTGGCAGCATCGGCGGCAACCGCCGCGGGAGGATCCGCTCGCGGACCGGTGGCGGGGCTGGACAACGCCGCCGCGGTGAACATCGCAGGTCGCCAGCGCATGCTCTCGCAGCGCATGGTGAAGGCGTATCTGATGCTGGGCCAGGACATCGCCGCCGAGGATGCGCGGCGCACCCTTCGCGAGTCCATCGATCGGTTCGAGTCCCAGCTCGCCGTGCTGAAGACCTACATCCCGACCGCGGGCGTGGAGCAGGCACTCGTCACCCTCGAGACGGCATGGTCACAGTGCAGACCGCTGCTGGCCGCGCCGCCGAGCAAGGCGGGGGCCGGTGAGCTCTATGACGCCAACGAGACGCTGCAGCGGGCGGCGCACCGCGCCACGCTGGCCTACGAGCGCGTAACGGACGCGCCGATCGATCACCTGGTCAACCTCGCGGGACGGCAGCGCATGCTCTCGCAGCGCATGGCCAAGTTCTATCTCTACCGAACCTGGGGCATCTACGACATTCCCGCGGACATGGAGCTGCACCTCAGCCATGCCCACTTCACCGCCGTGCTCAACCAGATCGAGGCCTCGCCGCACGCCTCGGCGGCGGTGCGGGAGCGCTTGGCGCGCCTGCGCCGCGAGTGGGAACCGTACGAGGAACTGCTGCTCGCGGGCAAACGGCCCGCCGAAATGCGCCGGGATGCGGCGCGGGTGGCGGCCTTGAGCGAGCAGGTGCTGGCTGGCATCGAGCAGCTCGTCGCCCTGATCCTCGCGTCGGCGGGTGCCGGCGGAAGTGGCGCCCGCTGATACTCATTCCTCACCCGACCCGGCGTCCCCGGTGCGCCGCACTCGGGCGACGACGCTGTGCACCGCGGTGCTCTCGGCCGTGTCGGTTTTCGTGCCGTCGAACAGGGCGTTGACGTTGACGCCGTCGGCCGCGAGCTTCGGCCAGCTGCTTTTGTGCATCAGCAGCACCCCGGGGGGCACCACGTCCGAGGCCGACACGCGCGCCTGCACCGCGCCGGCGGCATTGTGGACCTCCACGCGGTCACCGTCCTCCAGGCCCAGCCGTCCGACATCCTGCGGATGCATCCATGCCGCCGGCAATTCGAAGCGGCGGCTGACCTTCGGTTCGTTGCCGAAACTGCTGTTCATGAGCCACTTCGACGCCGGACTCAGCACGCGCAGCGCGCCATCCGCAGGCAGAGGCTCGATGTCGGGCCGCGGCTCGCGCGAGAGGCCGGCGGCGAGGAACCGATCCGAGGCCACCTCGATGCGGCCGCTGGGCGTGGGGAACAGGAGATCCGCGAACTGTTGATGGGTGCGCGCCGGCCAGGGCTGATAATTGCGCGCCGCGAGCGTCGAAAAATCCTTCGCGGCGCCCGTCTGCCGCACCAGGGCATCGAGCATCTGCGCGTCGCTCTCGAACAGCTCCGGCTCGGTGTAACCCATCGCCGCGGCCAGGCGGCGGAATATCTCCTGGTTGGGGAGCGCCTCGCCGGGCGGCGCCGCGGCGCCGACCTGGGCCGCCACCGCGTAGTGGAAGTAGGGCAGCACCAGGTCGTCGAACTCCAGGAAGCTCGCGGCCGGCAGCACGTAGTCGGCGTAGTCGACGGTGTCGGTCTGGAACAGATCGATCGCCACGTGCAGCAGGTCCTCGCGGCGCAGGGCCCGGCGCAGGCGCAGCTGCTCGGGACTGGAGGCGGCGATGTTGTTGTTCCAGGTGACGAGGGCGCGGCTGGCCTCGCGGTTCTCGAGCCGCGCGGCGAGATCCATGTGGCTCACCGTCGCCGGCGCCTGGTGCGCCAGGTGCGGCGCGGTGAGATAGTCCGACCGTATGCCGCGCAGTTCAGACCCGTTGAGATACAGGAAACCGGCGCCGGGGCGGCCGATGTTGCCGGTCGCGATCGGCAGCAGGCTCACGGCCCGCACGACATTGCCGCCCAGCCGCTGGCGCTGCAGTCCCTGTCCCAGCCACAGCAGCGACGGCCCTTCGACATAAAGTCGCGCGGCCTCCTCGATGCGGGCCGCGGCCACACCGGTCGACCTCTCCGCCCACGCCGGCGTCGCACCGGCGATGTGCGGCTCGATCTCTTCCCATCCGAGCGTGTGGCGATCGATGAACTCCCGATCGATGCGGCCGTCGCGCGCCATGACGTTCAGCATCGCGTAGGCCAGCGCCGCGTCGCTGCCCGGGCGGATCTGCAGGTGCAGGTCGGCGTGCGCCGCGGTGTCGGTGCGCACCGGGTCGACCACGACCACGCGCGCGCCGCTGTCCCTGAACCAGTACCGGTGCGCGTGCGGCGCGGAGGCCGAGGGATTGACGCCCCAGACCACGATGCACCGCGCCGCCTCCGCGGTGCGCGGATCGAAGCCGTGCGCCGAATCGCCGAAGGTGAGCGCGAGGGCCACGTGACCGGCCTTGTTGCAGACCGTGTCGGGATCGACCTCGGTTGCGCCCAGCCGGTGGAAGAAACGCATGGGGAAACTGCCGGCCAGCAGCGAGCAGGTGCCGGTGTAATGCGTGTGCAGGATGGCCCCCGGCCCGGATGTGGCGAGGATCTCCCGCAGGCGATCGGCGATCCCGCCGAGCGCCTCCTCCCAGCTCACCGGCGTGAACGCCCCTTCGCCCTTGGCCCCGCGGCGCCGCAGCGGGCGCTGCAGGCGCGCCCCGGGATCGATCCATACGCCGTTGTAGGCATGCATGCACTTGCCGCACAGCGTGCCGCGATTGACCGGGTGCGCGGGGTCGCCGCTCACCTTCACGATGGCGCCGCGATGCACCTCGACCAGCATGCCGCAGGAGTCATAGCAGTCCCGGGGGCAGGTGGTGCGCACTGTCGCTCGCTCTCCGGTCATCATTCCTCGCGCCACGGATCGGGGTAGCGTGATTCTACCTTCGCCCCTGCCCGTCTCCTCAACGCCGGCGGCGGGCGGCGCGCGTCGCGGCCGGGTTCGATGATAATCTCCCCGGGCCCGGGCGCGGCGGTCGGACCCTGGTGTCGAATTCGAGAGCAAGCACCGGAGTACGCGCGTGGACGCAGCCGCCTACAGTGCGATGCGCAGGTCAGGCGCCTATGGGATCGAAGATGAATATCTCCGCGAGGACCTCCAGTGCGGCCCGCATCGCCACCGAGCGAGACCCGCGCTGGGCCGCCGTCATCGCCCGCAACCCGGCGGCCGACGGCGAGTTCGTCTACTCGGTGAAGACGACCGGCGTCTATTGCCGGCCGTCCTGCCCGTCGCGCCGCGCCCGGCCCGAGAACGTGCGGTTTCACACCACCTGCGAGGACGCCGAGCGCGCCGGCTTCCGGCCCTGCAGACGCTGCAGGCCCGAGGAGGCATCGCTCGCCGAACGGTGCGCGAAGATCGTGGCGGGGATCTGTCGCGCGATAGAAGCCGCCGAGCAACCCCCTCGCCTGGCAGAACTCGCGGCCACGGCGGGTCTCAGCCCATTTCACCTGCACCGCGTCTTCAAGGCCGTCACGGGTCTGACACCGCGCGCCTATGCGGCGGCCCACCGCGCCCGGCGCGTGACGCGTACGTTGCGCCGCGGCGGCTCGGTGACCCAGGCGATCTTCGACGCCGGCTTCAGTTCCAGCGGACGATTCTACGAGAGCGCCGATGCATTGCTCGGCATGACGCCGGGACAGTACCGCGCCGGCGGCCGCAACATCGAGATCCGCTTCGCCATCGGCCAGTGCTCGCTGGGCAGCATCCTTGTCGCGAGCAGCGCCAGGGGCGTGTGCGCGATACTGCTCGGTGACGATCCGGATGCGCTGGCGCGCGAGCTGCAGGACGGCTTTCCGCGCGCGCATCTGATCGGCGGCGATGCGCGCTACGAGCGGCTCGTCGCCAGGGTGGTGGGTCTCGTCGAGAATCCGGCGCCGGGGCTGGACCTGCCGCTGGACGTGCGCGGCACGGTCTTCCAGCAGCGGGTCTGGCAGGCGCTGCGAACGGTCCCCGCCGGCACGACCGTCACCTACGGCGAGCTCGCGAAGCGGATCGGGGCGCCGCGCTCGGCGCGCGCGGTGGCGCGCGCCTGCGCGGCCAATACGCTGGCGGTGGCGATACCCTGCCATCGCGTGGTGAGAGCCGACGGCGGCCTTTCGGGCTATCGCTGGGGCGTGGAGCGCAAGCGCGAGCTGCTGCGGCGGGAGACCCGGGAATGAGCGCGGCCTTCGCCCGCGCGCGAAGCATCCAGAGATGCGCGACTTGCGCACGGCCGCGCCGCGCGCGGCCGTGGCAGGCGCTCGTGAAGGCCCCGCGCCGCCACCGCCCGACGCACACATGTAACTCGCGCGGCGGCGGTAGTTGACGTCGCGCACCGATCGTCCTATTGATCCGCGTCATCATTTCCCTGGCCGAATGCACGCAGGCTGATCCGGCAACGCGCAGCGGACGGCCCGGAGGGCATGGCCGTGATGCGTCCCGGCAATGAGAAATCGCGAGGCCAGATGACCGGACAAAAGACCGAAGGCGTGCTGACACTGCCCCGCACGAGCAGCCGATCGCGACGGCGCGCGGGTTCCTCCACTACCGCGCTGGAACGGTGGCTGGTGCGCGGCCTGCACGGTATGCTCGGCCGGCCGGCGATCTCCTTCGTGCTCTGGGACGGGTACCGCGTCCCGGAGGTGCCGCCCTCGACCTCGACGGTGGCGACGATGCGCATCGCCGATCGCAGGACGCTGTGGCGGCTGTTGGCGAACCCGGCCCTGAACTTCGGCGACGACTACAGCAACGGCCTCATCGAGATCGACGGCCCGCTCGTGGAGTTCGTCGAGGCGCTGGTGCGCGCCGTGTACGTCACCCGCAAGGGCGGGCTGCGGGAGCGCCTGGCGGTGAATCGGCCTATGTGGAGACGGCGCAATTCGCTCGCCGAATCACGCGGCAACATCCACCACCACTACGATCTCGGCAACGACTTCTACCGGCTCTGGCTCGACGAAGAGATGGTGTACACCTGCGCCTACTTCGCGGACCCGTCGATGACGCTGGAGGCCGCGCAGGTTGCCAAGATGGATCACGTCTGCCGCAAGCTGCAGCTGCGCCCGGGCGAGACCGTCGTGGAGGCGGGCTGCGGCTGGGGCGCGCTGTCGCTGCACATGGCGCGCCGCTACGGGGCGAAGGTGACGGCCTTCAACATCTCCCGCGAACAGATCGAGTATGCGCGGGCGCGCGCCCGCGGCGAGGGCCTGGACTCCTTGGTCACCTTCGTCGAGGACGACTACCGCAACATCAGCGGGAAGTACGACGTGTTCGTGTCGGTGGGGATGCTCGAGCACGTGGGCCGTGATTACCACCGCGAGTTCGGTCGCGCCATCGATCGTTCGCTCGGCAGCGAGGGCCGCGGCCTCGTGCACAGCATCGCGCAGTGGCGTTCGTTCCCGGTCAACGCCTGGCTGGAGCGCCGCATCTTCCCGGGCAGCTACCCGCCGACGCTGCGCGAGATGGCGGCGATACTCGAGCCCATACACTGCACGGTGACGGACGTGGAGAACCTGCGCCAGCATTACGCGCTCACGCTGCGGCACTGGCTCGCCCGCTTCGAGGAGCACTCCGGGGAGATCGAAGCGCGCTACGGGGAGGCCTTCGTGCGCGCCTGGCGGCTGTATCTCTCCGGGTCGATCGCCAACTTCAACGCCAATTGCCTGGCCCTATACCAGATGCTCTTCACGCGCGTCGCGCGCACGCAAACGCCGTGGACGCGCGCCTATCTCTACGCTTCCGATCCCGCGCGCCCGGCGACCTGAGCCCGATGAGGCCGCCCCCGCGCGACGGAAGCGCGAAGCCGCGGATGAGCGAACGCCGCCTGTTTGGGTGCGCCGGTGTTCGCTGAGGATCGGCCGCGCGTGTCCCCGGGCATGTGGCGACGGATCTGCGCGATCAGCCTGCTGGTGCTGATCGCGGCGGGGTGGCTCGGCAACATGCTGGAGGGCCGGATCGGGAGGCTCGGTCTGGTCAGCCTGGCGGCGGTGATCGACGTCGCCCTGCTCGCCTTCATCGTCTCCATCCCGCCAGTCCTGGTGCGCGCCGTGATCGATGCGCAGAGACGCGCCGGCAACAGCGACGTGGCGGCGGTGCGGTTTCTCGAGCGCAACGAACGCGGCGTGGTGCGGCTGATGTGGATCGTATGGGCCGCGGGGGCCCTGTTCGCCGCGCCGTTCGTCATCCACGACCTGGCCACCGGCCCGTAGAGCCCCTGCGGTACACCGGGTGTCCTGACCCGCCTAGCCCGTCAGGGTGGAGGGCGCTCCGCTATTCCCCCTCGTGACTTTTCCCGACGCGGAAGCGCCGGCGAATAGCCATGGTAGCTCCCTAATTTGCTGGATCCGGCCTGCCCGCTGCACAGGATCAGGCGAAACACCTCACTTGGCCGATCTGCAACCAGATCTGCCCCCCGAGCCAGCCGCCGGCGCCCCGCCCGACACCGAACGGCATCCCGCCGTGCACGCCTCGGCCCCGACGCTGCCCGGAGGCTTTCCGCGGCAAGTCGACGCAGGCAAGTCGAGCGGCTACTGCGTGCCGGTCATGATGCTGATGTTCGTCCCGTCGTCCTCGCCCGCGAGCACGACGTTGAGCACGCGGTCGGCCTTGGTGTAGCTCATCATCATCCCGGGCTGCCCACCCGCGCCCTGCTGATTCATCGACATCACCTCCGACCAGCCCTCGGCGGCGGCCTTCGCCTTGAGGGCGTCGCTCACCTTCGCCATCGCATCGGAGGTACGGCCGTTGACGGTAAACATGTTGCCCTGGGTGCCGGAGAACTCGAGCTTCATGCCGGGATAGGTCGGCACGTCATTGGGAAAGCCCGACGGCAGTTCGACACCGGCTCCGGAGGAATAGGTGGCGGTGCCCTCCTCGCCCTTGACCGTGATGTCGACCGTATCGCCCTGGTCCTTGACCCTGACCTCGGCGTCGCCCTCCTTGTGGACGACCTCGCCCTCGTCCTTGCCGCAACCGAAGGCGGTCATGACCATGCCAACCACCACCCCCGGAACCCACACAGTACGCGCCCACTTCGATGTCATGACGTTCGCTCCAAGTTCGATCTCCCCGATTCTCCTCCGGCCAGGCCGGCAACCATCCGGACTCCGGGTGCGCGGCATCCGAGGAGCACCCCAAAAATGATCGCTGCAAGGCAAGCATAGTCAGCGCGAATCGTTTCCACAATTGCTGCCGATCAACGTCCCACGGAGCGCCCTGCCGCCTCACGCGCAACCACAGCCGGTGACCGACGGGCGTCATGCCGTCCGCGCTTCCCGTGGGTTCATCGACGCTGACCGCGGTCGCCGCCGCCCCTACGGCGACGGAGCCTGCATCACGGGGTTCAGAGTTCATCGAGAACTGGTTAACATGGACGAGGCGCCGCGGGCGCCGCGCGCGACGACGGCTGGGCGCGATGACCACCATCAAAGAGGAGGATGCACTGCATGAAACCGCTCATGGTGCGCTACTGGCCGCTGTTCCTGACCGCATCGCTTTGCGGTTCCGTCCACGCCGGGGAGCTGGACATCTCCGGGGGTGATTCCCTGGCCAGGGTGCTGGCGCTGCAGAAGGGCGGGACCGTGACGGTGCAGCTCAACTCCGGGCAGGAGATTACCGGCAAGGTCAAGAACGTGACCGAGGATCTGGCGCAGCTGACGGAGCTCACCGGCGGGGAATACTTCGATGCGGTGATCGTCATCGACGAGATCGCCGCCGTCGTCGTCCGCACCAAGTAGAGATGTCCGCGCGGCGGCCGCCGCCGCGCTGCAGCGAATGGAAAGCACCAGGAGCGGCCGTCTCGGCAAGCTGACTGCGCCTCTGTACCGGCGTGTCTGGGGCGCCGCCCGGCTGGATGAATTGCCGTTCTGGGGCCGGTGGTGCGTGATCGTGACGCGCTACGTGCACGTGACCCTGCGCGACCTGAGCCACGGCGAGATCACGCACCGCGCGGCCAGTCTTTCCTACACCACCCTGTTGTCGTTCGTACCGCTGCTCGCCGTCGGCTTCTCGCTGTTGAAGGGGCTGGGTGTACACAACCAGCTCGAGCCCGCGCTTTTGCAGATACTCGCTCCCATGGGCGCGCAGGCGACCGCGATGGCGAAGACGATCGTCGGCTTCGTCGACAACATGAAGGTCGGGGTCCTGGGCGCGGCCGGCATCGTGATGCTGCTGTACACGGTGGTGAGCACGATGAGGAAGGTCGAGGGAGCCTTCAACTACAGCTGGCGCGTGACCTCGCCGCGTAATCTCGTGCAGGGGTTTCGGGATTACCTAGTCGTGCTGATCGTAGGTCCCGTCCTCGTGTTCGCAGCGCTGGGCATCACCGGCGCCGGCGCCAGCAGCAGCTTCGTGCAGTACCTCGTCTCGCTGCAGCCGTTCGGCACGCTGCTGCAGTGGCTGTCGCGGCTGGCCCCGTACCTCATGATCATCGGCGCCTTCGCGTTCCTGTACATGTTCATGACCAACACCCGCGTGCGGGCGAGCTCCGCCCTCTTCGGCGGCGTGGTCGCGGGCGTGCTCTGGCAGACGGCTGGCTGGGCATTCGCGCGCTTCGTCGCCGGATCCGCGCAGTATGCGGCGATCTACTCGGCGTTCGCAGGTCTCGTGCTCTTCTTCGCCTGGACCTACCTCGCCTGGCTCATCCTGCTGATCGGCGCCAACATCGCTTTCTACCACCAGCACCCCGAGCATCTCTGCCTATGCCGGCGCGAGCCGCGCCTGAGCCTGCGTGAGCGCGAGGCACTGGCGCTATGCGTCGTCAAGCTGATGGCGTCGAATCACTACGCGGGCCGGCCCGCGTGGGACATTCCGGCGCTGTCGACGGCACTGATGGTCCCCCACTCTTGCGTCGAGGAGGTGATGTCGGCGCTGCAACAGGCCGGCATCGTCGCCCCTGGCGCAGGCCGCCCGCCGCCCTGGCTGCCCGCGAGGCCTCTGGAGACGACCTCGCTCGCCGAGGTCATGACCGCGGTGCGCAGCGCCCAGGACGAGGGGCTGGTGACCGGAAAGCTTGCCGGGCACGCCGAGATCGCCGCGCTGCTGCGCGCCGCTGACGAGGCCGCCGCCGTTTATGCGCCGCGGATGATCAAGGAACTCGCGGCGACGGCGGGAGCTGCGCACCCCTCCGGGCAGCCCCCGCCCTGAGGCGCGCCCGCGGACGCGTCGACGCCGACGTCGAGGCTCTCATCCGCGGCCCGAGCCGGTGATCCGGTGTTCGAGGGCCGCAATGCGGGTGAGGAACTCCTTGATGAGGATCTTCGAGTTCGACTCCATGTTCTTGGTGAGCAGATCCTTCAGGGCCTTGATCTCCTGCCGCAGTTGATTGCCCTGGGCGTCGAGCGCCTGGCGGAACTCCCGGCGCAGCTGCTCGACATCGGCGCCGGACAACGCCGCGCCCGCCGCGGATCCGTCTCCCACGGACGCGCCGGGCATCCCGGGTTCATCGACCATCACCGTGCGCGCGGCGGGCGGCGCATACTCCTCCGGCAGCTCGATGACCTGTTCCTCCGAGCCGTCGGGAAGCATGACGCTGTTCTCGCCGTACTGCCGCGTCAGGCGCAGATAGTCGGCGATGGAATTCTTCAGGTAGCAGACGTCGAATCCCTGCTGGGCGATGAGAAACGCCGCCAGCGCGCTCTCCAGTTCGTTGTCGCTGCAGGTGATGTAGGTCTTGTTCGGATCGAAGTTGCGCCTGGCGCGGCGCAGGAGATCCAGCGGGATGCCACGGCTGCCGCGTATCGAATAGGTCTGGTAATCGACCGACGGACGCACGTCGACGACCACGGTCCCCTCGGCGATCATCGCCTTCGCCGCCTCCGCCTCCACGCCGTGCAGCAACGCCGTCTGCACGTACTCGACGAAGCCGTCCTTGTCGAGTCGCGCCAGCGATCCGTCCGTCAGCGCCTCGATGGTCGCGTTGCGAGGCGCGTTGCGGATCAGCGCCTCCTCGCCGAAGCTGTCGCCCGGCCCTAGACTGGCGATCTCCACCGTGTCGTCCTCCACCGAGCGGTAGCCGATGACACGGAATTTGCCCGAGCGGATGATGTAGAAGCTGTCGCCGACCTCGCCCTGGCGGATGATCGTCTCGCCGGCCCGCACCGGCAGCATCTCGATGCGCGAGACCAGTCGTTTCAGGTTGTCGCGCGGCACGCGCGCGAAGGCCTTGGACGCCAGGATCTGATCGAGCAGGCCATCCGATTCGGCCTGCGGTGCGGTATTGCTGGGCATGGCTCGGTACCTCTGCGGGAAACCGCCTGCTGTGCGGTCGCGCCGACGGCGCGGCCTGTCTAGCCTTTGCCAAGTATAGGCTTGGCGCGTGGGGCCTGCGCAACGGCCGGCGGCCTGCGCGGGCGCAGCATTCTTGATGGAGTTCGAATTTCGCCCCGCGCAAAGCGGCGTCTGCGGGCCTGAGGTCGGGTCCACGGCCGCGGGCGGCTCGTGGACGGGAAACGACCTCGCTCAGCCATTCTCCGCGACGCGGCGCCCCCTGAGAATCAAGCACTGACGCCGGGCCAAGATGCACCACGGCTACCTGCCGCTCGCGATGGCAGCCAGAATTCCCCGCATGATGGCCAGCGGCGACGGCGGGCAGCCAGGAACCGCCACGTCGACGGGGATGACGTTGGAGACGCGCCCGCAACTGGCGTAGCTCTCCCCGAAGATCCCGCCGGTGCAGCCGCAATCGCCGAGGGCGACGACGAGCTTCGGATCGGGTGTGGCCTCATAGGTTCGCCGCAGCGCCTCCTCCATGTGGCGCGAGACCGGGCCGGTGACGAGCAGCATGTCCGCATGGCGGGGGCTGGCGACGAATCGTATCCCCAGCCCCTCGAGGTTGTAGTACGGATTGTTGACGGCGTGGATCTCCAGCTCGCAGCCGTTGCAGGACCCCGCGTCGACATGTCGTATCGTCAACGCGCCCTGGAAACAGCGGCGCACCTCCGCCGCGAGTTCGCGCGCCGTGGCCAGCAGCGCCGGATCGGGCCCCGGGGCCGGCTCTGTCCGGATGCCCTTGGCGATTATCTGTCGAAGTATGTCTCGCATCGCGCGCCGTGCTCAGAGATCGTGACCGCTGTAGGTCAGATTGAAAGACTTGTTGATCAGCGGGAAGTCCGGAACGATATTGCCGATGACCGCGTGCTCCAGGACCGGCCAGTTCTGCCACGACGGATCGTGCGGATGCAGGCGGTGGATGCGGTTCGCCGCGCCGGCATGCAGGGCGATGAATACCGGGCCGCGCCAGCCCTCGACCATGCCGACGCCGAAGGCGTGCTCCGGCCCCGGCCTCAGGGTCGCGCAGGACTCCGTGCCCGGCAGGCCGTCCAGCAGCAGGCGCGTGATGCGCAGCGACTCGAACACCTCGTCGAAGCGGACATTGACCCGTGCCGCGACGTCACCGTTGCGATGCACAGCGGCGCGCACCGGCAGCTCGTCATACGGCCGGCACGGGAGGTCCACGCGCGCATCCCAGGCGATGCCGCTGGCGCGCCCGGCCAGGCCGCACAGCCCCAGCCTCAGCGCCAGTTCCGGTGTGACCACACCGGCCTTGATGAAGCGATCCTGCAGCCCTGCGTGCCCGTCGTAGATTGCGCGCAGGGCGGCGACGGCGCGCTCGAGCGCGTCCGCCTCCCGCCGCAGGCGGTCGACATCGGCGGCGCGCAGGTCGCAGCGCACCCCGCCGGGGATCACCGCATCCATCAGATAGCGGTGTCCGAACAACGATTCGTTCATCCGCAGCATGTCCTCCTTGAGCAGCGAGAACTGCGTGAGCCCGAAGGCGAACCCGGCGTCGTTGGCGAGCGCGCCGAGATCGCCGAGGTGGTTCGCGATGCGTTCCCTCTCGAGCAGCAGCGCCCGCATCCATGCCGCCCGCGCCGGCGGTTCGGTCCCGGTCGCGCCCTCCACGGCCATAGCGTACGCCCAGGCGTATGCCACCGTGGAATCCCCGCTGATGCGCGCCGCCAGCCGCGCGCCGGAATCGAGCGTACATGTTTCGAACAGTTTCTCGATGCCCTTGTGCGTATAGCCCAGCCGCTCCTCCAGCCGCAGGATCCGCTCGCCGACGACGTGAAAGCGGAAGTGGCCGGGCTCGATGGTGCCGGCATGGACCGGACCGACCGGGATCTCGTGCACGCCGTCGCCGGACACCGGGACGAAGGCATAGGGTTCCGAGCGCCGCGTGCTGCCCGCGCCGTCGATCGCGTAACCCTTGCGCAGCGGCGCCTCGCCCGCGGCCCATACGCCGTGGCGCAGCCAGGGCCGCGTGTCCCGGCTGCCGCTCGCCTGCAGCCCGAGCAGATCCTTCACCGCCCGCTGCATGCGCACCGCGGCGGGATACACCAGGCTCAGATCGGGGTAGGTGCGATGCTGCCCGAGCGGCAGCGACAGGCAGGCCAATGCCCCGGAGGCGGCATAGGCGACGTGCATCGTGCAGCCTTGGCCCCGATCGCTGTCGTCGCTGCCCCAGAGGCTGACCAGGAAGCCGCCATGATCGCGCACGCGCTGCGCGGTCTGATCCCACTTCAGCGCGTAGGTCTCCCCGTGCCAGGCGGCTATCGCGCCGGGCAGCGGGTTCAGACCCATGGTCAGCTTCTCGGGGTTCATGCGCGTCTCAACCGATCAGTGCCGCGGCCTGACGATACCACTCGGCGAGGTACGGCGGGATGTAGACGCCGAGCACGAGGACCACCAGCAGATGCACGAAGACCGGCACGATGGCCGGCGGATGCGGCAGGCGCCTGCCGGTGGTCTCGCCGAAGACCATGGGCTGCACCTTGCCGAAGATCGCGGCGAAGGCCACGCCTAGCGCGGTCAGCAGGAACGGCGTGGCCCAGGGGTGTTCCCGCATGGCGGTGGTGATGATCAGGAACTCGCTGGCGAACACGCCGAACGGCGGCATGCCCAGGATGGCCAGGCTTCCGAGCATCAGTCCCCAGCCGATGGTCGGGTTGGTGTCGATGAGGCCGCGGATGGAATCCATCATCTGCGTGCCGGCCTTCTGGCTGGCATGACCGACGGCGAAGAAGATCGCCGACTTGGTCAGCGAGTGCACCGTCATGTGCAGCAGACCGGCGAAGGTGGCCACCGGTCCGCCCATGCCGAAGGCGAAGGTGATGAGCCCCATGTGCTCGATCGACGAATAGGCGAACAGGCGCTTGGCGTCCTGCTGTCGCGAGAGGAAGAACGCGGCGACCACCACGCTCAGCAGACCGAATCCCATCACGAGGTTGCCGGTGAGATCGCTGCCGAGGGCGCCGTCGGCGAGCACCTTGTTGCGCACCAGCGCATACAGCGCGACGTTCAGCAGCAGGCCGGAGAGAACCGCGGAGACCGGCGTCGGTCCTTCGGCGTGCGCATCCGGCAGCCAGCTGTGCAACGGCACCAGGCCGATCTTGGTCCCGTAGCCGACCAGCAGGAAGACGAATGCCAGCGTCAGCACACTTGGCTCGAGCTGCGACTTCACCGCATCCAAGTGCGTCCACAGCAGCGCCGTGCCGCCCGCCCCCAGCACCTTCTCTGCCGCGAAGTACATGAGCACGGTCCCGAACAGGGCCTGGGCGATGCCGACGCCGCAGAGGATGAAGTACTTCCACGCCGCCTCGAGGCTGGCCGGCGTGCGATAAAGACTCACCAGCAGCACGGTCGCCAGCGTCGCCGCCTCCATGGCCACCCACATGATGCCGAGGTTGTTGGTGAGCAAGGCGAGCAGCATCGTGAACATGAACAGCTGATAACTGGCGTGGTAGAGGCGGAGCCTGCGGGCGTTGATGCGGCCGTGGTGCATCTCGATGAGCATGTAGGGCCGGCTGAACAGCGCGGTCGTGAAGCCGACGAAGGCGGTCAGCGCGACCAGGAACACGTTGAAGGAGTCCACGAAGAACAGTTCTTCGAGGGCCAGCATCGGTCCGTGCTCGACCACCTGCGCCGTCAGCAGCGCCGCGGCGACCAGGGTCAGCAGGCTCATGGCGGCATTCACCGCGCCGGCGTGCGCGCGGTGCCCGCACAGTCCGAGGAGCACGGCACCTGCGATCGGGGTCAGCAGCACGGCGAGCAGGTACATGACTCAGCGCTCCTTCAGCTTCTCGATGTGTTCGATGTCGAGGCTGTCGAACGCCTCGCGCAGGTGGAAGGTGAAGATTCCGAAAATGAACGTGCCCACCAGCACGTCCAGCGCCACGCCCAGCTCCACGACGAGCGGCATGCCGTAGGTGGCGCTGGTCGCCGCAAAGAAAAGGCCGTTCTCCATGGCCAGGAAGCCGATCACCTGCGGCACCGCCTTGCGGCGGGTGATCATCATCATGAAGGAGAGCAGTACGCACGCCAGCGCGATACCCAGCGTGCCCCGGGTGACGGTCTCCGAGAGGTGCGCGATCGGCATCGCGACGTTGAAGCCTATGATGACCAGCACCACGCCAATGAGCATGGTCGTGGGGATGTTGACCAGCGTCTCCACGTCCCAGCGCACGTTCAGCTTGTCGATGAGACGGTGCAGGATCCACGGCAGGAGGATGACCTTCAGGACAAGCGTGAGCAGCGCCGAGTAGTACAGGTGATGCTGCCCGGTGACGAACGCGACCAGCGAGGTGTTGATCGCCAGCACCGCGCCCTGCCAGGCAAAGAGGTAGATGAGCGAGAGGACCCGCCGCTGGGCGAGCATCGCGAAGGCGATGAGCAGCAACAGCGAGGCGAACAGGTTGATGAGCTGGGTCGCCAGGGCGGCGCTCATGCCGCGCCCTCCAGCAGGACGTGCGTGAGCAGGCCGAGGACTGCCAGCAGGAACGCCATGGCGAGAAATTCCGGGGCGCGGAATATCCGCAGCTTGGCCGACAGCGTCTCCAGCAGGGCTAGAGCGGCGCCCGCGACCGCGAGCTTCGCGAGCAGGCAGAGGAGCGCGACCCAAAGAGCCGATCCGTCCAACGCCTTGGCGATGCCCCAGGGGACGAACAGCGCCAGGCCGATGGTGGTGTACGCCAGCAGCTTCAGGTTCGAGGCCCAGTCCATGAGCGCGAGGTGACGCGCCGAATACTCGAGCATCAGTGCCTCGTGGATCATCGTCAGCTCCAGATGGGTCGCGGGGTTGTCGATCGGTATGCGCGCGTTCTCCGCCAGCAGCACCATGAGAAAGGCGATCGCCGCGAAGGCGAGCCCCGGATGGATGACGAAGGGCTGGTAGGCGAGCGTGTGCACGATCGTCGACAGCGAGGTGGACTGGCTGATGAGCGCCGGCGTGAAGAACACCATCAGCAGCGCAGGCTCGGCGAGAAAGGCCACGAGCATCTCGCGCCGGGCGCCCATGGTGCCGAAGGCGGTGCCGATGTCCATGGCCGCGAGCGCCATGAAGACGCGTCCCAGGGCGAAGATGCCGACCAGTGCGATGACGTCGGCTGCCGGCGAGATTGGCAATCCGGAGGCCAGCGTCGGGATGATATAGGCAGCCAGGACCATGCACCCGAACCGGATGTAGGGTGTGGCGCGGAACAGGAACGAGGCCCGGTGCGCGAGGACGGCGTCCTTGTGAAAGAGCTTGCGCAGCACGCGGTACGGCTGCAGCAGGCCGGGGCCGCGGCGATTCTGCAGCCACGCCCGGCACTGGTTGACCCAGCCGGCGAACAACGGCGCGAGCATCACCACGAGGACGGCCTGTGCGAGCTGAATTCCGATCGCTGCGCTCATGACACCACGAGCAGCAGCACCACCAGCGTCGCCAGGCTGTAGAGCAGGTACAGCGAGATGCGTCCGTGCTGCAGGACGCCGATCCAGCGCGAGACGCGCTCGGTCAGCCGAGCGATGGGAAGATAGGCCCAGTACCAGAAGTGATCATCGGCGGTTGCGCGGTAGACGGGCCGCTCGTCGAACGGCGTCGGCAGCTGCCGTTCAATCCGGAACATGGGCTCGAAGATCTGCTTGATGGGCTGGCCGAAGCCCTCCGCCGTGTCCTGCATGCGCGGAGTGAGGCCCGGATAGCCGCAGTCCCACGGGTCACCGCGGCGGAGGCGGCAGTCGTAGCGAAAGCGCACGACGAGGAAGGTGGCCGCGACGACGGCCAGCATGCCGCAGAACACGATCAGCGGACTGTAGCTCGCGCGTTCGGGCGCGAGCCCGGTGATGAATAGCCAGCCCGAGCGCGCCGCCGTCTCGCCCAGGGTCTGCGCGAGCAGCAGGTTGTTCACCGGATCGAGTATTGTCACGACCTTCAGAGGCAGCAACCCGAGCGCCACGCAGCCCGCCACCAGCCAGGCCATGCCGAGACGTTCCAGCCAGCCCGCGTCGTGCGCCCGGGCGAGCGCCGGTTCGCGCGGCTGACCGAGAAATATTACGCCATAGAACTTCACCATCACGTATCCGGCCAGGCCCGCGGCGAGCGTCAGCGCCGCCGCGCCCAGCGGTATGAGCATGTTGAGGTAAGAGTTCGGCAGGCTGGGCGTGGCCAGAAAGGCCTGCAGCAGCAGCCACTCGGAGACGAATCCGTTCAGCGGCGGTATGCCCGCGATCGCCAGCGCGCCTATCAACGCAAAGAAGGCCACGCTCGGCATCGAGTGTATGAGTCCGCCGAGCTTGCCGAGATTGCGTTCCCTGGTGGAATGCAGGACCGACCCGGTCGCCAGGAACAGCAGGCTCTTGAACAGGGCGTGATTGATGCAATGGTAGAGCGCGGCGGTGAGTGCCAGCGCCGCGAGCAGCGGCATGGCGTATGCCCGGAAGGTGATGGCCAGCCCGATGGCGATCAGCACGACACCGATGTTCTCGATCGAGGAGTACGCCAGCAGCCGCTTCATGTCGGTCTGCACGGCGGCGAACATCACGCCGAAGACCGCCGTCAGCAGGCCGAGCACCAGCGTGAGCACGCCCCACCACCATTGCGGTGCGCCGAGCAGGTCGAAGGTGACGCGCAGCAGGCCGTAGATGGCGGTCTTCAGCATGACTCCGCTCATGAGCGCGGATACCGGCGACGGGGCGGCCGGGTGCGCCTCCGGCAACCACACGTGCAGCGGCAGCAATCCGGCCTTGGCGCCGAATCCGAACAGCGCCAGCACGAAGGCCGTGGCCGCCCAGCCCCCTTCCGGCGGATGTGCACGCATGCTGCCGAACACGTAGTCGCCCTGTCCCGCCTGCAGCACGCCATAGGACAGCAGGATGGCGACCGCGCCGACGTGGGCGATGAGCAGATAGAGAAAGCCGGCGCGCCTGATCTCGGGTATGCGGTGATTGCTGGTCACCAGGAAGTACGAGGACAGCGCCATCGTCTCCCATGCCACCATGAACAGGTAGGCGTCGTCGGCGACCAGGACCAGCGCCATGCTGGCGAGGAAGACGTGATACTGGATGCACAGCAGGCCTGGCGCCGTGCCATGGCCGGCGCGGAAATAGCCGGCGGAGAAGATGGAGACGCCGACGGAGGCGATCCCGAGCAACACCAGGAAGAAGGCCGAGAGCGCGTCGACGCGAACGTGGAACGGCAGATCGGGGAGCCCGAGCGGCAGGATCGCCGTGCCCGGTTCCAGCGGCAGCGCCACCATACCCGCGGCGGCCATCGCCAGGCCGCCCAGGGCCCCGAGCGGAAAAAGGATCCGGGCGACCCAAAAAAGACTTTGAGGCGCCGCAAGGCCAGCCAGTCCGACCGCGAGCCAGTGCAGACTGCCGGCGAGCGCCAGCGCGATCGCCAGCTGTGGCCCCTCTAGCACGGTCGCCGCCCCCTTGCGGATGGGGACTGGCGGCGGTGCACGGCGTCACCCGCTACCGCATCGCGATCGCCGGGCCGAGGTCGGCCTCGCGGAACCATGCCGCAGTCAGCTCTCGTCAACGTGGCGCTGCCTGGCACATCGACCTCCCGGCTTCGGCGTTCCATATCTCCCGGGTCCGGATCTGCACGGGTGAACCGGAGTCCGGGCATCGGGCTTACACAATCATCATTACATGCTATCGTTATATTACTTAGTGTAGGTACGAAAACGCAAAAACGTAAAATCTGCGGCTGGAGGCGCCGATGCAGGAGCGGGAGTTGAAGCTGCTCGTCGAGGAGGGTGCAGTCAAGGAGGTGGTGGTGACGCGGCGGCCGCAGGGCGGCTATCTCATACGAATCAACGGCCGAACCCTGAAGTCGGCGCGGCGCGAGGAGCGGCATTTCGCCCTCCTCGACACGGCGGCGGACCTGCTGCACCGATTCGGCATCGCGCATTTCACGGTCTCCACGGAGGCGCCGAGGGCCGAGCCGCCGGCCGCGGGCGCGGCGCAACCGGCGCCTTAGTCCCCCCACGCCTGTGTCGCCGTCTCCGCGCCACCGGCCCGGCCTTGAGGAAGCTCTGTATACGTCCATCCCGGACTTCTCGGGGCACGGTCGGCAATTGGTGTGATTCCTGCTCACCTTCATTTCCAGTGGCCCGCGGCCATCGAAGAGGACAGTACATCCACGCAGCGCCGGAGGCTCTGCCTCTTGCAGAGCTTCCTTAACCCACGTCAAGTCGACTCCCGCGGCCCGAAGGCAGACTCGGCACCGTCGATCAGTCACGCAGAGGTGATGCAGATGGAGTGGAAAGCGTGCTTCGAGCTCGGCCTCGCGCCGATGGACGAGACGCATCGGGAGTTCGTGGCCATGCTGAGCGGGCTGGAATCCTGCCCCGAGGGCGAATTCCTCGACCGGCTCGAGCGCTTCGCGGCCCACACCGTCGCGCACTTCGACCAGGAAAACGCCTGGATGCACGCCAGCGGCTTCCCGCCGATCCGCTGCCACGTGAGCGAACACGAGCGCGTGCTGCGGGTCATCTTCGATGTGCTTTCGCAGGTGCGGACCGGCGACCTGGAACTCGGCCGCCGACTGATCGCGGAACTGCCGCACTGGTTCGAGCACCACGCGGCCACCATGGACTGGGCGTTGGCCGGTTACATCCGAACCACCGGCTACCGCGCGCCGGCAGCGAGCCGTCCGCAGGGGCAACCTGCCTCCGCGTCGCGCTGACCGCGGCCAGCCATCCCGCGCGCCGCGCCGACGCGGCGCCCGGTCCCCCGTGGTAAGCTGGTCATGCGATGTAAACCTTCCTCACCCGCACGCGCATGTCCAACGTCATTCCGTTCCGCAGGCCGAAGGCGAGCGAGAAGCATCGCGGCAAGACGCTGTGCCGCGAGGGATTTCACAAGTGGGAGGTGAGCAAGGACCAGCAATTCGACGTCAAACGCGGCCGCCTGATCACGCTCTACACCTGCGCGCGCTGCGGGGCGCGCCGGACCGAAGCGACCTGAGCGGGGGCGCGAACCACGCGGGCGAGGAAGGGCGCACATGAACGATCTGCTCGGGGCGCTGTGGATGGTCGTCGGACACCTGCTCGCCATCGTCCTGTATGTCGCGGGCATCGCCATCGCCACCTATCGCTGGCGGCTGCATCCGGAGGTGTCGGCGTTCGCCGCCGTCGGCTGCGCGCTGCATCTGATTGGCGCGCTGTTCTGGTCCGGTTACATGGTGCTGCAGCACCTGGACGCGGCGGCCGCAAGTGCCGTGACGGCCTCGATCGCGACGTACTCCGTGATCTCCCGCCTGCTGTCTCTGCTCGGAACCGGGCTCCTGCTTGCGGCGGTGTTCGGCTGGCGCTACCGCGTCGAACCGGGGAATTAGCGACACGCGGGCCTCAACCCTCCTCGCAGGCGACGAGGCGCCGGTACTGCGCGCGGTCGCGTTCCCCGGCATGGCGTTCGAACAGCGCCTCGAGCCGGGCGAGTTTCAGCATCCGCTCGACCTTCTCGACCTGCGTCCTCAGACGCGCCTGATCAAGCTCGGCCGTCTCGGCCGCGGGCAGGGCGCGCAACGCCCCCCGCAGCCGCGCGTATTCCGGACTCGCCGCGAGATAGGCGTGGATCTCCGCCAGGACCGGATCTCCCTCCTTCCACTTCGGCTCATCCGGCGCACCCCGCAGCCGCGGCCAGCGCCCGATGAGCTGCTCGCGCAGCTGCCTCTGCAGCGCCTCGATTTCGGCGAGGACCTGCTCCTTGCGCGACTCGAGCGCCTGCTCCTGCTTCTTGAACGCCTCGCGCCGGGCGGCGAGGCCGTCGGCCCCGAGGCTCCAGCCGTGGCGCGCGGCGACATCGGCGGCAATCCGCCAATAGACCGAATCCGTATTGTCGGGGACCGGCGCGTCGCGCAAAGCCCGCGGTTGCCAATCCTCGAGAAAGACCTCGCTGGTGGAGCGCGAAAGGTCGTAGCTGATCGCCGTGCGCAACGCGTACCAGTGCGCCTCGCGCAGACTGACCCTGCCGTCGCGATTCAGGTCCGGATCGCTGGCGAGCGGCCCGCCCTGGCGGGACCTGCCGGCGAGAGCCGCAAAGAAGTAGGTGGTGTAATCGCGGTACTCGACATTCTCGATGCCGAGCTGGCAACCCTCGGCGCCGCGCTTCGCCTCCTGCGACATGAACCCGCAGCGATTCTGAGTCGACAACCTTCGGTTGCCGGGCGGCCGGTACATGAGGCTCGAAAACCCGCCCGAGAAACACTGCGGCAGGACGTAGCGGATCGTGGTCTCATCGGGCGCCTTGTCCAGAATGCGGTCGAGTTCCTCGACGGAGATCGCGGAGGGCCCCCAGAGATCCAGCGTGTTGTCGGCGTAGGGGTTCCTGCCTTCGCCGCCATGACCGTTGAACACGAGCAGCAATTCCGAACCCGGCGCGAGGCCGGCCAGCGTCCTCTCCAGCGCCGGTGTCAGTTCCTCCTCGCGCGTGGAACCCAGCACGTCCTTCACCTCGTGGCGCTTGTAACGCAGGCGGCTCGCGCCCGGCTCCTCGAAGACCTCGACGAGCGCCGTCAGCGGCCCGTCCTCCGGAGCATGCGGGTCCAGGTAGACGACGTCGTCACCCGGCTCGTTGCCGAGCCCGAAATACATGTCGACCTCGTAGCCCAGCCGCGGCAACAGCTCCTGCAGCCACAGGACGTTCTGCTCGATCTGGCCCTGCGATTCGCCGAGCCGCGGACCACCCCCGATCACGATCGCCTTGCCGCCGGCCGGCGCGTCTGCCGGCACCGCACCGGCCAGTGCGGTCAACGCGCCGATCATGATCCCACGGCGTAATCGCATTAGAAGTGACTCTCCTGGTTCCCGCCGCCGCGCGCGACGTCGCGCTGGTCACGCCACCGGCGGCTCGGTGCGGTGGTCTACGGTAGAGATTATCAGAACGCCGGCGCGGCAGCCGCCGGACAGCAGGGGAAAAGTTGCGCCGGCGCGCACGTCTTCACGCGAATGTCGGCGCGCGCCGACGGGCATATTCGCAACGCCGCGTCGGATCCAGGGATGCAGTCCGACGCCTCAGAGATCGACCGCGATGCCCGGACCGCCCGCCGACGGGTAACGCACCGTGAAATCGTAGCGGCGCGCGAGCAGGCGCGCCTGCCACATCTCGTTGAAGCGGGTCAGGTAGTTGAAGTGGATGGTCTTGCCCGGCGTGCCGTACTTGGCCACGCGCGCAATGCACTCCCGATCCGGGTGCTGGAACAGCTTGCCGTTGGTGGAGACGATCCAGTGCGGGCAGGCGACGGCGCGCACCAGCTCGATGTTGGTGTTGTTGCGGCTGCCGTGATGCGGAAGCTTGAAGGCATCCACGCGCAGCGCTCCTCCCCCGGTCAGCCGCCGCAGCGAGCTCACCAGCACCGGCGCGAGCGCGTCGGCCGCCAGGACCACGCGCCTGCCGCGATACTCCGCCAGCAGCGCGATGCTGCTGCCGTTCGGCCGCGCGGAATCCGAAACGAAGCGGCGATCGGCCAGGGCGTCGATCGACTCCATTGCGCGCGACAGCAGCGCGCGCACGCGGTGCCGCAGTCTGCGCCTTCCCGACCCGGGGACGAGGCCGGCCGCCCTGCAGGCCTTCTCCCACTCCGGCAGCAGCCCCGCGAGCTGCGCCGGCATCGGCGAAAGCACGGTCAGGCGCATGCCGCCGGCGAGTTCCACGGTGGGCAGCGCCGCGCTTTCCGGCACCACGACGGGGCCGCCCCCGAAGCTCGCGTTCCAGGGCAGCGCCATGCCCTCGATGTGGGCCGTGAGATCCTCGCCCTGCAATGGGCCGCGCCGGCCGGCCGCCAGATGGCGGTAACCGTTGAACCAGATATCGCCGAAGGTCACGCCGAGCCGCCGGGACTCGGCCAGCAGATCGACCGCACCACCGATGTGGTCGACGTCCACGTGCGTGACGACGAAGAGCTCGAAATGCCGGTCCTGCGGCTTCAGCGACTCGATGCGGCTGCGCAACGCCTCGCGATAGACGGCCTGCGTGCCGCAGTCGACGAGGATGCGCCGCGGTCGGCGCGCCGAGCCGTACTCGATCCAGATCGAATCGCCGTATTCCGCTGGAAGCGCCTCGATGCGCAGCACGCTCGCCATCCCTCCTTCGCTGAGCCTCTGCGGCAAAGCATAGTTCATCGGCACTCGGGCGGCATGCGCGCTTGATTCCGATCCAGACCGCATGGCGCGGAACCGGCAGAATTCACACCTGGTCGCGGGTCACGGCCGAGGCCAGCGCGTAACGAGTGAAGCGGTGCGACCGCGCCCCGCCGGATTGGAGTTCCTGGAGGACATATGCTGCCTGCAATGTTAGTCAGCACGGTGCTGGTATTGACTACGGTACTCATCCACTACGAGGTTTTGCGGTTCACCTCGCTGGCAATGCCGCGCATACACATGCCTCCGCGACAACGCATATTGGTGGTCATCCTGGCCGCCTTCCTCGCACACACCATCGAAGTATGGATTTCGGTTTCGGCGACGTGTCGTCCATCGGCGGTCCGCGCCTCGTCTCCGTCGTGGAGGCACTGACCGGGCTGATGGTGATCGGCTGGCCGGCATCGTTCACTTTATCTGGCGATGGAGAAATTCCGGGCCATGCACGGGCCAAGGCGTCACCGAGCGCCGCACGGCGCACGGAGTCGCTCCGCGGCTCGAGGCCGCGCCGGAATCACCGGCCTGCAGGGCGGATCGCACAGGTACGGCCGTCACGAACATGCCGGCCGGACGCACCGGCGAATCAGGATTGCTCACGCTTGGGAGGTGGCACCGGGCCGGCATCCTGCCGGCCCGGTGCCTTGGACAACCGTCCTTGTTCCGAGACCTGCGTCCGTACCAACCCTATAGCGGTCTGCAGTATCGATGCCTTGATAGGCGGTCGCCCGGATAATGTCTAGGACATACACCGAGCCGGTCCCTTCCGCACGCGATGACGGCCGCAAGGGCGGCAGTGAAGCCGGCTGGGCGCGGATCAGGTGAGGTCGTGGTCCAGGCAGTAACGCATGATCTCCGCGTTGTTCGCCAGACCGAGCTTTTTCAACAGGTTGGTGCGGTGCGTGCTCACCGTCTTGACGCTCAGGTGCAGCATCTCGGCGATCTCGCCGACCGTCTTTCCCGCGCCGATGAGGCACATCACCCGGTATTCCTGCGGCGAGAGCCGTTCGTGCGGCTGCTGCGCGCCGTCGCCGATGACGTTCATGGCCAGGCGCTTGGCCAGTGCAACGCTGACGTAGTCGTCCCCGCTCAGTATCGTGCGCACGGCGGTCAGCAGGTCCTCCGGCGCCTTTTTCTTGGTGAGATAGCCGTCGGCGCCCGCCTTCAGCGCACGCAGCGCGAAATGCTCCTCCGGATGCATGCTGAGCACCAGTATCGGAACCTCCGGGCATTGCCGTCGCAGCGAGGTGAGCCCGCCCATGCCCTCGTTTCCGGGCATGGTCAGGTCCATGATGATGGCGTCGTAACGCTGTTGGCGCGTGGCGCTGAGCAGCATGTCGGTGTCCTCCACCTCGTCGATGGTCGCGCTGGGAAATGCATCGAGCAGGAGTTGTTTAACCCCGCGGCTGACGATTGGGTGGTCGTCGGCGATGATCAGTCTCATTTCCGCCATCTTCACTAGGTTGCTGCAGAGTCCGCATCGACGGGCATTGCCAGACTTACGACTGTGCCACGACCGGGGATGCCTGTCACCGTCAGACGACCGGCCAGCAGCCGCGCCCGTTCACGCATGCTGAGCATGCCCAGAGCGCTCGCCGAGTTCTGCTCGCTCTCCGCGATGCCCCGGCCGTCGTCCCGAACGTCCACGCGCAATTCGCCCTCGACCTCGACCAGCGATACGTCGACACGCGTCGCGCGCGCATGGCGGGCGACATTGGTCATCGCCTCCTGCACGATGCGGAACACGTGCGTGGCCTCCGCGCCCGAGAGCGTCGGGCTCTCGCTGGCGTGCACGCCGCAGCGGATGCCGGTGCGCTCCGCGAACTGCTCCGCATAAACCTCCAGGGCGGGCACCAGTCCCATGTCCTCCAGCATCTGCGGGCGCAGTTGTGCGCTAATGCGCTGCACGCTGTCCACGGTCGTGTCGATGAGCGCGGTCATGCCCCTGAGCTTGTCTATCACGGCGGCGCGGACGGTCTCGTCCCCGCCGGCAAGGCGCTGCGCCGCCCAGCTCGCATCGAGCTTCAGGGCCGTCAGTGCCTGCCCGAGCTGATCGTGGACCTCCCGCGCAAGGTGGCGGCGTTCCGCCTCCACCGCCTCGTCCAGCCGGCCGAGGAGGGTTCGCAGTTGTTCGCGCGAGCGGCGCAGCTCCAGTTCCACGTCCTTGTTGTCCGAGATGTCGGTGACCGTGCCCATGAAACCCACGAGGCTGCCGTCGGGGCCATGCTGGGGGATGCCGCTGCAAAGCGCCCAGCGCACCACCCCGTCCGGTCGCTGGCAGCGGTATTCGGCCTGGAACGGCGTGCACCCGGCGACCGCCCGGTACCATTGCGCGCTGACGCGCTCCCGGTCCTCGGGATACACGGCGCCCATCCAGCCCTTGCCCTGGGCCTGCTCGGGAGACATTCCGGTGATGTCGCACCAGCGCTGGTTGACGTAAAGGCAGTCGCCGCCGGCATCCGTCTCGAACACACCTACAGGGGCGATCTGCACGAGCCCGTGAAAGCGCCGTTCGCTCAACGCCAGCTGTTCCATCGCCCGCCGCAGGGCGGTGATGTCGCGGTTGGCCTCCAGCATCAGCGTGCGGCCGCCAATCGTCACTTTCTGAACGCGGCTGGATACGATGACCTGCCGACCGCTGCGCGTGTACTGGCGCAATTCGCCGGACCACTTGCCGTGGCGGTCGAGTTCGGCCTGCAACTGTTCGCGCGAATCGGGAAAAACAGTCTTGAGCAGGACGTGCGACGCCCGCCCCGCCGCCTCTTCCTTGGAGTACCCGTAGAGGCGCTCGGATCCCTGGTTCCAGAACACGATGCCGTTCGTTTCGTCCCACACGAAGATCGGATCGTGGGCGAGATGGATGAGCATCGCCTGCTGGCGCAGGCCCTCCTCGGCTGTCAATCGCTGCGTGCGATCGTGCGCAAGCAGGAGGAAGCGCCTTTCGCCGTGCAACCGGCAGCAGCTGCGCCGTATGTCCATCGACACGGTCGTGCCGTTCTTGCGGCGGTACGACGCCCGCCCGGTCATCCCCTGGCCAGGCTGCAGGCACGCCCAGGCCTCACCGCCCTTCCCGGCCGCGGTCTCGTCCGCTTCCAGATCCTGCACCGACATCGCGAGCAGCTCGTCGCGGGCGTAACCCAGGCAGTCGCAGGCTGCCCGATTCACTTCGGTGAGCCGACCGGTCTCGTCGTGAACCAGGAATGCGTCGGCGGCGCGCTCGGCCAGCGCCCGCAACATGGTCTCCGTCTCGCCGTCCTCGGCGATGCCGCCGCCGGGTTGCCGTTCGACCCCGGATATGGCGAGCGCCGCCAGATCGCGCAGCACCTCGGCGCCTCGCTCGGGCCATCCACGCGGCCGGTTGTCGAAAACGCATAACATCCCATGTAGCCGTCCGTTGGCGGCCTTGTACGGCACGGCCAGGCAGGAACGGAAGCCGCACTCGAGCAGAGCCGTGCATACCGGCGTCGTCGGGTGCTGGTGCGTGTCCTCGGCGAGGAATGACTGACCGCTGGCGGAGAGCCCCGCGTACAGCGGGTCCGAGACCCTGGTGGCAAGGGCGCGGCAGAGCTCGGTCGACAGTCCGAACGCGCCCGTCGTCTGATGCCGGTCGGATTTGACGACGCTGAACAGTGAGGCGGGCGCATCGAGGGCGTGGGCAGCCGCCCGCGCCAGCAGTTCGGGCATCGAGACCACCGGCACATCGGGGATGACGGCTGCACCCACCGATTGCGGCGGGGACTGCGAAAGCGACGATCTTGACGGTTGATCCACGGACACCGCTTTCGGCCGATGAACGTAAGGCCGCCCTATGTGATCCCTGCAGGAACGCGGAGACGATACTACGACCCGCCCTCCTTTGCATCAGCCGCCCGCGGCGGGAGCGCGCGGCCGAGACCCCAAAAGATCATGTCCGTCAAGAAAAAATCCCGCGGGTCGATAATCCTCTATCAAGACCACGCGGGACGGTCCGATCTTATGTCCAATCATGCCGTGCGTGCTGTCGTCGCCGTGGCGCTGCTGGCACTCGCCACGCCGGCGACGGCCGAGGCACGCGCCGACCCGGGGCTGGACGTGCGCGTGCTGATCGACGTCTCGGGCAGCATGAAGCGCAACGATCGGGCAAACCTGCGCGTCCCGGCAATGCGCCTGCTGACCGGTCTGCTGCCGGAAGGCGCCCGCGCCGGCGTCTGGATCTTCGGCGACCGGGCCGTGGAGCTGCTCGCCACCCGCCGCGTCGATACGGCGTGGAAGCGGGACGCCAGTGCCGCGACGGCGAAGATTCATTCGCGCGACCAGCACACGGACATCGAGGGGGCCCTGCTGGAGGCGACGGAGGACTGGACTGGCACGCGCCCCCCGGATCGACGGGAGTTGATCGTGCTGACCGACGGCATTGTCGATGTCGCCGCGGGCGGGGAGGAAAGCCGGGCCTCCCGCACCCGCCTGCTCGAGGTTCAGCTGCCGCGTCTGAGGCAGCTGAACGCGCGGGTCCATACGCTCGCGCTCTCGCCCGAGGCGGATGCCGGGCTCATGGAGAGGCTGTCCGCCGCCACCGGCGGATACCACGAGGCGGTCGCGCACGCCGGCGGCATCGAGCGCGCCTTCCTACGCATCTTCCAGGCCAGCGCGTCACCCGACAGCCTGCCCATCGTCGACAACCGCTTCGAGGTGGATGCCAGCGTCACCGAGCTTACGCTCGTGGTGTTTCGCGCCGCGGACGCATCGCCCACCCGCATCATCGAACCCGACGGCCAGCCGCTGGGATGGACACGACTCTCCGAGGACGTGCGCTGGGATCACGAGCGCGGCTTCGATCTCATCACCGTCACGGGACCCGCGTCGGGCACGTGGAGGATCGACGCCGATCCCGACCCCGCCAACCGCGCGCTGATCATCACCGATCTGCAGCTGAAAGTCGGGAAGACGCCGAAGGTGGTCGAGCCGGGCAGACCGGCGGCGGTGAGACTGGAACTGACCGATGGCGGCCGACTCATCGACAGCCCCGCCATACTGGGCCGGACGGCCTTTGACGCGAGCCTCGGCGGGAGGCCCGGCGCCGGCGTGAAGATAGCGGTCGCTCCCACGGACGTACCGGGACGTTTCCTCGCCTCGATCCCGGCATTGACCGGGGCAGGCACCTACGAGCTGAGGGTAACCGCGAACGCCCCGACATTCGCGCGGGAGCTCCGGCATGTGATGACCGTCGGCGCGATCGCCTCGGACGCCGCGGAGGGGTCAGACTCCGCGACCGCGGACGGGGGCGATCCGGTCGAACGGGCGCGCACCGGCACGACGACCAACCGCAATGCGAGTCCCGCCGCGGACGCGTCCCGCGACGTCCTTGCTGCGGCGGGCGCCGATTCCGCGGCGGGTTCCGCGGATACTCCCGCGTACCCCGACGGATTGTCGGACATTGCCATGATCGCCGGCTTCAATTTACTGCTTGCCGGTATCGGCTTCTACTTCCACCGTCGCTGGCGCAACCGCCCTGGCGTCGCCCATGCCCTGGAGGCGCTATGAACACTCTGGTCAACGAGCCGTCATGGATGATCCTCGTCATGGAGACGGCGTGTCTCCTGCTGCTGGCCTGCACCGTCCTGGTCTTCCTCATGCTGCGGCAGAGCCGCCGTGACAAGGAGAACGTGCGCAGCTTCATCGCCGCGGTCCACAACGACCTGAGCTCGCGGGAGGGATCGCTGCTGGCGGTTTGCGATCAGCGATTCCGCATGACCACGGAGCAGATCGGCAGTTCGGTCGAAGAGCTCGTCGGCATGGAGCGCGATATCTACAAGATGCTGGTGGTCGCCTACCACGATCGCGATGGCGTCTCCATGCTGAAGGTCCACAGCAACGTCAAACGTCTGCTGTGGGCCTGCCTGGACCTCGCGCCCCCGCAGAACGAATACGGCACGCCCGAGGGCATCCAGAGGTTCGAATCCATGGCGCGGCAGCTCGCGGACTCCGAGGAACACAACAAGCGGTTGCACGAGCAGATCGCCCGCAACCAGGAGGAGATGGCGCGCCTGCTGGCCGAGTACCAGCGCGTCTTCAAGAAGACCCAGGCGCAGGACGCGGAAGCGGCGACCGCCTGAGCGCGTTCACGCGTCGCCGCCCGCGCCCGGCCCCCTCAGGCGCGCCGGGTCACCGCGTAGACGCCCACGCAGACCAGCATGGCGCCCGCGAGTTGCAGCATCGAGGTCGCCTCACCCAGCACCGCCTGACCGAGCGCGATCGTGATGATCGGTCCTATCGAGCCCACCACCGCGGCACGGCCGGCGCCCAGCCGGCGTATCCCGGCGGACACGAGAAACGCGGGCAGTACGGTCGAGATCAGCGCCATCGCCGCCGCCCAGCCGTACACCGGCGCCGGCAGCCGCAGATCGCCCGTCTCGTGCGTCACCGCGAAATGCACCATGACCGCGACGCAGGAGACGGTCATCGCCGTGGCGGTGAACACGGCCGTGCCCAGCTTGCGGATCAGCGCCTCGCTGCCAACCAGGTAGAGGGCGAAGCACACCGCGCTGGCGAATACCAGCGCGCTGCCGGCAAGCGCCGCCGGCTGCCGCACCGAGATGTCCGCGTACACCGCCATGGCGATGCCGGCATAGCTCAGCGCCGTGGCGAAGACCTCGCGAGAGGAGATCCGGGCGCCCGCCAGTGCTGCCGACAGCAACATCACGAGTGTCGGATAGAGGAAGAGGATCAGTCGCTCAAGTCCGGCCGAGATGTACTGCAGGCCGAGGAAATCCAGGTAGCTGGCGAAGTAGTAGCCGAGCAGCCCCATGATGAACACGCCTGCCCAGTCGCGGGCGGTGACGGCCGTCCGATCGCTGCCGCGCCATTTCACTGCGGCTACGGCGAGGAAGAAAGGGAGGGCAAGGCTCATGCGCAGGACGAGCAGCGTTGCGGCGTCCACCCCATGACGGTAAGCGAGCTTGATGAAGATGGACTTGACCGAGAAACAGCTCGCCCCCAGCAGCACCAGGAAGACACCCGACCCCATCCACCGTTCAGGAGTCGGCGGCACGGGCATTTGACGACGACGCCCTTGCATGCAGTGAACCCAAAACGACCTTTTCGGGCTTCACGGTGACGGAGGACCCGCTGAGGGCCTGCAGCACGGGCGTCCGTGGTGTCAGGAGGGAACCGGATGCCCGGCGGCGGTGAAGCCAGCCGGCGGCGCGTGGGGCGCCGCCGGTGGCGTAGGACGGGCAGAACCGCCTCGGGGGGCGGTTCAGACGCGCATCATGAGGACTGCCTAACGGGCAACGGCATCCTTCAATGCCTTGAGGGCGCGGGCGCGGACGTCGAGCCGTGCCGGCTTGGCCTTGATGGTGATCTCCTCGCCAGTGAACGGATTGCGACCCTTGCGGGCCTTTGTCGCCGGCTTCTGTATCGCTCTGACCTTTACGCCGAGTCCCGGAACCACGAACTCGCCTGCACCGCCCTTGATCAGGTGACGGCGCGCCACATCCGCCAGAGCATCGATTACGGCGCCGACGTCCTTCTTCGAAACGCCGGTTGCCGCGGAAATGGTGGTGTAGATCTGAGATTTCGTCTGTTTCGGCTTTATGGGTTTGTTGCTGGCCTTTGCCATCGATTCCCCCCTTTCTCAAGGATGAGTGTGAAATACTCAAGCGCGCCTATCGTAACAGAGAGTAGCGAATATGTAGAGTTTTAGCGAGGAAAACCGCTCTTTCGACGAAAGCCGCAAGCGCGAGGAAGCATTCGAGAGGTCGTGAGCGCGACGCATCTCGCTCCGCAACCTTGCCACTCGAATGGCGAACCCCTCATGACGCACCGGCGGCGAAACGCGCATGCTCGCACGCGGGCTCTCCGCGACGGCAAAAACGTACGCGAATGCGACGCCAATGCCGCGCGAAAAGGCGACTGCCCGCCATGCCGTCCGACACGCGCGCGGCAGCCGAGCGGAAGCTAGCGCCGTAGACGCCCGCGCCTGCGGTGCTTACCCGAGCATGAACGCGACTACGAGGAGAAAGGGATGGCGCGCCCGGAAGGATTCGAACCTCCGACCACCTGGTTCGTAGCCAGGTACTCTATCCAACTGAGCTACGGGCGCGTTGAGTACTTCGTAGTGACCGCTTCGCCTGCATCCGTCCATGGAGCCGCCTCCCGCCCTCGACCTCCCTGTCTTGGCGCTCGGCCGACGCGAACATTCACGGGATGTTCGCCTCGGCCGCCTCGCCTCTCGAGCGACGTGCTCCGCGGCCGAAACCGCGGCGGATTATCAAAGACCGGGAAACGAACTGTCAAGAAAACTGGCGGAGAGGGAGGGATTCGAACCCTCGATAGAGCTTTTGGCCCTATACTCCCTTAGCAGGGGAGTGCCTTCAGCCTCTCGGCCACCTCTCCAAGTGTCGTGCGGGCGTAAGGATACCCGTGGGTCAACGTAGGGTAAAGCGCGGCGGGCTCGGGCGATGCACGCCTGCGCACGAGAGCTAATCCTCGCGCGCCTCGTCCTCCGGACCGCCGGCCGTCACCGCGGGCGAGCGCCCTTCGGCCTTTTCCTGCTGGATGCGCTGGTAGATCTCCTCGCGGTGCACGGCGACCGTCTTCGGCGCGTTCACGCCCAGACGGACCTGATTTCCCTTCACGCCCAGCACGGTAACGCTGATCTCGTCACCGATCATCAGCGACTCTCCAACCCGTCTCGTCAAAATCAACATGACAGCCTCCAGATGAGTTCCCGCGCGAACCCGCCCACGGCGGTCCGGATCGGGTCCGTTTCAAGCCGCACACGCCCGCGTCCGGCTTGCTCCTTCTTTTCTATGACCATTACTGACCCGTAAATTCCATTCTGGGTTTTCAGGCATCCGGCCTGTCCAGACCGAAGGCGGTGTGCAGCGTGCGCGCCCCCAATTCGATGTATTTCTCGTCGACGACCACCGAGATCTTGATCTCGGACGTGGAGATCATGCGGATATTGATGTTTTCCGCGGCCAGCGCCTTGAACATCTTGCTGGCGATGCCCGCGTGCGAACGCATCCCGACGCCTACCACCGAGAGCTTGGCGATCTTGTTGTCGCCCTCGACGGCACGCGCATTCATCTCCCTGGCCACGGTCTTGAGGATCTCGAGCGCCTGGTCGTAGTCGCTGCGAGAGACCGTGAAGGTGAAATCGGTGGTCTGGTCGGCGCCGACATTCTGGACGATCATGTCCACCTCGATGTTGGCATCGGCAACCGGGCCGAGGATCCGGCTGGCTATACCGGGCTTGTCCGGCACGCCGAGCATCGTCAGCTTGGCCTCGTTCTTGTTGATAGTGACCCCTGATATTAAAGGTTCCTCCATCGCCTCTTCCTCTGAAGTAATCAGCGTCCCCGGGCCTTCCTCAAATGAAGATAGCACCCGCAGACGAACGTTGTACTTGCGCGCGAACTCCACCGACCTGATCTGCAGCACCTTGGCGCCCAGGCTGGCCATCTCGAGCATCTCCTCGAAGGTCACCGTGTCCAGTCGGTGCGCGGCGGGGACGATGCGCGGGTCGGAGGTATAGACGCCGTCGACGTCGGTGTAGATCTGGCACTCGTCGGCCCGGAGCGCTGCGGCCAGCGCCACGGCGGTGGTGTCGGAACCGCCGCGGCCGAGCGTCGTGATGTTGCCGTGCTCGTCCACGCCCTGGAAGCCCGCCACCACCACCACGCGTCCGGCCTGGAGATCGCGGCGCATACGGGCATCGTCGATATCGATGATGCGCGCCTTGTTGTGGGCGCTGTCGGTGAGGATGCGGACCTGCGGGCCGGTGTAGGAGATGGCGGGACAGCCGCGCCTCTCCATTGCCATGCTGGTGAGCGCGATCGTGACCTGTTCTCCCGTGGCGAGCAGCACGTCGAGCTCCCGCGGAGTGGGCTTCTCGGAGACCTGTCGGGCGAGCCCGATGAGCCGGTCGGTCTCGCCACTCATCGCCGAGACCACGACCACGACGTCGTGGCCTTCCCGCCGCGCACGCGCGACTCTTTCCGCGACACTGGCGATCCGTTCCGGACTGCCCACCGAGGTGCCGCCGTATTTCTGGACGATAAGACTCATACCTTGCCTGGCCGGTTATTCGTGTTACGAAGGAACTACCATAATTTGGTAAGTCACAGGACGGTCATAATATGCGTTTGCCCCTGCTTTCCCAAGTAGGGCAGGCAAACTTCCCTGTCTCAGCCGAGCTTTTCCCGGACCCACTCCCCGACGGATCTCAGCGCTGCATCGAGCTTGGAGGGATCGGTGCCACCGGCCTGCGCCATGTCGGGCCGGCCGCCCCCCTTGCCTCCGACCTGGGTGGCCACGAAATTCACGAGTTCCCCGGCGCTCACCCGGTCAGTGCAGTCCTTGGTGACCCCGGCGATGAGGCGGACCTTGCCATCCTCGACCGTCGCGAGCACCACGACCGCGCTGCCGAGCTTGTTCTTGAGCTGATCGGCGGTCTCGCGCAGGCTGCCCGCGTCGGCGCCGTCGATCGCCTCGGCGAGCACCCGCACGCCGCCGATGTCCACCGCCCGCGCGCTCAGGTCGCCGCCGGCGCCGCTCGCCAGCTTGCCCTTCAGCGCATGAATCTCCTTGTCCTGTTGGCGTATGCGCTCGAGCAACTGCTCGATCTTCTCCAGCACGTTGTCGCGGTTCGCCTTCACGCGCTCGGCGATCGATCGCAGGCATTTCTCCGTCTCGCCGACGTAGGCCAGCGCGGCGGCGCCCGTCAGTGCCTCGATGCGCCGCACGCCCGAGGCCACGCCCGATTCGGCGATGATCTTGAACATGCCGATGTCTCCGGTGCGCGCGACGTGCGTGCCGCCGCACAGTTCGACGGAGAACTCGCCCATGCTCAGGACCCTCACCTCTTCCTCGTATTTCTCCCCGAACAGGGCCATGGCCCCGCTCTCGATGGCCTTCTGCACCGGCATCAGCCGCGTGCACACCTCCCGGTTGGCGCGGATCTCGGCATTCACCATCGCCTCGATCTGCTGCAGCTGCTCCGGGGAGACCGCCTCGTGATGCGAAAAGTCGAAGCGCAGACGATCGGGCGCCACCAGCGAACCCTTCTGGGTGACGTGCTCCCCGAGAACCTTGCGCAGGGCCGCGTGCATCAGGTGGGTGGCGGAGTGGTTCAGCCGGGTGGACTGCCGCAGCGCATCGTCCACTACGGCCTCGACGGTGTCACCGACGCGCAGCTCGCCGAGCTTCGCCACGCCCACGTGCAGGTGCGTGCCGTTCTGTTTACGCGTATCAAAGACCTCGAACGCCGATTCCGCACCGCGCAGGCGGCCCTTGTCGCCGACCTGGCCGCCGGACTCCGCATAGAAGGGCGTGCGATCCAGCACCACTACCCCGGCAGTGCCGGCGGAGAGGACTTCCACGCTCTGGCCGTCGACGAACAGGCCGCGCACGCGGGCGCTGTCGGTGACCGTCTCATAGCCCGTGAAGGCGAATCCCCTGGCAAGCGGCGCGAGCGCCTCGGCCGGGATGGCCGTGTCCAGACCCGCCATCGTGAAGTGGCTGGCCGCGCGGGCACGCTCGCGCTGCGCGGCCATCTCGCGCTCGAAGCCGACCGTATCCACCGTCAGGCCGCGCTCGCGGGCAAAGTCCGCGGTCAGGTCCACCGGGAAGCCGTAGGTGTCGTAGAGCACGAAGACGTCCTTGCCCGGGATGACCTTGCTGCTGAGCCTGCCCAGCACCTGCTCCAGGTGCTTCATGCCCTGCACGAGGGTCTCGGAGAAGCGCTCCTCCTCGTCGCGGATGACCCGCGTCACCCGCTCGGCCTGCCGCGAGAGCTCCGGATAGGCCGCCCCCATGTCGCGCTCGAGCACCGGGACCAGCTTGTGGAAGAACGGCTCGTGCAGTCCGAGCCTGTGACCGTGCCGCAGCGCGCGCCGGATGATCCGGCGCAGCACGTAACCGCGACCCTCATTGGAGGGCAGCACACCGTCCAGGACGAGGAACGCCGTGGATCGGATGTGGTCGGCGATCACCTGCATGGAGTTGCGATTCGCGCCGGCGCCGGCCATGCCCTCGACGGCGGCGATCAGGCTGCGGAACAGATCGATGTCGTAGTTGCTGTGCACGCCCTGGATGACCGCCGCCAGCCGCTCCAGTCCCATGCCCGTGTCGACGCTCGGGTTTGGAAGCGCGTGCATCACGCCCCTCTCGTCGCGATTGAACTGCATGAAGACGAGATTCCAGATCTCGACGTAGCGGTCTCCCTCGGGTTCCGAACCTCCGGGCGGGCCGCCGGCGATGTGGTCGCCGTGATCGTAGAAAACCTCCGTGCACGGGCCGCATGGGCCGGTGTCGCCCATCATCCAGAAGTTGTCCGAGGCGTAGCGCGCACCCTTGTTGTCGCCGATGCGCACCACGCGGTCGGCCGGCACGCGGATGTCCTTGGTCCAAACCTCGTAGGCCTCGGCGTCCTCGGCGTATACGGTGAACCACAGTTTCTCGCGCGGGAGCTTGTAGACCTCCGTCAGCAGCTCCCAGGCGTAGCGGATGGCCTCGCGCTTGAAGTAGTCGCCGAAGCTGAAGTTGCCCAGCATCTCGAAGAACGTGTGGTGACGCGCGGTGTAGCCGACGTTCTCGAGGTCATTGTGCTTGCCGCCGGCACGCACGCATCGCTGCGAGGTCACCACCCGCTTGCTGACCGGGGACTCCAGCCCGAGGAAGATGTCCTTGAACTGCACCATCCCGGCGTTGGTGAACAGCAAGGTGGGATCGTTCTGCGGCACGAGGGAACTGCTGGGCAGCACCTTGTGACCCTGGCTCGCAAAGTAATCGAGAAACGCGCTACGTAATTCGCCACTGCTGTTCATCGTCTGCTGCGCTCATTCATCTTCCTCACCGCCAACCGCCGCGCGAATCACCTCGGCCGGGAACCCGCGATATTCCAGAAACCGCATCTGCCGGGCGCGCTCCGCCGTCCCCGCAGCCACGGAGCGGCCGAACCGCTTGACTCGCACTGCGCGCGCGAGCCGCAACCAATCGGCCCGCTCCAGCCCGTCGATCGCCGTGCTGACTGCCTCTTCGGAGGTTCCCCGTTGGCGCAGTTCCCGCGCGATGCGCAGCGGTCCGTATCCACGTTCCGCGCGCTGGCGCACGTAGGATTCGGCGTGACGGTCGTCGCTCTGCAGGCGCTCGCGCGCCAGCTCGTCCAGCGCCGCCTCGATGGCCGCCTCGTCGTCGATCCGGCGCCGCAGTTTGTTCCGCAATTCCTCGCGCGTATGCTCGCGGCGCGCCAGCAACGCCAGGGCGCGCCTGCGGGCCTCGGCACGGCGGTCCAGGTCGATCAGTCGGTGACTTCCTCGGCAACCTCGGTTTCGACAGCGCCCCCCTGGACAGCCGCCGCCTCGCGGATCTGATTCTCGATCTCACGGGCTTTCTCGGGGTTGTCCTTAAGGAACTGACGGGCGTTGTCCTTGCCCTGGCCGATACGCTCCTTCTTGTAGCTGTACCAGGCGCCGGTCTTTTCGATGATGTCCATCTGCACGCCGAGATCGAGGATCTCGCCCTCGCGCGAGACGCCCTCACCATAGAGGATGTCGAAGGTGGCGACGCGAAACGGCGGCGCCACCTTGTTCTTGACCACCTTCACCTTGGTCTCGCTGCCGATGACCTCCTCACCGCGCTTGATCGCGCCGACGCGCCGGATATCCAGGCGCACGGAGGCGTAGAACTTCAGCGCGTTGCCTCCGGTGGTGGTCTCCGGGTTGCCGAACATCACGCCAATCTTCATGCGGATCTGGTTGATGAAGATGACCAGCGTGTTGGAGCGCTTGATGTTGCCGGTCAGCTTGCGCAGCGCCTGCGACATCAGGCGCGCGTGCAGACCGACATGGCTGTCGCCCATCTCGCCCTCGATCTCCGCCCTCGGCGTCAGCGCGGCAACGGAGTCGACCACGATGATGTCGACAGCACCGGAGCGCACCAGCATGTCGGTGATCTCCAGCGCCTGCTCGCCGGTGTCCGGCTGCGACACCAGCAGATCGGCGACGTTGACACCCAGCTTCTCGGCGTACTGCGGGTCGAGCGCGTGCTCGGCGTCGACGAAGGCGGCCGTTCCGCCCGCCTTCTGCGCCTCGGCAATCGCCTGCAGGGCGATGGTGGTCTTGCCGGAGGACTCCGGCCCGTAGATCTCGACGATGCGCCCGCGCGGCAGACCGCCGACGCCCAGGGCTATGTCCAGCGACAGCGACCCCGAGGAGATGACGTCGAGGTTGCGCACGGCGCGGGCATCGCCCATGCGCATTACCGAGCCGGTGCCGAACTGCTTTTCAATCTGTCCTAGCGCCGCGGCGAGCGCCTTCTTTCTGTTTTCTTCCATATGCCTTTCTGTCCGTCCGATGGTAGGTGAGTTTCTGTAGACGCGCGATTATCGCACAGATGTAGACACGTTTTAATCTGTCCCTGCCGGCCCGACTCCACGCCCGGGATCACCGCAACGACCAGGCCCTGAGCGTCTCGTAGCGCGCGCCGCCCTCGCCCGTACGGCTCGCCACGAGGGCAAAGTCGCGGGCGTGCCAGGGTATGTCCACCGGTTCAGGCGCCGAGGGGCGGCTGGGCGCATCGCGCAGCAGCGTGACGTGCGGCGAGTAGGCGCGCGTCTCGACCTCGCAGCCGCACGACCGCGCAGCGTTCTTCAATGCCTCGTGCAAAGCGGCGAGAGCCTCCGGCACCTCGGCCATCCCCGCCCAGAGCACTCTGGATCGCGGAAAGTATCCGATGCGCGTGAAATGCATGGTGAACGGCGGGCAACGCACCTCGTCGGCCGCGGACTCCACGCACTGGCGTGCCTGCGGGGTCGTCAATCCGAGGAAGAGCACCGTCAGGTGCAGCTTCTCCTCCGGCGTTGGCCGACCGGATCCGCGCGCTCGCCGTGGCACGCATGCCCGCAGGGCCGCACGCGTGGCGGCATCCGGCCAGAGGGCGAAGAAGAGCCGCTCGGTGACGTCCCCTTCCATGCCATGCCGCGCCTTGTTCAGGGTGCCTCCGCGATCGCCAGCAACGCCGTCAAGGCGTGGTGTACGGCGGCGCGGCGCACAGCCTCCCGGTCGCCGGCGAAGCGCCGCACCTCCGTGGCCGTGGCCTGGCCAGGCCCGGCAAAGGCGAACCAGACGGTGCCGACCGGCTTGCCCTCCGATCCGCCGTCCGGACCGGCCACGCCGCTGACGGCGACGGCGAGCTGGGCGTGACTGCGCTTCAGCGCGCCGCTGGCCATCGCGCGCACGGTCTCGGCGCTGACCGCGCCGTGCTCGTCCAATGTCCGTGGCGCGACCGCAAGCAGCTCGGATTTGGCGGCGTTCGAGTAGGCCACGTATCCGCGCTCGAACCATCGCGAGCTGCCCGGCACGTCGGTCAGTACCTTCGCGATCCAGCCGCCGGTGCAGGACTCCGCGGTGGTCAGCATCCAGCCGCGGCGTATGCACTGCTCGCCGAGCCGCGCTGCCGTGGCCATCAATGCCGCGTCGGAGAGCGCGGCGTTCACGCGCGCCGCGCCTCGAAGAAGCTCGTCAGCACGGCGCTGCATTCCGCCGCCCGCACGCCGCCGAGGACATCGACGCGATGGTTCAGCCTGTCGGTCTCGAGCACGTCGAAGACACTGCCGGCAGCGCCGGCACGCGGATCATAGGCCCCGAACACCACGCGCGTGACCCGCGCGTGCAGGATCGCCCCGGCGCACATCACGCAGGGTTCCAGGGTCACGTAAAGCGTGGAGCCGCAGAGACGGTAATTGCCGATACGATCGGCCGCCGCGCGCAGCGCGACGATCTCCGCGTGCGCGGTCGGATCGTGCGTGGCGACCGGGCAGTTCCATCCCTCCCCCATCGGCTCCCCATCGAGGACGATGACGGCGCCTACGGGAACCTCTCCTGCCATGGCTGCCCGCCGCGCCATTTCCAGTGCCCTGCCCATCCAGACTTCCGAGCTGCTCACGAACCTCCGGCTCCCCGCCACGCACCATGCCGTGCAAACCTGCTTGGAATCAGCAGGGTATCAGAGCGCTTACGCCGTGGCACCATGAGGGCCCGCAGGCGCCCCTGCCGCGGCCCTTTGCGGCGAGCGCGGAGGACTTGCCGTCTTGGCGCCGCGCTGCCAACTCGCACAGGCTGATCGCCATGAATGTCCTCGAGAGCATACGGGCCGCCGGTGGCGGCTCGGCAATCACCGGCCTTTTCCGCCAGTTCGGCAGGCCGCCGCAGGCCACGCAGAGTGCGGTCACCCGGATTGCGGACGCACCGAGCAAGGGTCTGTCGCGCACACGGCGACACCCTCCGGCCCGGAAGGCCTGCTCGGCGAACTCGCCGTCGGCGACCACCCGCCTCATATGGAGGGTCTGAACCCGGCACTCGCTCCGGACGGGGTGAACGACGGCAACGGGGTACGCGGTCGCATCCTCGGCAGCAAGGACGTCAGCCGGGAATCGGCGTCGCGCGTGGGCGCGACCGCCAGCCTGGACATCAGAAAAAAAGATGTTGCCCGTGATCGCCACCTCGTCGATGGGCGCGCTCAGCAAGTGCATAGCCGGGGCGCGCCGGGGAGTCTCCTCGACACGGCCAGCACCGATGCCGCGTTCGGCAACCGGCAGTCGCAGTTCAGCGCGATCCTCGACACGAACCGGGACGGCGCCCTCGCCGACGACATCATCAACCTCTCTGGCAGGCTCCTGCGCTGAGGCGGGCGGCGTGATCTGACCGCGCGGCTCAGTACGTCCCGCGCACGGCGCTCCGGCGCTGCCGAAGCAGCGCCCCCTCCCCCCACTGGTCACCCACGGGTCGCGGGCGACTACCGCGGCCCTCGCGCAAGCAGTCCGCGCGCCATTCCTGACGTTTGCGGTCCGGACACCGGTGGGTCCGGTCGCGCCCCGCGCCCCCGCGGGCGGTCGCCTGGCATACGGGAGGCCCCCCGAGGACCCTTTGGCTGCCGCCGCTCAGGACGATACTGCATATTGAAACACCAATCTATTTGCGAACGGTTCTCAATCGTATTAAGATTTTGAAACTTGGCGGCCGCAGCGGCGGACCTGTCGAGCAATCACTCACCTGAGGGGAATGAAACGATGTCTGCGCGCCACTTCTGCAGCGGGACAGCCGCGTTCGCGGTCAGTCTCCTGCTCCTCAACACGAACGCCACGGCCGAGGAAGACACGACCCGGGAAGCACCCACGGTGCTGCACCAGGTCGACATCATCGGTGACCCGTCGGCGGTCTATGCGATCCCGGGCTCCGCGCACTATCTCGACGAGCAGGCCATACGCGAGTTCTCCTACGACGACATCAACCGCGTGCTGCGCCGAGTCCCGGGGGTGTACGTGCGCGAGGAGGACGGCTACGGTCTGTTTCCGAACATCAGCCTGCGCGGCGTGGATACCAGCCGCAGCGCGAAGGTGACACTGATGGAGGACGGCGTGCTCGCGGCGCCGGCGCCCTACGCGGCGCCCTCGGCCTACTACTCGCCGACGACCGGCCGCATGCATGCCATCGAGGTGCTCAAGGGGACCAGCCAGGTGAAGTACGGCCCGCACACGACGGGCGGCGCCATCAACTACCTCGCCACGCCGATCCCCTTCGAGCAGCGCACCTACCTGCGCGGCCAGTACGGCGCCGACAACGAGTACCGGAGCCACGCCTATCACGGCGACACGCTCGACACCGCCGCGGGACGCCTTGGCTACCTGTTCGAGGGCTTCCTGCGCGGCACGGACGGGTTCAAGACGATCGATGCGGCCCCGGGCTTCACCGACACCGACGAGACCGGATTCGACTCCATCGAGCCGATGGTGAGACTGGCGTGGGAGCCGTCCTCGACAATCTATCAGCGACTCGAGTTCAAGTACGGGTTCACCGGCAAGGAGGCCGACGAGACCTACCTCGGGCTGAGCACGGAGGACTTCCGCAACGACCCCTTCCGGCGCTACTCCGCCTCGCGCTTCGACAACATCGACACCGAGCAGCACCGCACCTACCTGCGGCATTTCATCTCGCCAACCGAAACTTTCGACCTGGTCACGACGGCGTACTACAACAAGTTCGCGCGCAACTGGTACAAGCTCAACGATATCCGCGCCGCGGCCGGCGGGCTCGCGACCAACCTCGACCTGTCCTCCGCGCTGGCCGGCGCCGAGGGCGGTGACGGCCTCGCCTGCCTGCGCGGCGAGCTGGCCTGCGGCCTGCGCGTTCGCGCCAACGATCGTACCTACTACGCCTGGGGCATACAGTCGGAAGGCAACCTGCGTTTCGATACCGGCCAGTTCAGTCACGCGCTCACGGTCGGGCTGCGCTATCACGCCGACGAGGAGGATCGCTTCCAGAACGACGACGTCTACGACCAAGCGGCCAACGGCGCGATCATCGACGTCGCGCGCGGAGCGCCCGGCTCGCAGGACAACCGTGAGGCCGAGGTCCGGGCCATCGCCCTTTTCATCGAGGACCGCATCGAGTGGGGGCAGTGGTGGCTGACGCCCGGCTTCCGTTACGAGACGCTCGAGTTGGAGGAGCGTGACTACCGCCCGCTGGCCGCCGGCGGCGCCGCGTTGTACGGCGAGGAATCCCTCGACATGCTCGGCGGCGGCGTGGCCGTCGGCTACAAGCTCACCGACGCGTGGCAGGTGTTCGGCGGCATCAATTTTGGATTCTCGCCGCCGTCCCCCGGCGCCGCGATCAATGACGGCCTGGAAGAGGAAACCAGCGTCGGCTACGAAGTGGGCACGCGCTACGCCAGCGCCAACAAGGTCCTCGCCGCCGAGGCCGTCGGCTTTCTCACCCAGTTCGAGGACCTGATCGTGGTCAGCAACATCGGCGGCACGGGCACCGGCGAGGACGAGAACTTCGGCGAGGTCGATGCCTACGGCGTGGAGCTCTCCGGCCAGTTCGACCTCGGGCTCGCGAACGGCTGGTCATTCAGCAACCTGTACTGGGTGGCATTCACGTACACGAACGCCGAGCAGCAGAACGACGCGCAGTCCACGGATCCGGAGTCGATCTTCAGCTTCGGTGCGGAGGGCAACAAGGTCCCGTATATTCCCGAGTACCAGCTGACGGTCGGCTCGTCGCTGACCTTCGCGCGCTGGGGTACCTCGCTGAGCGCGAGTTTCGTGGACGAGACCTACACCAGCGCCAACAACGTCGAGACGGAGGTCAACGGCCTCGGCGATCCCGACGCCCGGTTCGGAACGACCGACGCCTACACGATCGTGGATCTCAGCGCGAACTACAACCTGACGAAGACCGCGACGGCGCTCGCGGGGGTGCACAACCTTCTGGAGGAGGAGTACATCGTCTCGCGCCAGCCGCATGGTCCTCGCCCCGGCCTCGATCGCACCTGGTACGTCGGCGTGGAGATCGACCTCTGATCTCGCCGTCGCGACGCCCGCCGGCCGCCCACATGCGTTACTGATTCGCCCGCGCGACGCTGCGTGCGCCCCCTTCGAGTCTCCCGGTCGGTCATGGTGACCGGCCCGTGGTCTGGTTCGCGACAAGGGCTTCCGGGGGTGGCGCTGCATCGCGCCGGCCGGATCGACAGCGCTGCAACAAAGGCCGCGGATCGGGTACGCTGCCGCCGTACGCCGACCTAAATCCGGAGTCCGACGATGAGCGTGAAGGTGCTCTGCTTCGCCGGCGCCAATCGCGCCGCCTCCTACAACAAACAGCTCGCGCGCGCCGCCCACGCCTCGCTGGTCACGGCCGGCGCCGAGGCGACACTGCTCGACCTGCGAGACTATCCGCTCCCGCTGTACGACGGTGACCTGGAGGCCGCCGAGGGCGTGCCGGAGAACGCCCTGCGCCTGAAGGCCCTGTTCAAGGCGCACCAGGCGCTGCTGATCGCCGCCCCGGAATACAACAGTTCGATCACGCCGCTGCTCAAGAACACGCTCGACTGGATCTCCCGCGAGCACCAGGGCGAGAGCGGCCGCGTGCCCTATGCCGGCAAGGTGGCGGCGCTGGTGGCGGCATCGACCGGGAACCTCGGGGGCCTGCGCGGCCTGTTCCACGTGCGCCAGATCCTCACTACCCTGGGCGTGCTGGTGCTCCCGGATCAGCTGGCGCTCGGCAAGGCGCACGAGGCCTTCGACGACACCGGGCGATTGCAGGACGCGCGCCAGCAGGCCGCACTCGAGAACATCGCCCAGAAGCTCGTCGCCGTCACTGCCAAGCTCGCAACGTAACCTCGCGGCGACAGCGCTCCAACGCCGGCGCGGCTACTCCCACTCGATGGTCGCCGGCGGCTTGCCGGAGATGTCGTAGACGACGCGTGAGATGCCCGCCACCTCGTTGATGATGCGGCGCGAGAGGTGATCGAGCAGCTCGTAGGGCAGATGTGCCCAGCGGGCGGTCATGAAGTCGATGGTCTCCACGGCGCGCAAAGCGATTACGTGCGCGTAGTTGCGCTGGTCGCCGGTCACGCCGACGGACTTCACCGGAAGGAACACGGCGAATGCCTGGCTCACCTTGTCGTAGAGTTCGTGCCGGCGCAGCTCCTCGATGAAAATGGCATCGGCACGGCGCAGCATCTCGGCGTACTCCTTGCGCACCTCGCCCAGGATGCGCACCCCCAGTCCCGGTCCCGGGAAGGGGTGGCGGTAGACCATCTCGTAGGGCAGTCCGAGCTCCAGTCCCAGCCGGCGCACCTCGTCCTTGAACAGCTCGCGCAGCGGCTCGATGAGCTGCATGCGCATCTGCGAGGGCAGGCCGGCGACGTTGTGATGCGACTTGATGACGTGCGCCTTGCCGGTCCTGCTGCCCGCGGACTCGATCACGTCCGGATAGATCGTCCCTTGCGCCAGGAAGCGCGCGTCGGCGAGCCTCGCGGCCTGCTCCTCGAACACGTCGATGAACAACCCGCCGATGATCTTGCGCTTGGCCTCCGGGTCCTCCACGCCGCGAAGGGCATCGAGGAACCGCTGCTCGGCATCCACGCGGATCACGCGCACCCCCATGTGCTGGCCGAAGGTCGCCATCACCTGGTCGCCCTCGTGCAGCCTGAGCAGGCCGGTGTCGACGAACACGCAGGTCAGCTGGTCGCCCACGGCCTTGTGCAGGAGCGCGGCGACCACGGAGGAATCCACACCGCCCGACAGGCCCAGCAGCACCTTGCCCTCGCCGACCTGCGTGCGCAGCCGGGCGATGCTGTCGTCGATGATGTTCGCCGTTGTCCAGGTCGAGCCGCAGCCGCACAGCTCGTGCACGAAGCGGGAGAGTATGCGCGAGCCCTGGCGGGTGTGCGTGACCTCGGGATGGAATTGCAGGGCGTAGAAGCCGCGGTCCTCGTCGGCCATCCCGGCGATGGGGCAGGTGCCGGTGGAGGCGATCACCTTGAAGCCGGGCGGCAACTCCACCACCTGGTCCCCATGGCTCATCCACACGTCGAGCAGGCCGTGCCCCTCCTCGTTGGTGCGATCCTCGATGTCGCTGAGCAGCCGCGAGTGCCCGCGCGCGCGCACCTCCGCATAGCCGAACTCGCGCTGTTCGACGGCCTGCACGCGGCCTCCGAGCTGCGCCGCCATGGTCTGCATGCCGTAGCAGATGCCGAGCACCGGCACGCCCAGGTCGTAGACGACGCGCGGCGCGCGCACGTCGATCGCCACGGTCACGGACTCCGGACCGCCGGACAGGATGATCCCCTTCGGCCGGAACTCGCGGATCGCCGCCTCGTCCATGTCGAAGGCGTGCAGCTCGCAATAAACGCCCGCCTCGCGCACCCGGCGCGCGATGAGCTGCGTGTACTGCGAGCCGAAATCCAGGATGAGGATGCGATCAGCGTGGATGTCGGTCATATGGGGCCGGCTGCAAACGGCGGTTCGTGGGCTGTGATCCGTGAATCGCTACCCGTCATCGGTGAATGAACGCGGCGTTCCGCCACACGCGCCGAGCCGCCGACGACGACCCGCCGCTCACGGATCCCCCATCACGCGTCACTCCATCCGGTAGTTGGGCGCCTCCTTCGTGATCTGCACGTCGTGCACGTGCGACTCCCGCATGCCGGCGAGCGAGACGCGCATGAATTCCGGCCGGTTGCGGAACTCCTCCATGTTGGCGCAGCCGGTGTAGCCCATGGCGGCGCGTATGCCGCCTAGCATCTGGTGCACGATGGCGGTCATCGGCCCCTTGTAGGGCACGCGGCCCTCGATGCCCTCCGGCACCAGCTTCTCGATCTCGCCGGCCTCCTGGAAGTAGCGATCGGCGGAGCCGTGCTGCTGGGTCATCGCGCCGAGCGATCCCATGCCGCGATAGGCCTTGTAGGTGCGCCCCTGGTAGAGCTCCACCTCGCCCGGCGCCTCCTCCGTGCCGGCGAACAGACCGCCGATCATCACCGCGTACGCGCCGGCGACCAGGGCCTTGGCGATGTCGCCGGAGTAGCGGATGCCGCCGTCGGCGATGAGCGGCACGCCGGTTCCCTTGAGCGCCGCGGCCACCGCGGCCACGGCCGTGATCTGCGGCACGCCGACGCCGGTCACGATGCGCGTGGTGCAGATCGAGCCCGGCCCGATGCCCACCTTCACCGCATCGGCGCCGGCCTCCACCAAGGCCTTGGCCGCCTCGCCGGTGGCGATGTTGCCGCCGATGACCTGTGTGTCGGGGTACTTCTGCTTTATCCAGCGCACCACGTCGAGCACGCCCTGGGAATGGCCGTGGGCGGTATCGACGACGACGACGTCGACGTTGGACTTCACCAGCATCTCCACGCGCTCGTGCGTGCCCTTGCCGGTTCCCACCGCGGCGCCCACGCGCAGCCGTTCCTGCTCGTCCTTGCAGGCGTTCGGATATTCCTTGGCCTTTTGCATGTCCTTGACGGTAACGAGGCCGCGTAGCTGGAACTTGTCGTTGACCACCAGCACCTTCTCGATGCGGTGCTTGTGAAGCAGATCAATGACCTCCTCGCGGCTGGCCCCCTCGCGGACGGTCACCAGCTTCTGCTTCGGCGTCATGATGCTGGCGACGGGCTGGTCGTAGTGCGTCTCGAAGCGCAGATCGCGCGCGGTGACAATCCCGACCAGATCTTCGCCGTCGACGACCGGGACGCCGGAGATCTTGCGTGCGTGCGTGAGCTGCAGCACCTCACCGATGCTCATCGTCGGCGGGACCGTGATCGGATTCTGGATGATGCCGCTCTCGTACTTCTTCACCCGCCGAACCTCACGCGCCTGCTCCTCCGCGCTCAGGTTCTTGTGGACGATGCCGATGCCGCCCTCCTGGGCAAGCGCGATTGCCAGGCGCGACTCGGTGACCGTGTCCATGGCCGCGGATATCAGCGGGATGTTCAGCCGAATGGCGCGGGTAAGCTGCGTGCCGAGATCCACCTCGCGCGGCAGAACCTTGGAGTACGCGGGCAGCAGCAGGACATCGTCGAAGGTTAAGGCTTCACCGGCCAGGCGCATGGCAGTCTTTCGTTCTCGCAACGGAAGGCGGGCAATTATATATGTATCCACCGCACCGCGGTATGCGCCCGCAGGGGCCCGATTCCCGTATCATTCCGGGCATGAGCACGACGAACCAGCTGCCCATGGACCTCGCCCCGCAACGCGACGTCTACACCATCTCGCGCCTGAATCGCGAGGCCCGCGCGCTGCTGGAAGGTCGCTTCCCGCTCATCTGGATAGAGGGGGAGATATCGAACTTCGCGCGCCCCGGATCCGGGCACTGGTATTTCACGCTCAAGGACGCGCAGGCGCAGGTCCGCTGCGCGATGTTCAGGCAGAACAACATGCGCCTGAAGTTCCTGCCGCAGGATGGGATGCACATCCTGGCGCGGGCGCGGGTGAGCCTGTACGAGGGACGCGGGGAATTCCAGCTGATCGTCGAGCACGCCGAGCCGGCCGGCGAAGGTCTGCTGCGCGTGCAGTTCGAACAACTCAAGAGGAAACTCGCCGCCGAGGGCCTGTTCGAGGAATCGCACAAGCAGCCGCTGCCTCCGCATCCCCGCACCGTCGGCGTCATCACCTCGCCCACCGGGGCGGCCATCCGCGACATCCTGAGCGTCCTGCGCCGGCGGGCGCCGCAGCTGGAGGTCATCATCTATCCGGTGCCGGTGCAGGGGGCCGCGGCCGCCCCTCAGATCGCCGCCATGATCAGGACGGCCGACGCACGCCAGGAATGCGACGTGTTCCTGCTGGCCCGTGGCGGCGGCTCGCTCGAGGACCTCTGGCCGTTCAACGAGGAGGTCGTCGCCCGCGCCATCCATGCCTGCCGCACGCCGATCGTCAGCGGCGTCGGACACGAGATCGACTTCACCATCGCCGACTTCGTGGCCGACGTGCGCGCCCCGACGCCGTCGGCGAGCGCCGAGCTCGTCAGCCCTGATCGGCGCGAGCTGCTGGCGCAGCTCCGGGGGCTGGAATCACGCCTGATCCAGCTCACCGGCGCGCTGCTCGCCCGCCAGCGCGAGCGCTTGGCATGGTTGTCGCGGCGGCTGGTGCATCCGGGACGACGCCTGCAGGAGCTGGCGCAGCGGCTCGACGACGTCTTCGCGCGCCTGGGCAGCACGGTGCAGGCGTCGATCCATCGACGCCACCTCGAACTGGCGCGGCTTTCCGCACGCCTGTCCGCGCTCAGCCCCGGGCAGCGACTCTTGTATCTGCGCGGTGAGCTCGCGCAATGCCGCCTTCGCCTCGAGCAGGCGATCCGCAACCGCCTGCAGCGGGAGGCTGCCCGCCTGCACCCGGTGCTCAGGGCCTTGCACGCGGTGAGTCCGCTCGCCACGCTCGAGCGCGGCTACGCCATCGTGACGGATTCGCAGGCGCGGATCCTGCGCGATGCGACCGCGGCGCGGATCGGCGACCGCGTCGCGGCGCGACTGGCGCGCGGCCGGCTTCGCTGCACCGTGGAAGGGATCGACATCGAGGAGCGGTCCGCCGACACGATTCCGGGTCGCGATGGGTAATCGGTTGCGCTGCCTCGCCGCCGGCGCGTTCGGGCTGGCGGTGCTGCTGTTGCCGCCGGACGGCGCGGCGCAGCCCATAGAGAAGGCCAGGACGGCGGAGTCACCCGCGCTGCCCGCGGGGGCCAATGTACCGGGCGGCTTCGTGGTCATAGGCCTGGAGGCGGACGGCCCGGATCGCCCGACCGCCGCCTTCAACGGCCGCCGCGTCCTGGTGATCCCCGACGGCATGGGCTACGCGGCGATCGTGGGAATACCGCTGCAGACCGCGCCGGGGGAATATCGCATCAGCGCGCACGGCAGCACGCGGCAGACCTATGCGTTCCGGATCGAACCGAAGCGATATGCCGAGCAGCGCCTCACGATCACCGACACGCGCAAGGTCGACCCCAACCCGGAGGATCTGGCGCGCATCGCCCGCGAGATGAAGCGCATCGCCGCGGTGAAGGCGCACTGGAGCGAGCAGGAGCCCGCGTCGCTGTGGCTGGATCTGCCGGCACAGGGCCGTTTCAGCAGCCCCTTCGGCCTGCGCCGGTTCTTCAACGATCAGGAGCGCAATCCGCACTCCGGCCTCGACATCGCCGTCGACACGGGCACGCCGGTGCTCGCCGCGGCCGCCGGCACGGTGATCGACACCGGGGATTACTTCTTCAATGGCAAGACGGTATTCGTCGATCACGGCCAGGGCTTCATGACCATGTACTGCCACCTCAGTGCGGTCCGCGTGCAGCCCGGCGACCGGGTCGCCCGCGGCGAGCCGCTCGCGCTCTCCGGCAGGAGCGGGCGTGCCACCGGTCCGCACCTGCATTTCTCCGTCGTCCTCAACGAAACCATGGTCGACCCGGCGCTGTTCCTGCCGCTTCCGCGATCCGCGCCGAGGGCCGAGGCGAGGTAGGCATCGGGCGCGAGCGGCGCCGGCCACTCAGGCAGCCGGCACGGAACGCAAGATCACGAGGTCGAAGGCCGCCAGGCGTTACGCTCCGGCCGGCGGCGGCCGATCGACGATGCTCCCGGCCTGCAGGTCGGCGTGATACGAGGAGCGGACCATCGGTGCGCTGGCGACGTTGGCGAAGCCCAGGGCGCGGGCGTATTCGCCGAGCTCGGCGAACTCCTGCGGATGAACGAACCGGGCGACCGGCAGGTGCGCCCGGCTGGGCTGCAGGTACTGGCCCAGGGTCAGCATGTCGCAGCCGTGTCCGCGCAGGTCTTCCAGCACCTGCCTGACCTCGCCGATCTCCTCCCCCAGACCCAGCATCAGTCCGGATTTCGTCGGTATCGAGCCCTGCTCCTCCTTGAAGCGCTGCAGCAGCCGCAGCGACCACGTGTAATCGGCCCCGGGGCGAACCTGCCGATACAGCCGCGGCACGGTCTCCAGATTGTGATTGAAGACGTCCGGCGGCGCGCGGCGCAACGCCGTGAGGGCGGCATCCATGCGGCCGCGAAAGTCCGGGGTGAGGATCTCGATGCGGATCCCGGGGCTGGCGGCGCGCACCGCCTCGATGCAGTCGGCGAAGTGTCCGCCGCCGCCGTCGCGAAGGTCGTCGCGGTCCACGGAGGTGATGACGACATAACGCAGGCCCATCTTCGCGACGGTCTGCGCCAGACGCGCGGGCTCCGCCGCGTCGAGCGGCAGCGGCCTGCCATGGGCCACGTCGCAGAAGGGGCAACGGCGGGTGCAGATGTCGCCCATGATCATGAAGGTGGCGGTCCCGTGCGCGAAGCATTCGCCGAGATTCGGGCAGGCGGCCTCCTCGCATACGGTGTGCAGCCTCTGCGCGCGCAGCAGCTGCCTGAGCGCGGTCACCTTCGGGTCGGTAGGCGCCCGTGCGCGGATCCAGTCCGGTTTGCGCGGCAGCGGCCCAGTCGTGACGGCCACCTTGACGGGAATACGGGCGACCTTCTCGGCGCCGCGCATCGGGCGCCCCGGCTCGTTACGGGTGGTCCTCTCGCTCATCCGCCCCCCTTTCCGGCACCGCTCGGTGCCAACGATGCAACCTCCGGACCGGCCGGCGCCATCCCATCGATCCCCAGCCGCTCGTCCAGCGCACGCAACAGACGCTCGCCGAACTCCGGCACGCCGATGCGCACCCCCTCCTCGCGCAAACTGCTCACCCGCAAGCCCGCGTAGCCACATGGATCGATGCGGGTGAACGGCTCCAGGTCCATGTCGACGTTGACGGCGAGCCCGTGATAGCAGCATCCGTGGCGGACGCGGAAGCCCAATGCCGCGATCTTGCCGCCCTGCGCGTATACGCCCGGGGCACCCTGGCGCCTGGAGGTCGCCACGCCGAGCCCGGCGAGCGCATCGATCGCGGCCTGCTCGGTGCGCCAGACGAGGTCCTTCACACCAAGCCGCCGGCGCTTGAGATCCAGCAGCAGATAGGCCACCAACTGGCCCGGGCCATGGTACGTCACCTGGCCGCCGCGGTCGCTGTGCACCACGGGGATCCCGCCGGCGTCCAGAACGTGCTCCGGCCGCCCCGCCAGTCCCAGGGTGTAGACCGGCGGATGCTCCAGCAGCCATACCTCGTCCCCGCCCCCCGCGTCCCGCGCGTCGGTGTATTCGCGCATCGCCTGCCAGACCGTCTCGTAGGCCTGCCGGCCCAGTCGGCGCACGACGGTCTTCATAGCACCATCACGATGCGCGTTTCGCTGGTCAGATCGCGGTAAATCGCGTCGAGCTGGCTGCGACTCTTGGCCTCGATGGTCACGGTGACGGAGATGAAGCGTCCGCCACGGCTCTCACGCGAGCGCAGGGCGCCCTCGCCGAGATCGCCGACGTGGCGTCGCACGATCTGAGCGACGAAGGCATCGAAGTCCTCTGCCCAGTATCCCATCACCTTGATGGGATACTGGCAGGGAAAGACCATCTCCGATTCGCGGCGCCCATTCATTCCATCGGTTTCCGTTTGCCTTCGTATTGCCCCGCGGCGGCGCGGCGGTCGGGACCGGCCCTCGGGGCGGTGGGCGGGGGCGCTCCGCGTCCCGCGCCTTGGCAGCCGAGGCGCTGCGCGCGCTGCCGGCCCGTCACCATGATGCCAGAACCAGCGGGGCGATCTGAGTGAAGCGTCGTCTGGTTCACAGTACCCATGGCGGCCGGATAGTAAACAAGACCTTTCACTTCATGTTATCGTAGTAACCACGTGGTTATTCGATACCGCGAACCGGATCGTCCGTCGCCAGCGATGGCCCAGAGGTAGAAGCGCAGGTAAGCGCGTAAACCCCAGCGAGACCCCGACGAAACAATAACTTAGATATTGGGCGACCGGAAGATGACCACCGCGGCGAACGCCGGTGGCAACATCGTCCATGTTAGTCGGGGACCGAGTGCATGTTGCCGGCAGCGGGATGCGGTCGGGCGCAGGGGCCGTCGACGACCCGCGTCCTCGCCATGCATCCATACCCGTCGCGACGGCCCCAGGGCCAGCCGCGCCGCGGGGAGGACATGCCTTCAAGGTGGGCTAAGTCGGCCGGGAAGTCCGGCTCCAGCTTGTTCACGATAAGGAGGTCGAGACTGGAACGTAGGAGTGCCCAGGATGTTGGATACCGAGTTTTGCCGGCAGATTCTCAAGCTGCCGGAACCATGGGTGGTCGAGGACGTGCGCGTGGACAAGCCATCCAACCGCATCGACGTCCGGATCGGCATGCCCCGACACAAGCGCTCCCTCTTCGGCCGCCAAGCGAAATGTCCGCGCTGCCATCGCGCCCTGCCCGAGACGGGCGCCGGTCAGCGTGTCCTCAGGCACCTGAACATGGGTGAGATGCGTACCTACCTCACCGTGCCGGCCACGGCGGCGGAGGGCGGCGCGAACGACTGCGGATGCCGACGGCCGTGGAGCAATCCCGGATCGCGCTTCACCCAGGAGATGGAACGCCAGGTCGTCGAGGGCCTGCACCTGCTGGGTTCGGTCGACGCCGTTGCCAAGCTGTTCCTGGTCAACGCCGCCGACGTTCGCGAGATCAATGCACAGCACCGCATCATCGATTTCGACAAGCCCGCACCCGCACCCACCCACGCCGTCGCCTACGCCCAGGCGCATTTCAGCGACGGGGGACTGGAGGTCGCCTACATCGACGAGGAGGACTACAGCACCGCACCCGCGGCACCGCCACCCGCACCTCCGAAGGAAAGCCAGGAGGCCGTGCCGGCGGAATCCGATCCGGTCTGGCAGCGTCTCATCGATCATTCTGCGCACGCGGGCCTGCAGTCGTTGGGGCTCAAGATGCTGCTCGAGCAGATCCGGCTCAGCGTCGCCGGCAACCCCTCGGAGACCTCGCGCCTGGCGGCCGCCCGCATCCTGCGCCAGTACTTCGTCAAGCACTGGCGTCGCAGCCAGACGGAGCTCGCGTCGCTGCTGAGCGAGGCGCGCGCGCAGCCGGGTACGCATCCGGCCCAGGGGCCGGCAAAGCCGGTCATCGAGCCGCCACCGGAGACCGACCCGGGCTGGCAGTACCTCATCGAGGGACGCATACCGGTCCATGCCGAGGCCATCGGGCTGAAGATGCTGATTGAGCGCCTGCGCCTGACGCTGGGCTCACGCCCCTCCGCCGAGAGCCGCATCGCCGGCGCCCGCATCCTGCGCGAATTCTTCGTCAAGCACCGGGCCCGCCATCAGGCCGAGCTGGCACAGGTCGTCGCCGCTGGCAAGGCTCACACGCAGCGCACGGCCACCCCGGCGCGCCCGCAGACGAGCGCGGTCGTCGAAGTGCCGCCCGAGACCGCGCGCTGCTGGCAGCTGCTGATCGACGGTCAGCTGGAGATCCAGAGCTCCGCCGTGGGACTGACCATGCTGCTGGAGCGCATCCGGCTGACGATCGGTCGCGTGCCCTCCCCCGCCGCCCGCCTCGCCGCTGCCCGGGTGCTGCGCCAGTATTTCGAGAAGTACCGCAGCCGCCACGAGGCGGAGCTGAAGCTGCTGGTCGCCGAGGATACGCTCTACCATCCGGACAGCAGCGGCCAGGTGGTGGAGTTCGTCGAGGTGCCGCCTGAGAACCATCCGAGCTGGGACAAGCTGATACGCGGCGAGCTGCAGATCCGCACCGAGGCGCTGGGTCTGAAAATGCTGCTGGAACGGGTTCGCCTGTCGCTGGGGTCCGAACCCACGGAGGCGCTGCGACTCGCCGCGGCGCGCGTGCTGCGGCAATACTTCATCAAGCATCGCAGCCGCCACCGCGCCGAGCTCGAGCAGATCAAGGCAGCCTAGGGAAGGAGACCTCATGTTCGGGATCACGAGCCCGCAGCCCCCGACCGCGCCTCTCGCCAGCGTCAGCGGCCGCCTCGTAACGGTCGCCGAGGCCGCGGCCGCGATTCGTCAGGGACGGGTACTCTGGATCGGCGGCGACGAGACGCTGCTGCGCCAGCTTCCCACCGGCCACTGGATAGGCGGATCGATCCCCTACTTCGTGGCGCAGGATGGCGGGGAGACGAGCCGCGAGCGCGTGTTCTGCTCGGAGCTGCCGCCCAGTATCGCCACGGGCATCGACATACGCTTCTACGACCTCGACACCATCAGCCGTATTGCCGTGGAGGCGCCCGAGAACGGTTTCACCATCCTGCTGATTCCGGCTACCAGCGAGCTGCATCTGAGCTACGCTCAGAATGCGCCCGGCTACGAGGAGATGTTCCTGAAGCCGATCGCAGGCTGGGTCACGGGCGTCCACCTCGACGACCTCGGCCGGTCCCACCCGGTCGTATACAACGGCAAGACCGGCGAGGCCTCGCGCGAGCGCGGTATGGTCATGCACGTCGCGCTGCGGCCGGAGAAGATCGCCCAGATCGGCATCGTGAATACCTTCCGGCAGGGAAACGGCGACACCCTGGTCTTCAATGAGACCGGCTTCACCGCCAACCGCTGCGAGGTCAACGGGGTGGAGCGCAATTTCGCCGAGTACGTGCGCGAACAGAAGATCGACCAGCGCCTGCCGCTGGTGGCGGACTACTCGGGCACGATGATCAACGTTGGACTGCAGCGCGTCGACGAGCGCGGCGACGAGGTGTCGTTTTACGCGCCGGTCTTCAAGGGCATCCGCTACCGGTTTGCCGCGCCGGTCGAGAACTACGTCGAGGCGTTCCAGTCTGCGATACCGAAGCTGGAGCAGCCGGTGGTGTTCAGCTGCAATTGCGTCCTGAACTACCTGTACTCGGAACTGGAAGGGAAGCACACTGCGCACATGACCGGCCCGATGACCTTCGGCGAGATCGCCTACCAGCTCCTGAACCAGACCATGGTCTACCTGACCGTCGAGGACGCCTGAGCGTGAGCGCTAGCCCCGAGAACGTAGGCGCGCCTCCTTTCGATGCCGGCCCGCTCCCCCCTCGGCCCATTTCCATATCGATGATTGGCGTCAGCGCCGATGACCGGCGCCAGCTCCTGGATACCTTCGAGGAGATCCCCGACGACCGGATCCTCTACCGGCCGGTCGCCCTGCATCAGCGCCCCGACATCCTGCTCGTCAACGCCGACGACGCCCGTTCGCTGGCGACATGGGTGCGCTACCGCAATTACGCCCGCCAGTTGGGCGCGGAACCGCCGAGCGTCGTCATCTCCAGCGACCGGACCTTTGACACTGCACATTACCAGCTCGCCAGTCCGCTGGATGGCCGCGCGGCGCTGCGGCTTTTCAATCGCATCGTCAGCGAACGGCTGACGGTGAAGGAGATCGAGGCTCCGCAACGCCCGCCGCTGTCGGTGGTGTACTCACCGCCGCTCGAGGAGACAGCCCTGCCGCCTCGCCTGCTCGACATGAATGCGTCGGCCGACGAATCCTTGCCGCTCGCCTCGGCCGCCAACGACATGGTCGCGCCCGACGTCGATCTGAACGTCGCGGCGGTGCGCGCCCTGGTCATCGACGACAGCCTCCCGGTTCGCATCCAGATGAAACAGGCGCTGCAGCCGCTGGGCTGGCAGGTGGATTTTGCCGAGAGCGGCGAGGCGGCCCTGCCGTTCCTGGACAACAACGACTACAACATCATCTTCGTCGACACGATCATGCCGAACATGGACGGTTACGAAGTCTGCCGCTACGCCAAGGCGGGGCGCGCGAAGGACGTGCCCGTAGTGATGCTGACCAGCGCCTCCAGTCCTGCCGATCGGGTGCGGGGCAGACTCGCGGGTTGCGACACCTACCTGATCAAGCCGGTCACTCCGCAGGTCCTGCGCCAGCTGCTGGAGCAGTATCTCTCGGTGCGCTAGGCGAACGGACGCGATGGCAGCGGGGCGCATCGTGACGTTCGCGCATCATCTCCGCCGTGCGAGCCCGCGGGTGGCCGCAGCGGCTTGGGGTTCCCTCGCATGAGCACAGCCGATGCCGGATTGCTGCTGGCGGCCGAGGTTCAGGGTCCTGCGCGCCGGGAGCGCCGGTTCGGCTTTCGCATCGGGGGCACGGGTTTCCTCGTGCCGGCCGGCGTGGTGAGCGAGATCGTGCAGAACCCGGTCATTCATCGCATGCCCTGGCGGACGCCGCACCTGCGCGGACTCCTCAGTCACCGCGGCAATGTCGTCCCGGTGTTCGATCTGTCCGCCCTGTTTCACGCGGTGGTGCGCAGTGAAACCAGCACCTACCTGCTGATCCTCGACAGCGGCGAACGCGCGGGCGGCGTCATCGTAGACACCTTGCCGGCCATGCTTGCCTGCGAGACCGATGAGCATCCCGATTTCAGCGGATTGCCCTCGCCGCTGTCCGATACTGTGCAGGGCACCCGCGTCGCCGCAGGGGAGCGCTGGTTCGAACTGGACCACATGGCGTTGTTCTCGGCGCTCGCGCGCATGCACGCGGCCTGACGCTGGAATCGAAGACCCGCTGCGTACGGGACGGCAAGAGACCCGCGAGAGGCTGTAACGGCAATGAAGTCCGCAAGATGGTCGGTCCGCGCGCGCCTCGTCGCCCTGGCGCTTACGCTGCACGTCGTCGGCCTGCTCCTGGGAGTCGCGCTGATGCACCGCACGGGCGGCGCGCCGGCCCGCCCCGCCGACGCCCTGCCGGAGATCGCCGTCTTCGCGCTGGGCGCAATCGCGGTCTGCCTCGTTGCGGTAATGGCGATCCGCAGGTGGCTCGCGCCGCTGGATCGCCTGCGGGTCACCCTGCAGCGCGTAAACGAGGGCGACATCGACGTCCGCGCCGCGGTTCACACCGGCGATGAGTTCGAAGCCCTTGGGTCGGGTATCGACAACGTCATCGCGCAACGCTGCAGCACGCTGCAGATCGCGGGAGAAAGCGATCGGCTCCACCAGTCCGTCGGCGCGATGACGCAGGCGGTCGCGCGCATGGCCAGGTACGATCTCAGCGTCCACTTCCCGGTCCGCAACGATGCCACTGGACCGATCGCCGAGGCGCTGAACACCCTCATCGGCGACACCGCAGCCGTGCTTCGCAACGTAACGGAGGTCGCCACCAACGTTGCCGAGACCACCAACCTCATCAAATCCCAGTCCGATCACATTGTCATGCTGGCCCGCGCCGAGCGCGAGAACCTCGAGGAATGCGTCAATGATCTGGAGGTGGCGGCCGACTCTCACAGTCACATCGCGCGCATGGCGACCGCCTGCGCGGAGGCGGGAGAAAAGGCTCTCATGGCCACGCGGATTGCGCGCGTTTCCGTCCAGAACAACGCGTCGGGTTTTCAATCCATACGCGCGACGCTGGCCGACACCGAACGGCGCGTGCGGCTGCTGCTGGACCGATGCCAGGAGATATCCGGAGCGGTCAACCTCATCAGCCATCTCACCGAGCGCACGCACATACTCGCGCTGAACGCGAGCATGCACGCCTCCGCGGTGGGCGACGCCGGACGCAGCTTCAGCGCGGTGGCCGACGAGATGCAGCGCCTGGCCGAGAACACCCGCGAAATGGCCGCCCAGATCAGCGGCATCGTGCAAAGCGTGCAGGCGGACACCGCCGACACCGTTAATTCGCTGCAGTTGTTGAGCGCGCACGTGCAAAGCGGTACCGAACTGGTCGATCGCAGCGGCCGAGACATGCAGGTCACCGAGGAGGCGGCGGGCAACCTGGTGGATCTGATCCACAAGATCGCGGCCGCGGCGGCCACCCAGAGACAGATCAGCGCAACCATACGCCAGCGCACGACGGCGATCATCGAGAACGTGAGCCGCACCGGCGCCTATCTGCTAGGGCAGGCCGAGCACACCGACAACCTCGCCGAGCAGGCGATGGCGCTGGTGGAATCGGTAAGTGCCTACCGGCTGCCGGAGGAGGACGATGACACCTCTTCACCGGCATGATCCGCGCGCCGCAGGCGCCGAGGGCATTCCGTGCCACTGCACGCCACGACGGATGGTGGCGCGCGGCATATGAGCAATCCCAGCCGCGACGTCGTTCGCATGCTGCAGGAGGAACTGCAGGAGATTTCGGCGGGCCTCCTCTCTCCTCCGCTCGAGACGGGGGATACCCCCGCGCAGGCGCTGCGCGACCTGTCACGGCGCCTGCACCGTCTGGCCGGGATGGCGCGTGCCCTCGGCCTGGCCGGTCTGCGACGCGCGATCGAGCATGCGCAGGCCAACGTGCGGGCATGGCTGACCCAGCAGCATCCCAGCGCGGCACCGCAGCAGCTGTGGCGGTTGATGGTGGAATGGCCTTTGGAGGTCAACCGCTACCTCGAGCGAATCGAGTCGCCGGATTCGATCGCCCTCCTCTGTAATTTCCTCGGCAACCGGGACTGGCTGCGGCCGTTGCCGCCCGCGGAATTCGAGATCCTCGCGCTGGAGCATCACGCACAGGAACCGGCGCTGCCCCCGACGGGTGCCGAGGAGCCGCTGTCGCTGAAGATCCCCGAAGACGTCTCCCCCTCGATGGTGGTCGAGCTGTTGCAGGAGGTCCCGGACCTGACCGAGCGGCTGGCCCGCCTGGTCGACACATGGGGCGAAGGCGGCAAGACCGCTCACAGCCTGATGGAGGCGCAGCGCGTCGCGCACGCGATAAAGGGCGCGGCCAACACGGTCGGCATCCGCGGCATCGCGCGATTCACGCACGTGCTGGAGGACGTGCTTGCCCACGAGGTTCACTCGCCGACGCAATCCCGGGCCCTGCGTTCACTGGTCGCGCGCGCCGTCGCCTGCCTGCACCAGATGAGCGACGCCCTGCTCGGCCGCGCTTCCGCCCCGGCCGATGCGGCCGCGATACTCGCGGCCATGCAGGCGCACCTCGACGGCATGGCCGCCGACAGCCAGGCGACGGAGGCCAGCCATGTCGAGGGCACAAGGTCCGGCGGCACGGGCGCCGTCGCGGAGGTCGAGGACGGCCTCGCCGCCGTGTCTGCCCTGCCACCGTCCGGCATCCGGATCAATCCGGCACTCATCGACGAGGTGTTCCGGCTCGCCGGTGAATGCACGGTGTCGGTGAATCACATGCGCGATGAACTGCAGCGGACCCGCCAGCTCGCGCAGGAACTGGCGCGGCGGGTGGCGGCGGCGCGGGAGCCGGTGCACGCGCTGCTCGCGATACGCGCGTCCGGAGGACCGGAGCGCGGGGCCGCGGCCGCGGCATTGGCGCCTGTCAAGCAGCAGGACCTGCGCGAGGCCATCGCCGATGCGTTGATCCTCGACGAGGACTTGCAGTCGCAGATTCGCCTCATCGAGGAACGTCTCAACGCCCACGAACGGCTGAACGAGGAGCTGCGCGGACGTGTCAGGCAATGCCGCATGATGCCGGCCGCGGAGATTGTCCCCAGGCTCAAGCGGGCGGTTGCGCAGGCCGCCAGCCTGGCGGGCAAGGAGACCGAGATCGCGGTCGCCGGCAGTCATACCCTGGTCGATACCTACATACTCAACGGGGTGGTGGACCCGCTCATGCACGCCCTGCGCAACGCGGTCGATCACGGCATCGAGCCGAACGTCGAAAGGCTGCGCCAGGGGAAACCCGGGATCGGCAGGGTGAATCTGACCTTCCAGCACGAGGGCAACGAGATACTGATCCGCTGTGAGGACGACGGGCGCGGTCTGGATGCCGCGCTCATACGGCAGCGTGCCATTGCGCGCGGGATCATCGCCCCCGGCGAGGAGATCGACGAGGAGCAGTTGGTCCGGCTGGTCTTCCGTCCCGGGTTTTCCACGCGCGAACACGCCTCGCAGACCTCGGGCCGAGGCATCGGCATGTCCGCGATCGCGGCCCAGATCGCGCGTCTGAAGGGATCGGTGGATATCCATTCGCGGCCAGGGAAGGGTTGCACGATAGAGATCCGGGTCCCGGAGTCGATGCTGTCGGTCGGCGCCGTCCTGGCGGCCGTCAACAATTTCACCGTGGCGATCTCCAACAGGGGTCTGCTGCGCGTCAGCATGATCGATACCGATCAGATCCGCGGCGAGGGTTTGGAGATGTACGCCGAACTGGACGGTGACCGTCTCCCGGTGCGGACGATCAACTCCCTGCTTTTCGCCAATGCCCCCCCGCTGGCCGCGTCGCCGCACGCGCAGCTGCCGGCGCTGCTCATGCGCGCTGGCGAGTCGTGCTGCCTGGTGGTCGTCGAGGGCATATTGGGAACGCGCACGATGAGTCTTGCCGCCCCGGGCCTCTACCTGCGTGCGGTGCCGGGCCTGCTTGGCACCACGACCATGAGCGACGGGATGATCGTGCCGGTTCTGGATCTCACCGAGCTGCTCGCACAGCCCGCCGGCTGGACGCCGAACGCGCCGATCGAGCCCGACGTTGTGCAGCAGAAGGACAGCCGCCCCCTGGCCCTGGCCGTGGACGATTCGATCAGCATCCTCCGCGAGTTGACCCAGACCCTCGGCGCCCGCGGGCTGCGGACGCATGCCATCCAGGACGGCGCGCGCGCCTGGGAGTACCTGCAATCGGTCACGCCCAGCCTGGTCATCGTCGACGCCAACATACCCGGCATGAGCGGCGCGGAGCTCTGTTCCAGGATCCGCACCGACGACCGGCTGCGCCCGGTACCGGTGATCATGATCAGCGCCAACGCGGACGCCTACCGTGCCCGCGCCCAACAAGCGGGCGCCACCTGGCTGCTGCCCAAGACCGGATTGCGACCGCTGCTCGAGGAGGTGCTGCAGCGGATTCTCATTTCCGCCGGACCCGCGGCGGGCAAGCAGGACGACTTCCCGGCGCCGGCCTGAGCCGCGGGTACGGCCAGCCTTGTTTATCTGGCGTCTCATTCCGCAGATAATCTGCGGGTAGCTTCAGCCCAAGAAGGCGCCCGCTGTGCTCAAGGTTCTGGTCATTGACGACTCGCGCGTCGTGCGCAAGATGATGGTGGAATCACTGCGCGCGGAGTTCGCGGGCGCTGCGATCGACGAGTACGACCCGTGCATCCAGGGATTCCCGGGCTCGGAATTCGGATGGTCGTACTACGACATCGTTTTTCTCGACTACAACCTCGGGCTGGCCGGCGAGGACGGCCTCACCTGGCTGCGCAAGTTCCAGAATTTCGCCGACATGCCGCCGGTCATCATGCTGACCGAAGAGGAGCGCATCAGCGTCATCGTCAGGGCGATCAAGGCCGGCGCCAAGGACTACCTGCTGAAACGCGATCTCAAGAACGCCGATCTGGCCAACATCATCTACCGCGCGCTCGGGATCGAGGGCGACGAAGCCGAGGCCAACACGCTCAACGAGATCCCGGCCCTGGAGGTGCCCACCGCGGCCACCGAGCGGACCCAGGGGCACGGCGAGAACGCTCCGGTCACGCAGCGGCCGGACTCGCTCGTGTCGCGCCGCAACGGCGCGCCGCAGGACACCATACGCGTACACATCCCCGGCTACCGCATCATCGCCCCGATCGCGCAAGGCGGCATGACCACGATCTTCCTCGCCCAGAGGGTCGAGGACGACCTGGAGATCGTCCTGAAGCTGATGTTCACGCGCGACCAGCCCGACACGCCGCTGTTGCGCTATTTCATGCAGGAATACGCGCTCATCTCCAAACTCAACCACCCCCATATCATCAAGATCTTCGAGCGCGCGTTCGCGAAGGACTTCGCCTATATCGCCATGGAGTATCTGCCCGCGGGCAACCTGGTCGCGCGCATCCGCAAGGGACTGATGCCGGACAAGGCGCTGCAGTACATACGCCAAATCGCCGAGGCACTGGGAGCGGTTCACAACCTGAGCATCGTGCACCGGGACCTGAAGCCGTCGAACATACTGTTCCGCCAGAACGACACCGTGGCGATCACGGACTTCGGCGTGGCGCATTTCGCCGCCGGCATGAGCGGCATCGACGAGACGCAGGTTCTGATCGGCAGTCCTTCGTACATGAGCCCGGAGCAGTGCAAGCGCCGCCCCGTCGATCCGCGCAGCGATCTGTACAGCCTCGGGGTGGTGATGTTCGAGATGCTGACGGGGGGCAAGCCGTACACGGGGCGCAGCATTCCGGAGATCATCGATGCCCACATCCGCGCCCCGGTGCCTCGCCTTCCCGACGAACTGCGGCAGTATCAGCCGCTCATAGACGGGCTGCTGGCGAAGGATCCGGCCGAACGATTCCAGAGCGCGGGGGAGTTCATCGCCGGCCTGGAATGGATCTGCCAGGGTTGAGGCAGGCGGCGCGCACCGAGCCTCATACGTCGACGGCCGTTTCGTCCGTGAGCACGGGCTGGAACTGCCCGCTGGCGGGGTCGAACATGGATAGGTGGCCGTCGGCGATCCCGAAGTGCATGCCGTGCAGCGCGATCCGCCCGTCCTCCACGCGCTCTCCGATCCACGGATAGGTGAGCAGGTTCTCCATGCTCAGTCTCACGATCTGGTACTCCATGTGAAGCAGACGCTCCGCCGGCGGCAGCGGCAGGCGCATCATGCGGTCGCGCGCGGTCATCGCGATGTTCATCCAGCTGCCGATGAACTCGGCGTTGGGTATCTGGTTGTGATAGCCTTCGAGCAGGGCCGCGGCGCCGCCGCAGCGCGCGTGCCCCATCACGACGATGTGCGACACGTTGAGATGCAGCACGGCGAACTCCAGTGCCGCGCCCGTGGCCTGGTGGCGCGCGATAGGCGAGTTCGGCGGCACGAGATTGGCGACGTTGCGCAGGACGAACACCTCGCCAGGGCTGGTGTCGAATATGGTCGCGGGATCGACCCGGCTGTCGCAGCAGGCGATGAACATGGTCTGCGGGGATTGGCCCCGCGCCTCGAGATCCCTGAACAGTTTCTGGGCTGCCGGGAAGCGGGTGCGACGGAATCGCTGATAGCCGGAGATCAGACCTTCGATGCTCATTAGTTCAACCTCGCTTCGATCACGGGTCACGCGCTGAGTGACGCAAGCGGCATGGCCGATCCAAGCACGACCCGAGTGCGGGCGGCGATGACGGACCCCGTAGCGCATCATATCGCACTGGACCGGAGGCTTGTTGAGACCGCCCAGTCCATCAAGCTGCTCACCGCGCTGGCATGGCCGGAGTCCGTCTACGAGGAATTCCGGAGAGGATGGCGGCACGGCAACGCTCGGTTGCCGCGGGTCGAATATCCCCGCAACGACCACGCCAGCCGCATCCCCTCGCTGCTGGCAATCATGGCGGCCTGCGATCGCGGCCATCCCCTCGGCGACTACGTCTACCTGACGGCGGAGAGCTTCCTGCTGGCGGCCCGCATGCTGCAGTGTATCGGTCAGCCGCAGTTCCGGGAGCTGTCGGTGAGTCTCTACGGCCAGCCGAAGGACCCCATCGCAACCGGCAGCCTCACCCATCTGCACGCCGCCGACTTCTTCGCCGAGATGACCGGCGAGTTCGCCAACGCGGCGTCGATACCGGAGGCGGAGTTCTCGCTCGGATCCGAGGAGGTCGCCGAGGCCTTGCGCAGCCGCCTGGTCCCGTTCTTCTCCCATCACCCGATCAAGATCGTCATCGATCCGGCGATGGCGTCCAAGGCCGCCGCCGGCGCGCTGCGCATACGCCTGCGATCGGCCACACGCTTCACCCCGATGGACGTCGCGCAACTGATACATCACGAGGGGTACGTCCACATGCTCACGGCGTTGAACGGGCGGGAGCAGCCCCGGCTCGCCAGCCTGGGCCTGGCCGCCCCGCGCACGACGTGGACACAGGAGGGCCTGGCGACGTTTTCGGAACTGATCAGCGCCTCGGTGGACCTGCACCGGATGCGACGCATCGCGCTGCGCACGCACGCGGTGCAGATGGGGCTGGATGGCGCGGATTTCATCGAGATCTTCCGCTTCTTCCTCGACTCCGGCCAGGACGAATACGAGAGCTTTCAGTCGACGGCCCGCATTTTCCGCGGCGGTGATCCGCGCGGCCGGGTGGTGTTCACGAAGGACGTCGTGTATCTGCAGGGGTTGCTGCGCACGCACACATTTCTGCGCAAGGCGGTGCAGTCCAACAAGTTCCACTACGCGGAACACCTGTTTGCCGGACGCATGACCCTGGGAGACGTCATCGCGCTGGAGCCGTACTTCCAGAGCGGGGTCATCGCCCCACCGCTGTACGAGCCGCCGTGGCTGCAGCAGCGCAGCTGCCTCGCCGCCTATCTGTGCTATTCGATCTTCGCCAACAAGATAGACCTCGCGGCCGTCAGCCTCGAGGACTTCCAGAACATGGAGCAGCGCGCGCCGTCGCCGGCGTAGCGCGTCGCGCCGGAGTCAGTTGGTGCGCACGCCCTCGAACCCGAGCACGTCGCGGGCGCTGACGACCTCGGCGCCCCAGGTGGTGGCCGGCGGGATGTAGATGCAGTCCCCGGCGCGCAGGAGCATCGATTCCCCCTCGATGATGAGCTTCATCTCGCCCTGGTAGAGCGCGCACACGGTCTCGACGTCGGCGTTCTTGTCCGGCAACACGCTGCTCGGCGGATAGCCCACCGGCTGGCACTTGTAGCCCCGGATCATGATCTTCTGCAGCATCGACTGCTTGCTGAGCAGGTCGTCGGTCTTCGGATCCCAGTGCTCGACCTTCAGCTTGTCCATGGTTCGGAAGGACACCACGCAATTGCCGCCCTGGAATCGGGCCTCGTAGAGCGCGGTGTCGATGCGCTTGACCAGCTCCGCCGGCTCGTAATCCTTGATGGGGATGAGCGTGGCCACGCCCACATGGGCCGTGAGGGTCTGTCCGGCGTGTACGACCTCGTGCGGGATCTTCTGCTGCTCGATGCGCTTGCGCAGCGCATCGGCGATGCGCACGGCGTTGCGGCCGTCGCAGTCCGGCAGGAGGATGGCGATCCCCGCGCCGTCGTAGCGCGCGGCCAGATCACCCGGCCGCCGCCCGACAGCGGCCGCCAGGCGCGCAATCCGGTGCAGCATCGCATCGGCAGCCTGTGCCCCGTGCGCCTCGCGATAATGGTCGAACTCATCGATCTCGCACATCAGCAGCGACAGCGGCCGCTTGGCACGCATCTGCCGGCGCCACTCCGCGTCGAGGTGTTCCTCGAACGTGCGGCGATTGGCGATGCCGGTGACCGGGCACAGCGGCGAGACCCGGCTAAGGGTCTCCGAGAGCGCCTGCGCCTTGCTCTTCATCAGGCCGAGGTCCGCGGAGGCGCGTTTGGCCTCGTTCTCGGCCTGCTGACGGCGCTCGTTGCTGAGGCGGACGCTCTGATTGAGCTTGTCGATCTCGGTGCGGCGGGCCTCCAGCACGCCACGCATCTGCTGGACGTCGTCCTCCAGCGCCAGCAGGCGGTTGTTGACGCGATAGAGGGCGCGCGAGGCGAAGATCGTCAATCCCAGGGCGACCAGCATGATGACCCCGATGGCCGAAGCCTGGGTATTGCCTCGGGCGAGCATGCTCAGGCTGGCCGGAAGCAGGGCGGGGACCGCGAAGGCCAGCACCGGCGCCCGAATGCCGCCGTAGATGGGCACCGTGCAGATGGTGACGAAGGCCAGCCAGAACAGCAGGACGCTGGCCGCCTGGATGTCGGCGTGACGGACGGCCAGGAATGCCATCCCGCCGAAGGCCACCCCGAGCAGGCCGGCACCCGCGATGAATCCGTAGTACCACGCGGGATTGCGCGGTCGCTGCTTGTGGCGCCGACCGCGGGAGCGATACAGGCCGGCGAGCCATAGCCTGACCCCCACGATGAGCGCGAGCGCGATCACCCAGCCGACGAGCAGGCGGCTGTCCACGTGCTCGTGGCAAAGGAAGGCGAAGACCAGACCCGCTATGGCCAGACCCGGCGCTTCGTTCCGCGTCTGGCGGTAAAGCAGGCCGGCGAATTCCGGCGCGGCCTCTTCCTGCTTGTCCATCCGCCTGTTACCCCCGATTGTTGTTGTTTCTAGTATATATCCAGGGCTACCCGAGCATGGAGCGTGCCACACGCGTTCAGGACACCCGGACCGCGTCCAGGCTGACCACCGATTCCTCCCCGACGACCTCGGCGCTGTGTACCGCCCCCGCCGGGACCTCCACCCAGTCGCCCGGCCCGAGTTCTGCCACCCCCTCCCCGAGGGTTATCCGGAACCGCCCGCTCAGCACCGCGTCGACCTTGTCCACCGCGTGGGTGTGCGGCGGGAAGCGGGTGCCGGGCGGGTAGACGTAAACGGTCACGCGATACCCCATCGCGGCGAGCCTCCGGCATAGGGCCGCCTCGGTCAGCGGACCGTCGACCGACTCGTCCCAGTGGCCGGTGACCACGCCGGACTTACCCGCGGCGGCGGCCGAGGGGCAGCACCGGGGCGAGTTGCGCAGGGTGGAACAACGGCACGTCGCGGTGCTTGAAAAGGGGTATGAGCACCATGCCGGCGATGAACCCGCCTATGTGCGCAAACCAGGCCACCCCGCCCTTCTCGCCGCCACCGGCAGCCGCTGAGGAAAATATCTGCATGACGAACCAGAACCCCAGGACGAGCAGCGCCGGCAGCCTGACCATCTGCGAATACAGCCCCAGCGGCACTACGGTGAGCACCCGCGCGTGCGGATACAGCAGCAGATATGCCCCCAGAACACCCGAGATAGCGCCGCTCGCGCCGATCATCGGTACCTGCGAGTCCGGATGCATCCATGCCTGGCCGACGGCCGCGGCCACGCCGCAGAGCAGGTAGAAGATAACGAACCGCGCGTGGCCCATGGAATCCTCGACGTTGTTGCCGAATATCCACAGGTAGAGCATGTTGCCGGCCAGGTGCATGATGCCGCCGTGCAGGAACATCGATGTGAAGACGGTCGCCTCCGCCGGCAGCAAGACGAGCTCCGGCGGCAGTTCGGCCCGGTCGAAGAGCACGGCCGGGATCACGCCGAGACTGTAGACGGCACGCTGCCCGCCCTCGCCACCGAGGGACATCTGCCAGAGAAAGGCCAGCACGCATGCCGCGATGGTCGCCATCGTGACCACCGGACTTATGCGGGTGGGATTGTCGTCGTGCAGCGGGATCATGCAGCGTGGACGCGTGGGTTGCGGGGCAGTGTAACCCCGCGCAGCCGGGGCGCCTAGCCGCCGGCAGCCAAGGGGTAGCCTCGTCAGGAACGCGGCGTTCGGGCCGCGCGCGCCTCATCGGAATCCGTGCAACCGCCGGGGCGGGTCCCGCATCCGCCGCAGGCGCTGCGGCATCCGCCGGCGGCGTTGCGGCGCGCACGCAGCGCGGAGCGCACATACCAGCCGGCGACGGCGATGACCACGGCGATCGCGACCAGTTCCTGCCAACGTTCGAGACTCATACGGTCCCCCGCTTCACGACGCCAGGCGATAGACAATGAAGGCGGCCGCGTAGCCCAGCAGGGTCATGTAGACCCACGCGAAGGCTGGCCAACGCCATGAGTTGGTCTCGCGGCGTATGGTCGCGACCGTGGCGGCGCACTGCAGGCAGAAGGCGTAGAAGACCATCAATCCCAGGGCGACGGCCAGCGAGAACACCTTGCTGCCGTCAGGCCACTCGGAGGCGCGGATGCGCGCGACCAGGCCAGGGCTTTCCGCATCCACATCGGCGCCGACGGCGTAGATCGTGCCGAGTACCGCGATGACCACCTCGCGGGCGGGGAAAGAGGCCAGTACCGCGGCCGAGATCTTCCAGTCCCAGCCCAAGGGGTGGAACACCGGGGCGACCGCACGGCCGATATGTCCGAGCAGACTCTCCTCCAGGTGCGCGGCCGCCTCACGGTGGTCGATGTCGGAGGATGCGGCATCCAGATCCTCTCCGCTCAGCGTCCGCGCCGCCTCCGCGCGCTCCGCGGCGAACCGCTCCGTGGTCGACTGCCAGTGCGGGAAGTATGCCAGCGCCCAGACCACGATCGCCACGGCGAAGATGATCGTGCCCGCCCGCACGAGGAACATGCGCGCCCGCTCCCACATCCGATAGAGCACCGACTTCAGGTTCGGCAGTCTGTAGGGCGGCAATTCCATGAGGAACGGCGGGGTCGGACCCCGCAAGAGCGAGCGCTTCAGCAGGAAGGCGGTCAGCACGCCACCGGCGATGCCGAGCAGGTACAGGCCCAGCAGGACCAGGCCCTGCAGATTCAGCAGTCCCCCGAGATAGCTGCGGGCGGGCACGAAGGCGGAGATGAGCAGCGCGTAGACGGGCAAACGCGCCGAGCAGGTCATGAACGGCGCCGCCAGGATGGTCGCCAGTCGATCGCGCGGGTCGGCGATGACGCGCGTGCCCATGATGCCGGGCACCGCGCACGCGAAGCTCGAAAGCATGGGGATGAACGACTGGCCCGACAGCCCACACCAGCGCATCAGTCGATCCATGAGGAAGGCCGCGCGCGCCATGTAACCGCTGTCCTCGAGGACGATGATGAAGGCGAACAGGATGAGGATCTGCGGCAGGAACACGACCACGCTGCCCACGCCGGCCACGACACCGTCGGCCAGCAGGCTGGCGATGGCACCCGACGGCAGAGTCGCCTTTATCCAATCGCTGGTCGCCGCAGCGGCCGCGTCGATCAGATCCATCAGCGGCGCGGCCCATGCGAACACCGACTGGAAGACCGCGGCCATCAGCAGCAGGAACAGGAGCGTCCCCAGCACCGGGTGACCGACCGTGCGATCGATGCGATCCGAGGTCGTCGTGCGCGCTGCGCCGCGGGTCTCCACGGCATCCACCGCCTGGTTGATCCACATGTAACGCGCGCGCGCGTCGAGCGCGGCCAGCGGCCCGCTGGTGCTGAGCTCGGCGCGCACCCGCGCCAGCGCCGACTTCGCCGCGGCTCCGAAGCGCTGCTGCAGCCGCGTCTCGGCGTATCCGCCCTCATCGATCAGGGCGCGCTCGACCTCGTAAGGGTCCAGCGGCTCCCCGGCCGGCGCCAGCTCCCGCGCCAGCGCCGCAGCCGCTCTCCGGATCGTGGTGGAGAAGGACACGAACGGCACCGCGTTGTTTTTCAGGGTCTCGGCCAAGGTGGACTTCAGCGCCTCGATGCCTCTGCCCTTGGACGCCACCAGCGGCACCACCGGGCAGCTGAGACGTTCCGCCAGTCTCCCGGCCTCGATGCGTATGCCGCGCGATTCGGCCAGATCGATCATGTTGAGCGCCACCACGACCGGGATGCCAAGCTCCAGCACCTGGCTGGCGATGTAGAGATTGCGCCGGAGATTGGAGGCGTCGACCACCACGACGACCGCGTCGGGTCGGCCGAGATCGCCGATGCGACCGAGCAGGACGTCCACCGCGACCATCTCGTCGGGGGAGTGCGCGCTCAGCGAATAGGTGCCGGGGAGATCCACGAGCTGCACGCGCCGCCCGCCCAGCGTCGTCTCACCCACGTGGCGCTCGACCGTGACCCCGGGATAATTCCCGACCTTCTGCCGCAACCCTGTCAGCAGATTGAACAGCGTGCTCTTGCCGGTGTTGGGATTGCCGATGGTGACGATGAGCGGCAGCCGCTCCTCGGCGATGCCGAGTTCGACGCTGGTCGCGTTCACGGGAGGGCCTCGACCTGCACGAAGCGCGCCTCGTCCCGGCGCAATGACAGCGCGTAACCGAGCAGGCGGAATTCGATCGGATCACCGGCCGGCGCACGTCGGACGCACTCTACCTCGGTGCCTTCGAGCAGGCCGAGCTGCATCAGACGCTGCAGCAGACCGGCGGGTGCTGTCAATGCCGTCACTCGCCCGCGACGACTGGGCTGGAGCTGATCGAGGGTCAAGCTCGCCGCAACCGGTCGCGCAGTCCGTGCTTCAGGCGCCGCCACCACGTATGTGCCGTGACGCGCGCCAGAGGGGCGACCTCGATATACTCCGCCTCGTCGCCGTCGATGGCCCAGCGGCTCTCATCCAGTGCCACGACGACCGGGTCGCCGTGGTGCAGCAACATCAGGTGCGCGCCGGGCACGATGCCGCGCGAAAGGTATTTCTGGCGGACCGCGGGGACGCGATGGCTGAGCGCGGTGACGATCGCGCACTGGCCGGTCTTCAATGCCCGCAGACTGATCACCTCAAGACTCATGGCGGCTTGGCGGGGTGGGGTCTCACTTCGGGATGGTTACCTTCTCGACAGCACGAATGATAATGATTCCCACTAATCCCGTAAATGGATTTGGATCAAATTCCCGTGGGGCGAGCCTTAAGGGGTGCACATGAAGCGCCGTCGGGCGTTCAGGCCCGGAGGCGATAGACCACGCCGCGGGCACAGCGAACCATGTCGAACTCCTGGGAGTAGCTCGCTAATGGCTCCGAGCCGCCCAGGAATAAATATCCTTTTGGTTTCAGTACCTTGGCGATGCGGGCGAGGATGTCGCGCTTGTTCTCGTTGGAGAAGTAGATGAGCACGTTGCGGCAGAAGACGACGTCGAAAGGTCCCAGCATGGAGAAGTTCTGCAACAGGTTGCACTCGCGGAACTCCACCCGGGCCTTCAGCTCGTCCCTGACGCGAAGCTTGGCGCCGTCCCGGGTGAAAAATCGGTTCCGACGCTCGGCGGACAGGCCGCGTTTGATCTCCAGCTCGTCGTAGACGCCCTCGCGAGCCTGCCGGAGCACGCTGGGGGCGATATCCGTGCCGAGTATCTGGACTCCGGCGCTCAGCGTGCCCGGGTGCGACTGCTGATACTCGCTCACCGTCATGCTGATGGAATAGGCCTCCTGTCCGGAGGAGGAAGCTGCCGACCAGATGCGGATGGGCAGTCCCCGCGGTCCGCCGATCTCGGGAAAGATCGTGTCTTTCAGGATCTCGAAGGGATACTCGTCGCGAAACCAGAGCGTCTCGTTCGTGGTCATGGCGTCGATGACCCGCACCTTGAGGCTGGCCGAGGCGCTGCGATCGAGCATGTTCAGCAGGGCGCCGAGCGTGGGCGCGTTGACCTCCTCCATGATGCGGCTCAGGCGGCTGCGGATCAGATAGCCCTTGTTCGCGCCGAGGGTAATCCCGCTTGCGGACTCGAGGTACCTGCAAAAGCGCTCATAGTCCTCGGGCGAGATCTCCATCCGGCTGCTGCCGATCGCGCTCGCGCTTGTCTGTATCGCCAATGTTTTCCCCTTCTACCTGTCATTCCGCGGGGGCTTGTTCGTGGACCGCGCCGACACCGACTGCCGGCAACGCCCCTGGCGGATCACGCCGCGCGCCTGGCTCCGAGTTCGTTGAGTCGCTCGAGCACCATCCTGGCCAGGTCGTCGGGGTCGAACTTCGCGCACAGCCGATCGGCCTTCACGCGCTTGGCCATCGATTCGTTGAAGGTGCCGCTCAGCGAGGTGTGCAGACAGACATAGAGGCTCTGCAGCTGCGGGTGGTTCTTGATGCTCGTAGCGAGCGTGTAGCCATCCATCTCGGGCATTTCCACGTCGGAGATCACCATCGCGATCTTCTGATCGACCGGGCGATCGTCCTTGGCGCATTCTTCCAGCAGCATCTCCCAGGCGATGCGGCCGTTCTCGGCGACCGTGTACGGCACGCCGGTCTGGTCGAGCACGCGAGTGATCTGCTTGCGGGCCATTGCCGAATCGTCCGCGACCAGGATCCGCAGCGCGGCGTCGCCCAGCGGCGCACCAGCCACCGCCTCGGAGACCTCCTTCGAGACCTCCACCTTCAGACCGATGACCTCCGCGAGCACCTTTTCGACGTCAATGATCTCGACCAGTTCATTGTCGACCTGGGTGACCGCCGTCAGGTAATTGCTGTGGCCTATCCCGGTCGGCGGCGGCTTCACTTCCTCCCAGTTCTTGTTGACGATGCGATCGACGCTGCCCACGAGAAAGCCCAGGACCCGGCGGTTGTATTCGGCGACGATGACGAAGTTCTCCTGCGCGTTGTCCAGCGGTGGCCGGCCGATCGCGGCGCTCAGATCCATCACCGTGATGGTCTGTCCGCGCATGTTGGCGATACCGGTCACCACGGGGCTCGAATGGGGCATGCGGGTCAGCGGCGGGCACTTGATCACCTCGCGCACCTTGAAGACGTTGATCCCGAATCGCTGCTTGCTGCCGAGCTTGAACAGCAACAACTCGAACTTGTTGCGGCCGACCAATTGCGTCAGACGATTGACGCCGTCCATCACGCTTGCCATGTAGGAATTCCCCCTTGCATTGCCCGCCGCCCGTTCAGCGCGGCTTACGACTGCCTCGGGTTTATCGACGGACCTCAGTGAAAGCTTTAGGCGCCGCGCCTTACCGGCCGGCCGAGGCACGCAACTTGCTTTTCGCACCGCCATGAGAGTCCACCGCTCCCCGTTTCGAGCTCGCCACGGCGCTCTGCTGGCGGTTGCAGTCTTCCTGCCGATCCCGGCCCCGGGGCAGCAGCAGGCGGTACAGCCGCTCGAGTCGGTCAGGTCGGCGGCGCAGCAGGCTGCCGAGCAATCGATGCTGGCGGGCAGCGACGCCGCGGCCGGGGCGTCGATCGTCGTCGGCCAGCTCGATCCACGCCTGCGATTGCCGGCCTGCGACGCGCCGTTGGAGGGCTTCCTGCCCCGCAGCATGCAGGGACGCTCCAACGTGACGGTCGGCGTGCGCTGCGCCGGGGCGACGCCATGGACGGTCTATGTTCCTGTCCGTGTCTCGGCGCCGCGGCCGGTCGTCGTTCTGGCACGCCCCGTCCCGCGCGGCGCGGCTCTTACCGCCCAGGACATCGACGTCGAGATGCGCGAGGCCGGTGGTCTCGGCTCCGGCTATTTCGAGGACCCCGCCGCGGTGCTCGGCAAGGTGCTCACCCGTCCAGGGTCACCGGGCCAGGTCGTGGTGCCGACCCTGGTCGCCGGGGCTGTCGCCGTGAAGCGCGGACAACAGGTGACGCTGACGGCCAACAGCGGCGGTATCCTGGTGCGCATGGAAGGCACTGCCCTGGCCGACGGCAGCGTCGGTGACCGATTGAAAGTCAAGAACAATTCTTCCGCCCGCGTGGTCGAAGGCACGGTGCTGTCGGACGGCTCCGTGGAGATCGGGTTGTGATTGAATGGCGGTTCCTCCAGGGTGGCCTAAAGTTCGAGGCGAGTCTGCCGCTACGGGCCATGAGCAGAGAATGAAATTGGAGTAAGAGACCATGGTTACAGAGGTCAAAGGTACAACGAGCGGAGTAGTCAGCCCAGCCACCCAGCGCCCCGCCACCGCGGAGGTCGCGGGTGTCGTCGCGCCAGGCAAGCCGGGGGCGGTCAGTGGCGAGAACGTCTCGCTGACCAGGACCGCCGCCGAGATGCGCGACCTCGAACAGGCCGTGCGCAACGCCCCGGACGTGGACATCGAACGCGTCAACCGACTGCGCCAGGCGATTGCCGAAGGCAACTACCAGGTCGACGACGAGAAGCTCGCGCAGAACCTGCTGCGACACGAGATGATGATGATCTCCGGTGGCGAGGTGGGCAAGAAATGAAGCCAGCCCAGCAGCGCCTTCTCGAGATCACCGCCGCCCACATCCGCCTGCTGACAGAGCTCGACCAGGTCCTGCAGGGAGAGACCGAGGCCCTGGGCAGCCGCGACATCAACAGTCTGCAGGCGGCGACGGACCGCAAGAACGATCTGCTGGGACAGCTGGAAGGCATGGGCAAGGAGTTCACCCGCCTGTGCGAAGAGGCCGGCGTGCAGCCGAACCGCGACGGACTCGTCGGGGCCGAGGTGACCGCGGTCATGGCCGATGCCTGGTCGCGCATGTGCCGGCTGCTGGAGCGCTGCGAGGAGCGCAATCGCATCAACGGCGTGACCATCAACGCCAGCCGCAATTTCGCGGAGAACCTGCTGGCCCTGCTGCAAGGCAGCCAGGGGCGCGCGAAGACGTACGGGCGCACCGGCAACCTTTATCGGGACGGCCAGGCCAAGGCACTGGGCAGCGCCTGAGACCAACGACGCGGCCCGACAAAGGAACCGCACCGTGGCGTTGTGGCCATTCTCCAGGGCGCAGGCGGCGCCCGCCCGACGCGAACAGCGCGAACCCCTCATCGAGCTGAGCAACCCGGACGCGATCACCCGTCCGGAACAGATCGCCCGCATCCTCGAGCAGCTCTACGAGCAGCGCTGCCTGCTCGGAGTTAGCGTGGACGGCACGGAAGACTACTACTCCAGCGCGGTCATCGAGGTGGTTCGCAACCAGGGCTACCTCGTCATCGACGAGCTCACGCCGCGCGCCGTCAACAGGTTCATCCAACCCCAGCGCAGACTCTCCGTGCGCGCCCGCATGAACAACGTGACCATCCGGTTCGAGACCGAGGTGAGCGCCGTGGGCGAGGAAGCGGGCCTGCCGTACTACCAGCTACGGTTCCCGGCGGTGCTCGACTACATACAGCGCCGCGAACACTACCGCGCGGGCGTGCCGATGGAAAAACAGATCCCCGTGCAACTGGCGATGCCGAGCGGCACGCTGTACGCGGCCGAATTGCGGGATATCTCGATGGGCGGCCTGAGCGCCCGCCTGCGCGGCGCCACGCCCGCGGAGTTCGCCACCGGCAGCGATATCCAGCACCTGGTCATCACCCTGCCCTCCGGCGCGCGCATCCACGGCAGCGGCGTCATCTGCTATGCCGACGTGGTGCAGGCCTCGCGCGTCGCGCGCTGCGGCGTGCGTTTCAGGCACGTGGACCGCAGCGACCAGCACGCCCTGGAGCAGTTCATCGCCCAGCTCGATCGCGAGATGAAGCGCAAGCGACTCGCCTGAGCCGCGCGCGGGAGGGCCGTGCCGCAGTCTCTGCACATTGCGGACCACACAGCGGTTCGGACCACGGCTGCAGGCGTTCCGTATTGGCGCCGCGGCCTTTGGCGGGTAAACTACGCGCCTCCTAACGTGGGGACGTAGCTCAGCTGGGAGAGCGTCGCGTTCGCAATGCGAAGGTCGGGGGTTCGATCCCCCCCGTCTCCACCATAAAATCAATGCGTTAACCAATCCCATACGCGTCGTTTCCCTAGTTATTCTGCTGTAAGTCTCTATTAAGTCTGTCAGTGCATGTTTGGGCATCCATGTGCGCCAAGCATGGCTAGTTGACGTTCTGGCTCACGCCATGCGCTTGTCTATCGCTACCGTTGTCCTGTCGCCGACATCAAGGGTCAACGATGCGCCTGCCTCTAGAATTCTTTGCCCGTGACTACCTCAGCCGTGACACCGCCGGCCGGATGACGTGGGTGAACAGCCGGACCAACGACCTCTATCGCCTCGTCCAAGGCGTGAAGGATGCGACCACGCGGGTGATGGACCACGGGGCGCCGGTCTCGGAGCTGGATGCGGCAGTGGCCAGCCTAGAGGGCCGCCTGCAGCATATCCGTGACCACGCAGCGGCCGTAAACGCCGTACGCAGTGAGGAACAGGTCAGCCGGAAGCCGCCGCCTTAGATTTCTCCTGCTGCACTTTCTGGTATATCTCATCGCGGTGCACGGGAACGCTGTCAGGGGCGCTGATACCGACCCGGATCTGATGTCCCTTGATGCCCAGGATGGTCACTTCAAACTCGTCGCTAATCTTGAGGGATTCGCCGACGCGGCGGGTGAGGATAAGCATGACGGACTCCTTTCCGAACAAAAAATGACGAAACAATACAATAGGCTTGCACGCTGCCTGTGGCAACGTGCCCGGTGTGACCTCGATAGCGTTATGCGTTAGTCTGGCGCCTATGCCTTGTCGTTAATAGCAGCCGAACTGATTACAGTGCACGTTGAACGAGTTCCCGTCCGAATCCGTACCGTAGATCGAGCGATTCCCGCTACCGTAGTTCTGGATCGTGCTGTTCCAGCTGTTTCCGTCCGCATCTGTCCCATAGGTACGAGTTGTGTTTCCGAAAGTGCTGCTGCGCTGATTCCAGGTGCTGCCAGTATCCGGGTTATATCCTCGGACATTCGTCGTGTTGCCGAACTTGCTGACGCTGTATCTGTTGCCGCTTTCGTCGGTGCAGGTATAGAAGTTCTCGGACCCGAAGCAGTTAGCCGACGCATCGATGTACACCGCAGAGAGGAAGCACAATGCCGCAGCTCGCCACATAGGACCTCCTAATGATGAGAGCGCCACCGGGGGAACCACCGACCACTTGCTTAAAAGTCTAGCTGCTATTGTCTATTTTTCACTGCCTCTATGGATCCGTAACCCTACTCTCAGCGCCGACCGCAAAAAGGGTTAGGCTGTCATTGTTTTGACGCTTTAGGGCCCGGGATTGAACTGCCGAGCCGTCGAGGAGCAGGCTTCCCATTGTTCCGCATGTCCGGTCTCGATACATACCCAAGGAGGTGGCGTTATGAATCGAAAGCTACGGTCCGCGTTTCTGGCAGTCCTCGCATTGTTCTTATTTCCTCTTCCCGCGCTCGCCACGCTAATCGTTGTCGAACCAGACAACTTTGCCCTTGGTACGGATATACGATCATCGGTTCCGGGTGTGACGCTCTCGGTTGCTGGAGAGTCCAGCACGGCCGTAATTGTCGTTAGCGGCGGTTCGAGCTTCCTAGGGAGAAATGCCGCGACCACTGGCACGAGCATGTTTGGCCAAGATCCAGTAAACGGGCCAGGCATCCCCGATAGAGAAAAATACTGGAACGAAAGCGAATACGGTGTGTTGCGTGCCGACTTCGGTGTGTTCGCAGATTTCGTACAGATTGACCTAATCTTTGATGATGACGATCAGGGATTTCTTCGCGCCTTCGATTCCTCGGGAACACTTCTCGATACAGTAACTGCATTTGGAGATGGGCAAACACCAGGCCAGGAGTTTGCCCGAGTATCAATAACGCGACCGAGTGCGGACATCGCCTACATCATCGCGGGAGGGTCAAACGCGGAAGGGCACTTTCTCGATAACCTACAGGTAAATGTCGTGCCGGTACCGGCAGCGGCATGGCTCCTCGGCAGCAGCCTGATCGGATTATTTGGCATGACGCGCCGCAATTCACGGCCTAATTAGGTTGTCGCTTGGCATGACCAATGGACACGGGCAACGTGATGTCGCTCATCATCCTCGTTGTAGGGATTGGTGGTTGCAGCCACCTGTATCGGCACGGGATCCGCCACTGGCTGGATCACACTGCATGGTTGATGATGGCTGCAATCACCGTGTCGCTGGCGTTCATCCCTGAGTGGCAACCGTGGGCGCCATTCGCTGCGATCTGGATGGCGCACGAGTACATGAAAACCCTATTGAAAAAAAAGCGATGAACATGCTAAGCGGTGGCGCGACTCTGCAACCTATTGCCGAGGCCGCACGCAACAAACACAAAAAAGGATTGTATGGTCGCAGGGTTCAAAGAGAAGCATGCCACGATGGTCATTTCACCCCCTATTGTTTTGTTTTCCGCACAGAATGCGGCCAAACACATCGGGGACCGGTGTCTCGATCTGCTGCGCTATTAACGCCCTGAGCGTCGGCATTACCTCATCCGGCGGCAGTTCAGCAATTGCGCGCATGAAGCGATTCCCACGGCCGTGTCGCTTCCCTCCGCTCAGCTGATAGAAGCAGAGATTAAACATCATCTGCAGTGAGGCCAATTTCAGTTGGTATTCGACACTAAAGGCCCCATGCTTTCGCGCATTGCTGTTTCCCTTTGGCGCGCCTCCCGTTCCGCCGTGCATCCGGCAAACCCGCTTTCCTTTCATCGCCGGTCCTTTGCATTGCTGGCCCGAGCGTTTCGATTTGGCTTGACAGCTGGGCGCATTCTTGGGATTTCCGGTCAAGTTCGGGTATTTCTTCTGAAGCTCGGGGCGCATGGGGTTAATTCACGCTCGGAAGTTTCGGGCATCGCCTGCGTGCCTCCAAGAGCCATTGCGTCGCCTTATTCGACCCCTCGGAATTATTGTGCTTGTCGGGGTGGCATAGCTGGATCAGAGTCGGGACCATCCTTCCAAGATCAATTAGCATTAGGACCGCTCCAACAATTTCCGGGGATGATTTCTTCTCCCTTCGCGGTTTCTTTGGCTTGGCCCTCAATTCCTCCATCCTGGCGATTGCACATTCAGGGCAAAGGGTGCCGGGGAACAGCCGTGCTTCCCATTTATTCCGACAGCCCGATTTTCTGCAGCGGATAAACATGGGCTATTTTGCGCTCCGACTGTCGTCGTTGCGGGCTTCCTTACGCACGAAGTCGAACAGCTTTGACATCGGGGGCCATACCTGCCCAAAAATCAGGTTCAGGGCCGCTTTATCCCCATTTTGGGCGCGTTCGCAGAGGTCGGCGATCACACGGCCCAGCTCCGCCGTCAGGGGCGATCCCGCACGTTTACCGCCCTTGTACGGTGTGTCCAGTGCTACACGGTAGGCGGCGGGGTTCATTTTTTCGACACTCATTCTCTGTTGCTCCGTATCCCGTAGTGATCCTGACTTTCAAGGATGCATATGCGACCCGAGGCGACACCCTCGGCAAAGGATCTCGCGTAGGCCTTCATCTCGGTCAGCGGAAAGCGCCCCGCAATCGCCTCTTCCAAATCCCACTCATCAAGAAGCCGGCGGAGGTCGCCCGGAAGCAAGCCAGTTCCCTCGACTGCCTGGGCCAATAGCCAACTCAGCCGATCTAGGTCACGGGCGTCATGCCGGGCATTGAAGGAAAGCCGATCCGACTTCGATTGTTCGAACTGAGGTTGACGACTTTCAGCGTCGGTCTTGGGGGCTTCGAACTGGTCGGTTCGAACTTGGTTCGATTGCCGGTTCGAAGATAAGACTTTATGGGCCAATGACTTAAGGCTGCCGGTTCGAACTTGGTTCGACCCACATTTCGAAGAACCCGCCTCAAAGTTCGAAGTTCGAACGCCTAGAGAATCGAATTTCGAACTGCATTCGCTGGAGGGGTTATTTATTGCCATTGATACGCCCTTCCTCCTTAGCCCGCTTTACGTGGTAACAGACCGTGGACTTCGCGATGCCCAACTCTGCAGCGATATCCTTTTGGGCCATACCGTCATTGACCATCCTGACGATGCGCTCAAGGTGGCATTGCTCAAGTGACGCGATAGACCACTGCTGAAAACCATTAGCATCGGTGGATAATCTGGCTTCAAATGGCTCTACGTCATCTCCATGTATCCCTCGATTCTTCTCGAACTTAACTTCGAACACCGCCCCATCCGACGGCTTGTACTCCGCTGGGTGACTCAGGCTGATGATGGTGTCGAGCACATCTTCCCGCTTGCTGGTGCCGCGGGCGTTCCCGTTGCGTCCCGAATGGTGGATAAATAGAACTGACCTTCCGCAAGAGCGCTGCTGGAGCGCCCACGCCTGTACCGGCAACCAGCCTTCCGCCTCATTCTCCTTGCCGGTGCGGCAGAGGGTCGAAATGTTGTCGACGATTACAAGCTCTACATCATCAAGGAGGCGCTGCAGGGAAGCTTGATCCTCAGGCGTCGTCAAATCGGGCATGCCGTCGCGATTGAAATCTGGGGTTAGCAGATGCAGCGGAGCCAGCGCTTCCTTTTCCGACGCGGCGACGATTGCAGCAAGCCGTTCTTGCATTGCGGCAGCCGGCATCTCACCATCCAGGTACAGAACCCCGCGCGGCTTCGGTGCCGCCCATTTCAAGTAGGCCCCGCCAGAAGCCACGGCGTAGGCGACGCCTAAAGCAAAATGCGTCTTTCCGACTCCGCGCGGAGCATGGACCATCGCCAATCCTTGACTGGGCAGCCACGGCGCGAGAATGTTTTCCCTTGGCGGCAGATCGCGGGACAGCAAGTCTTCAAGTTGAACGACGTTGAACGTCCGAGATGTATTTTCCGTCGGGCGGCTCGCTACTATCGCGTCGGCTCGCTGCTCAAGCCGGTTAAACTCCTCGATTCGCGCTTCAGCACGCATATCCGGCCTCCTCGATAGCAGCGCGGACACGTGTTGCTGCAACACGGGCACGATCTCGGTCGTGTTGGGAGATTTCGATGCCGCTGGTTGTTTCCTCGAACGCAACCAGCAGGATCAGGACTTCGCGATAGATGATCTGCAAGAGGTCCTTCGGCGACCAAGGCTTTCTCTCGCCTCGTCGACGGTGGTCGCGACGAGTCGCTGTAAGTGGGAAAATATCGGTCATTGAGAGGCCAAGGGCTTCCACTACTTCACTAACCGAACATCCCGCGAAGCAGTGCAACAGTACGCGCCCATCTACCCCCTCTTTGATTGCGAGCGAGGGGCTCTTGTCGTCATGTGCGGGGCACCTACAGATCCATTTTCCATCTCCGGTGCTTCGTGCATGTTCCAATCGGGACAACACGGTATCGACCGGGCCATCGCTCGGTATGGCAATTGTTGCGCCCCCGCTCATTCGCCTTCCTCTAATGCGGGCACCGGCGCGGGAGTGCACGCGTGCTGTTCGAGCCACTCGTCCAGGAACTTCAGGGGATATCTAATCATTCTGCCCGCGCGAACAAACCTGGGGCCGGGGGCGTGGCCGAGACGGTCGCCATTCATGCGGCTTTGACGTAAGAAACTGCGGCTGACGCAGATATACTGTGCGGCTTCCTCCTCCGTGAGAGCGCCACGTACTGGTTCAGTCATGTTTACCTCCAAGTCACGGCGGTATGCCGATGTTCTTGGAGTTTGGCAGGGCATTAACTGCGTAATACCGGCATCCTGCCGTGAGTGCTCCTATGGTTCGTCGAGCGTTACTATTTCGCGAATAATTTTATCAATCTGTCCGTATGTGACTTGCTTTTCTCTATCGCTCCTTGTCCTGTAATAAAGGATGCCGTTCTCTTCGTCTATTCCAGGTTCTTCTCCGTTCGTCGCAATAATGTTCGGCTTTATCGGCAGCGGTTCTCTGACGCTTTCGTACAAGTCAGCCATTCTGTCGTAGTCTGAAAATGCCGCAAGGATGTTATTGCGATCTGGCGTAACGCCTTCTCGAACGATTTGGCGAATCGCCCTAAAAAGCGGTCCTCGCTGACCTCTCTTCTTCCTTCCTCGCACGCTCTGTAGCCCTCGCACAACATAGGCTTGGTTATACGTCCCCGTTGGGGTGTCAGCTTTAACCGTTTTCTCCAAGAATCGGCGCTTGTCCTCAGATAGCATCGGCTCATTTGGAAGCTCGGTTGGTCGTTTGTCTCTTGGCATAAGGCACCCTCCGCGCTCCCTCAGAAAGAACACCAGTCAGGGCGGCGAGGGTTTGCCGCCTTGCCTAGGCTAGTGTATTCGGTGCATTCCGCTGGCTACTTGGAAACCAGCCGTGCAACCGCCTCCGCTTTGTGTGCCGGCGCAAGATGGGCGTAACGAAGTGTCATCTTGATATCGGCGTGACCAAGCAGTTCGCGGACGGTGTTCAGATCCACCCCAGCCATGACAAGCCTGCTGGCGAAATGGTGCCGTAGGTCGTGCCAGCGAAATGCTTTAACCTTGGCGCTGGCGAGTAACTTCTCCCACGCCGAATCGACATTGTCGAAACCCTTGTCGCCTTTTGACTTGAACACCAGTCCGTCTCCGCCCGCCTGATTCTTCCACTGGCGAAGTACCGCCAACGCTTCGGCGTTCAAGGGGATATGCCTAGTCTTGTTGCTCTTGGCGGTCCTCGCCTCGACCGTCACCGTCTTGGTGGCGAAATTGACGTTACTCCAGTCCAGCTTGAACACCTCGCCACGGCGCATGCCGGTATTGATGCTGAGCAGCACCATGGGCTTCAGGTGGTCGGCGTATCGTGCCCGCCAGAGGTCTGGTAATAGAGGGTAGCCCCGCTCTGCTCGCCACTCGTTGGCGGAAACTCGCTTTGCGCGTAGCTGTGTCTCGCGACGGTCCAGTGCCTCCCGAAGACGGGCCTCCTCCTCGGGTGCCAGGTAGCGGATCTTCGCCTGATCGTCGGTCTTGATGGGCTTGACCTTCTTGAGGGGGTGGCTGTCGATAACCTCCCATTCAATGGCCTTGTTGATGGCGGACTTTAATACTGCGACGCAGCGGTTGGTGGTGGCGATGGCCTTCCCCGCCTTCTTCTGGTCGGCAACCCATTTGTCAATTTGCCACTTGGTGATTTCCGGCATGGGCCGGTCCATCAGGAACCCGAAGTGATATCGCATGGCGTGGAGGGTCTTGGCCCAAGACCTGTGATGAACCTTGGCCCATGGCTCGTACTTGTGGTCAATAAAGGCCCGGAGGGTCTGGAACTTCGCCAGTTCGGCCTTTTTCTTCCGCTCCTTCTTCTGCGTCTGAAGGTCAACTCCGTGGGCAACGTCGCCGGCCTTCTTCTCAGCAACATCCCGCGCCTGCTCAGGAGTGAGCCCCCCTTTGCCCCCTAGGCCGATCTTGTAGCGATTACGGCGCCCCTCCGCCGTCCGGTAGTCCAAGTAGTACGCCATCGCCCCAGATGGCTGTACGCGCAATAGGAAGCCTTTGGTCTCGCTATCGCGGACCTCGTAGGGCTTTTCCTTTGGTTCGAGGGCGTTAACGGTCTTGGCGGTCAGCTTCTTCTTCATGGGTAATTGGGCTCCGAGGACGCTTAAGTCCTTCGTAAGTCCAATTGTAGTGCACCACGATGAACAAGCAAGGTAAGTCCGTATGCCTTTGCGGGGTCGTAATTTAGGCTATTTCGTAGGGGCCGTGGTACTTGGACGGTGTGCCGGTGTTCATTGAGTGATCGGCTTATTTCGCATTCGCAATGCGAAGGTCGGGGGTTCGATCCCCCCCGTCTCCACCAATAATACGTCGCTCGGGCATTTCGCTAGCCGTTTTCACATCCGCCGGTCCGGTAGCGCGGGTGCGACTCGGAGAGGTTGTGCCGCAAGTTCCGCCGGATTGGTCGCCTCTGCACTTTTCATTCGCGGCTTCTGCTGCGACGGGCAGTGTTCGGGCGAAACGCTTCGCGGGGGCGTTTTTTGCCTCGAGTCTGAGCTTGCATCCGGTGGGCCGTGCGGCCACGGCGACGCACTGCTGCCGCAGCCCGGCCACGATGGCAATTTCCGTCGCACGGAGACGGCGTTCCACATTTGGCCGCCCGATGTCTTGTCGACCGCCTGATGTTGCCTGCGGCAATCCGCCGGAGCGTCATGAGTGCGGATGGAGCCGACGGCCGAAGCCGGGGGCGGGACACAGTGACTTCCAGCCGCGACGTGGCGGAGAATGTGTCGGCGTCCGCTTGGCCGAGGCCCTGGACTCCAGATGAGAACCCCGCACGCAAGAAAACCAAATGCCATCATCGTGCGGCCCCGCATCTACCTCGGCGATGAGATCGCCATTGGCCCGGGCAAGATCGACCTGTTGCGTGCCGTGGAGGCAACGCGCTCCATCAGCCAGGCGGCCAGGCGCCTGGGCATGACTTACAAACGGGCGTGGCTGCTCATCGACACCCTCAACCGGGGCTTCGGCCGCCCTGTCGTGGAGACGACCACCGGCGGAAAAGGCGGTGGCGGCGCACGGCTCACCGATATCGGCAAGCAACTCGTCCGGAACTACGATGCCCTCGAGGCACGCATCAACTCGGCGGTACGCCACGAGCTGACTGCGTTGCGTGGTCTGGTCGACTGACCCCCCTGCTGACAATCCGGGATGGCGCCTCGAGAAGATGCGCTATATCATTTTCGACACAACGCACCTACCGGGGGGAATCGTGTCGCTTGCGCACCGGATTGCGGCGGCTGCCATGCTGCTGTGCCTCGCCTCGGTTCGCGCCGAGCAAATGCCGGCCATCGCCGCTGCGGCCGACCTGAAGTTCGCTCTGGCCGAGATTGCTGACCGGTTCAAGCGCGACACGGGCCGCGAGGTGAAGCTCGTCTTCGGCTCCTCCGGCACCTTCAAGACCCAGATCGAGAACGGTGCGCCTTACGAGATGCTGCTATCGGCCGACGAGGACTACGTGCTCCAGCTCGCCGAGAAGGGGCTCATCCGCGACCGTGGCACTCTTTACGCCATCGGCCGGCTGGTGCTCTTCGCCCCGCACGGCTCGCCGCTGGAAGTGGACGCGGAGCTCAAGGGTCTGAAGGCAGCGCTCGCCGCTGGCCACATCCGGCGCCTTGCCATCGCCAATCCCGAGCACGCGCCCTATGGCCGCGCGGCCCGCGCCGCCCTGCAGCATGCGGGCCTGTGGCCCGCCATCGGATCGAGGCTGGTGCTGGGCGAGAACGCGTCCCAGGCGACGCAATTTGCCGCCTCGGGGTCGAGCCAGGGCGGCGTCATCCCGCTGTCCATGTTGAAGGCGCCCGAGATTGCCAGGCTCGGTCGCTTCGCCACGATACCCGCCGAGTGGCACGCATCCGAACCGCTGCGTCAGCGCATGGCGCTCACCGCCAAGGCGGGCGAGTCGGCCGCGGCCTTCTACCGCTACCTGCAGCAGCCTGCGGCCCGCGAGGTCTTCGCGCGCTACGGCTTCGTGCCGCCGGGCGAGGGCGAGAACTAGCGCTCATGGACTGGCAGGCCATCCTCCTTTCGCTGCGTCTGGCGGCGGTCACCCTCCTGGTGCTGCTGCCGCTGGCAATCGCTGTGGGCTGGTGGCTGGCGGTGACACCCTTCCGGGGCAAGGCGTGGATCGAGGGTCTGTTGGCGCTGCCGCTGGTGCTGCCGCCCACGGTGATCGGCTTTTACCTGCTCGTGGCCATGGGCAGCCATACGTGGCTCGGCCAGCTCTACGAGCGCCTGGCCGGACAAACCCTGGCTTTCAGCTTCACGGGTCTGGTGGTGGCCTCCGTCGTCTTCAACATCCCCTTTGCCGTTCAGCCGGTGCAGCGCGCCTTCGAGGCCATCCCGCCGGAGATCCGCGAGGCGGCCCAGTGCTGCGGACTGACATTCTGGCAGGCCTTCCGCAAGATCGAGCTGCCGCTCGCCTGGCCCGGCATACTCTCGGCGGCGGTGATGACCTTCGCCCACACCCTCGGAGAATTCGGCGTGGTGCTGATGGTGGGAGGCAACATCCCCGGCGAAACCAAGACGGTGGCGATCTCCATCTACGACCATGCCCAGGCCTTCGACCTGGAAGCGGCCGGGCAGATGGCGCTGCTGCTGCTCCTCATCTCGCTGGTCACCATTGCCGTGAGCTACGGCTTCGTCGCCCGACTGATGCAGCAGCGCCGCGCCGCATGAGCGTGGAGCTGGAACTCCGCCACGATGGGCCGCCGCTGGATTTTGCGGCCACGTTTCCTGCCGGCAGGATAACCGCCCTGCTCGGTCCATCCGGCTCGGGCAAGACCTCCATCCTGCGCGCCATCGCCGGACTGCTGCGGCACGGCCGCCAGATGGTGCGGGTCGACGGTGAGCCCTGGAGCGACCCCCGCACCGGCTGGCGCCTTCCTGCCCGGCTGCGGCCGGTGGGTCTGGTGCCCCAGCACTATGCCCTGTTTCCCCATCTCACCGCGCAGGGCAACGTGGAGATGGCTCTGCAGCATCTCCCCCCTTCACTGCGCGCGCAGCGGGTCCGGCGCGCGCTCGCGCTGGTGCAGGTCGAAGAGCTGGCCACCCGCCATCCGCGCGAACTCTCCGGCGGGCAGAAGCAGCGTGTGGCGGTGGCCCGGGCCATCGCGCGCGAGCCCAGGCTATTGCTGCTGGACGAGCCGTTCTCGGCGGTGGATCGCGGCACGAAGAGATCACTCTACGTCGAGATCCTGCGCCTGCACGAGGCGCTCGGCGCCACGGTCGTCGTGGTCACCCACGACCTCGACGAAGCGGCGCAGCTCGCTTCCCATTTATGCCTGGTCCATGCGGGCCGGCTGCTCCAGTCCGGCGCGACGGCCGAAGTGCTGGCGCACCCCTGCTGCGAGGAGGCCGCGCGGCTGCTCGACATTCCCAACGTCTTCGACGGGCAGATCGGAACTGCCGACGCCGGTGGTCAGGCCCTTATGCGTTGGGGGCCTCACACCCTGCGGGTGGCCGATCGCGGACCTCCCCGCGGCCACCTGCGCTGGGCGATCCAGCCGGGCAATGTGCTGTTGGTACGGCCGGACAAGCCCTGGGACAGCCATCTGGAGAATCCCGTCGATGCGCGTGTCCTGGAGCGCGTCGACCTCGGCAGCGACGCGCTGGTGTGGCTAACGCCGGCGGGGCTCGAGAACGTGCGGCTGCAGATGCGCCTGCCGGCGCGGGCGCTGCGCCGATTCCCGGTCAGGCCGGGACAGGAAGTCACCGTATGCCTGCGGGCGGCCGACATCGTACCGCTGCGAACGCCCGGGGAGCAGGGCGCATGAGTCTCGAACGAATCCGCTCTTGCGCCCTGTGGCAGGACATCTCCGCGTTTGCCGCGGCGGGCGCAGAGGCAGGCGGAATCATCGGCGTTGGCAATGGCTGGTTGCGACGGCCATTGCTGATCAGGCTGATGGACCCTGCCGCGGCTCGGCTGGGCCGGCGGCGGGCCGCTGATTCCGATCCCGCGCCTCCGTGAGGACCGAGTCGGCTCCCGCCCCACCTGCGTAACACCGCCCTCCTGCGCAGCCTGCCCCATGACTGGTGGCCTTCCGGCCTCGCGGACTTCCAGCCGGATGCACGCGGTTTGACGTCAGCCGCAAGACTCTTGCAGCGGGTTGCGGTGAGGAGCGCCCTTGCGCTAACGCTTCGCGAGCTCCAGCCAGGTGGAGATCACGGCATCGGGATTCAGCGAGAGGCTGGTGATGCCCTGCTCCATCAGCCAGCGGGCGAAGTCCGGATGATCCGAGGGCCCCTGTCCGCAAATGCCGATGTACTTGCCCTCCTGCAGGCAGCACCTGATGGCGCGCGCAATGAGGGATTTCACCGCCGGGTCACGCTCGTCGAAGGTGTCGGCGACCAGGTTCGAATCGCGATCCAGGCCGAGCGTCAGTTGCGTGAGATCGTTGGAGCCGATCGAGAAGCCGTCGAAGTGGCGCAGGAACTCCTCGGCCAGCACGGCGTTCGAGGGGACCTCGCACATCATGATGAGCTTCAGCCCCTTCTCGCCGCGCTTCAGGCCGTTGGCGGCGAGCAGTTCGACCACGGCCCCGGCCTGCCCGAGCGTGCGCACCATCGGCACCATCACCCACACGTTGTCCAGCCCCATCTCCTCGCGCACGCGCCTGAGCGCCTGGCACTCCATCTCGAAGCAGGGACGAAACGAGGGCGCCAGGTAACGCGCCGCGCCGCGGAATCCGAGCATGGGATTCTCCTCCTTCGGCTCGTAGCGATCTCCGCCGATCAGGTTGGCGTACTCGTTGGACTTGAAATCCGAGAGCCGGACGATCACGGGCAGGGGCGCGAACGCCGCGGCGATGCTCGCGATGCCCTCGGTCAGACGCGCGACGTAGAACTCCGTCGGACCCGGGTAGCCGGCCATCTTCGCGCGGATCCTCGCCTGCACGTCCGCGGGCAACCGATCGAACTCGAGCAGCGCCTGGGGATGCACGCCGATGGCGTTGCCGATGATGAATTCCAGGCGCGCCAGGCCGACGCCGGCGCTCGGCAGCGCGGCGAAGTGGAAGGCGCGCTCCGGGTTGCCGACGTTCATCATGATCTTCACCGGCAAATCCGGCATGCGATCCAGATCCAAGCGCGTGACCTCGAACGGCACGCTGCCGCGATACACGTGGCCGGCGTCGCCCTCGGCGCAGGACACGGTCAGCATCTCGCCGTCGCGTATCGCCTCGGTGGCATCGCCGCAGCCGACGACCGCCGGCACCCCCAGCTCGCGGGCGATGATGGCGGCGTGGCAGGTGCGGCCGCCGCGATTCGTGACGATCGCCGCGGCGCGCTTCATGATCGGCTCCCAGTCCGGATCGGTCATGTCGGCCACCAGCACGTCGCCCGGCCGCACGCGGTCCATGTCGGCGATCGAGTGCACGACGCGCGCGGGACCGGCGCCGATGCGGCTGCCGATGCTGCGCCCGGTGGCCAGGATCTCGCCGGTCCCCTTGAGCTCGAACCGCTCCAGCGTGCGGGCGCGCCGGCTCTGCACGGTCTCCGGGCGCGCCTGCACAAGGTAAAGCCTGCCGTCGATGCCGTCCTTGGCCCACTCGATGTCCATGGGCCGCTGGTAATGGCGCTCGACGGCCACCGCGTATCTTGCCAGCTCCGTCACGTCGCCATCGTCGATGCAGAAACGCCGTTGCAGGTCCTCGGGCACGGGCTCGGTGTGCACGCGCACGCCGTCGCCCGTCCCGTAGACCATGCGCAGCAGCTTGGTGCCGAGGTTGCGGCGCAGGATCGAAGGCCGGCCCGCGGCGAGCGCGGGCTTGTAGACGTAGAACTCGTCCGGGTTGACGGCGCCCTGCACCACCGTCTCGCCGAGGCCGTAGTTCGCGGTGATGAACACCGCGTCGCGGAATCCCGATTCGGTGTCGAGCGTGAACATCACGCCGCTGGCGGCGAGATCGCTGCGGATCATCCGCTGCACCCCGGCGGAGAGGGCGACGTCGCCATGCGCGAATCCCTGGTGCACGCGGTAGGCGATCGCGCGATCGTTGTAGAGCGAGGCGAACACGTGCTTGACCGCCTGCTTGACGGCATCCAGCCCGCGCACGTTGAGCAGCGTTTCCTGCTGCCCGGCGAAGGAGGCCTCCGGTAGATCCTCGGCGGTGGCCGAGGAACGCACCGCGACCGCGAGCTCCGGGCCCGCGTGGTTCTCCATGGCGAGGTAGGATTCCTCGATCGCGCGCTCGAGGCCGGGGGGAAACGCCGCCGCCGTCACCCAGCCGCGGATCTCGCGGCCGGCGGCCGTCAGCTGCGCGATGTCATCGACGTCCAGACGATCAAGGCGCGCGTGGATGCGCGCCGTGAGCCCGTTCGCGTCGAGGAACTCGCGGAAACCCTGCGCCGTGGTGGCGAAGCCCTCGGGCACCAGCACGCCGGACTCGGAAAGTCCGCGGATCATCTCGCCCAGGGAGGCGTTCTTGCCTCCGACCCGGGCGGTATCGTGCATACCGAGCTGATTCAGCGGGATCGTGTAGTCGTCGCCGGACATGCGTGTACTCCTGCGGCTGGGCTAGTGCATTCGAACGCGGACTGGAGGATATTAGAATTCATGAGGCGCCGCGTATTCTTCGTGTCGGATCGGACCGGGATCACCGCCGAGAATCTCGGCGAGACGCTGCTCACCCAGTTTCCCGACTTCGAGTTTACACGCACCCGCCGTCCTTTCATCGATTCCCAGGCCAAGGCCCGCGACATCGTGGCGCAGATCGACCAGGCCGCCATCGAGGACGGCGCGCCGCCGCTGGTGTTCAGCACGCTCACCGACCCGGATTGCCAGGACATCATCGCTGCCAGTCGCGGCAGCGTCTTCGAGCTTTTTGGGACCTTCATCGGCCCCATGGAGCAGACGCTGAAGGCCCACTCCACGCACAAGGCCGGCCGCATGCACGGGATCAGCGATCCGCGCAGCTACGAACGGCGCATACAGGCCCTGAATTTTACGCTGGATCACGACGACGGCCAGCGCGTCGAAGGGCTGCAGGCGGCCGACGTCGTGCTGATGGGCGTCTCGCGCTGCGGCAAGACGCCGACGAGTCTGTACCTGGCGATGCAGTTCAACATGCGGGCGGCGAACTACCCGCTCACCGACGATGACCTGGACGCCACGCAGCTGCCCGCGGCGCTGCGGCCGTGCCGCGAGAAGCTCTTCGGCCTGACCATACAGCCGGAGCGGCTCGCCCGCATCAGGGAGGAGCGGCGCCCCGACAGCCGATACGCCAGCCTGCAACAGTGCCGATCCGAGGTCGCACGCGCCGAATCACTGATGCGGGCCGCCGGCGTGCCGTTCCTCGACACCACCACGATCTCCATCGAGGAGATCGCCACGACCGTGGTGCAGCGATTCCGCCCGACACAAGACTAACGAATCTCTTCAAAAGGCGGAGCCTTCTGCGGTGCGTGGATGCACCGCCATGGTCGATGGCCGCAGGCCGTTGAAAATGAAGGTCGGCAAGAATCACACTTCTGGCCGACCGTGCTGTGAGAGGTCCGTGATGGACTTAACCAGAGCCTCCCCAAGCAACAGAGCCGGAATACGATCACGTCGCAATCCCATTGCGATCGCAGGGCCGGCGGGCGCGCCTCGATGTCGCGCGCAGTCGGGAACGTGGCTCGAGGTCACGGCAGCTCGCGGGACAGGAGGTCCCGCGAGCTGTAGCCGGACCCGCGACCGGAGCGGCGCGCGCCGTCCGGCCCGCGACGTCCGCAGCGCCGGCAGGCGTCAACCGCCCAGTTGCTTCAACATCGTCGCCGCGTCGCTGACCTCATACTTGCCGGGGCCCTCGATGTTGAGTTGCTTGACGATGCCATCCTCCACCAGCATGGAGAAGCGCTGGCAGCGCACCCCGAAACCCTGGGCGACGAGATCCAGCTCGAGGCCGAGCTTTCGCGTGTAATCGGCGCTGCCGTCGGCCATCATGCGGACCTTGCCGCCGGCCTTCTGCTCCTTGCCCCACGCCCCCATCACGAACGGATCGTTCACCGACATGCACCAGATCTCGTCCACGCCCCTGGCCTTAAGGGCATCGTGCGCCGCGACGTAGCTCGGCACGTGCTGCGCGGAGCAGGTGGGCGTGAACGCGCCCGGCAGCCCGAATATCACGATGCGCTTGCCCTTGATCAGATCCTGCACCTTGAACGTGTTCGGCCCGACGCTGCAGCCCTCAGTCGCGACCTCCAGGTACTCGCTCAGCGTGCCGTCCGGGAGCCGATCACCGACTTTGATCGTCATCATTGCCTCCAAGATTTCCTCTGGTTGGGAGTGGATGCGCAAGCTTACTACCGCGACGGCCGGTTCGCGACACCGCTGGCGTCGGGATGGGTCCGTACGGTGATCTCTATGCGGCCGCGACGCCCTGGATCTCGATCTCGCCGCGCAGATAGGTCACTGCCCGTCCCGCCACGACGACGCGTTCACCACGCCACTCGCAGACCAGGTGGCCGCCTCGTCTGGAGACCTGGAATGCCCGCAGACGCATCCGTCCGAATCTTCCGGCCCAGTACGGCGCCAGCGTGCCGTGCGCCGAGCCGCACACCGGGTCCTCGGGCACGCCCAGCTTCGGAGAGAAGAAGCGGCTCACGAAATCCACGCGCTCCCCCGGGACCGTGACGATGACCCCGCGCCGATCCAGCTGGCCGAGCAGGGCGAAATCCGGCCGCAATTCACGCACGGACGCCGCGTCTTCGAACACGGCGAGATAGTCGTCGGCGCACCACACCTCCGCCGGCGAGGTCCCGAGCGCCCGCGCCAGATCCGGCGGCGCCTCGCAGGGGCGCGGTTTCTGCGCCGGCAGGTCCATCTCCAGCCACTCGCCGCTGCGGGTCACGTGCAGCTCGCCGCTGCGAGTATAGAAACGTATGGCCGGCTGCGGATGGTCGCAGTGTTCGAAGAGCACGTGCGCCGTAGCGAGCGTGGCGTGGCCGCAGAGATCGACCTCCTGCTCGGGCGTGAACCAGCGCAGTTCGAAGCCGCCGGCGACCGGTCTGAAAAAGGCCGTCTCGGACAGATTGTTCTCGGCGGCGATGGCCTGCATCACCGCGTCATCGAGCCAGTGCTCGAGCGGACAGACGGCGGCGGGATTGCCCTCGAAGAGGCGCTCGGCGAAGGCATCGACGTGAAACAGACGGATGCGTGCGGACATCTCTACCCTGCGGCGACGGGGTGCAACGCGCCTGCGGTACGAGCCGGTGACGGAGCGCGCCTCTCCGCAGCCCGGGGCTGCCACGCCTTCACGCGCGGCACGGCCATCGATCCGCTGCGGCGATGCCCTGGCTGCGGCGCATCGCCGCCAGCCGATCGCAGAACTACAGCTCGCCGCGTATCGTGAGCGAGACGTTGTGGCCGTCGAAGCTGTCGCGGCCCTCGATGATCGACCACTCGAAAGAGCTGGTCACGCCGAAACTGCTGAAGAGGCGGAATCCGAACCCGGCCTCGAACTCATCGTCGTCGTCGGGCTGCACCGAGGTGAACGCGCCGGGCAGGCCGCCCGCATCCTCGCCGTTGTCGCGGCTGAGATCATTGCGGTAGATGAGCAGGGCATACGGTTCCAGCGCCCCGAAGCTGTAGGCGACGTCGCCGCCGAGCACCAGTTGCGTGAGATCGATGTCGCGGTCGTCCACGGTGCGCAGGGTGCCCGAGCCGGCGCTCAATGCGCTGCCGGTCTCGACATAGGCGTCCTGGTCCTCCTGCGTATAGAGAAACCCGATTCGCCCGCTCATGACCCAGTTGTTCACCATCGCCAGCGCGTTGAGATTCGTGGCGAAGAACCAGCGATCGGCGTCGAAGCTGGAGCTCGTCGTCGTCCCGTCGGTCGGCGAGATGCGCTCCTGATCGTATTCCAGCGGGGTGTAGCCGCCGGAGACGTCGATGGAGAAATTGTCGTTGATGAGCCAGGCGCCGTAGGGCGCGATCGTGAAGCCGTCGGAGTCCTGGCCGCCGCCGTTGTAGAAGGTGTCGGTGTCGGTGTCCTCGTAGCCCAGCGAGAGGCCGACGAGGAAACGATCATCGTAGAGCAACCGATCGAGGCCGACCGTGCCCCGGTCGGTGTCCGCGTCATAGGCCAGCGACTCGTTGTTGAAGACGAAGTCGCTTTCGTACCAGGAGCCGCGATAGTTGACCCAGGCGCTCCATCCGCCCAGCAGGTCGCCCGAGGACAATCCGCTCTGCGGCCGCCCCATGGCCGCCTGCATCTCGTCCCCGGCGTCCCGCTTCAGGCGCTTGCGCGCCACGTCGGCGTTGGTCTCGGCGTTGATCCGCAGGTTGGCGCCGTTGGTCACAGAGGTCGAAACGCCGTTGAGGCAGTCCGTAAAGTTGCTGTGATCGCACTGCGAGGAAATGGACTGGGCGCGGACCCCACCTGCGACGGACAGCGCAAGCAGGACCCCCAGCGCGCAACGAGCGGGCAGCGTGGTCATGACCTCCTCCTCCCCAAGGTTTGGCGTTCCCCAACCGCAATGATGAGCGCAAGTCTACTCCTGCAATGAGTTACATCCAACTCCTAAAATTTCCCTTATGTTATGCTCAACGCGGCACGGACACCCGCTGCGAGGACTGTATGCTGCGCAGGAGATTGTCGATGGCGCGCAGCCGCATGCGTTGCGGCGGCGTCGGTGGGCTGTGCGCGTCCTGGACGGTCGTCCCGTAGCCGGGCCGGTCGATGACCACGCTGCCGTACGCGTTGCCGACCTCGATGGCGCTGGCGGTCGCACCGTCCTCCGGTTCGAGCAAAACGATAGTGGCCGACTCGCCGACGACCTCGCCGCCCACCGTCGTGCCGCGTATGCCGATGGTCGCGACCACGCCGGTGCGCACCTGCATCGAGCGGGAACGGGCCTTCGCGATGAGTCCCGTGGTGAAGCGAAAGGCGCCGCGCAGCACCTCCATGACGACGCTGTCGGTATCCGAGCGCGCGTACTTGAACTCGTTGACGCTGAAAGCGGAGTCCGGTCCGAGCGAGAAGGAGGTGTTGTCCTGAAAGCGCAGCGTGACCGTGGAGCGGCTTCGGGTCTCGACCCGATCCCCGACGTGCACGGCATCGCCCTTCTCGAGCCGGTGCGCGACACCGCCCGCGTCGAAGCGCGCGGCGTCGCCCTTCACCTGCGTGACCTCGCCGACCGCCGCCAGGCTCTCCTCCGCCGCGGCCGCATCGCCGGCGAAAAAACCGAAGACGGCGAGCAGGAAGATCCCCGTTATCCACCTCATGCCTTGCCCTCCGTGTGATTGCCCGCCCGGCACCTCCCCGAACGCGGCCCCGGCGCGGCGCCGGCTCGCGACGGCCGCCGTGTTCCTCGCGGTCGCCCTGCACGCCGGCTGTACCGCCGTCGGTAGTATGGGTGCGACCGAGGCCCGCGCTCAAGCCTTCCGCATGGCCGAGGCCGCGGGCCTCGACGCCGTCACGATCGACGCGCATGGATTCAGGCTGCAGGCCATGCATCGCGGCCTGGCCAACGCGCGCGCCGTCAACGTCTACATCGAAGGCGACGGGCGGGCGTGGAGCTCCCCGCATCGCCCCGCGCGCGACCCCACGCCGCGCGAGCCGATTGCGCTCGAGCTCGCCGCGCGCGATCGCTCCGCCGCCGTGCTGTATCTCGCGCGCCCCTGCCAGTACCAGGACGCCGCGTCGCTCGCCGCCTGCGATCGGAAGTACTGGACCACGCATCGCTACGCCCCCGAGGTGATCGATGCCATGGACGCGGCCATCGACATCGCCCTGCGCCGGGCCGGCTCGGACGGCGCGCGCGTGCCGCTTGGTCTCGTCGGCTATTCCGGCGGCGGTGCCGTGGCGGCCCTCCTCGCCGCGCGCCGCCCGCAGGCGCGCTGGCTGGTCACGGTCGGCGGCAATCTCGATCACCGCGCCTGGACCGGCGCGCACGGCGTGACGCCGCTGCCCGCATCGCTCAACGCGGCCGAGATCGCACCGGCGCTGCGCGAGCTGCCGCAGCTGCACCTGATCGGCGGCAGGGATCGGGTCGTGCCGCGGGCGGTGGCGGAATCCTACCTGCAGCGGGCCGGCGATGCCGCGAAGACGACCGTCATCGAGATCCCCGACTACGACCACCAATGCTGCTGGGTCGAGCGCTGGCCCGAGCTCGCCTGCGCCGCATTGAGCAGCGCCGGCGCGGCCTTCACGCCCTGTCGCTGATCGGACGCTGACGGCGCGGGGTCGCCGCGCACATCCCCGGTGGCCGCCGCCGCGGACCGTCAGGGCTTCTTGCCCGCCGCGTGCCGCGTCAGCAGGCGATCCAGATGACTGGCGAAGCTCTGCCGATCGGCCTGGCTCAGCGCCGCCGGCCCCTCGGACTGGATGCCGCTGGCGCGCAGCGTCTCCATGAAATCGCGCATGGTGAGACGCGCGCGGATGGTGTCCCCGGAATACAGCTCCCCGCGCGGACTGAGGGCGTGTCCGCCCTTGGCGAGCACCTCGGCGGCGAGCGGGATATCGGCGGTCACGACCAGGTCGCCGGGGTTCAGGCGTTTGACGATCTCCGCATCGGCGACGTCGAAGCCGCCGGCCACGCGCAGCGAGCGTATGTAGGGCGAGGTCGGCTTGGCGAGGGTTCTGTTCGCGATCAGCGTGACCACGATCCGCCGCCGTTCTGCAGCGCGAAACAGGATCTCCTTGATCACGCGCGGACAGGCATCGGCATCGACCCAGATCTGCATCAGCGGCAGCTCGCGGCGGTCGTCATCGGGAATTCGGGTGTTCACGGGGTTGGGCACGCGCTCCGCCTTGACGAAGGCAGGCGCCGCCGCAATACTGTATGCATGTACAGCATAATGAATCCCGGCGGGACGGAAAGGAGCCGCCCTCGGTACGCGCACCGGACGGATCGGGGGTACGAGGGGGCGCGTGGCTCGCGCCGCAGCATAAGGAGGGCGCGGATCGATGTCCACCGGCAGCGGCCCGGTTGCCGCCGGCGCCCCGCGCCATGACCCGCCGCGGGGAGGCGATCCCCACGGTTATTCAAGCAGTTGAAATGATGCACGCCGGCGGCTGCCTGGCGATCCGCCGGCCGCCGCGATCCCATATCGAGGTGCTTCCGTGAGCGACCTGACGCCGCGCCAGAACGAGATCCTGAAGCTCATCCGCAAACACATCGAGCAGAACGGGGTGCCGCCCACCCGCCAGGAGATCTGCGAGCACTTCGGCTTCAGTTCGCCCAACGCCGCCGAGCAGCACCTGCGGGCCATCGCCGCCAAGGGCTACATCGAGATGATGCCCGGCGCCTCGCGCGGCATACGGCTGGTGGCGCAGGGGGCGGCGGCACCGGAGTTTTCGCTGCCGGTCGTGGGCCGCGTCGCCGCCGGCGAACCCATCCTCGCCGTGGAGCACATCGAGGATCACTACCGCGTCGATCCGTCGCTGTTCCGGCCGCGCGCGCACTACCTGCTGCGGGTCGAGGGCATGAGCATGCGCGGTGCGGGCATCCTCGACGGCGACCTGCTGGCGGTGCACCGCCGCACGCGCGCCGAGAACGGCGAGGTGGTGGTCGCACGCGTCAACGACGAGGAGGTCACCGTCAAGCGCTACCGGCAACGCGGCAATCGCGTGCAGCTGCTGCCGGAGAACCCCGACTTCGAACCGATCGAGGTCGATCTGCGCCACGACACGCTCGCCATCGAAGGCCTCGCCGTCGGCGTCCTGCGGCTGAAGGCATGAGTCTGGACGGCCTGTTCGAACGCGCCAGGATCTGGCGTGGCGGGGAGACTCCCTCCGCGATCGGCGCCGTCGTGCCGACCGGGCTGCCCGATCTCGATGCACTGCTCCCCGGCGGCGGCTGGCCGCGCGGCGCGCTGAGCGAGGTGATGGCGGAGGAAGGCCACGGGGCCCTGTCGCTGCTCATGCCCGTGCTCGCGCGGCTGAACGGGGAAGGCCGCTGGTTCGCCTTCATCGCCCCGCCCTACCTGCCCTGCGCGTACGCGCTCACCGCCCACGGCGTCGACCTTGCGCAGGTGCTGTACGTGTCCCCGCGCAGCGACCCGGAGAAGCTGTGGGGACTGGAGCAATGCCTGAAGAGCGACGCCTGCGCGGTCGTGCTGGGATGGTTTCCGCAGCCGCCACTGCGGCATCTGCGCCGCCTGCAACTGGCGGCGGGGAGCGGCGACAGCGTCGCCTGCCTTTTCTACCCGCCGGATATCGGCGAGTGCAGCACGCCGGCGGCGTTGCGTATCCAGGTCACGCGCGTCGATGACGAGGCGGATCCGGGGCGAGTGACGATACGCATCGTCAAACGCCGGGGCGGCTGGCCCTGCGGGCCCGTCACCGTCTCGCTGCGCTCCTTCACGGCCTCCCCGGAATGCCCGCCGCATGCCGGCGCCGAACCCGCGGACAGGGAGGCCGCGCGCGGACAGTCACATGGCCAGGGATCGGACCCGTCCTGACAAAGATCCATCCGGAGAACGAACATGCTCTGGCTTGCACTGCATCTGCCGCAACTTCCGATCGAGGTGCACACGCGCGCGAGCGAGCGGCCGCTGCCCGCCGTCGTCGCCGAGCAGCAAGGCGGCCGTTCACGGGTGCTGAGCGCCAACGCGCCGGCCGCGCGCGGCGGCGTCTATGCCGGCCTCGCCCTGCCGGCCGCGCACGCCTTGATCGCGGGGCTGTACGTATACCGCCGCGACGAGCAGGCGGAGCGGGCCGCGCTCGAACACCTGGCCACGCTCGCCATCGCCTACACACCGGTGGTAAGCCTCGCTCCCCCGCACACGGTGCTGCTGGAGATCGAGGGCAGCCTGCGGCTCTTCGGCGGCGCGGGGCGCCTGCAGCAACGCCTGCATGCCGAGGTGCGCCGCCTGGGCTACACCGCCTCGCTGGCCATCGCGCCGACACCGGCCGGCGCCGAATGGCTGGCGCGCGCCGGCCGGAACATCGTCGTGCGCGATCCGGACGCCCTGCGCGCGGCCTTACACCAGCTGCCGCTGTCCACGCTCGAGGTGGCGCCGGAGAGGCGCGCGGAGCTGCACGATCTCGGGGTTCGCACGCTGCGCGACCTCCTGCGCCTGCCACGTGCCGGGCTGGCGAGGCGCTTCGGCGCCCGGCTGGTGGAGGACATGGATCGCGCCCTGGGCCTGCGCGCCGATCCGCGCGCCCGCTTCCAGGCGCCCGAGAGCTTCCGATCCGTGCTGCATTTTCCCGATCCGGTAGTCGACGCCGAGGCGCTGCTGTTCACCGCGCGCCGGCAACTGCTGGAGCTCAGCGCCTTTCTGCAGGCACGCTGCGCGGCCGTGCGCGAGACGACCTGGCAACTGCGTCATTGGCGCAAGCCGCCGAGCGTGCTGCGCATCGAGTCCTCGCTGGCGCACCGCAACGCGCGCCGCTTCCTCGATCTGCTGCGCGAGCGGATGAATCGCGAGGCGCTCGCGGGGGCGGTCGAGAGCATCGAACTGCACGCCGGAAGGCTCGAGGAACACCGGGAGGAGAGCGCGTCGCTGCTCACCGGCAACGCGCGCGAGCCTCTGCACGACCGCTCACTGCTGGTCGACCGGCTGCGCGCCCGCCTGGGCGCGGACAGCACGCACTGCCTCGATCTGCTGGCCGATCACCGTCCCGAGTTGGCGCAGCGCCTGCGCCCTGCCTCGCCGACGCCGCGACAGCCGCGCGCCGCGGCCGGCAACGGCAGGCAGCCGGCGCAAGATCCGTCGCACCGCATCCCGGCCGGCACCCCAATGCGGACGACACCGCTTTCCCGGCCACTGTGGTTGCTGCCCCGGCCCGCCCCCCTTGCTGCCAGCGGGGCCCGACCACAGTGGCAGGGGGATTTGACGCTGGAGTCCGGGCCCGAGCGCATCGAGTCCGGCTGGTGGGACAATCGGCCGGTCGCGCGCGACTACTACATCGCCCGCGCCCGCAACGGAACGCGGCTGTGGATCTACCACGAGCGCACCGGCTACACACACGGCCGCGCGCGCAGCGCCTCCCCGCCGCAGTCACCGCCATCAACGCCGCGCTGGTTCCTCCACGGTCTGTTTTCGTAACCGGGGATGAAGCACGTGATGATGCCGCCATGTCGAATGCCCGGCCGCCGGCCTATGCGGAACTGCATTGCGTAAGCAATTTCTCCTTCCTGCGGGGTGCCTCGCACCCGGAGGAACTCGTCGCGCGTGCCGCGGATCTCGGCTACGCCGCACTGGCGATCACCGATGACTGCTCGCTGGCCGGCGCCGTGCGCGCGCACGTCGCCGCCGGCGAACGCGGGTTCAAGCTGCTCATCGGGACTGAGCTGACGCTCAGCGACGGTCCGAGGCTCGTGCTGCTCGCGACCAACCGCGACGGCTACGGCCATCTCTCCTCGCTCATCGCCCGCGCCCGGCGCCGCTCGCCCAAGGGCGGCTATCGGCTGCATGCCGCCGATCTCGACGACGGCGTCCCCGGCTGCCTCGCCCTACTGATCCCCGGGAGGCCAGCGAAGAGCGGACTGCCATACCCCGCGTCGGAGACCGCCGCGCACGCCCGTTGGCTCGCGGAGCGGTTCGCGGGTCGCGCGTGGCTCACCGTCGAGGCGCTGCTGACCGGCGGCGATCGCCGTCACCTGGCGGCGATGCAGGCGCTGGGCAGGGCATCGGGGCTGCCGCTGGTCGCCGCCGGCGACGTGCACATGCACGCGCGCGGGCGCCGCGCGCTGCAGGACACGCTGACCGCCATACGCCTGCGCACCACAGTCGCGAACGCTGGATACGCGCTGTTCTCCAACGGCGAGCGTCACCTGCGCACCCGCGAGCGGCTGGCGGCCCTGTATCCGCCGGCACTGCTCGCCGAGACCGTCGCCATCGCCGAACGCTGCGCCTTCTCGCTGGCGGAACTGCGCTACGAGTATCCCGAGGAGTTGGTGCCCGCGGGCGAGACTCCGACCTCGCACCTGCGCGCGCTGACCGAGGCCGGCCTGCGCCACCGCTATCCGGAGGGCACGCCGGAGAAGGTCCGCCTGCTCGTGGAACGGGAGCTCGCCCTGATCGCGGAGCTGCGCTACGAGGCGTTCTTCCTCACCGTCCACGACGTCGTCGCCTGGGCGCGCCGCCGCGGCATCCTCTGCCAGGGCCGCGGCTCGGCGGCCAACTCGGCCGTGTGCTACGCCCTCGCCATCACCGAGGTGGACCCGGCGCGCGCGGAACTGCTCTTCGAGCGCTTCGTGTCCAGGGAACGCAACGAGCCCCCGGATATCGACGTCGACTTCGAGCACGAACGCCGCGAGGAGGTCATCCAGTACCTCTACGGGAAATACGGCCGCGAGCGCGCAGCGCTGGCGGCCACCGTCATCACCTACCAGCCGCGCAGCGCCGTGCGCGACGTCGGCAAGGCGTTGGGCCTGGAGCCCGCCCAGGTCAACGCGCTGACCCGCAACCTCGCCTGGTGGGACGATCGCGACACGCTGCCGGAGCGGTTGCGCGAGCGGGGCTTCGACCCGGCGCATCCGCAGATGCGGCAGCTGGTGCAGCTGGTCGGCGAGATCATCGGCTTCCCCCGCCATCTCTCGCAGCACGTCGGCGGCTTCGTCATCGCCCGCGATCGGCTGGCCCGGCTCGTGCCCATCGAGAACGCGGCCATGGCCGAGCGCACCGTCATCCAGTGGGACAAGGACGATCTGGAGGCGCTGGGCCTGCTGAAGGTGGACGTGCTGGGGCTGGGCATGCTCTCGGCGATACGCCGGGCCTTCGACCTCGTCCGCGCGCATCGCGGCCGCGAGCTTTCGATGGCGAGCGTGCCGGCGGAGGACCCGGAGACCTACGCCATGATCCAGCGCGGCGATACCGTCGGTGTGTTCCAGATCGAGTCGCGCGCGCAGATGGCGATGCTGCCACGGCTCAAGCCGGCGAACTTCTACGATCTCGTCATCGAGATCGCCATCGTGCGGCCGGGCCCCATACAGGGCGAGATGGTGCATCCCTATCTGCGCCGTCGCCAGGGACAGGAAGAGGTCTCCTACCCCTCCGAGGAGGTGCGCTCGGTGCTGCACCGGACCCTTGGCGTGCCGCTGTTCCAGGAACAGGTGATCAAGCTGGCAATGGTCGCCGCCGGCTTCACGCCCGGGGAGGCCGATCACCTGCGCCGATCGATGGCGGCGTGGCGGCGCAACGGCCACATCGCGCAGTTCCGGCAGAAGCTCCTCGACGGCATGCGGGCGCGCGGTTACGGGGAGGAGTTCGCCGAGCGCGTCTATCAGCAGATCCTCGGCTTCGGCGAGTACGGTTTCCCGGAATCGCACAGCGCCAGTTTCGCGCTCATCACCTATGTCTCGGCCTGGTTGAAGTGCCACGAGCCGGCCGCGCTCACCTGCGCGCTCCTCAACAGTCAGCCGATGGGTTTCTACGCGCCCTCGCAGCTGGTGCAGGACGTCCGTCGACACGGCGTCGAGGTGCTGCCCGTCGACGCGACGGTCAGCGACTGGGACTGCACCCTCGAGCGGGCCGCCGTCCGCTCGGCGCGGCGAGAAACGGTTGTTCCGACGAGGCGTTCTTCCCGGGATACCGCCCATGGCCATGATCGCGAAGGACCGCTGGCGATCCGGCTGGGTCTGCGCATGGTCAAGGGCCTCTCGCAGGAGGCGGCCGCGCGCCTCACCACGGCGCGGGCGCGCGCGCCATTCGCCGATCTCGCCGACCTGGCGCATCGCGCCGGGCTCTCACGCCGCGACATCAATGCGCTGGCCGCCGCCGACGCGCTGGCCGCGCTGGCGGGCAATCGCCGCCAGACCCGCTGGCAGGCGCTGGCCATGGAGCGGCCCCTGCCGCTGCTCGCCGGGACGCGGATCGCCGAGGCCACGCCGCTGCTGCGGCCGCCGGGCGAGGGTGAGAACATCGTCGCGGACTACGGCAGCACGGGACTGTCCCTGCGCCGCCACCCGCTCGCACTGCTGCGCCCGCACCTCTCCCGGCTGCAGTGTCTGAGCGGTGAGGAGCTGAAGGCGCTGCCGCACGGAACGCCCGTCATCACTGCCGGCCTGGTCATCACCCGCCAGCGACCGGGCACCGCCACCGGCGTGGTTTTCCTGACGCTGGAGGACGAGACCGGACAGATCAACGTCATCGTCTGGAGCAGCCTCGTTACGCGGCACCGCCGCGTGGTGACCGGCGCGCACCTGATGCGGGTGGAAGGGGAGATCCAGCGCGAGGGCGAGGTCATGCACGTCATCGCCCACCGGCTGCGGGACTACTCGCCGCTGCTCGGGGAGCTGACCGTCAGCTCACGCGACTTTCATTGAGGCCGCCGCGGTCATGACCACCTCGCCAGCGACAACCGCAGGGACTCAGCCGCGGACCTGTGCCGCCGCCTCGCGCACCGACAGCGCCAGCTCCCGGCCATTCAGGAGCTGCTGCAGACTGCGGGTAATGCCCTCTGGATAACGGCGCTCGAGCGAGAAATGCAGCAGTCCGTGCAGTGCGTTTATCTCGCGCCGCAGATCCTGGCTGGCGTCGCCAGGCATCATATCGTTGTGCATGGGATCCACCTCGCATCGCCTGTATGAGCGATGGCATGGAAACATGCATTTGTGACCGAGGGGTGAACGTTCGATAACGGCTCCGTGACGATGCCGGACCGCCAAGCCACCGCGCCCGCAGGCTGCGGCACCCGGTCGGGAGCTCGCCAACGGCCGGCCGCCGCGCCGCCACGTAAAGATCGCACCGCACCGGCCGCTATTTCTCCGTGAAATCCAGTGCCGGCAACACAACACGGAGACCCCGAGAATGCGCGAACAGACTTCCCGCCCCCTCGACACCCGGCAGATTCGGCGCCCGCCGAAGGCGCTGATGACGACCGCGATTCTCGCTGTCGCATCCGCGGTGATGTCGGGAACCTACGCGTATGCGGTCGCCAAGCGCGACACCCCCGGCGTCGCCGCCCGACTCCAGGGCGTTACCGTGCCGGCGTTCCAGGGCCCGGATGGAACGACGTCGCGCAGCCGGCGCAGCGCCCAGGGACCGGCGATGCCGGTGGAGCGAACGCTCGCGGCCGAGGGCGATGACGACGACGGCGACAGCGACGGACAGGCAACCACCGAGAGCCGGCTGGCCGCAGCGCCGGAGGCGCATCAGGCCGCCGCCGGCGGCTCGGGCGGCAAGGGCAAGAACGACGCGGACGGCGGGGACGGCGGGGAGGACGTAGCGGCGGGGCAGGTCGAAGAAGGCTCCGCCGCCGAGGCCGCGCAGGGCGACGCTGCCCCCGAGGCGACAGCCGCAACGGAGCAGACGGCCGAGGACGGTTCAGGCGCCGCCAACGGCGAGTGCGTCACCAGGACCGCCGAGCAGGAAGCCCACGAGAACGACCCGCATTGGACCTATGAAGGCGAGGCGGGCCCGGAACATTGGGCGGAGCTGAGTCCGAAATACGAGAAGTGCGGCACGGGGACGCGCCAGACACCGATCGATCTCGCCTCCGGTGACGCGGTGCCGATGGGCCTGGAAGACGTGGAGTTCCAGTACGGGGCCACCGAGGCGACGGTCCTCAACAACGGCCATACCATCCAGGTGAACGTGCCGGAGGGCAACGCCATCGTGCTCGACGGCGTCAGCTACGGCCTCGTCCAGTTCCACTTCCACACCCCGAGCGAGCACACCATCGACGGGGCGAGCTATCCGCTGGAACTGCACCTCGTGCACAAGGACGAGAGCGGCAATCTCGCGGTCGTAGGCGTGATGCTGGAGAAGGGCGAGAAAAACCCGGTGCTGGCTCAGGTCTGGGGCAAGTCGCTCCCGAAGAGCGAAGGCAAGGAGGTCGCGCTAAAGTCGCCGCTCGATCTGAACGCCCTGCTGCCCTCGGACCGCGCCGCCTACCGCTATCTCGGCTCCCTGACCACGCCGCCGTGTTCCGAGGGCGTGAAGTGGATCGTGATGAAATCATCCGTCACGATGACCACCAAGCAGATCGCGGCGTTCAAGAAGCTCTTCCCGATGAACGCCCGTCCGCTGCAGCCGATCAACGCCCGCTCGATCGTCGAGGACGTCACCCACAGCACGCACGCGGCCAACTGATCGGCGCGGCGGCACCGCGCGCGCTCTGCGGCGTTACCGGGGCGCCGCCGCGGGCGGATGCGGTCCCTCAGCGCGCGTCCGCCCGCCCCAGGCGCTGCTCCCGCTCCGACTGGCGGGTGTATGCCAGCGTTACCAGGGAAAACAGCTGCAGTCCCACCACCACGGCCCCAGCCAGCCTGTAGGCGTCCGCCCCGCCCACACGCGCCACGCTGAGGTCGACCAGCAGACCATAACCCCATTGCACCAGGAACGCGCCGACGAAGACGACGAGGTTGATGGAGGTCATCACCCGACCCGACAGTGCCAGGGGATAGCGTGAGGCCAGCAAGGAGTAGATCTGCGCGCCCGTGCTCGCCGCGGCCCCGAAGAGGAACCAGGCGAGATAGCTCTGCCCGGCAAAGGCAATGATGGCGGCCTGCGCGCCGGTCATCAGCGCCAGCCCGGTCATCATGATCGCGAGCTGCCCGAAACCGCGCCGCATCAGGCGGGTGGCGAACGCCGCGATCGCCAACTGGCCCAGCAGCCCCGCGAGGCACAGGACCAGCTGATAGCGGGCGGCGTCGGCGCGCGCGAGATCGTGCACGTTCATCAGCCAGGGCACGGCCCAGAGACCCTGTATCGCCATGAAGCCGCCGGTGGAGAACGCCGCGGCCGGTACGAACAACCAGAACACCGGCTTCGCGAGAACCGTGCTCAGCCCACGCAGTTGCTGTCCCAGCGTTTCGCGCGGCAGACCGCTGTCGATGTCCCGCACCGTGCGGAACATGTACACGCAGACGGCGAGACTGACGACGGTGATGATGACGAAAACTGCTCGCCAGCCGATGTACGGCAGCGCCATCTCCAGAGGCGCACTCGAGGTAACGGCGCCCAGTCCGCCCGCCGCCATGATGAGTCCGGTCACCCCGGCCTGCCTTTCCGGCGGCAGGAACTGCGAGGAATACTTCAGCGCCGCCATCAGGCAGGCCGAGACCCCGAGACCCATCACGCCGCGGGCGAGGGTGAGCGCGGTGTCGCCATGCCCGAGGGCGAAGCCCAGCGTGCCCGCAGCGGTGAGCAGCAGCAACGCGGATTCCGTGCGGCGCGGACCGTAACGATCGAGCAGAAGGCCGACCGGCAGCTGTGCGATCGCGAACGTGAGGAAATAGGCGCTGGTGAGCCGGCCGAGCTCGCCCGCGTTCAGCCCGAGCTCGCGGGTGAGCTCCGGGGCGATCACCGCGTTGACAGTGCGCAGGAAATACGAAAGGTAGTACCCCGCCAGAAAAGGCAGGATGGGGAACAGGAGGCGGCGCATGGCGGGCAACTTAGCAGAATCCCGTCGTCGGCGCAGAGAGGCCGTGCAGCGGCGGGATCCGGATGCACGATCGGCGGTCTACGGCGCCCTCATCGCCCCGCGGGCCCGCGTCCTCAGAACTTCATGTCCTCGAAGAACTTCTTCACGCCGTCGAGCCATGAGGACGAGCGCGGACTGTGCTCGCCGCCCTGCAGCGTGTTGCCGAACTCCTGCAGCAGCTCCTTCTGACGCTTGGTGAGATTCACGGGTGTCTCGACCGCCACCCGGCAGAGCAGATCGCCCACGCCGCCTCCGCGCACCGACTTCACGCCCTTGCCGCGCAGGCGGAACACCTTGCCGGTCTGCGTCTCGGGGGGCACCTTGAGCATCACGCGGCCGTCCAGCGTGGGCACCTCCAGCTCACCGCCGAGCGCCGCCACCACCATGGTGATCGGCACCTCACAGTAGAGATCGCTGCCATCGCGGCGGAAGATCGGATGGTCCTTCACGTGGATGCTGACGTAGAGATCTCCCGGCGGTCCGCCATTTTCCCCGGGCTCGCCCTCGCCCGTCAGGCGGATTCGGTCGCCGTTGTCGACGCCGGGAGGCACCTTCACCTGGTGCGTCTTGCTGTCGCGCACCCGCCCCTGGCCGCCGCACGCCATGCACGGGTCACGGATGATCCGGCCGGCGCCTCGGCACTTCGGACAGGTCTGCTGGACGGAGAAGAAGCCCTGGCTCATGCGGATGTGGCCGTTGCCGCCACAGGCATCGCAGGTCACGGGCGAACTGCCCGCCTTGGCGCCGCTGCCCTTGCATGCAGGGCATTCCTTTGAGGTCGGAGTCTTGATCTTGACAGTGGCGCCGAAGACCGCCTCCTCCAGCGTGAGCTCGAGATCGTATTGAAGGTCCGAGCCGCGATAGGCGCGCGCACCGCCGCGGCGGGCACCGGTGGCGCCGAAGATGTCGCCGAACACGGAATCGAAGATGTCGCTGAAGCCGGCGGCCCCTCCGAACCCGGCCCCGGCGGCGGCCGACGGGTCCACGCCCGCGTGGCCGAATTGATCGTAGGCGGCGCGCTTGCGCTCGTCGCTCAAGACCTCGAAGGCCTCCTTGACCTCCTTGAATTTCTCCTCAGCGGCCTTGTCGCCCGGGTTCCGATCCGGGTGCAGTTTCATTGCCAGTCGGCGATATGCCTTTTTGATCTCGGCCTCGGTCGCGTTCCGGCTGACCTCGAGCAGTTCGTAGTAATCGCGTTTCGCCATGGTTTCGTCGACGTTATCGGCCCAGCGTGCCGCCCCCTGCTCCGCAACGGGCCAGGCATCCGTTGGACGAGCACACCGAGCCCGTGCAGACTTGGCACGCCTGCACGGGCTCATTTCCCGGCGGGGCGCAGCCCCGCCTTCTCATTCCGCTCGACGCGCTACGCGCGCGCACCGATGCCGGTGTTACTTGTCGTCCTTCACTTCCTCGAAGTCAGCGTCGACCACGGTGCCCTCATCGGCCTTCGCGCCGGAGGAAGCCTGCCCCCCGGCACCACCACCAGCCGCACCGGCCTGCTGCTCGCTCGCTTGCGCGTAGGCGCGCTCGGCGATCTTGCCGGAGAGCTCTGCGAGCTTCTGGCTCCTCGCCTCGATCTCGGCCTTGTCGTCGCCCTTCACCGCGGTTCGCAAGGCCTCGATCGCGGCCTCGATCTCTTTCTTCTCGGCCTCCTGCACCTTCGCGCCGAGCTCCTTCACCGACTTCTCCGTGGCATGAATGAGATTGTCGGCCTGGTTGCGGGCGTTAACCAGCTCGTGGAACTTCCTGTCCTCGGCGGCATGCGCCTCGGCATCCTTGACCATCTGCTGAATCTCCGCCTCCGAGAGCCCACTGGAGGCCTGGATGCGTATCGACTGCTGCTTGCCGGTCGCCTTGTCTTTCGCCGACACGTTCAGTATGCCGTTGGCGTCGATGTCGAAGGTGACCTCGATCTGCGGCACCCCGCGCGGCGCCGGCGGGATGTCGGCGAGATCGAAACGGCCGAGCGACTTGTTCGCCGACGCGCGATCGCGCTCACCTTGCAGGACGTGCACGGTCACCGCCGTCTGGCCGTCCTCGGCGGTGGAAAACACCTGCGTCGCCTTGGTCGGGATGGTGGTGTTCTTCTCGATGAGCTTGGTCATGACCCCGCCGAGGGTCTCGATGCCGAGCGACAGCGGCGTCACGTCGAGCAGCAGCACGTCCTTGACGTCGCCGCCCAGCACGCCGCCCTGGATTGCCGCACCGACCGCCACGGCCTCGTCGGGGTTGACGTCCTTTCGCGGCTCCTTGCCGAAGAGATTCCGCACGACCTCCTGTACCTTGGGCATGCGGGTCTGCCCGCCGACGAGGATCACCTCGTCGATGTCCGAGGGCGCCACACCGGCGTCCTTCATCGCCACCTTGCAGGGCTCGATGGTCCGGTTGATGAGGTCCTCCACCAGCGCCTCGAGCTTGGCGCGGGTGATCTTGACGTTCAGATGCTTCGGACCGCTGGCATCCGCCGTGATGTACGGCAGGTTGACGTCGGTCTGGTTGCTCGAGGACAGCTCGATCTTCGCCTTCTCGGCGGCCTCCTTCAGACGCTGCAAGGCCAGCGGATCGTTGTGCAGATCGAAGCCCTGTTCCTTCTTGAACTCATCGCACAGGTAGTCGATGACGCGCAGGTCGAAGTCCTCGCCGCCCAGGAAGGTGTCGCCGTTTGTGGACAGCACCTCGAACTGCTTCTCGCCGTCGACGTCGGCGATCTCGATGATGGAGATGTCGAAGGTGCCGCCGCCCAGGTCGTAGACGGCGATCTTCATGTCGCGCTTCTGCGCCTTGTCCAATCCGAAGGCGAGCGCGGCGGCGGTGGGTTCGTTGATGATCCGCTTGACGTCCAGGCCGGCGATCCGGCCGGCGTCCTTGGTCGCCTGACGCTGCGAGTCGTTGAAGTACGCCGGCACGGTGATGACCGCCTCGGTCACCGGATGGCCGAGGTAGTCCTCCGCGGTCTTCTTCATCTTCATGAGCACGCGCGCGGAGATCTCGGGCGGCGCCATCTTCTTGCCGTTGACCTCGACCCAGGCGTCGCCGTTGTCGGCGGCGACGATTTTGTAGGGCACCATCTTGATGTCCTTCTGGACCATCTCCTCGGTGAACTTCCGGCCGATCAGGCGCTTGACCGCGAACAGGGTGTTCTTCGGGTTGGTCACCGCCTGGCGCTTGGCCGCCTGGCCGACCAGGACCTCGCCATCGTTGGTGTAGGCCACGATCGACGGCGTCGTGCGCGCGCCCTCGCTGTTCTCGATGACCTTGGGCTTGCCGCCCTCAAGGATGGCCACGCAGGAATTCGTGGTACCCAGGTCGATGCCGATGATCTTTGACATGTGCTCTCTCCGCGGACGGAAAATGGTTGAATTACGGGCTTATCTGGGGACGCGGGTCGACGATTTCAAGGGCTTGCGGCCGGGCGCGACGGGGTCAGTTCTTCGGCCCGGCGACGATGACCAGCGCGGGGCGCAGCAGGCGGTCGTGCAGGCAGTAACCCTTCTGCACCACCGTCAGCACCGTGTTGGGCTCGGCGTCGGCCGGCTGCACCGAGATGGCCTGGTGCAGCTCGGGGTTGAACTTCTCGCCCACGGGGTCGATCTCGCTGACGCCCATCTTCTCCAGCGCCTGGACGAAGGCCTTGCGGGTGAGGGCCATGCCCTCGCGCAGGGACTCGATGTCGGTCGCACCCTCGGCCGCGGCCAGCCCCAGGTCCATGCTGTCCTTCACCGGCAGCATCTCGACGATGAATTTCTCCTGGCCGTACTTGTGAGCGTTTTCGATGTCGCGGGCGCTGCGCTTGCGCACGTTCTCCGCCTCCGCGCGGGCCCGCATGAGGTCGTTCAGGTAGCCGTCCGCCTTACCCTGCAGGGTCTCGAGTTTCTGCATCAATTCCTCCACGCTCGGCTGCTCGGCGCCGGCGGAGAATTCCACGCCGTCATCGGGGCTTGCCACCTCCTCGGCAACCGCCTCGGCCGTCGTCGCGTCTTTCTGTATCTCTGCACTTTCAGATTTGGAGCTCATTGCCTGCCGTCTCTCCTCGGAGGCGCTCGCCGGCGCCCGATTCTTGTCTCGCGTACGGTCGGCCGGCGCCGTTCAGGAACCGCGTCCGGCCTTGATGAAAATGGGCTCTAGGTCAGGGATTTCAAGGCCGCGCCGAGCATCCGCGCGGTCAGGTCGACCAGCGGCACCACGCGCGAGTAGGCCATGCGGGTGGGGCCGATGACCCCCAGCACCCCCAGCTTGCGGCCGCCCGTGCCGTAGGTGGAGGTCACCACGCTGTAATCGCTCAGCACCTCGTAGCCGGACTCCTCGCCGATGAAGATCTGCACCCCGTTGGCGCCGATGGCCTGATCGAGCAGGTGCAGGATGTCACGCTTCTGATTGAAGGCCTCGAAGACCTGGCGCAGCTTCTCGATGTTCGACAGCTCGTCGATTGCCATGAGATTGGTGTGGCCGGTCACCACGAACTCATCGCCGGCACGGCTCGAAACGAAGGTCTTCTCCGCCATCTCGATGGCGGTCTGCATCATCCGGTCCATCTCCGCCCGGCTGTTCGCCATCTCCCGCAGCAATCCCTCGCGCACCTGGTCGATCTCCTTGCCGGCGAAGGCCTGGTTGAGATAGTTGGCTGCCTGCTCCAGCTCCGAGGGGCTGTAGCTGCGCGCCGTGTGTATGATGCGGTTCTGCACCTCGCGCTCGTTGACGACCAGGATCGCGAGCACCCGGTTATCGCTCAGCGGCAGGAACTCGACCTGGCGCAGCGACTGGTGATCCGGCCGCGGGATCATCACGATGCTGGCAAGCTTCGTGACCTCCGAAAGCATGTTCGAGGTACGGGACAACAACGCGCTGACATCGGTCTCGGTCGCAATGTCCGCGTTGATGCGCTCGATGTCGGTGGCGGTCGGCTCGCGAACCGTCATCATCGTGTCGACGAACAGCCGGTACCCCTGCGCGGTCGGCACGCGCCCGGCCGAGGTGTGCGGCGAGCGGATGAGGCCCAGGTCCTCGAGGTCCGCCATGACGTTGCGGATGGTCGCGGGGCTCAGTTCCAGACGCGAGTCGCGGGCGAGCGTGCGCGACCCGACGGGCTCGCCGTCGGCGATATAACGCTCCACCAACAGCTTGAAGAGCAACTGTCCGCGCTCAGAAAGCGTGACCGAGGGCGACTTGCGATGGATGAGCGGAGCCGTCATATGGTCATGGAATCTAGCACTCTACCCCTGAGAGTGCAAAGCCGCTTCGAACGTTCCCCGGCCATGGTTGGCGGCCCGGGACGAAAATGCTAACTTGCCGTGAAAACATTCGCTTACCAACACCACGCCCGCCCATGTTCAATCGCGTCGGTCTGTTCGCCAAGAAGGGGGACCCCCAGGTCAAGCAGACCCTGGAGCGGCTGGTGGCCTGCCTGCAGGCCCGGGGCGTGGACATCCTGCTCGACGACACCTGCGCCGCCCTCGTCGGACACCTGGTCACCCCGCCGGCGATCCCGCCGACAGCCGACGGTGGCCGCGAGCTGGTGATCGTGGTCGGCGGCGACGGCACCATGCTGAGCGCGGCCCGCAACCTGATCGAATTCGACGTGCCGCTGCTCGGCGTGAATCTGGGTCGGCTGGGATTTCTGGCCGACCTGAGCCCGGCCGACATCCCCGCCGGCGTGGAGGCGATCCTCGACGGCCGGTACACCGAGGAGCTGCGCATGTCCCTGCGCTGCGAGGTGGTCCGCAACAGCGAGATCGTCGCCACCAGCAATGCCTTCAACGACGCCGTCGTACAGAAATGCAACACGGCCCGCCTCATCAGCCTGAGCACCTACATCAATGGCCGCTTCCTGCACAGCCAGCGGTCCGACGGCCAGATCATCGCCACCCCGACCGGCTCCACCGCCTATGCGCTCTCCGGCGGCGGTCCGATCCTGCACCCGGCGCTGGACGCGGTGGTGATCGTTCCGATCTGCCCCCACACCCTCACCCAGCGCCCGATCGCGCTGGCGGGCAACAACCGTATCGAGGTGCTGGTGAACACCCGCGAGCCGGACCGGGCGGAGTTCACCTGCGACGGCGAATCGATCTGCACCCTGCAGCCCGGCGATCGCGTGCACATCGTCAAGCACCAACGCACCGTCCGGCTACTGCACCCCGCGGGTCACGATCACTACGCGACACTGCGAGCCAAGCTCAACTGGGGCACCGACCCCTGTTGAGCGAGCATTCGGGCGCCCCCGTGCTGCGCTACCTGCAAGTCAAGCATCTCGCGGTCATCGACGAGGTCGAACTGGAGTTCGAGGGCGGGATGACCGTATTCACCGGCGAGACCGGCGCCGGCAAGTCGATACTGATCGAGGCCCTCGGGCTGGCCCTGGGGGACCGGGCCGAGGTCAGCATGGTCCGCGCCGGCTGCGAGCAGGCGAGCGTTTCCGCGATCTTCGGTCCGCTGCCGGACGTCGCCTTGGCGGCGCTGCTGGAGCAGCACGGAATCGAGCGCGAGGAGGAACTGGTGATCCGGCGGCAGCTGGGCAGCGACGGGCGTTCGCGCGCCTTCGTCAACGGCTCGCCGGTGCCGCTGACAGTCCTGCGCGCCATCGGCGAGCGGCTCGCGGACATCCACGGGCAGCATGAGCATCACTCCCTGCTCCGTCGCGACGCGCAGCGGGAGCTGCTCGACGAATTCGGCCATCATGACGAGCTGCTCGACGCCGTCGGCAGCGCCCATCGGCGCCTGCGCGAGCTTCAGGAGCGGCTGGCGCAGCTCGAGGGCGTCTCCGGCAGCGCCGACGGCGAGGCGGAACTGCTGCGCTACCAGGTTTCGGAATTGAAGGCGCTGCAGCCGACCGCGGAGGCCATCGCCGCGCTGGAGGAGGAGCATCGCCGGCTGGCGAACGCCGGGCGCCTGGCGGAAGGATCCGCCCGGATCCTTGAATTGTTGAGCGATGCGGAGGACAACGCGCAGGCCCTGGTGGATCACGCCACACGCGAGGTCAACGCGCTCGCCCGCCTGGACGCGCGTTTCGCGGAGGTCGCGTCCATGCTGGAGACCGCCTCCATACAGATCGGCGAGGCGGCGCTGTGGCTGCGCCACTACGCCGATGGGATGGATGCCGACCCCGCCCGGGTGACGCAGATCGAGCAGCGGATCGGCGAGCTGCACGACCTTGCGCGCAAGCACCGCGTACCGCCTTCGGAACTGCCGGGACAACTGGCGCGACTGGAGCAGCGCCTGTATGAACTGGAGCACGGCGCGGAGTTGCGCCAGCAGGTGCGCCGCGACCTTCAGGCCGCCGCCCACGCGTATGACGAGGCCGCGACACGGCTGCACGAGGCGCGCGTGAAGACGGCGAAGAAGCTGGCCGCGGCGGTCACGCGCAACATGCACGAGCTCGGCATGCCGGGCGGCAAATTCGCCATCGGCGTGGAAGGCCCGAGCGATGCCGCCCGCGCCGTGCACGGCAGCGACCGCGTGGAATTCGAGGTGACGGCCAATCCCGGCCAGCCTTTGAGGCCGCTCAGCAGGGTGGCCTCGGGCGGGGAGCTCTCGCGCATCAGTCTGGCCATACAGGTGCTGAGTGCCCAGGGCAAGCGGGTTCCGACATTCGTCTTCGACGAGGTCGACGTCGGCATCGGTGGTCGCGTGGCCGAGATCGTGGGGCGCATGCTCCGGGAATTGGGCGGGACCGGGCAGGTACTCTGCGTCACGCACCTGCCGCAGGTAGCGGCGCTGGGCCACCATCACATCCGCATCGAGAAGGCCGTCGCCGACGGCACCACCCGAATCGAGGCATCGCCCCTCGAGCGAGAGGCGCGGGTGCAGGAGCTTGCCCGCATGCTGGGCGGGGTCACCATCACCAAGCAGACGGTCGCCCACGCGCGGGCGATGCTGGAGGCCTCCGCCGCGGGCTGACCAGCGCAGAGGAAATGCCGATCGCGTCCCAGGCGCCGGCGCGGATCGCCGCTCGGCGGTTCAGGCGGGCGGGGTCTCAGAGCGACCGCGGCAGGATCGGGGTGGGGGTCAGTTCTTGCGGCTTGCGCACTGCCTGCACTTGCCGTACAGGACCAGGGAGTGGTCGACCAGCTCGAAGCCGTAACGACCGGCGATGTCGCGCTGGTGCTGCTCGATGACCTCGTCGACGAACTCCTCGACCTTGCCGCACTGCATGCAGACGATGTGGTCGTGATGCCGGCCGCGATTGATCTCGAAGACCGCCTGGCCGCTTTCGAAATTGTGGCGGCTGACCAGGCCGGCGGCCTCGAACTGCGTCAGGACGCGATAGATGGTGGCAAGCCCGACGTCTTCGCCGTGATCCAGCAGCGCCTTGTAGACATCCTCGGCGGTCATGTGGCGCGGGTCGGCCCGCTCCAGGATCTCCAGTATCCGAAGGCGCGGCAGCGTCGCCTTCAGACCCGCCCGCTTCAGCTCTTGTGAATCCATAGTCGATCTTTTTCTGACCGCGATTGACCGGGGACAAGAAAGTCTGGAATCGGTCTGCAGTATAGCGGAAATCGCCGGCGTGCGACCCTTTTGGGCGCGGCGCTCCGGCGCGAGCCGCGCCCTCGGCACGCCGAACCTGAATGCGAACGCGCGGTCACACTCGGCGTGGTCTTGAACACCCACGCGGGTTACCATACCCGCCCTAACTCTTCGTCTGTTCCCGCATGCAATCCAAGAATCCGACCCCGACGTTCGTACTTGTCACGCTGACGCTCGCCCTGACCGCCGGCTGCAGCCGCACCGGCATCCCCTCCCCGGCCGACCTGCCCATCGTCTACAAGATCGACGTACAGCAGGGCAACCTGGTGACGCAGGACATGCTCGCGCAGCTCGAGCCCGGCATGGACAAGACGAAGGTGAAGTACATCATGGGCACCCCGCTGGTCACGGACACCTTCCACGCCGATCGCTGGGACTACATTTACACGATGCAGGAGCGCGGCGGCGAACGCACCCAGCGGCGGATATCGCTGTTTTTCACGGACGGGAGGCTTGCCCGGGTGGAGGGCAACGTCAAGCCGGCCGCCGGCGCCGTCGCGCCCAGCACCGAGGCGCAGGCCACTACGGTGGAAGTACCCGAGGCGGAGAAGTCGCTGGTCGAGAAGATGAAGGGCACGGTCAGCGGCGACAAGGAGGAGTCCACGGCGAAGGCCACCGAGAGGGAGTCCCCCGCAACGGCGGCGGCCGAGGACGATGCCCCGGAATCCGTCGCCACCGACGTCCAGGCAGAGACGGCGGCGGAGGGCAGCCAGTTCGCGGTCGACAACGATGCCGAGACGGGAACGCCCGCGCAGTCCGATGGCGAGGCCGCGGGCCGCGGCGATCCGCTGCTGCCACGTTTCCAGGCGGAATCGGATCTGGAGAATGCGGTAGTCACCGACGAGGCCACGCCAGCCGAGCCGCAGGCCACGGCCGCCGAGGCAGCGAGCGGTACCGATGCCACTGGATCGGGGGGGCCGGCCGCCGGTGCCAAGGGCGCCACCGCCGCGGGCACCGAGGTCACCATTCCCGACGACGCCCCGCCCCCCCCGAAGAAGGGATTATTCCGCCGGATGCTGGAAAAGGTAGGCGTGGGCGACAACGAAGGCGGCGAATACGAATCCGCCGACCCGAAGTATCGCGACCCTTCCAACCCCGACACGGAGTGACCCCCAAGTTGCATCCGTGCAACCCTCGGCGCGCTCGCCTCTGTCTTACGACCTGATTTGTGGTGTCATTCGCATATTGCCTACCCGCCAGTTTGCGACTATACAACTAGCGTCCGGACGATGATCGGGGTGGGGGTGCCCGCCGTTCGGGTGGGAAGGTCAGGGGGAGGGATTGGATGTCACACGCTGCATCGTTCGCCGTGCGCGCGCCAGTGGGGGCCGGATGCGCCTGATTCACACCGAACACACCCATCTGGGCATCGGGATCCGCGCTCACGGAACCGACAACTGGCCTGAGTATTTTGCCTCGCTACGCGAGTGCGTCCCCGCCATCCGGCGCGCCATCGGCGGCGAGGCGGCGCTCGGGTTGAGCCTTCAGCTTCCCGCTCTGGCCGCCTTCGAGCTCTATGACCCCGCGAACTTGGCCGCCTTCCGGAGCTTCCTCGACGACGAGGGCTGCTACGTGTTCAGTCTCGACGGTCGCTCCTTCGGCGCCCGCGGCATACCGGCGGACAGCCGCTGGGGCAACCAGTTTCCGGACTGGAGGGACATGCGGCGGCTGGCGTACACGAACGTGCTGGGCGACATACTCGCGGAGCTGCTGCCGGAGGACGTGACTTACGGCAGCATCAACACTCTGGCCGTCGCGGGCCGCGAGACGATGGAGATCAACGAGATCCCCGCCGCCGCGCGCAACCTGCTCCGGTTCGCGGCCTACCTCGCCTTTCTGAACCAGACCAAGGGCCGGCACATTGCTCTCGCCCTGGAGCCCACCCCCTGCTGCCTGCTGGAAACGGGCGCGGAGGCCGTGAAGTTCTTCCGCGACTATCTGTATTCACCGGTGGGCGTGGCGCATTTCGCCGGGGCGGCGGGGATCCCGGCAGCGGAGGCCGAGGAGCAGCTGCGGGCACACCTCGGCGTGTGCCTGGACACCAGTCACTCGGCAACCATGTACGAGTCTCCGGAAGACTGCGTCGAGCGTCTCCGCCACGCACGCCTGCCCATCATGAAACTGCAGGTCGCCTCGGCACTTAGCACGCGCAATGCCGAGCTGACCTGGCGGCTGCCGTCGGCCGGCGAGCTCGCGGACAGCCCCGTCGTGCAGCGGCGCGGCGAGGCCCTGCTTCGTTTCCTGGACACGCGCACCGCGTTCGCCGGGCTGATCGAGGCGGGCGATGACGACCGGGAGTGGCGCATCGCCTGCCACGCGCCGGTGTCGCAGGCGGAGGTGTCGCCGTTCGAGACCACGCAATCGGCGACGCTGGAGTTCCTCACCATGCATGCGCGCGGTCCGCTGAGCGGCCACGTGGAGCTGGAGATCGACGGAACCGCGGACGGCAGGTCGTTACCGGCCGCGCGCTATGCGCGTGAATTCGCCTGGACTCTCGAGGCCATCGGTCAGGCCCGCCGCGCCTCCGGCGAGACCGAGGCGGGGACCGTGAAGCCACGCCGCAAGAAGAACCCGACGCTGCGGATCGCAGGCTGAATACCAGCGCGGACGTGACGATCACGTCCCTCCGCCCAGCCATTCGGCGCCGCAGCGCCCTCAGCGGCGGCCGGCCTGCCCCGGTTTCGCGGTCGCGCGCAACCGCCGCGCCTCCTTCGGGTCGATGCGCAAGGGGCGGTATACCTCGACCCGGTCACCCGCATGCACCGGGTCCTCCAGCGCGCACAACCGGCCAAAGATCCCCACGCGATTGATCGCGAGGTCCACGTCGGGAACCCGGTCGAGCAGACCGGAGATCTCTATGGCCTCGCGCACGCTCGTACCCGCCGCCACTTCGAGCGGAATGATCACCTGCTTCGCCGGCGTCGCGTAGGCGACCTGCACCGCGATCCGCTCAGGCTGGGCAGCCATACAGGTCGCGGGCGCGCGCGCAGAAGGCATCGATCAGCGAGCTGGAGATCGAGTGGAACGCCTTGCCGAAGGTCATCGCCAGCAGCTTGCTGCTGAACTCGAATTCCAGATGGAGCGCCACGAGGCAACCCTGCCGCTCCGTGCCCACCGGATGGAAGCTCCAGTGGCCATGCAGGCGCCGGAACGGGCCGTCGACGAGTTGCATGTCGATGCGTTCCCCCTCGTGCAGGCGATTGCGCGTCGTGAAGGACTGCCGGATGCCGCTGCGCGCGAGTGCCACGCGGGCCGTCACGTCATGCTCGCCCCGGGCCACGAGCTTCACCTCCGTGCACCACGGCAGAAACTGCGGGTAGGACTCGATATCGGCGACCAGAGCGTACATCTGCCCGGCGGTGTAGGGCACCATTGCGCTCTTTTGTATCTTGATCATGACGCGGCTGCATCTCTCCTCCGCGCAGATTGTCGGTGAAATCCACCCCATTTCTCAATCGCACGGGCGCGGCGCGGGACCCGGTCTGCCGGCCCTGGCGACCTAAAGAAAGGCGCCTTCTTGCCGCTGATCCCCGCAGGAACGCGAACGGCGTAGTTCCGCCTCCCAGGAAGCCCGCATGCAATCTGCCGCCAGGACGACCGCCGCAGCGATACCCGAGAGGATCGGCCGGTTCCGCCCGACAAGGGTCATAGGCCAGGGCGGCCAGGGAGTGGTGTTTCTGGCCAGGGATCCCGACCTCGATCGCCTGGTCGCGGTGAAGACCCTGACGCGCCGCTGCGCCGACCCGGGGCGCATGGTCACGGAGGCGCGCCACGCCGCCAGGCTGCAGCATCCGAACATCGTCACCTTGCTGGAGATCGGCACGCACGAGCAGCTGCCGTTTCTCGTCTACCAGTACGCCGAGGGCACTAGCCTCAAGCAGATGCTCGATACGCGCCAGCCGATCCCGCCGGCGCGCGCCATCGAGCTCATGCTCCGAATACTCGAGGGCATCGGGCACGCGCACCGTGCCGGCATCCTGCACCGCGATCTGACGCCGGGCAACATCCTCATCGATACGGAGGGCAACCCCCGCATCCTTGATTTCGGGATATCCAGCCTGGTCGGCATGTCTGCCACCGGCAACAACGTCCTGGGCACGCCCAACTACATGTCGCCGGAGAACCTGACCGGAGGTGAGGTGGGACCCGCGGCCGACATCTTCTCGCTGGCCGTGATCCTGCACGAGATGCTCACGGGCCACCCGCTCATCGTCGCCGACAATCCGATGACGGCGATATACAAGGTCGTGAACGAGACCTTTCTGCCGCCCTCGATGGCCAATCCCGCCGTAGACCCCCAGCTCGACGAGATCGTCATGCGCGGTCTGGAGCGGGATCCGGCGCGCCGCTACGCCAACGCGCAGGAATTCATCGACGCGCTGAAGGGCTATGTCGATCCGCAGGAAGCGCCACGCGAGCTGGACGGCCGCACCGACGGCAACAGCGCCGTGGACTTTCTCCTCCGCCGCCTGAACCGGCGCCCGGATTTCCCTGCCATCTCCCGCCACGTCGCCGAGATCACGCAGAAGACGAGCAAGAGCGACGACACCCACGCCAACGAACTGGCGAACGTCATCCTCAAGGACTTCGCGCTGACCTCCAAGCTGCTGAAGCTCGTCAACTCCTCCGTCTACCGCCACGGCGGCGGCTCGGCCATCACCACGATCAGCCGAGCGGTCATGATCCTCGGCTTCGAGCAGGTGCGACAGGCCGCCCTGAATCTCACCTTGTTCGAGCACCTGAAGAACGCCGAGCAGGCGCAGGACATGCGCAATTCGCTGCTGAACTCGTTCTTCAGCGCCATGGTCGCGCGCGATCTGGCGAGCCAGAGCCACGGCGTCGGCGGCGAGGAGGTATTCATCGTCGCGCTCTTCCTTCGACTCGGCAAACACCTGGCCATATTCTATTTCCCCGAGGAGTATCGCGAGATCGAACGCCTGATCGCCAACCGCGGCCTGAGCGAGCTGAATGCCTCCAAGGAGGTGATGGGGGCCTCCTACGTCGAGCTTGGCGCGGCCATCGCCAGGCAATGGAAGTTGCCGGACCTCGTGGTCAGGGGGATCAACGGCTCGGCATCGACCACCGGCACTCAGCCGAACTCACCGGCCGACCAGGCCGTGGCAATTGCCGCGTTCTCCAACGAGCTCGCAGAGGTCTTCGCACGCGGCGGCCACGACGTCGCCGCGAACCTCGAGGCCCTGACGTCGCGCTACAAGCGCACCCTGAAGATCAACGCCGAGGAGCTCAAGAAGGTCGTCACCGTGGGCATGGAGCGGGTGACGGAATACGCCCGCATCCTGAACATCAACACCCGCGACAGCGCGCTCTGCGCCAACATCAGCAGGACGACCGGCAGACCGATGCCGACGACGGAGGCGGCAGCGTCCGCTGCCGCGCCGGGCGCGGACCACACCGCGGCCATGGCGTCGTCCGCTGAGGAGAGCGAGGACGCGGCGATGAAACGCCGGATGCTGTTGATCAACAGCATCTCCGAGATCGCCACCACGGTCATGGGCGAGTACAACCTCAACAACGTGCTGGTGATGATCCTGGAGACCCTGTACCGCGGGATCGGCTTCTCCCGCGTACTCATGGTCGTGAAGGACGCTCGGACGCGCACCATGCAGGCCCGCTTCGGGTTCGGCGAAGGGGTCGACGAGCTGATCCCGAAGTTCCATTACCCCCTCGTCGGCGGCTCCGACATCTTCCTCGAGGCTGCCACCACGGGGCGGGAGTTCGTGGTGGTCGACACGAGCGCCCCCGAGTACCTTCACCGCATTCCCGCCTGGTGCCGCAGCCTCACCGCGCCGCGCGCCGTGGTGCTGCTGCCCATCGTCGTCAACAAGGCCGTCATCTCGCTCATCTACGCCGACTTCACCACCGCCAGCACACGCATATCCGTGGAGGAAATCAAGCTCTTCGCCACGCTGACCAAGCAGGCGGCGCTCGCTATCCACCAGAAATCGCAGCGCAGATAGCGTCGCCGGCCGCGCCATAGGGTCTGCTGTATAATTGCGGCCCCTCCCGCGAACCACCCTCCGTTGCGATGGCCAAGAAAGAGGAAAAAGCCGCGAGCAGCACCATTGCCCTGAACAAGAAGGGCAAGCACGACTACTTCATCGAGGACCGCTACGAGGCGGGCATCGCGCTGGAAGGCTGGGAGGTGAAGAGCCTGCGGGCGGGACGCGTGCAGCTGCGCGATTCCTACGTCATCATCAAGGACGGCGAGGCCTACCTCTTCGGCGCACTCATCACGCCGCTGCCAACCGCCTCCACGCACATCACGCCGGACGCGCAGCGCACGCGCAAGCTGCTGCTGCACCGGCACGAGCTCAGCCGCCTGATCGGCGCCGTCGAGCGCAAGGGCTACACGCTGATCGTCACGGCGCTTTACTGGAAGAAGGGCCGTGCCAAGGCGGAGATCGCGCTGGCCAAGGGCAAGCAGGAGCACGACAAGCGCGCCACCATCAAGGAGCGCGACTGGCAGCGCGAGCAGCGCCGCCTGCTCAAGCGCGGTTGACCGCCCGTCCCCGCATCCTCGCCGGAAGGGGGGATTCCGGCGACTCAGGCCGGCTGTCAACGGCGGCGGCCGGCGGCGCCGAGCCAACCACGCCGGGCATCCGGCGCCGGGCGGCCGCATCGTGACACCGGTCGGCGAAACTACCCACCGCCGCCCGCAACTTTGTTAAAGTAAGGCTGTCATACCGATTAGTTCCTGGGGGCGACCTGGCTTCGACGTGGGTTTGAAACCTCAAGGGGCATGCCGAGGGGCAGAGCACCTCGTAAATCCAACTGCACAACACATAGTTGCCAACGACGACAACTACGCCTTAGCCGCTTAAGTCGGCTAACCTTCGACTCGGTCGTGCTTGTGCGCTGAACTCGAAGGTCATCAACACAAGATCGTGATCAGGCACGCCTGGGGCCGACGTCACTAAAGCAGTACAGGATCGCCGCGTTGTCGCCCTGCCGCTCGGAGGCGCGTGGTTAAATCAATGAGACGGCTACGCATGTAGAACCTTAGGCGTATGGCTTGCGGACGCGGGTTCGATTCCCGCCGCCTCCACCAGATTCCTCGCAGCAGCTTGACTGGCGGCTGACCTGTTCGCGGGTGCCTGCCGTACGGCTCGCGCAAGTATGAGCGTCGCACCGTCGCCAGTGCCTTCCTTTACCACATGGCAACGACCGTTACATTCCCGTTCAGACCAGCGACCGTCGAGGACGCCCCGGTGCTCGCCCAACTCGTGAACCACGCCGGGGAGGGGCTGCCCCTCTACCTCTGGACGCAGTTGGCCGAGCCCGGGGAGAGCGCCTGGGAGGTGGGCCGCCGGCGCGCGGCACGGGAGGAAGGCAGTTTCTCCTATCGCAACGCCACCATCATCGAGCATCATGGCCAATGCGCCGGTTGCCTCATCGGCTACGGGATACCGGATGAACCGGAACCCATCCCGAGCAATATGCCCGCGATGTTCGTTCCGCTGCAGGAGCTGGAGAACCTTGCGCCCGGCACCTGGTACGTGAACGTGCTGGCGGTGCTGCCGCCTTTTCGCGGGAACGGGCTCGGGACACGACTGCTCCGGCGGGCCGAGCAGATCGCTCGCACACTCGGCAAACGCGGACTGAGCGTCATTGTCTCCGACGCCAACACCGGTGCGCGGCGTCTGTACGAGCGTTGCGGCTACCGCGAGACGGCGACTCGACCGATGGTCAGGAACGGCTGGCAGACCGATGGCCGCGCGTGGATACTCTTGATCAAGAGCGACTGAGGTCGGCTCGAGTACCGCCGGGCCAGCCTCACTCGTAGCCGGGAATCGCACCCCGGTTCTGCATGCATCGTGGCGGGGCATCGCCGCGATCGATCCCGCGAACAGCGTTGCCGATTGAATCCAACGGGTGAGGTCTTCACTCTCTCTGCGGTCGAAAAGGCGGATTTGTAGCGGCTCGCCGCTGAAGCGATGATCGAGTCGCCCTGCGACGGCGCCAGTGCCGTCTGCCACCCGTGAACAAGAGCGGGTACATGGATGCCACATGAAGTAACGCTGATAACCACGATCGCGGCCGCGCTGGGCTTCGCCCTGGTCATGGGCCTCGTCGTTTCGCGTCTGCGCATACCCCCGCTGGTGGGCTATCTGCTCGCCGGGATCGCCATCGGGCCAGCCACCCCGGGCTTCGTCGCCGACGTCCATCTGACGGGCCAGTTGGCCGAGGTCGGCGTCATGCTGCTGATGTTCGGCGTCGGCCTTCACTTTTCGCTGGACGATCTGCTGAAGGTGCGGCGGATCGCCATCCCCGGCGCCATCGTCCAGATCGCGGCGGCCACCGGCCTCGGTATGCTCACCGCTCATCTCTGGGGGTGGGATCCCGGCGCCGGGCTCGTCTTCGGGCTGGCGCTGTCGGTCGCAAGCACGGTGGTGCTGCTGCGCGCGCTCGAGAGCCGAGGCGTGCTCGATTCGGTCAACGGCCGCATCGCCGTCGGCTGGCTGGTGGTCGAGGATCTGGTGATGGTGCTGGTCCTCGTTCTGCTGCCGCCGATCGGTGGCCTGCTCGGCGGCAGTACCGGCGTCACCGCGATCGCGGAGCATGGCGAGACCTTGTGGACGACCCTGGCGATCACCTTCGGCAAGGTCGCCGCGTTCATCGGGCTGATGCTGCTAGTCGGGCGCCGGCTGTTCCCGCGACTGCTGTGGCTCGTCGCGCGCACCGGCTCGCGCGAGCTGTTCACGCTCTGCGTGGTCGCCGCCGCGGTCGGCGTCGCCTATGGGGCGGCCGAACTCTTCGACGTGTCCTTCGCCTTGGGCGCCTTCTTCGCCGGCATGATGATGCGCGAATCGGAGTTCAGCCGTCGCGCCGCGGACGAGTCGCTGCCGCTGCGCGACGCGTTCGCGGTGCTGTTCTTCGTCTCGGTCGGCATGTTGTTCGACCCGCGCGTGCTGATCGAGGAACCGCTAAAGGTGGTCGCGGTGGTCGCCATCATCATGCTCGGCAAGACCCTGGCGGCGATCGCCCTGGTGCTCGCCTTCCGCTATCCGCTCAACACCGCGCTGACCGTCGGCGCGAGCCTCGCCCAGATCGGCGAGTTCTCGTTCATCCTGGCCGGTCTCGGCGTCGCGCTCGGACTGCTGCCGAAGGAAGGCCAGAGCCTCATCCTGGGGGGCGCGCTGATCTCCATCGCCTTCAATTCGGTTCTCTTCTCGGCGATCGAGCCGGCGCAGCGCTGGCTGCGGACCCGCTCGGCGCTCGCCCGCCGGCTCGAGCTGCGCGACGACCCGCTCGCCGAGCTGCCGATGTCGGTGGACCAGTCGCTGCTGACCGGCCAGGTCGTGCTCGTCGGCTACGGGCGCGTGGGCCGGCGCATCGCACAAGCCCTCGATGAGCGCCGGATCCCCTATGTCGTGGCCGAGCAGAACCGCGAACTCGTCGAGAAGCTGCGCACCCGCGGCATCCCGGCGGTCTCCGGCGACGCCTCGGAGGCGGCAGTGCTCGTCCAGGCGCACATCGCGCGCGCCGGCATGCTGGTCATCACCACGGACGACACCGTGGGCGTACGCAAGATGGTGCAGATCGCCCGCACCCTCAATCCGCGGATCGAGATCGTCCTGCGCACGCACAACGAGGACGAGGCCGAGCTGCTCCGCAGGGAGAACGTCGGAGAGGTGTTCATGAGCGATCACGAGCTCGCGCTGGCGATGTCGCGCCACGTGCTGTCACGGTTCGGCATTACCGCCGGACAGGCGCAGTCTCCCGGCCGCGGCCCGGAGGAGACGCGGGCCCACTGAACCCGCCGCCGACCGCGGCGCGCCTGCGGTGCAGCAGCAGGGTTTCCCCTTGCGGTCGCGATTGTGTCAGCATGCCGGCATGCAGATCCCGGCAGCCACGAACATTGCGGTGCCTGGTTCCCCTCCCGACCTCCTCGAACCGGCGCCAGTCCCGGTGATCCGATGAGTGGGGCGGAGAACCGGATCTTCCTGCTCGGGCTCGACGTCGGTTCGACCACCAGCAGTGCGCTCCTCGCCGTGGCGCGGGTGGGCAGCAGTTCGCTGACGGGCCGGATGGAGCTCGAGAGCCCGGAGGTCGTCTATCGCGGCGGACCGGTGTTCACGCCGTTCGCGGAGGCGAGCATCGACGAGGCCGCACTCGCGGACCTCATGGACAGCTGGCTGCGCGAGAGCGGCGTGGCGCCGCGGGACATCTTCGCCGGCGGGGTCATCGTCACCGGCCTGGCGGCGCGCCGTCGCAACGCCTCGGCGCTCGCCGCCCTGGTGCGTGGCCGCATCGGCGAGGCCGTGATGGCCACCGCCGAGGATCCGCAACTGGAATCATGGCTGGCCTTCATGGGCAGCTGCGGCACGCTGAGCCGCTGCCACGGCGACACGCCCGTCATCAATCTCGACATCGGCGGCGGCACCACCAACGCCGCGCTCGGCCGGGCCGGCAACGTCGAACGCGCCGGCTGCCACTTCATCGGCGCGCGTCACTTCCAGTTCCTGCCAGGCAGTTACCGGCTGACCGCCATCTCGGAGTTCGGCAGGGCGCTGCTCGGCAGCCTCGGCATCGCCCGTGAGGTCGGCGACGATCTCGAGCCTTCGGAACGCGAGGCGGTGATCGGTTACTACATCGCCGCACTCCAGGCGATCGTCGCTGGCACGAGGTCGTTCTTCGACACCCCCATCGGCCGGCGCATCGAGCAGGTGCCCTTTGCACACGGGCTCGGGGAGCGGCCGGCGGTCACGTATTCCGGCGGTGTCGGCGAGCTGGTCTACAGCATCGCCGCCGGCGAGCGCGTGCCCGGCACTACCCACTACGGCGATCTGGGCATCGATCTCGCACATGCCATCGCCGCGACGCCGGCGCTGGCGCGATCGCTGCACTCGATGGTGCCCGAGCAACGGGGGCGGGCGACCGTCTACGGCGTCGCGCTGCACAGCACCGAGATCTCCGGCACCACGCTGCACCTGCCGCGCCCGCGCACGCTGCCGCTCAGGGACATGCCGATCATGAGTCGTTTGCCGCTCGATGCGAGCCTGGAGGAGATGGAGCGCGCCCTGGGCTTGGCGCGAACCAGTCCGCGCGGCGCCTGCGTGCAGATCACCGCGACGGCGACGGGCCAGACACTGGGCGCGATCGCGGTCAGAGAGCTCGGCGAACGGCTCGCCGCGGCATTGCGAGCCGTCGATTTTCCGGCCGAGTTGCCGCTGGTGGTGCTGCTGGAGCCCAACGCGGGCAAGGCCCTGGGGCAGTACGCGACCGACTGGGGGCGACTGCCCGTGAATCTGATCGTCATCGACGAAGTTCCGCTCCGCGGCGCCCACTTCGTCAATATCGGCACGCCGCGACAGCAGGTTGTCCCCATCTCCTATTACGGGATGCACGAGGTTGCCGCGGACCCGCCTTCCGGCTGAAGTTCGAGCCTCCCCGCCATCGCGACCGCGGGGTTAAGATAGTTGGGCGGCACGAAACCAACAACGGAGGACGAGATGCGAGCACTGAAACCCTTGGCCGAAATCAGGGTGCCCTCGCCGGCGCCTGCGGAGGCTTACGAGACGACATTGCTCGACCGCCGCTTCCGCTTCACCGATCTAAAGCACTTGCTCGGGGCGGCCGACATCAGCAAGGCCGGCGATCGCAATGCCCGCCTCGCCGCTCCCGACGAGGTGACGCGCGAGGCGGCGCGGGAGGTACTTTCCGGGCTCACGCTGCAGCACATCTACGACCGTCCCCTCACCGACGCGCAGGGCCGCATCGGCGACATCATGCGCGTCAACTACGACATCGACCTCGAGACCTTCAACGAGATTGCCGGGCTGACCCTCGGCGAGCTCAAGGACCGCCTGCTCCGGGGCACCGGCCGGGAGGCGCGCCGCATCGGTCTCGCCCTCACCGGCGTCATGGCCGCCGCGCTGGCCAAGCTCATGGACGTGCACGAACTCATCCTGGTGGCCAAGAAGCTCAAGGTCGGGGCGGCCGCCAAGGCGCGCACGACCATCGGCCTGCCCGGCACGCTGTCCTCGCGCCTGCAGCCCAACCACCCGACCGACAATGTCCACGGCGTGACCCTGCTGCTGTACACCGGCCTGAGCCTAGGTTCCGGTGATGCGCTGCTGGGCCTGAATCCGGCGATCGATACCGTCGAGAACATCGAAGCATTGCTGCGGCACATCGACAAGGTGCGCCGCGAGACCGGCGCACCGACGCAGATCTGCGTGCTTTCGCACATCAAGACCCAGCTAGCCTGCCTGGAGCGGGGGGCGCCGGTGGAGATCATGTTCCAGAGCCTGGCGGGCACCGATGCGGTGCTTACCGACGAGTTCGACGTCACCATCGACCTGCTGGATCACGCCTATCGGACGATGGGCGAGAAAGGTCCGTTGAAAGACGTCGCCGAGAACTGGATGTACTTCGAGACCGGACAGGGCAGCGAATTCACCTACGGCAAGCACGACGGGATCGACATGGCCACCTGCGAGGCGCTGTGCTACGGCCTGGCGCGGCGTTACGCGCCGTTCATGGTCAACAACGTCACCGGCTTCATCGGTCCGGAGACGCATCTCGACAATTTCGAGATGATCTATTCCAACCTGCAGGATCACTTCATGGGCAAGCTGCTGGGCCTGCCCATGGGCATGGCGCCGTGCTACACGCTGCACTCCCAGGTCACCGTGGAGGGGCAGCAGATGGCCACGGAGCTGCTCACGGCCGCGGGCGCCAACTATTACATGGACGTCTATCTGGGCAACGATCGCATGCTGGCCTATTTCGACACCAGCTCCCACGACGACCAGACCATGCGCGAGGTGCAGGGCCTGAAGCCGGCGCCGGAGTTTCTGAAGTGGGCGATCGAGCGCGGCATATTCATCGAGGGCGAGGATGGCGACGTGCAACGCGGTCCCAATTGGGGCAATCCGCGCATCTTCTGCACCTCCGATCTGGAATTCCAGCGACTGCGCGAGTCCCTGCCGGCCGCCTACGGTTTCGAGAACGCCGGCCCGCGGCCGGCAAATCGCGTCTCGCGCACGCTGCGCGCGAATCAGGCCGTGGCGCGCGAGGCGATCTATGCCGACCTGCGGCCGGCCGAGATCGGCGCCATTGCCTTGCGCACCCTGCCGACGGCTGCGCCCGACAAACGCGCCCACCTCAACGACCCCGAGCTCGGCGCGCGAATCGCCGAGGACGCCGCGCGCCGGCTCGCGCCCGAGAACTGTGACGTGCAGATCGTCATCTCCGACGGTCTGAGCGCCGAGGCCATACACCACAACATCCCCGATCTGCTGCCCGTGCTGCTCGACGGCCTCGCCAGCCGGCACCTGAAGCTGGGCCAGCCCATACTCGCGCCATACGGCCGCGTGAAGCTCGCGGAGTCCATCGGAGATGCGCTCCAGCCGCGCGTGATCGTGAACCTGATCGGCGAGCGGCCCGGCGGCGACGCGCTCGCCTCACGCAGCATGTCGGCCTACATCGCCTACCGGCTCGCGGACGGCACGGTGCAGGCGGAGGCAGCGCGATTCAGCGGCAATCCGCAGATCCGATATGAGTACACGGTGATATCGAACATCTACGCAGGCGGCCTGCCGCCGGTAGAGGCCGCCAGCCTCATCGCCGAACGCGTGCTGGAGATCCTGCAGTACCAGGCCGCCGGCAACAGGCTGGAGAACCTGCTCAGAAACGACGCGGCCTGAACGCACACGCGCTCGAGGAGACACCGGCGCGGGCGACGGAGTGGAGGACAACGCCCGACGCCGGCCCGTGGCTTGCGGATATCGTGAACTCGCGCCCGGGTCTGGGCCCCGCGGCGAATTCCCGGCTGCTGCCACGGCAGCCCGGCTCGATTCGTCAATGCTTCATTTGCACGTCCTCCGCCAGGATCCGAGGGTCCTGACACGGCCGGCGCGCGTCGGCCCATGTCCCGATCAAAGACCCGACGTGATAACGCTCCTGTCGATCTCTGCTTCTGGCTGGCTTCGCCGCGCAACAGAAGTGCGACCACGGCCTGGAGATGCCGGGCACGAAGTTGCGCATCCCGCAAAAGAAGCGCGACCAGTGAGGCTCGCCGCACGGCTTACGCGCGAGCGAAACCCGCGGCGGCAGAGGTCGCCCTCGCCCAGGCGTGCACAGACCGGTGCACGGCATCGGGCGGCCCGGGCACGGCAGCGGTTAGCGCCGCGGCGCCCTGACGGCGGCGCCGCGCGCAGGCGTCGTCCCCGCCGGCCGCGCCTACAGTTCCCGCCGCCGCGGTCGATAAGCGCCCTGTCCGCCGGCCATCGCCGGTCTGGTAGACTCGGCGTCGCGCGGCAGCAAACGGACGGCAGGAGGCAACATGGGCGTGGGCACTTTCGTGGTTCTGGCCATACTCGTCATCGTCGCCATCTACGGAATTTTGATCTACAACGGCCTGGTGGCGGTGAAGCACAACGTCGACAAGGCTTGGTCGAACATCGACGTGCTACTCCGGC